>JADMIO011701130.1_pt1 | contig 28879 bp, 31 predicted proteins | sample 8958161 | NCBI WGS metagenome assembly JADMIO01 (sample SAMN16585339, study PRJNA669376) | soil metagenome | isolation source: Crop rotation soil | place: USA: Cullars Rotation, Alabama | collected 2011 | reverse complement strand
CAGGTCCACATTGACACGGTAGAGGTCTGCGGTTCGAACCCGCACGGGCCTACCATCTTTTCATCCGGCTGCTCTCTTCCGGATCAAACCACGCGGCGATGTCCTAATTTGTCGAGCATGAACCTCGCGTACAATAGAGCTGTTTTGATGTTACACGCTGACTCCAAAATCGTATTGGTGTTGCGCGCGATCGCAGGCTTATTAGCCGTCGGGTTCACGGCGTATGCACTCCTTTTATTGGGCACGGCTATCGCCGACAGGGCCATCGCGCTGCTCTTTGCAGTCGCAGCCGGGATCGCGGCGATTCCGTGCTGGTGGTTAGCACTGCGGGGGTTGGCGGTGGTGCAGCGCTGGATAATCGGCTTATTGGCGATTCTGTTCACAGCTTATACGGCCCCCGTAGTGTGGCTCAGCATCGCTCATAGGTCGCCGGGTGGTTTGCTCTTAGGGTTTGTGAGTGGGATCATCGCAATCCCCTGCTGGCGCTTCGCGTTTCGCGAGAAGCGCTCTGTCAGTGGCGAATCCTCAAATTAGGACACTACCAACCACACCGAGTGCTAGCAGGGAAAAACAGAAGCTGACGCACGTATTTTTCTAACATGCAAGCCACATTGACACGGTAGAGGTCTGCGGTTCGAACCCGCACGGGCCTACCATCTTTTCGAGTCATCAAGCAAAGGACACGTGAGCGCCGCTGGACGCAAATACGCCGACCGACTGTTGCGCCCGAGAATGCAGGGGTTATAAAGGAACACAGGGTTGGCGGCAGACTCTCTGCGCAAACTTCCAGCAAACTCCTGCGTTTGCGAGATCCGGACACGCCGGCATATTCTCCAACAGGCTTCTTTGGATGCTGCCCTCCAACTTAGCCCATTCAGGCTACATCCTCATTCAGGCTACATCCTAAAGACAGACAAGCTGCGTGTTTTTAAACACCAGCGCGGCCATCAAGAATGCGGGATAGCGGAATCTGTACGGTCAACGTTGTCCCCTTGCCTCTTGAGCCCCTAAGTGCAAACGTACCGCCAAGGGCAAGGGCGCGTTCGCGCATGCCGGTAATTCCAAGTGTAGGATGGCTGGCAATTCGGTTGCTGTTGATGCCCTTCCCGTTGTCCGTCAACGTTAAAATCAGAGCGTTTTTCGTCTTCATCAAGGCGATGACAGCTCGGGACGCCTCGGCATGCCGGGTAACATTCGCAAGAGCGGCTTGGACGATCCTGAAAATAGATACTGCCGCTAACCGGTCGAATTTGGCATGTCCGGCATTGGTTTTAAACATGCACCGTATTCCAGTGTGCCCCTCGAATTCCCTGGCTTGCGATTGCAACGTCTTAACCAGACCTAAGTCGTCCAAAACGCCCGCGCGCAATTCAGCTGCGATGTTCTTTACCGACCCGATCAAGCTCGTCGTGATGGCGGATAGCGATGTGATTTTCTCCTGCAAAAGCCGCTGCTCGGGAGCCAACTTGCGGGACATCCAGGCCAATCCCAAGTGCAAGCTAGTGAGCGCCAGGCCAAACTCATCGTGAAGCTCGCGGGCGATTACGGCCCTTTCATCCTCGCGGGCCGATAGCATTTGTGCCACGAGCGCACGCAATTGGTCCCTGGAATTCTGAAGGTTCTCTTCCGCTTCCTTCAAGCGAACAAGGGTGATGTGACGCTTGCCGACAATCGCATCCACCTGATGGGTCCGCAAGGCGTGAATGAGTTTCTCGGCCTCTTTGATCTTGGTCTCCAGTTCACGGTATGGCAGTTTCCGGTTGCTCATCGCTGGACACCGGTTAGTCTGAGTGCCGCAAGGACTTGCCGGGTATCATTGAGGTTACCTAACAGTGTCACCTTCGGAAGGGGCTTGATCAGGATAAGCGTGGGCGTCACGAGCACCTTATTTTCATAAGCGGCAGAAGGGTCTTCCAGTACGTTTACGGTCTCGATTGTGTAGCTTCCCTTGATGTGCTTTTCGCAGATGCCCGCTAAATTCCCCCTGGCTTGCGAGGAATTTGATTCGTTACCGGCCACAAACAGCCTGAAGAGATAAGTTTCGCTTCCCGGCTTTGCGGATTTTCGGCTCCCGCGCTTGCGAGCTTTCATGATCGGGCTCCACTTCGTTACTATCGGACACGCCGATATGGCCCACGTCGTAAGTACGCTAGGCCTTCACCAGCTGAATACCTTCATCAGTGATGCGGAATTCATGGAACTGGTCGGAATGTTTCGACCCTCTTGATTTTATGACGATCAACTGGCGCGACATGGCGCCATCCGTCAGGCGATGGCGTAAAAGCACGATCGTATCGATGATGGAGGAGATGGCAGCTCCGCTGATGTCTTCCGCTATATCCCAACCCGAAGTTTGGTTGAGACAGATGCAGGTGATACCGCGCTCTTTACAGGCGTTCAGAAGCCGCATCAGGTATTCAAAGGCATCCCTGTCCGAGCCCATACGCTTGCACGCCGAGATCGCATCAACGACCACGTGCCGCGGTTGAAATTCGTCCAGCTCCTTCAGGGCATACAGCAAGTGTTCCTCCACACCCATGACTTCCGGCAAATAGGACCGGACCAATAAATTCCCGGCCCTGATCAGTGGCTGGAGGGGAAGTCCTGAGCTAAGCATGTTGCTAATGAGTGATTCTGGCGACTCCTCGTAATTGAGATAAAGAACTCGCTCGCCTCGCAGGCAAGCGGCTCGCGTGAAAACGCAAGCCAAAGTGGTCTTTCCCGCGCCGGCGGTTCCCGCGATCAGGATGCTGGTCCCAAGCTTGTAGCCGCCTGCGAGCACGTCATCCAGCCCAGCCTGACCGCTAGACACTTTGGGGCCGGGGGGGCGGTGCTGCAAGACGTTGCTGGATATCGGAACGATGTTGATGCCGTCCTCATTGATGACGAAGGGATACTCATTGCGGCCATATCCCGAACCACGATACTTGATCACTCTCAAGCGGCGCGTGGTGACCTGGGCAGTGACGCGCTGGTCTATGTGAATCACACAATCCGCCATGAAATCTAGGAATGCATACTGGGAGGGAACCGTTTCCTGCGGGACGGTCTTCACCGTCATGATGGCGGTCAATCTCCGGTCCAGCAGCCATTCATGTAGCGCATACAGTTCGTGACGCTCGCGCCTTGGGCTGCCGTACAAATGCAAGAGGGCGTCCACTGCATCAATAAAGATAAGTTTGGCACGCATGAACTTGATCCGCTGATCGAGAATAGCCAGCAAAGCATTGATGGAGAAGTCGCCAGAGACCACTGCTTTGGGATCCAAACGCGCATCCATGAGGTAGAGTTTGTTTTTCTCCTCTAGCCGAGCCAAATCCCATCCCCAACTCCACGCGTTTAGGCGCACGGCAGCAGGGCGTTCCTCGAACAGGACCATAGTGCCCGCCTGGCCGGCGTTGGCACCGTGCAGTAGACACTGCAAACCGATTATGGTTTTGCCGCTCCCGGGACCACCACTCAGAAGAGTCACGCGCCCGGCGGGAAAGCCGCCGTCGAGCACCAAATCCAATCCGGCAATGCCGGTCGACACTTTCGGAAGTTTCTTCTTATTTTTCCGAGGTCCTGGTGCCTTTTTTGTTTCTGCTCTTCGCTTTACTGTGGCCATCGCGGCCCGTCCTTTGTTGCAGGTTACTCCGGCAACTGCCGGGCAAGCACCTGCTTGAGTGACATTGGCTCGTCTCTTCTCACAATCCTAATCCTACGGAAAAGAGAAAGCACAATTTGTCGTAAGGGACACGCACGCTATCGAACAAAGCAGAGCTGCATGATAATCTGTTTTCATGGTGACTATCGCGCTGGCTGACGACCATGCCGTCGTCAGACAAGGGTTGCGTCTCTTGCTGGAATCGAATCCAGAATTTGTCGTTGTGGGCGAAGCGACTAATGGCATTGAGGCGCTCAAGCTGGTCAGGCGCATGAAACCCAAAATCCTAATCGTCGATCTGGCGATGCCCGGCATGGGAGGTCTGGAAACTGCACGCAAGGCTTCGCGCCTGAAATTAGATACGTGTGTGGTCATTCTTACAATGTTTGGAGACGAGCCGTATTTGTTGGATGCCCTCGGAAGCGGTGCGTCCGGTTTTCTCGTCAAAGAGTCTTGTGCCGATGACGTTTTTCAAGCCATAAGGGAGGTGGCCGCCGGTCGATATTACCTGAGCCCAGCGCTGTTCCAGGATTTTAGTCGGAGATATTTGCAGAAGTTTCGCAGCACTTTGCTGAAGCTCTTTCCTGGACTGACAATTCGCCAGCGAAAGGAGTTGCAGCGGGCCTTGGCGAAGGCAACGCGGGGGGGGGGGGCAGGAAGAGGTCGAAGTTTAGCCAAAAAGGGACCCGTACCGTCTAGTCTTCGAGTCTGGTGCGAAATTGGACTCTCTGTTCTAAACAACCTGCTCCTTGGTCGAGCGCGAGGGAGTTTTTCGTCTGGTCAATCGCGCAGGACTACGCTGAGAAGAGAATTATTGATCTTCAGCGTGCCGTTGTATTCGATGAACCCCAGCCTCCTAAACTTGTTCATGAAATAATTTACGCGCGTACGGGTTGTACCTATCATCTCGGCTAGCACCGTCTGGGAAACTTTTGGAAGCGTTAACGCCTGGTTCGGTTTGCCATAGCGGGCGAGCAGCAGCAGAGTACGCGCCAATCGTTTCTCGCTGGAGTTGAAGAGTTGATCGATTAGATCCTCTTCGGTGCGGATGTTTCTGGTAACCATGTAGGAGATGAACCGGTCGGAAAACTCGTGCTCAGCGTGCAGGTGGCGCAGCATTTCTTTTTTTTCGATGACGAGCGCACGGCCCTGACTTATTGCCGTTGCGGTCGCGATCCACAACGGCTGACCCACCAGGCAGCTTTCGCCCAGAAAATCCCCAGCCCCGAGAATAGCAACGACAGCCTCTTTGCCTGCGGCGGAGGTTACGGCAACCTTTACGCTGCCTTCCTGAATGTAATAAACATGATTGGCCTCCTCACCTTGGGAAAAGAGTATTTGCTTCTTGCCGAATTCCATCCGTCGCTTTGACACATCGGCAGAATTGAGATAGGCAAATACCTCGGAGGCAACTGTAGCTTCGCCTTTCAGGCTTCGCGGTTGAACGCTTCGCGTGTCGCTTCGTAGCGGCATATTAGAGAGTACAGTGTACTCTGGTTGCCTTTGCGCTTGTGTCTCTTTTCGGACACCACGCTTTTCCCGGCGCGTTCTTTCGGGTCTTCTCACCACATTCGCGAGCGTGATACAGCGTAAGGGGTAGAGCTATCTCGATCCTGAATTGGTATCGTCTGTGAGCTATTTCAACCGGAAGATCTGATACCGATTCGCCTCACTTCATTGGTCCTCAATTAGTGCAGGAGCGCGGTCCGACCTTCGTCTCGGAGGAATCATGGAAAGGTCAGCTTGGAAAGCGCCTAAACGGTTCAGCCTGGTGGTTCTTGTTTCCGTGATCGCAACGATACCGCTCGTTACCTATTCATTGCACGCTCAAGAAGCCGAAGCAAACCGGCCAAGCCTCGATGTAATTCTCGATTCTATGGAACAAACCGAGGAGCAGAACCCAGCACGTTCCCAGCCCTACGAAGTGACGCGCGAATACCAGGTCTTCCGCGAAAACGATCCGGTGCCTGTCTCGGACATAACGGCCCAAATTAGCTTTACTCCTCCTGAAACCAAAACATTCCAAATCACCAAGACCGAGGGCAGCCCGAGAGGCAAGAAGATCGTCAACGCCATTTTGAAACAGGAAATAGATTCCGCCAAGGACGGTCACCGGGGTGACATCATTCGATCCAATTACAACTTCTCCTTCCTCCGCGAACAAAACATTAGTGCGGTGCCTGAGTACGTGCTGCACATCATTCCTAAGCGCAAGGAAAGGGGCCTGCTCCTCGGTGACATCTGGGTCGATGCCAAGACGTTCCACATCCGCCAGATCGTTGGGGTCCCGCTTAAGAATCCCTCAATCTGGGTCGAGGACCTTCATGTCACCATTCAATTCGCCAACGTGAACGCCATGTGGTTGCCCGTTTCTGTAGACGCCATTGCAACCATTCACTTTCTGGGAATTTACACACTTTCCGGTCTCGATTTGCTACCCGCAGTTGTTGCTTCAAGAGCGTCAAACCCCTGATAACTGCCGTTTCCGATTTGGACTGCGGGACAACCTTTGTGAGGTCCAACGCGGTGTGATCATCTGGCGGCGGTTAGCGGCGTCGCAGAACTTTTTTCAGGGAGTTGTATACTTCTATTCGGCCATTGTAGCTAATGAATCCCCGCTTCCTGAACCGGTTCATGAACAGATTGACTCGCTGACGGTTGGTGCCGACCATCTCCGCCAGAACTTGGTGACTTAGGACGGGAATCTCAACCGTTGCTGGATGCTTCTTATTCAAGCGCGCCAACTGCAGAAGCACGTTCGCCAGGCGTTGTTCGACAGAAGAAGTCATTAGTTCCGCCACGTGATCTTTGTACTTCTGGACGCTGGAGAGCAGATAAGCCACCATGGCATTCGATGCCTTGGTCTTTTTGCGAAGCATTTGCATCATCTTTGTTTTTTGGATGGTGCGTATGGAGCAGGCGGTCAACGCGACAGCCGTGGACATACGGAGCGGGTAGCCTGCGAGGCAAATCTCCCCGAAGAAATCGCCGGCCCCCAAGATGACGGTAACCGCCGACGCTTGGTGTTTTATTCGAGTGGTTAGCCGCACCCCTCCCTCTTGAATGTAAAAGAGCGTGTAAGCAGGCGCTCCTTGCGTGTAGATGTTCTGTTTGCGCCGATAGCGTGATACCTTGCCGCCCAGGCTGGCTCCTGAAGAGAACCCACCAAGGGGCGAAGCTTTCTGCTCCATGCGTTTCATAGGCCAGTGCACTCCTGAAAAAGGGCGCCTCGAAACCAAGTGATCCGTGATAACCAGGTGCGCTCGCCGATGGTTAGGTTGGCTAGATCGGCTGCGCCGGCGAAAAGCACCGTTAGATATATCGCCATCCACCAACTCGTTTTCAGATATTTACCCCGCTCCGCTTCTCACTTACTGCACCATGCTAAAGACTTTATGTCTGGGTATCTGTTCGCTTGTGAACACATTCGTACTTAGTTGTCGTTTACATCCCGCGCAACCCGGAAGAGAACATCAATCGCATCACCTCAGCATTCCGTTCCCAACGGGTCCCACTAATTGTGTGCGCAACGAGACAGATACTCATGAGCGCTTTCTTTAACATGGCTTCAAGGTTGGGGGCCAACGGCCTCTCGTCTAGATTCGGTCTTCCACAAAAGGAGTACCACAACATGAAAAGACAAATATTTTCTCGCTTCGCGTTATTGGCCGGGGCTGTACTAGCGGTAGCCTCGGTGGGCGTGGCAAAAACTTACCATATGACATCCATGACAACGGTGCCGGGGGCGGCGGGCGAAGTGAACGTCGCTAAGGAGAAGAACGGCAACATCCAGATCGATGTAAGCGTTACGCATCTGGCGAAACCGGGCATGCTCACTCCTTCTGCAACCAGCTACGTTGTTTGGTTTGAGGAGGAAGGTTCTCAGCCGCAAAGTCAGGGGCAGTTGAGGATCGGCGACGACCTCAAGGGCGACCTAAAATCGACAACTACTCTCAATAATTTCAGAGTGATTATCACGGCGGAGACTGACTCGCAGACGAAATCGCCGTCAGACCAAGTGGTTCTGCGAGCAACAGTGCAGGAGTAAAGACGGTCACTCGAAGGCGGGGCTGTGATTCCAGGAGCGTGTCCACGTAGAAATCTGGAATGATTTGGTTCGGAGCGCGGAGAGGATTAGCGAGCAGGGCTTGGCCTGACGCCAATGGAGAAACGATCATGAAACTCACCTTCCAATTCCCCGACTGGGAGCCTCAATACAAAGCCACCTTCTTAGAAGTTGACAAGGCGAAGCTTCCCGAACGAATTGCCGCCGCCGAGGCAGCCATCCATCGGAGGATGCAAGCGATGCTTGGCCGCAGCGACGTAATGAGGGAACGGCAGGCGATCGGAAAGGCATTGTCAGCATTGAGCGTTCTCAGAGAAACAACTTTTGGATGATTGCGGCTCCGCGCTCCATAACCGTTGTTCTATGTCAGGACTAAGCGCAGCCCTCCCTTTGTGTGAGCTGGATCAGAGGAACGAGGAGGGTTGGAGAAACTCAATTCCGGCAGAAGAACGTCTCGTGCCGGAGCAGTGCCTCAATCCCGCTGATAATCTGACGAGGGTTGTATTTTGAAACTGTGCCTTGTATTCCGCAGCCTTGTGCCATAGACACTAGAGAAGGCGGGAGATCAGTTGTACAGAGGAGGATGGGGACATCGGGTGCGAGCTTACTGAGTGTGCGGGCCGCCTGAAGGCCATCCATTACGGACATGCAAAGATCCAGGACGAGGATGTCTGGAGTTAGCTGTTTAATTTTTATGATCGCGTCGCGACCGTCGAGTGCTTCTGTGCAGGCCCACCCGGTATGTTCTTCAACTAATTTGCGCAGCCCAGATCGTACGGGCACGCTGTCATCGGCAATCAGCACCTGTATCAATTGGAGCGTCTCTCGCAATCAAGCCTGTCATTCCTCGTGCTCCCAGTCAATCCGGGTGATCGATGCAATAGACTTACTGAAAGCCTCTATCCGCAGCGCAAGCGACGTGCTAAATGCCCGCTTTGCGTGGAACTCCCCTACTGTGTTTTCCTCGCACTGCAGATCAACGCGCTAAAAACCACGCAAAAGGTGTCCTGGATTGGACAGTTCCCATGCAAAAACGGCACTTTTTCCTAATTAGATGTCCTCATTGAAACACCTGCTACGACCAATCCGCCCTATAGTTTGGCTTCGATCCGACATGCGACCCAGTCATCACCAGTTTGCATCCTGCAAGAAAGGAAACAACGTATGAGTGCGGGGCTTTCTATTCCAGGGGGGATGACAGAGGTTCGAATTCTCGAGCACCTGGCCGACAACGTTCCAGTAACGGAAGCATTGAGTCGAGTGTGTGATTATATCGATGCCGAATCACGAGGGGCTGTTTCTGCTGTTCTCATGCTGGACGAGAGCGAAATGCAATTCCGGCTTGTCGCCGGCCCCAGAGTTCCACAGCCTCTGAGTAAGGCTCTCGACGGCCTAAGGGTTCCGCTGTGTGACCGCACTTGTAGTACGGCGCCCCGACAGGGCAGGCCTGTGACGGTATGGGATATTAGAAGAGATTCTATCTTTGCCGATCGAAGGGATACAGCTTTGGGCAGTGGTTTCGAGGCAGCCTGGTCGCTGCCAATCTGGTCCACAAAGAGGACAGCTTTAGGGACGGTAATCATTTTTCATCCCAACTCCCGTTCCACGGTCGTCGAAATTCCAAAGCCAATGGAAACCGCTGTCCATCTGGCGGCCATTGCAATCAAGCACCACCACGACGAATTGCAGATGCGCGAGCTCACCAGGCGGCTGCTTCAATCCCATGACGACGAGCGGCGGCATATTGCACGCGACCTGCACGACAGTACTGGACAAGACCTCGCTAGCCTGCTGATTACGCTGAGCCGAGCCGAGCATCGGGGCGTTCAAGTTTCTTCCGAACTCGTAGAGATGATCTCGGAATCTTTTTTACTGGCCAAGAAGATTTCAAGCGAAATCCGCACGCTTTCCTGCCTTCTTCACCCGCCTTTGCTTGAGATATGCGGGCTAGCAGTGGCGATTGAGACGTATGCGAACGAGTTGAACCGGCGCAGTGAATTGGAAGTAGAATTGGAAATATCTCCGCAATTGCCGCGATTGAACGATGATGCGGAGATTGCCCTGTTTCGCATCGTTCAGACAAGCCTTACCAACGTACATCTTCACTCAGGAACGAAGCGCGCACAAATTAAGGTGGGCCATAACAAAGACGCACTCACCTTGACTGTGAGTGACCATGGCCGTGGTATGCCGGCCGGAATTCTGGACCAATTCCTGCGCGGTGAGGCGGCCGGTGTTGGAATGGCGGGAATGCGAGAGAGGGCCGCAGCACTCGGCGGCCGGCTGGAAATCGAGACGTTGGAGACTGGCCCCGAGCACGGCACGGCCCTGAAAGTTACGATCCCGAGCTGCAATTTCCGATGAAAACGACCGCCAACCAACAGGCGTCGCTCGAGAGGTTCTAATGGAAGAAGAACGAGATTTCATGTTTCCTGATTGGCAGTTACTCTATTTTGCCGCGCTCGAACCAGGCTCGCCGCAAACACTGAATGAGCGAGTGGATTATGCGGAAAGAGCGATTCTCGTGCGGCTAGCCGAATTGGTGAGCTGTCCAGAACGAGAAATGGAACAATTTGCAATAAGAGATGCTTTAGATGCTCTCTACCTCATCACAAAAGAAAAGCTCGATCTTCCTCATTTAACGCCGGGCCCATCCACACCTGTGTGAGTCGCAGAGGCATGGGACGTGCACAACTATCCTTTGCTGCCGTCCGTCAACCGAGAAGGAGGGAAGCGATGTGTGCCGTGAGCTTGTTGATCGCAGACGACCATGAAGTTGTCCGGCGAGGAATTCGTGCGTTGATTCAGGAGCAGTCCGGATGGCAGGTCGCTGCTGAAGCAAACGATGGAAGGGATGCCGTCACCAAGGCGACTGAGTTCCAGCCTGACGTAGCGATTCTCGACATTACTATGCCTTCATTGAACGGGATTGACGCGGCTACGCAAATTGCAAAGCTCAGTCCGCGCACTAAGGTTCTTATTCTAACCGTACATGAGTCCGACCATCTGAGCCGCAAGGCTCTAGATGCCGGCGCTCAAGGATATATTTTGAAGACAGATGCGGCAACAGATCTGATAACTGCCGTAAGGTCACTGCTATCGAATAAGACCTTCTTTACTCCTGGTGTTGCCCAGATGGTGTTGAACGAATATTTAGGAAAAGGGCCAACGGCCACTGAGGACTCACCGTTGCAGATAACACCAAGGGAGCGAGAAATCCTACAGCTTTTGGCGGAGGGGAAGCATAGCAAAGGCACGGCCACGGCGTTATCTATAAGCGTCAAAACGGTCGAAACGCATCGTTCGAATATTCTGCGGAAACTGCATTGCCATTCAGTTGCCGATCTAGTCCGTTACGCGGTCCGCAATCATATTATTGAGGCTTAGGATACTCGAGCGCTGCTCAACGGCCATAGAACTTTGTAGTGGGCAGTCTGAGTGCGGCGAGGACTCGGCTGGCATCGTTGAGGTTACCCAACACTTCCTTTCTGGCCCGATGGTCAGCAGCGACCTGTGCAGCACTCTCCGCATTCCATGCCGCCCCAAGAAAGATGAGTATTGCAGAAAACTCCATCCATACCATTAAACCTATCGCCGCTGCCAAACCACCGTAGATAGGCCCGTATTGCGTCTTCCGGACGTAAACCCCAAAGAATAAATTGAGGCCCCACCACAGAATCGTCGCCGCCGCGGCGCCCGGCAGGACGGAACTCCAAATCATTGCCCCTGGTCTCGCAAACCGATAAATCAAGGCGAGGACAAGTGTCTGTAGGATCATCGCCAAGAGCGGGAGGAGGATCGTCCAGAAGCCATGAACCAACGGAGACGTCCCCAGTCCTTGACTGATCCATCGGCCTAATGGCCAGCCGAAAACGCTCACCGCGACGGCCGCGAACCACACCAGACTCGCAGTGGAGAACAAAAGCAGGCCGCGAATCTGCCTCCCGAAAAAGGAATCGCTGCCGGCGTCACCATAAATCAGCTCGATACCCTTGATAATCAGCTTGATCACCTGTGACCCTACCAGCAGCATTCCTACCCAGCCGAAAATCGCCAAGTACCAGGTGTTCACTTCCGGGCGCAACAGGTTTTCGGATATTAGCTGCCAGCTGCCTGGTGGCAGGATCGCTGACAACCGCATCGCCAGTTCCTGACCACCCTGCCCTTCCAGAGAGCCCTTCATCAGGCTCAACACAATCAATAGGAGTGCAAAGAAAGCCAAGAACATATTGAAGGCAACCGCCTGAGAAATCATGGAGCGCTGGGGAATAACCCTTGCCAGCGTTCGGCCGAGCTTTTTTGTAACGGCCCTTACGCCCCCAAAGACTTGTTGCGGTGACCGTTCAGTTTTAAGACCAGTAAAGGGCTTCATTTCATAGGGCCATCTGCCGCGAGGGTTCGGACAGGGGTGGCTAACTTCAACTGATCGAGTGCAACAAGCACCTTTTGCCAGCCAAGCTTGTCTTTTTTTGTCTCGATCGGAGCGGAGAGGTCTGCATAGAAGTGCAGGACATCGTCGCGCAGTGCAGGCGTGGTCAAATCGAACTTCCGCTGTGACAATTGCACAAGCACCTTTGCATATGCGTCGTCGGTCAGCGAGTATTCTCCCGCCTTGGTCATATTGCCGCTATCGAAATCGCGATTGGGAAGGACGAGCAAATCCGTATGGACTTCTTCGAGAAAAGCCCGGTATTGATCGACGGTCGTATTGATGCTCTTGAAGTACAAATCTTCCGTCTGCGGAGTCGGGTTATTGAACGCTAGCGCCTTGAATGGCCCGATTTTCGGCATATATCGCAAGAGCGTTGACAGTATACGCGTGCCGGGGCCGGGCTTGGTGTAGCTCCGTCCCCACTCCTTTTCATAATCGGCGCGCGAAAGACGGAACAGGAACTTTCGCTTCGCGAAATTGGGCGTCTCGCGCATGAGATCCTTCTTGTGGGTTTGCAGAGCGACCCTGGTCATCTCCGGAATCATGCGGCTGACAGAAAAACGGTAAGAGCCGATCGCCAGATCCTCGCGTGGGAGCACATCTTTCAATTCCACTCCGTACACAACTGGGAAAACCCGCTCCAGGAGAGATTTGGATACTTGAAATCCGATGAAATCGTGGTATTGCTGAGACGCATAACGATTCTTCGCGACCTGCACCATGTCGAATCCGAACTCCGTTTTCAGGTGCGCGGTCCTGTCTTGCGCGTACTTGACGGAATTGCCAAACCTCGCCCGCAGCTTCGGGTACTGCATGGCAACGGCCCGGTTTACCGCGGGGTGGCCGGCGATATCCGACGAATAGTGTGCTAGAGCTCCCAGTGCGAAGGCGTATTCGTTGGCATCCTGGCTCTCGAGTATCAGTTCGCGAACGAAATCTCCACTGCGAACGTAATGCACCAGGTCGCTGAACTCCCTGCTGCCGAACGGATAGTAGCCGAGGTCCTGGATGACGGCACCTCCGTAGGCATATGCATGCGCTTCCTTGATCTGGTCTTGCGTCAGTTCCGGAAAACGCTTGATGAGGAGCGGCCGGATCCCATCGGTCCAAAGCAAATCCACGATTTCTTCGTGCGTCAGAACGGAGTATGCAAACGCGCCGCGGCACGTCAGCAGAACAAGCAGGAGCGCGACTACACGCAGGGAAATCAGGCGCCATCCGCAAAACGGGGCACCCCAATGTGACTTGGCGTACTCTGACGTTGCTGAATAGCACTCTAATTGTTTAGCCATAGAACCTACGTCCGGAAAGCCATTCACTAGTGTTTCAACCTCACACTAGCGCGTTGTTGTCGCGTGCGGCCGTCAAACATCGACTACATGAGAGCCGGCCAAGAGTCAGCGAGCAGAATGAGCGATGGAGAACGGGTGCCCCTTGCCGTCGCGAACGCCATTGGCGGCTACACGTGAGCTTTTCGACCTTTGCGGTGGTCCTGCAGATTCAACTGCCGTACGGATCGGGACAAACGAGGCTCCGCCATTTCTTTCTTGACCCTCGCGAGGACTACCTTGCCAGATTCCATTTTTGATTTCTTATTAGGCATTAAATTTCTTCGGATCAGGGGAGGTTCACAACCAGCACCGCCATTCCCGGTAAGGGCCATTGTCTCTCCGTTTTCTGTTTCACAATGCCCGCGCCCGAACTAAACCACTGCTGCCTTGGCCTTGCTAAATGCTTCTCGTCCCTTATCCACGGCCTCGCCTAAGTGCTGCTGGCCCCGATCGATCAGGTCCGCAACCTGCTGACGCGTCTGCTTGACCTTCGCATTGACTGAATCCCTTCCATCCTTGCATTTAGACGCAAACCATTCACGAGTCTCACCGCCGGATTGCGGAGCTAGGAGTATGCCCAAGAGAGCGCCAATTCCCAAACCGGCAACTAAGTATGTAAGTCTTGACCGATGGTTAGCTTGCTTTTTCTCATCGTGTTCGCTGCTTTGGCTTTTCATTTCTTCTCCTTTGAAACGGGACCTTAATTACAGATCGCTTTCCTCAACCTTCGTTATGTTGCTAGCCCGTAGCGGCCTGTTTACGTCCCAACGTGGATCCTAGAAAGAGAGTGAAGGAGTCCAAAAACATTCAAAAGCCATACAACCACACCGATCACGACAACAGCATTGAGGATCGACTTAATCGATCCAGCCATCGGTATGAAGTTATTGACCAGCCACATCAGAACCCCGACCGTGATTAAGACCATCAATATTTGAAGTAACGGCATTTCTGCTACCTCATTCTTTCCCGCGGGCGGAGCCTCGGACTTGCCCGGTCTGCTATCCGCTATCTGAGTTGGTCAGAAGTCGCCGTTGTTTAGTCTGACAGCGAGGACGCTTCAATCCAATCGTCCCTTCGCCACTGCCCCACATCCTAGAGAAGATGCCGATGAATATCTGTTCCCTTAGGAACACTTTTTTGTTTGTTGCGCATTCCCGTTTGGGTGTGTCTTCATGACTTCATGACTTTCCTAGGTGTAGCCTTCGTACAGGTTCCTGAGCCAAGTTCAACGAGTTCCGCCGCGCTGACAAAATGATCAACGGTTCGAGGCCTTTGCGGATTCGTTCCGCGGCGAACCCTTTTGCAGGATGCGGACGAGATGGCGCCCGGAAGCGGGAACTGCAACTCTCGTACCCAAGACGATGTCTCTGGCTGTGAGCTTGTGTCCATAGACTTGCTCGTTCGCGTCATTGTCAGGACGGAGTGTGGAACCTTCCAGAGATATTCCCGCAAACAAGCCGCGCGAACGGGAGTAACTGAGGATCTCCGCCCGTAGGTAGGCGTCGGTATCCGCTGAAGCGTCGCGGCCCTTAGGGCCTGCCGCCGCGGAGGCATCTGCACCCAACTTGACCTTGCTGCTGAGAATCGATTGCGCACCATGGTCATTCATGACCAGGAGAACAAGGTCCGTCGCTTGTCCACCGAACTGAAACCCAAAACTCCCGCCTTCAAGTGCATACATGGCTGGAGCGCCCCACGGCCCGTTAAAATGCTCGCCCGTCCGGCAAACCATCGCTCCGCGTCCATAACTTCCTCCGACGCCGAAGGCGGCCTTCAAAACGGACGGAAAAACAATGACACATTCGGCCTTTTCCAACAGCTCTTGCGGGATATTCTCCGGAGTGCTCATAATCTCTTCCATCACCATGCCGCTATTTTCCAGGCGTTCTTGTTCTTTATTTGCCGCACAGAGCCCGCTCGCGACAAACAAGATGCAGACACCCATAGTCAACTTACGGAGCATCGCTGACCTCCATGAACAGATTTGTAGTTGCTGACTGTCGCTTCTTCGCTGGAAACCCCGAGATTGCGCTTCATAACTGGCGCGAGGGGTTTGCGACGGGGCGATTACTGCGAAGTCTGAGGGTCGCCTTGCAACCGATCGTCCTGCCGCTCATACCAAATCAGCATAGGCGACTTGAAGATGGGTATCTGTGCCATTGCGCACACATTTGCATTATGTTTTCTGCCCTCTTAACGGATACATTGCTGTTTGCATTTGCTGGGAAGGCGATCAGGGTTAGGAGTAGTTCACTCCGATATCTCCGCGACGATAAAGAGGATGGTCAGAACCGTATGTAATTCACGGCTGACGGTGAGGCTCAGGCCGCTTCGGAACAGCTCCCCATATTTCATGTCTCATTCGGGACACCACTGCACTTGGCTTCAAGAGTAGAATGATGTTTGGCAGGACTGCCGGCGGCTGATGAAACGATCGAATATGGTGAAATCTAATCAACGAGCTTTCGACGCCCAAGCGTTTCTTGATTCGGCGGGTGTGTCGCGGAAGATTGCAGAGTTTCGGCGAAAACAATCCATCTTCACACAAGGTGATCCGGCAGACGATGTGCTGTATATTCAGCACGGTGGTGTGAAACTTTGCGTCGTCAACGAAGCCGGCAGAGAAGCCGTTGTGGCGATGCTCGGGCCGGGAGATTTTTTTGGTGAAGGTTGCCTCGCCGGTCAGCCAAAGCGAATCGGCACGGCTATCGCGATTACACCGACGACAGTGCTCGTCATCGATAAGAATGAGATGATTCGCGTCCTCCACGCGGAACACGCCTTCTCCGACCGTTTCATCTCTTACATGCTTTCCAGGAACATCCGAGTGGAGGAGGACTTGGTCGATCAACTTTTTAACTCTACCGAGAAGCGTCTGGCCCGCACGCTTCTGCTACTCGCCCGCTATGGACAGCAAGACCAGCCCCAACGAGTGCTTCCCAGAGTGTCACAAGAGATGCTGGCGGGAATCATCGGCACCTCGCGGTCGCGCGTCAACCTCTTTATGAACAAATTCAAGAAACTAGGCTTTATCCACTACAACGGCGGGTTACAAATTCACAGCTCGCTTTTGAGTGTGGTCCTGCACGACTAAACGAAACAATTTTCACGCATTTGCGAAAAGACACTGTCGCGCCGGAGTGCTGGGATATGATGTAAAACCGCTTCGGAGCTTGGCCTTTCCCTTGGGGCGGTCTTCGGCAGCTTTAGAGGATGTTCATCTAATTGGGAAGACGATTTGTCAACCCGCCTGTGTCCATGCCTCGGTTGACTGTAGAACGCTGCTAAATAACTGCTCAGCCTCTTCGCGGGTCACCAACGTTGAAACAATGCGACGTTGGGGAGTCTTCGCATTTTACCATTGGGCAGTGATCACGCCGCCCACCCCGCTGTCGCATCTATCGCATCGACTTCCCAGTGTACGTTGAGGCTCACCAACAGTTGCGCTAGATAGTGCCATTTTTGCGCTGGTCCGGTTATCACGAACGAGCCCGGCAAAGACAGTTCGGCGGAGTGTGCGACTCGCCGACAAATCGGTTACTCTGCTGATTTAGAGAGAACTCACTCATCTTCCGTGGGTGGTTCAAAACTCGTCGGCGGGTCTTTTGCGGGATCAGTATGGAACTCAATCGTATTGTTACGTCCGGACTCAAGCCGAGTAACCACCCGCCACTTTGAATCATCCGTTTTCGGGTAGTCGAGACGGAAGTGTGCGCCGCGGCTTTCAGTACGGCGTAGCGCTGCAGTGGCCAAAATACGCCCCAGTAGAACAAGATTGCGCACCGAGAGTGCGCTCTCCAGTTCGTTGCCACGTTCCTTGTTCGATTTTTGCGCTTTGGCGTCGAGCCGCATGATCTGGGCGTCTTCGTTGCCGATCCGCTCATATTCCGCCAGGACTTCCTTCAGCGTTTTTTCCTCTCGCATAGGACCGAGCTTGTTGTGAGCAAGCATGCGGCACGATGTTCGTACGTCGGATTGTAAAGGTCCTTGGTCGCGCCGCATGAGTTCCGTAAGCCACACCATTTCGGCTTTGGGAATGGCGTCATCTGTGATTGTTGGGAACTTGGTCGGCGAATCCTTGACAGTTGCCGCGGCTCGCTTGCCAGCGCGCCGCCCGAATACGAGAGAGCTTGACAATGCCGAGCCACCAATGCGGTTTCCCCCGTGAATCCCGCCAGCCGTTTCGCCGGCTGCCAATAAGCCCGGCGCGGGAGTTCTTCCGTCGACATCGATTTTAAGTCCCCCTAGCCAGGTGTGGCTCCCCGGCGCGACTTCGAGCGGCACCTTGGTAATATCGATACCTTGATGAAGGCAGGTTTTGTAAACGTAAGGAATCGCTTTCAGGATGATTTCGAGAGGCACTTTGGTTGCGTCCATAAAAATGCCTCCAGTGGACGTCGCGCGTCCGGCATGAATTTCCTGTGCCATAGCGAGGATCACTTCGGAGCGCGTTGAAGTTTCGGCGGTCTTTGGGAAGTAACGCTTCAGGAACTCCTCGCCCTCCTGGTTGCGAAATACTGCACCAGCGTTGATGAAGCCAGTCGGGTGAGGCGCAAAACCAAATAACTCAGGCGGAGAGGTGCACATAGCCTGAAAGTCGATCATCTCGATGCCAAGCAGTGGCACTCCAGCGCGAAAACCCAAAACGTAGCCGTCGCCAGTCACTTGTGGTGGATTATCGTTGACATAGAAGAGTCCGCTGCCGCCGCCCGTGCACAGGATCGTTTGATGTGCGGTGTAAATAACGAGTGCACCATTCTGATAGTCGACACCCCATGCACCCACGACCCGTCCATCTCTTTTGATTAGGTCCATGATGGCCGTGATCGAATGTTTGTCGATGCGGGCGTCGGCGCGCAGCTTTCTGGAAAGTATCTTGGTGAGCATGTTGCCGGTAAAGTCGTAGTTGTGAACCGCGCGCGGGTGTGAATGGCTCGGAAACTGTTTCAAATCCAACTCGCCCTGGGCGTTTCGTACGAATTCTGCGCCCCACAATTCCAGATCGCGAACGATCTGGATAATGTCGTAAACCCACACGCGAGTTAGGTCCGGATCAATCAACTCTCCGCCATATTTCAGGATGTCTTGTAGATGAAGTTCCGGGCTGTCATCCTTTCCCACAGCCGCCGCGAATCCACCGCGAGCAACCGTGGTCGTACCACTGGTCGCCCGTCCCTTTGTCACCTGGATGACATGTACACCGGCATCGGCACATTCGAAAGCCGCCATTGTGCCGGCCGCGCCGCCCCCAACGATCAGAACGTCAGCCGTGTGGCGAACGATGGAGATCTCGCTGCGATCTTTGTTAACCGAGTTAGTCATTTTGGAGTTCTAGTTCAGATTGTACGACGCAGATTTCTTGTGATGTCCACAAATGCGTTCACGCAAGCGTCGGCGAATCTGGGGTCATTGATATGCAACGGCAACTCTTGCATCGGAATGCTCGGGCTGAGACGCGCTTTCAATGTATCCGTGAAAATCCGATATTCTTCTGGACGCTTCCACGGACCGCGATCGTTTCCCGCGAGATCGTGCGCGCGCCGCTTCGTGTGTTCGCTGAAGCCCTCATAGGGAACCAGCACCCTGACGGCTCCCCTAGCGGAATTGAGTCTCTCGGCCATCATGATCGCAATCTTTATGAACTCCTCAGCGTTCGTGCGCATGATCAGATTCTGTGCATTGTAGCGAAAGAACTCGCGATTCAAGTAGTGTTCGGGCAATACTTGACTGGCCCAAAAATTCACATGATCGATCGCGCCAGGAACCACCACCTGAGGTAGACCGGCGGCTCCAGCGCTCTTCAGTCTTCCTTCGCCCGCCGAATAAACTCCGTCGGCCACGAAGTCGGCCAGTTCATGGGTCGTGACGTCGACGACTCCAGCCAAATCCCCAGAACTCGCCAGGCGTTCAAGCGACCTCCCGCCCATACCCGAAGCATGGAATTGAATCACCTCGTATCCAAGCCCTTCCAGCCGCTTGCTGACGTGATCGACGCAAGCCGCGGTACCGCCAAACGAGGACACCGCAAGCAACGGCACATTGGCAACCGTTATCTCACCCCGCGATGCCCAGCTCCTTGCCTCCATCGCCACTGCGAGAGCTGCATTCTCCATAACAACCTTAGTTACGCGGTTGAGCGACACGTCGCCGATGGATGGGTACATGCAGATATCGCTTTCCGCGACGCACCATTGAACCGCCGCAGTACCCGCAACCGCACTGATCATGATCTTGGGCAGAAGGTAGGGTAGGGCGCGCAGGATGGAGCAGACCAGATCGGTTCCGTTTGCCCCGCCCAGCCCGATCGCACCGCATACCTCACGGCTCGCCACTTTCCTGAGCAATACCCGTGTGCCACCTTCAATCATTACGGCAGCAGCCTCTTGTCGCGTTCGCCCATCGAGGTCCCGCCAGGATGAGCCGACCGTTGCCGCTACCTCCGCACCTGTCAAGTCGGCTCCGGGGACATGATGCTGCCTCGTGGCAAGATCAACAATCCAAGGTGTTGCCCCGGCACACTTGAGTACATCAGCAACGAACTGAGCTTCTTTGTTCTTGGTGTCCACCGTCGCCAGGACGGCGACAGTTGGTTTCGTCGAGGTCAATGGATCTCTCCAACGTATAAGCTTACAGGTCAATTCAGGAGAATTAAATCGGAAAGGGAATGTCAGGCCGTATCAGCACCCGTGATTCTTGTGGGCCTTCCTCGACTTCGAGAATCTGGGCGCTCATGGCTGAAGTGCGAATTGCTTTGCCAACTCACCGTTGGGCGATGCCTGCCCTTCGGGCAGAACGCCTTTGCCCTAACGCTCTGTTCTTGCCCCCGGATTTTCCCCGCTACCGAGCCGTTTCACGTTAGGGGCGTGAAATCCTGATGCGCCTATCCTTTGATAAGAGCGGCCACTTCCCGAGAAGGGGCCTGCCAATACTGAACTTACGTTAACGACAACACAGGCGTATACTTTAGCAGTCTAGTCACACACCTTCCGCCGCGCCCCCCAATGGGCGACGGTTTTGTGCCACAAGACATACATCCTGCAGACGGGGTTATGCGGCTACAAGTGTTGGCAATCTAACTGTGGTCGGAGTGTAGTCGGGGACAACCAAATTGAGGAGAACAGAGAGTTGGAAAATAGCGATGTCCTGCAAACCCATTTCTCGATGGAAAGTAAGAATCTGGATCTTGGCCGCACTGATCATGATTGGTGCGACGCGGGTTTATTACGTACGAGAGATGTTGGCAGCCTTGGTCATCTTTTCCGCCCTGTTTGCCTCAGCGGTCGCGATCGTCTTCATCTTATTTCTTATGTGGCTTCTTCTGGACCGTGCCAGCCAGTTGGCATTGGGATCGATCGAGGCTAGGGCGAAGAGCATCGGTCGCGCAGCCTTACGCCTTTTGCCTGCTCGTTCAGGGGGCTAGGCGGTAGCAGTTGAGACCACTTGCTTCGGCATTGCTATTGCCGACCGCTGCCGAGGGTGGCTGCAGGCTCGGAGCCGGGCAACTGTGATCCATGACTTTGGCATGGCAGTTTAGCGATTCGGTGAGGGATTGATTCATCGAAAGGGTGCTCGGCCTCAAGCAGCAAAGGAATACATTCGTGAACAGCTCTTCTAAAGTCCGTAAGATCGCTTTTGTTGGTGACCACCTGCCTCGCAAGTGCGGCATAGCTACCTTCACGGCCGATCTACTTGCCGCGGTCCAGAGCGCACACGCTCAGAGCCATTGCCTCGCCGTATCGGTTAACGACGTTCCAAGTGGGTATGAGTACCCGGACGTAGTTCGCTTCGAGATTGAGGAGCAGGACCTGTCCTATCTGCGCGCCGCGGACTTCCTCAACATCAGTAACGTGGACATCGTCTGTCTGCAGCACGAGTTCGGCATTTTCGGCGGTCCCGCCGGTAGTCACATCCTGGCGCTCTTGCGGGAATTGAGAATGCCTATCGTCACAACGCTTCACACCATCCTCGGGGAGCCAAGAGCCGACCAGCGACGCGTGATGGAGGGCTTAATCTCGCTCTCTACCCGGCTGGTTGTCATGGCCGAACGCGGACGGAAGATGCTGCAGGATGTTTACCATGCGGCGCCGGCAAAAATCGATCTCATCCCGCACGGGATTCCGGATGTAGGGTTTGTGGATCCGACTTATTTCAAGGATCAGTTCGGGGTAGAAGGAAAGGTAGTACTGCTAACCTTCGGCCTGCTTTCACCAAATAAGGGCATCGAATATGTGCTCAACGCCTTACCGCAAATTCTGGCCGAGTTCCCCGAGGTGGTATATATCGTCCTCGGCGCCACCCATCCTAATGAGCTAAGGGAGCATGGGGAAGCTTATCGGCTCAGCCTCGAGATTCTCGCTAAGAAGAACGGCACTGACAAGAACGTAATCTTCTACAACCAGTTTGTGGAACTTGAGAATCTCAAGGAGTTCATCGGCGCAGCGGATCTTTACATCACGCCTTACCTGAATGAAGCGCAGATCACGTCGGGAACGCTAGCCTACACATTCGGCGCCGGCAAAGCGGTAGTGTCGACTCCGTACTGGCACGCAGCGGAATTGCTTGGGGAAGGCCGTGGTGTGCTGGTGCCATTCGGCGATGCATCGGCCATAGCACGTGAAGTGATCGATTTGCTGCGAGACGACACCAGAAGGCATGCCATTCGCAAGAACGCTTACAAGATAGGCCGCGAGATGATTTGGAGCAACGTGGCCCAGATGTATATGCGTTCCTTTGAGTGTTCCCGGCTGGAAGGGGCCGCTCAGACGCGAAAATTTCTTGCGACCAAGACCCTTGACCAAAAGCCCCGGGAACTGCCGCCGATGAATCTGAGTCACCTTTTGCGAATGACCGATTCCACTGGGGTTTTTCAACACGCTGTCTTCAGCGTCCCGAATTTTTCGGAAGGCTATTGCACCGATGATAACGCCCGCGCCTTCGTCCTGGCAGTGTTGCTCGATGAAATGGGCGAGGAACCGGAGTCGGTGCGGACACTGGCCACCACCACCGCGGCGTTCCTACAACATGCTTTCGATCTCAAAACTAAACGCCTCCACAACCACTTGAGTTTTGAGAGACATTGGCTCGACGAACAAGGTTCGGAGGATTGTCAAGGGAGGGCGCTCTGGGCGCTGGGAACAGGCGTGGGGCGTTCGTCGGTCCGGAGCTTCCAGATGATGGCGGGTCAGCTCTTCGCGCTGGCATTGCCTGCGCTGATAGAGTTCACGTCGCCTCGGGCTTGGGCGTTCGGCTTGATCGGCATCCATGAGTATCTGCGCCGGTTGAGCGGCGACAGTCTGGTCAATCAAGCCCGAGAGACACTGACTTACCGGCTCATGCATCTATTTGAAGCTAGTGCACATCCGCACTGGGAATGGTTTGAAGAGGAGCTATCGTACGACAACGCAAAACTGGCGCACGCCTTAATTGTGAGCGGACACGCAACCGGACAGCGAGCGGTGCTTCACCGGGGACTTGATGCCCTACGCTGGCTGACAAAACTGCAAATGTCCGAGAACGGTCACTTTCGACCAATTGGCAGTAATGGGTTCTATCGCCGCGGCGGCACGCGTGCCAATTTTGATCAGCAACCTGTTGAGGCGCAAGCAACTGTCTCCGCATGTCTGGAGGCCTACCGCGTCACCTCCGATGTTTGTTGGTATGAATACGCGCAACGGGCTTTTGATTGGTTCATTGGCTGGAACGATCTTGGACTCGAACTCTATTCTCCTGAGACGGGCGGCTGCCACGATGGGTTGCATGTCGATCGGGTCAACGAGAACCAGGGCGCAGAATCAACTCTGGCCTTCCTGCTTTCATTGGCGGATATGCACTTAGCACAACACATAAGGACGAGTTTTAGAGAACCGATCGCGATCGCGCAGTAAGGGCAATCCCAATCTCCATGAACCTCAAACGTACCGGCACAATCATTAAGCCCGACCAGGCCCGTGTTCTTCTCCGACCCTTCAGTCCAGGGGGGCCCGAGCGGATGGCTCGGATTATCGGCAGGATCATCGCGCTCCCAGAAGATCGGGTCAGCCAACTGCTGGACGAAGTTTCGGCTGACTTTTCTCAGCGCCACAAGGCAATCCGCAATCTCTTCCTGCGGCGCTTCGAAGAGGTCCGAGAGTCCATGACAACGGTCGAGGGGGTATCCGAACCAAGACGACTCCTGATCGGCGCCTATTTTCTGGCCGAATACTCTTTAGAATCCGCAGCCCTGTTCAATCCTTCCATTGTGCCGCACCCTGACCAAACTGGTCTGCCGTCCGGCGCGCTGCGGTTTGTTCTCAGCTTGCGCGCCACTGGGGAAGGACACATTTCTTCTATCACGTTCCGGACCGGTATTATCCATCCCAATCAGCGGATCGAGGTCTTACCAGCCACAGATTTTCTTGCCGAGCCGCGTCAGATCCCAAACCCCCGATACGAGAAGGAGCTGTTTCGGCAAAAACTCTCTGAGATGGGGTTAAATAGTGAATTAACGCGCCGGATCATGAACAAACTCGGGGAGTCGTTTGCACTGGAAGATCTTCGTGCCGGGATCCAAAAAGAGCAGTTCGGCCTACCAGATGGAATGACGCCGGAAGATCAAGATACGGCCCAGGGGATTTGGATGCTCGCGCGCTCGAACTACGAGGTCCAGTTCCAACCAGAGCAACAGTTATCTGAGCGGATACTCTTTCCAGCCACACCTTCGCAACGAAACGGCATCGAGGACGCCCGCTTCGTTCGATTTCGGAACGACGATGGTACCCACATCTACTATGCAACGTTCACCGCCTTCGATGGCAGGATCATCGTGCCCGAACTGGTGGAGACTTTTGACTTCCTGAACTTTCAGTTCATTACGCTAAATGGTCAAGCCGCGGAAAACAAAGGTATGGCGCTCTTCCCACGGAAGATAGGTGACCGCTATGCCATGCTCTCTCGCCAGGACAACGAGAACATCTATCTGATGTTTTCCGACAACGTCCACTTCTGGAATGAGCGCAACATCCTCCTCAAACCAGCCTTCCCGTGGGAGCTGGTCCAGATCGGGAATTGCGGATCTCCGCTGGAGACCGATGCTGGGTGGCTAGTGCTCAGTCACGGAGTCGGCCCTATGCGACAGTACTGCATCGGCGCATTCCTCCTCGATCGCGACGATCCGGCCAAAGTTATTGGACGGCTCCGCGAACCCTTACTGAAGCCGAACCAGCACGAGCGTGAAGGTTACGTCCCTAATGTCGTTTACACCTGCGGTGCTCTAGTACACAACGGCGAACTTATCATTCCTTATGGCTTGGCCGATCACGCCACCGGTTTTGCCACCGTCGCGTTGGCCGAGGTACTGAGTGCGATGGAGCAGGAAACCGCGTTACCAGCATGACCTTCCCCAAGAAAAGAGTTGCTATCCTGTCGCCGATAGCCTGGCGAACACCTCCCCGGCAATACGGCGCGTGGGAGACGGTTGCCAGCAACATCACCGAAGGGCTGGTTTCCCGTGGGTGGGACGTGACCTTGTTCGCCACTCGGGACTCTGTAACCCGAGCCCACCTGCATGCCGTCGTGGACCGCGGGTACGAAGAGGATCCCGCAGTCGACCCCAAAGTAGCCGAATACCTTCACATCTCCGAAGCATTCGAGCACGCTGCCGAGTTTGACCTCATCCACAGCCACTACGACTTCATGGCGCTGTCCTATACCCGTCTGGTGAAGACGCCCGTCCTCACGACCATCCACGGATTCTCGTCTCCCAAAATCATGCCCGTGTATGAGAAGTATCGTGACCGATATTTTGTTTCCATCAGCAACTCCGATCGCGCACCGGGTTTGAATTATCTCGCCACGGTGTATAACGGAATCGACCTCTCGTTGTACCCCATCCAGGAACTTGGCGGAGATTACTTGGTGTTCCTCGGCCGGATTCACCCGGACAAGGGGGTCCATCTGGCGATTGAGGTATCTCGACTGAGCGGGTTGCCCCTGCTCATCGCAGGTATCATCCAGGATCGAGCTTACTTCCGCGAGCAGGTGGAGCCTCACCTCGACGAGACGATTCGATACATCGGGCCAGTGGACGTGCCTGGCAAGAACAAGTTGTTTGCAAACGCCCGAGCGCTACTGCACTTGAACACCATCCCCGAACGATTCGGACTGGTCTTGGTGGAAGCCAATGCTGCCGGCGTGCCCGTAATCGCCATGGACCTCGGCTCATGCCGTGAAGTGATCAAAGACGGCCAGACGGGATTCCTGGTCAATAGTGTCGACGAGGCGGCAGGAGCCATGAAACGCCTGGATGACATTGACCGTATCGCATGCCGCCAGCGCGTCCAGGAATGCTTCTCCACTGACACCATGGTGGAGGCTTATGAACGGGTTTACGCCGCGGTTTTTAATCTGGAAGCTGCGAGATGCTCATGAAGCCGGACGTTGTAAGGCGCTACGCTCACAACCCTATCCTCACCAAAGCCGACATTCCTTACCCGGTAGAAACGGTCCACAACGCGGCAGTGGTGAAGCATGAGAGAGAGTACATCATGCTGTTCCGTTCCCACCTGCGCACGGGACGGTCCATCATTGGGTTGGCACGCAGTCCTGATGGATTCCACTTCACGGCGAATCCAGAGCCATTTTTGACTCCTGCCAGGGACAGTAATTTTGCGGCCTACGAAGAGTTCGGCGTCGAGGATCCACGAGTGACACGTATTAACGGCGAGTACCTCATCACATACAGCGCCTACTCGCGAAATGGCGTCCGGATCGCCCTGGCAAAGACAAAAGATTTCTGTCACGTGGAAAGGATCTCGCTGATCACCGAAGCGGATTACCGGAATGTGGCGATCTTTCCAGAAAGGTTCGACGGACTTTATGCACGTCTGGACCGTCCTCACTCGGAAATCGCCCCCTGGTCAATCTGGATCTCCTATTCTCCAGATCTGCGTTTTTGGGGACAATCACAGCTAATCATGCGACCAGTACCCTACCACTGGGACGAAATGAAGATCGGTCCGGGTGCGCCTCCAATCAAAACGGACCGAGGATGGCTTTCCATCTATCACGGCGTCTTCCGGACGATGGACGGATCAGTTTACCGCTTGGGGGTTGCCCTACATGATCTCCTGAACCCGGCAAAGATCATTGGTGTGAGCGACTCGTGGATCTTGCAGCCGGAGGATCCCTGGGAAATCACGGGGTATGTTCACAATGTCGTGTTCACTTGCGGCGCCGTTGCGGAGTCCGATGGAACCGTGAAAATCTATTGGGGCGGCGCAGATACGGTCATGTGTGTGGGCGAAGCCAATATCTCTGATTTGGTCGCGTTATGCCAGGATCACAGCAGACCGGCCAAATGAGTGCGGCGCGGCATCTTTCTAAGACCACGTGAAGACATGCGTCAGTCCAAAATCAGATCCACTTGCTGAAGCGCCGGAGAGCCGCCTGCGCGAAACAATCGCGGCCTGTGCGGCGTCGATACGCACTGTCAGCTTTGGGCGGTCAGTCGGTTACTTGGCCGCTTCTCCATCCCAACGGTTTCATCGTGCCAGTCATCGGATCAGAAAAAAAGACCGGATCGACCCGCCTGCCGCAGATCGTTTGTATGCGCCGCGTCGGAACGAGGCGCCGTTCCGAACAATTATTTCAGTCATTGGGGACATGAAGGACGGGCCGTGGATCAGCCGAGATAATTCCCCGGGATGTTTATTGTGTGCTCGACTCCTTCGGCTGGTCCGCATACACGACTTCAATCGTGACCTGCTTGCCGTCTGCTCCACCGAGTTGCAGCTTTTCAATTTGCAGCACCTTACCATCGAGCCGTTCCCAAACCTCCTTGAGCGCCGTGGCATTCCCTTTCATGGCCAGTTGCAAAGTGGCACGGACGATAAGCTCCTTCCACTTCCGTTTCTCTCGATCCGCCGGACAGATCTTTTGGATCTCCTCTCGGAGTAAATGCGTGAGGCAATCCTGTTTCTTTGGCCTCCCGCGTGGGTTGCCGCTGGTCCCCTTCTTCCAACGCGTCTCGACCGGCGGTAGTGGACGGTCGCTGTTCTTCGGCACGTCTTCACTCATTCGCTTCCCTCTACCAAAGAGTCCTACGGCCAGTTCCGTCGCGCCGGAACCTCAAATGTCTAGGCCATTCTGCAAGCGCCATACCGGCAGAGGGCCCGTCGTCGAATATGCTGGGGCGGCGTGGTTCTGGAGGAGGATCAGCGCATACAATTGCTGGCTCGTAGCTCGTCTGGCCTAGCATGAGCTCTGTCAGTACCCAAACCAGAGCATCGAGACGGTTCGGAGACCAATTGCTGCCGGGATGCCAGGAAATCATCTCGTTTTCCAGGCCGTCCAAACGCCCGACGTGGTGCACTTTGCCCTGCTCATACAGAGCCGCAATGGGTTCGGCGCGAACGGCCTTCCCACGGCTGGCGCTGACGCTCTGGAAAGGGATGGAAGGATCAACTGTGCGCAGGGTGGCCTCGACCATGTCGCCGCCGAAGTTCTTCTCCGCGAAAATGCGGTCGGCGTGGAACGTGTGGTATGCCGCAACAGCCTCTTTCGCCCGCTGATCGGGGGTACCTTTGCGACTGCGATCTGCTAGCACAAAGCCATGGATTTCAGACGTTCCTTTGCAAGAGCACGGGGCAATTCCGGCGACAACGATTCCGCATTCTCCGCTGCCGCCTGAGGGATCCATACCAACCGCCACGCGAATCAGACGCGGAGGCTGGTGAAGCCTACAATTCTCCAGTTGCCCGATGGACCACAAGGCGCCCGGCACCTCGTCGACATCCTTGGCCAGAATCTCCTGCCGGTAGGAGAGGCTGCTCATGTCTCGACTGATCTCGGCGAGCGCCCTCTTGGAGATATGAGGATTATCGTGACTGGTGAAATGAAATGCTTTCCAGCGGGATTCCCTCCCTTCGGCCGCTGCTGTCTGCTCTTCTTCTAAAGCTTCTTTGTACATCTTGGCGGCATGTCTCAGATCACGCGCTTTCGACAGCGCCTGAGACCGGAGCGACGGCGGAGTGTAGACGAATTTTCGAGCCAAAGACGTCCTCGATTGGCTGCAGAAGGAATCGGGCTCCTGGTACATGATGACCGACCTGAGAAACATTATGAGCGGCATCTTTACCAAGGCCAGGAATGGGAGCTTCTCCCCGATACCTTTGCCAATCCAATCGCGCGAGTGAAGCTGCCGAAGAAATGGGAGGTCTACGAAAGACGCATCCTCAATGAAGAAGAGACCATGCGCGTGCTGGCGCGTCTCGAAGATCCCCACCGGCTGGTTTGTGAAATCTGTCTGGCCACCGGGGCGCGCATCTCGGAAGTCACCGGCCTTCAGCTCAAACACATAAATCTAGAGAAAGGCTTCATTCGCATTGAGCAGCGCCACTGGCGCGGCGATATCGACGCTCCCAAAA
>JADMIO011618434.1_pt1 | contig 28887 bp, 37 predicted proteins | sample 8958161 | NCBI WGS metagenome assembly JADMIO01 (sample SAMN16585339, study PRJNA669376) | soil metagenome | isolation source: Crop rotation soil | place: USA: Cullars Rotation, Alabama | collected 2011 | reverse complement strand
CGCGACAACTTGTCCACGTGGAATTCTAAGCTTAGGATCCCAATGTGCTGGAAAGCCGCCAATTCCGGATATCTTACCCGCCGGCTGGTTGATGTCGCGCAGGATTCAGTTATCTCGGAAGACGATTGCGGCACTATGGACGGCATTGAGATCACCCCGCTCATGGAAGGCGGCGAGATCATCGAGCCGCTCGGCGATCGTGTGCTTGGCCGGGTTGCGCTGGAAGATGTGAACGACCCGTTTACCGGTGAGACGATCGTGCGCGCCAACCAGGAGATCGACGAAGAATTGGTGCAGCGCATCGAAGACGCCGGGTTGGAGCGGATTAAAATCCGATCGGTTTTGACCTGCCAGTCCAAGCGCGGCGTATGCGTGCTCTGCTACGGGCGCGATCTCGGGCGCGGCCATATGGTCAACCATGGCGAGGCGATCGGCGTTATTGCCGCGCAGTCTATCGGGGAGCCGGGAACTCAGCTGACCATGCGCACCTTCCACATCGGTGGCACGGCAAGCAGGCGCGCTGAGCAGACAACGCTCGAATCGCGCAACGAAGGCACGGTCAAATTCATTAACGTCAACACCGTCACCAACAAGGAAGGCGACCTCGTCGTCATGAATCGCAATGGCGAAGTTGCCATCGTCGATTATCCCGAAGGCGAGAAGGGCCGCGAGCGCGAACGCGAACGCTACCCGGTCGTCTACGGCGCCAAGCTTAAAAAGAAGGACGGCGCCAAGATCAAAGGCGGCGAATTGCTCGCCGAGTGGGATCCTTACACGATTCCGATTCTCACCGAGATCGGCGGCGTGGTGAAATTCGGCGACGTCGTCGAAGGCGTGACGATGGAGGAGAAGGTCGATGAGCGCACCGGGCTTTCGACCAAAGTCATCACCGACTCGAAAGACGTCGGCAAGCGGCCGCGCATCTCGATTAAAGACGTCGAGGGACAGACCGCGAAGTTGGCCGGAACCTCTGAAGCTCGCTATCTCCTCCCGGTGGGCGCGCATATCAACGTGCAGGAAGGCCAGACCGTTTTCGCCGGCGACGCAATCGCGAAGATCCCGCGCGAAACGACCAAGACCAAAGACATCACCGGAGGTCTGCCGCGTGTTGCGGAGCTGTTCGAGGCGCGCAAACCGAAGGAGTTCGCGGTCATCACCGAGATCGACGGCGTAGTTGCCTTCGGCAAGGACACCAAGGGCAAACGTAAAGTCATCGTCACGCCCGAAGTCGGCGAACCCAGAGAGTATCTGATCCCCAAGGGCAAACATATTAGTGTGCACGAGGGCGACCGGATTCGCGCTGGTGAATCGCTGATGGACGGCTCGTCCAATCCGCACGATATCTTGAACATTCTGGGCGAGAAGGCGCTGGCCAAATATCTCGTCGACGAGGTGCAGGAGATCTATCGTTTGCAAGGCGTGCGCATCAACGACAAGCACATCGAAGTCATCGTTCGTCAGATGTTGCGCCGCGTGCGCATCAAGGAAGTAGGCGATACGGACTTCCTGGTCGGCGATCAGATCGAGAAGTGGCGCTTCGACGAAGCGAATCAGCGGACGATCGCACAGAACGAGAAACCCGCGGTCGCCGAACCGCTTCTCCTGGGAATTACCAAAGCCTCGCTGTCGACGGAAAGCTTCATCTCGGCGGCGTCATTCCAGGAGACCACGAAAGTTCTGACTGAAGCGGCGATCCAAGGCAAGGTCGACATGCTTGCCGGTCTTAAAGAAAACGTCATCATGGGGCGCTTGATTCCCGCCGGCACCGGTATCGCCAAGTACAACAAGGCAGACATCGAATTAGAGGAACCTGAGGGAGTTGACGGCGAAACTCGGGAAGCGGCGGAAGCTTAGCGCTTTGACATGCGAAGAATTTTTTGGTAAGAAAAATGGTTTTCCACGATTATTTTCAACTTTTCAGCCAAACATTGCCGGGATGGTTTTGCAGCGTTAAATTATGCCTACGATAAACCAACTGATTCGCGAAAGCCGGGAGAGCAACGGCGCAAGAATACGGCGCCGGCGCTGCAGAATTGCCCGCAGAAGCGCGGCGTCTGCACGCGCGTTTACACCTCCACGCCGAAGAAGCCGAACTCCGCGTTGCGCAAGGTTGCGCGCGTGCGGTTGACCAACGGTATCGAGGTGACCTCGTACATTCCTGGGGTCGGGCACAACCTGCAAGAGCATTCGGTCGTGCTGATCCGCGGCGGTCGTGTTAAAGACCTGCCCGGCGTGCGTTACCATATCATTCGCGGGACCCTGGACTCCATCGGAGTCCAGGATCGCCGCCAAGGGCGATCCAAGTACGGCGCCAAGAGGCCAAAGTAACTTATGCCGCGCAAAGGGGAAGTTAAGAAGCGAGAAATTTTGCCGGACCCCAAGTATGGGGACAAGCTTGTGGCCAAGTTTGTCAACACGATCATGAGCCGGGGCAAAAAAAGCGTGGCGGAGTCGATCTTCTATCACTCGCTGGATATCGTCACGAACAAGACGAAAGAAGATTCGCTGGGAATTTTCAAGAGAGCGATCGAAAATACCCGTCCGACGGTTGAAGTCCGCTCGCGGCGGGTCGGCGGCGCCACCTATCAGGTGCCGGTTGAAGTCCGCCCGCAACGGCGTCTGTCGCTCAGCATGCGCTGGTTGATTGACGCGGCGCGCGAGCGCGCGGAAAAATCGATGGAAGAAAAGCTGGCTGCGGAAATCATCGATGCCGCAAACAATCGGGGCACCGCAATAAAAAAGAAGGACGATACACACCGCATGGCGGAGGCCAACCGGGCCTTCGCGCATTATCGTTGGTAGTCACGCAGTATTATAGCGGTTCCAGGAAAGGAGGCGTCAAGCGCCTCCTTTTTTTCCGCTAGTCGAGAGTTATGGCAAGAACAGTAGCTTTAGAGAAGACCCGCAACATAGGTATCATGGCGCACATCGATGCGGGGAAAACTACGACCACCGAACGCATTCTTTATTACACCGGGATCAACTACAAGATCGGCGAGGTGCACGAAGGCACCGCGACGATGGATTGGATGGTCCAGGAGCAGGAGCGCGGCATTACAATTACGTCGGCGGCGACCACCTGCTTTTGGCGCGACCATCGCGTCAACATCATCGATACACCGGGTCACGTGGACTTTACCATCGAGGTCGAACGCTCGTTGCGCGTCCTTGACGGCGCAGTCGCGGTATTTTGTTCGGTAGGCGGCGTCGAGCCGCAGACCGAGACCGTATGGCGCCAGGCCGATAAATATGGCGTACCGCGGTTGGCCTTCATCAATAAGATGGATCGACTCGGCGCGGACTTTTTCCGCGTTGCCAAGATGATTCAAGATCGCTTGGGTGCTCGGGCGATCGCGGTTCAGCTGCCGATCGGCGCGGAGGAGAAATTTGTCGGAATTATCGACCTGATAACCATGAAAGCGATCGTTTGGGAGGAAGAGAGTCTCGGCGCCAAGTTTCATGAAGAGCCGATTCCCGAGGGGATGAAGGCGCAGGCGGACGAGTACCGCGAGAAAGTGCTGGAGGCGGCGGCGGATTGCGACGAGACGATCATGGAAAAGTATCTCGAGGGCAAGCCCATCAGCGAAAGTGAACTGCGCAAAGCGATTCGCCAGGGGACGCTGTCGCTAAAGATCGTGCCAATCGTCTGTGGGTCGGCTTTCCGCAACAAGGGCGTGCAGCCGATGCTCGACGCTGTGGTGGAATATCTACCTTCGCCGCTCGATATTCCGCCGGTCAAGGGGATTAATCCGGATAATCACGCCGAAGAAGAACGTCCGGCCAGCGACGATGCGCCTTTTTCCGCGCTCGCTTTTAAAATCATGACCGACCCTTTTGTCGGCACCTTGAGTTTCTTCCGCGTCTATTCCGGATCGCTCACTTCCGGCTCGAGTGTTTACAATTCGACCCGAAGCAAGCGCGAGCGCGTCGGCCGTTTGCTCAAGATGCACGCCAACAAGCGCGAAGAGATTAAAGAGGTTTACGCCGGCGATATCGCCGCCGCCGTCGGTCTAAAGACCGCGACCACCGGTGATACGCTGTGCGAGGAAGATAAGCCGATCATTCTCGAATCGATCGATTTTCCTGATCCGGTCATCTCGATTGCGATCGAGCCGAAGAGCAAGGCGGACCAGGAAAAGCTTGGCCTGTCGCTGCAAAAGTTAGCGACCGAAGATCCATCGTTCAAAGTGCGCACCGATGAAGAGACCGGCCAGACGATCATTTCCGGCATGGGTGAGCTGCATCTTGAAATCATCGTCGATCGCCTGTTGCGCGAATTTAACGTCGGCGCGAATGTAGGCAAACCGCAGGTCGCTTACAAGGAAACCGTCCGCAAAGCGGTCGAGCAGCAGGGACGGTTCGTGCGTCAGACTGGCGGCCGCGGCCAGTACGGCGATGTCTGGATCAAGCTCGAACCGCAGCCAGCCGGCGGCGGCTTTGAGTTCGTCGATGCGATTAAAGGCGGCTCAATTCCGCGCGAGTACATTCCAGCCGTTGAAAAGGGCATCAAGGAAGCGTTAGATAACGGCGCGCTCGCAGGGTATCCCGTCGTCGATGTCAAAGTGACTTTGTTTGACGGCAGCTACCACGACGTGGACTCGTCGGAGATCGCGTTCAAGATCGCCGGTTCGATGGCATTCAAGGAAGCGTCACGCAAGGCGAGTCCGGTGCTGCTTGAACCGATCATGTCCGTGGAAGTCGTCGTGCCCGAAGAGTTCATGGGTGATGTCATCGGCGACATCAATTCACGGCGCGGCAAAGTGTTGGGCATGGATACCAGGCCGGCAGCGCAGGCGATCGATGCGCGCGTGCCGCTCGCGCAGATGTTCGGCTATGCGACCGACCTCCGGTCGATGACGCAGGGCCGGGCGACTTATACAATGCAGTTTTCCCACTATGAGCCGGTACCTTCGGCGGTGGCAGAGGGAATCATTGCCAAATTTTCTGGCAAAGCGGATGACAAGGTATGAACGAGAAGATTCGCATTCGGTTAAAAGCTTATGACCACCGCGTTCTCGATCAATCGGTGGGTGAAATCGTTGAGACGGTGCGGCGCACGGGCGGGAGAGTGGCGGGCCCAATCCCGCTGCCGACGCGGATCGAGCGCTTTACCGTGAACCGTTCGCCGCATGTCGACAAAAAATCGCGCGATCAGTTCGAGATCAGAACGCACAAGCGGCTGCTCGATATTTTAGAGCCGACGCAACAAACCATTGACGCTTTGGGCAAACTCGATATTGCCGCCGGTGTCGACGTTGAAATAAAATTGCAGTAGTCGCTGAAACCAGAAGCACGCGGAAATTACTATGACAGGGCTCATCGGAAAAAAAGTCGGCATGCTGCAGTACTACAACGCGGAGGGCAACGTCATTCCGGTCACGGTGATCGAGGCCGGACCCTGTGTTGTCGTGCAAACAAAAGATTTTGCGCGGGACGGCTACAACGCGGTTCAGGTCGGTTTCGGAACGAAGAAAGCGCAACGGCTCAACAAGGCGATGCAGGGCCATATGGCAAAGGCGAGCAAGGGTGGCTTTGCGATCCTGCGCGAATTTCGCGTCGATGATGTGTCGCAGTTCTCCGTCGGACAGGAGATCAAAGTTGCCGACCTGTTTAAAGCGGGCGACATGATCGACGTCGCCGGCACCTCCAAAGGACATGGCTTTTCCGGCGTCATCAAGCGTTGGTCGTTTGCCGGCTTTCCCGGCTCGCACGGCACGCATGAATATTTCCGGCACGGCGGTTCGATCGGCAACCGTTCCTATCCGGGACGCGTGCGCAAGGGTAAAAAGATGGCCGGGCATTGGGGCGATGAAATGGTTTCGACGCAGAACCTCGAGGTGATCGACGTTCGCGCCGAGGAAAACCTGATGCTGGTGCGCGGTGCAGTCCCGGGAGTCAAGCAGGGCGTTGTCATTGTCCGGCGCGCGGTAAAAGGTTAATTGCAATGGAACTTCGCGTACTCGAATCCGAGCTCAAGGCGGAAATTTTTGGGGTTAATACCCGGCCGCATTTGCTGCATCAAACGGTCGTGATGCAGCTGGCGAACCGGCGCGCCGGCAGCGCGGCGACCAAGTCCAAGGGTTTCGTCAGCGGCGGCGGCAAAAAGCCGTGGCGGCAAAAGGGCACGGGCCGGGCGCGCTCAGGCAGCATTCGATCGCCGATCTGGGTCGGTGGCGGCACGGTTTTCGGCCCGCAGCCGCGTGATTACTCTTATCGCATGCCGCGGACGGCGCGCAAAGCAGCGTTGCTGTCAGCGCTCAGTTTAAAAAAGCGCGAAGGCAAAGTGATCGTCGTCGATAAGCTCGAACCCGAGCAGCCAAAGACGAAGATCATGGCCCAGGCGCTTGCCGGTCTGAACATCAAGAGCGCACTGATCGTCATTCCGGAAGCGGACGAACGGGTCGAACGCGCCGCGCGCAATCTGCCCAAGGTGAAGGTGCTGCGCGTCGCCGGTTTGAATGTCTACGATCTTCTGCGCTATGAGCACTTGATCCTGACCGAAGCGGCGCTCAAATCGCTCGAAGAGAGGCTGGCGGCATGAAGGGTCCACAGAATGTTATTCAGGCGCCCCTGATCTCTGAAAAGGGCTCGCTCTTAGCGGAGACAACGAATCAGGTTTTGTTCCGCGTGCGTCCGGATGCGAACAAGATCGAGGTCAAAAAAGCGGTCGAGACGCTTTTCAAAGTAAAAGTAGAGAAGGTCCGACTCGCGCGTTATCTCGGTAAAGTGCGCCGGATCGGCCGCAACATGGGCCGCCGTTCGGAGTGGAAGAAGGCCTACGTCACTCTTAAAGAGGGCGACAAAATCGACTTTTTCGGCGGCGCATAAAAGAAAGTTCAGATCATGGCAATCAAAACTTACCGCCCAACTTCCGCGGGCATGCGTTTTCGCACCGGGCTGACCTTTGACGAGATTACGCCGAAGCGCCCCGAGAAATTCTTAAGCGAACGGCTAAATCGCAGCGGCGGGCGCAACAATACCGGGCGAGTAACGGCGGACCATCGCGGCGGGGGGCATAAGCGGCTTTATCGGCTTATCGATTTCAAGCGCGACAAAAAAAACATTCCGGCCAAGGTTGAAGCCATCGAGTACGATCCGAACCGCACTGCGCGCATCGCATTATTATGTTATGCCGACGGCGAACGCCGCTATATTTTGGCCCCCGATCGGCTGCGTGTCGGTCAATCGGTGGTTGCCGGTGACGATAACATTGACATTCAGCCGGGCAATTCGCTGCCGCTTAAGTTCATTCCCGTCGGCACGCTGGTGCACAACATCGAATTGAAGATCGGCAAGGGCGGCCAACTGGTGCGTAGCGCCGGCTCGGGCGCGCAGCTGATGGCCAAAGAAGGGGCCTATGCTTTGTTAAAGTTGCCTTCGGGCGAGCTGCGCAATGTTCTGGCGGAGTGCCGGGCGAGCATTGGCCAAATCGGCAACCTCGACCAGGAAAATGTTTCCTGGGGCAAAGCCGGGAGAATGCGCTGGTTGGGTTTTCGTTCGGTCACGCGCGGCATCGCGAAGAATCCCGTCGACCATCCCCACGGCGGCGGTGAGGGTCGCTCCAAGGGCAACCACCCGATGACGCCCTGGGGCAAACCGACTAAAGGTTATAAGACGCGCAAGAACCACCAGTCCGACAAGTATATCGTCAAGGGAAGAAAGGCGAAGTAAATATGGCCCGCTCGGTCAAGAAGGGACCTTTCATCGACGAGCATCTGGTGAAAAGGATCGCGGCGATGAACGATTCGCGGCAAAAACAGGTGGTGCGCACCTGGTCGCGCCGCTCGACGATTACTCCGGACATGATCGGCCACACTCTGGGCGTGCACAACGGCCGAAAATTCATTCCAGTCTTCGTCACAGAAAATATGGTCGGGCACAAGCTCGGAGAATTTTCCCCGACGCGAACCTTTTACGCTCATTCGGGCGATCGCAAGGCGGATGCGAAGGAAACTAGCGGAGCACCGTCAGGAGCGCCGCGCTCCGCTCCGGGAGCTGCGCCGGCGCGATCGTAGTTTCACTCGATCGACTGAGACCTATAGCTGAATAGAAATATTATGGAAGCACGCGCAGTCACGAAATTCGTTCGGATCTCGCCGCAAAAGATGCGCCTGGTGATCGATCAGATTCGCGGGAAAGGCGTCGATGAGGCGCTGAGTATCCTGAAATTTATTCCCAAGCGCTCCGCCGGGGTTATCAGTAAAACCCTGCACACGGCGGTGGCCAATGCCGAGAACACGCAAAGCGTCGATGTCGATCGGCTCTACGTTAAGAAGGCCACGGTGGACGGCGCCGGCATGTGGAAACGTTTCATGCCGCGCGCGCAGGGGCGCGCGACGAAAATCCGCAAACGGTTGAGCCACGTAACCATCGTCCTGGACGAAAGCAGCGAGAGGAGTTAAGGCCTGATGGGTCAAAAAACGCATCCGAAAGTTTTTCGCCTGGGAGTTATCGAATCCTGGGATTCGAAATGGTTTGCACGCGGCGACTATTCGAAGTTCTTGCACGAAGATTTTACGATTAAAAAGTTTCTGAAAACCAGGCTGTATCATGCGGGCATATCGAAGATAGAAATCGAGCGCGCGGCGAACAAAGCAAAGATCAATATTCACACCGCGCGGCCGGGGATCGTGATCGGCAAAAAGGGCGCAGAAATCGAGAAGCTCAAAGAAGAGATTACCAAGCTTACGCGCCGCGAAACTTATATCAACATTCATGAGGTGCGCCGCCCCGATCTCGATGCGCAACTGGTTTCGGAAAACGTCGCATTGCAGCTCGAACGGCGCGTGGCATTTCGCCGCGCGATGAAGGAAAGCGTTTCGCGCGCAATACGCATGGGGGCGCAGGGAATCAGGATTCAGTGCGCCGGCCGCCTGGGCGGCTCGGAAATCGCCCGGACCGAGTGGTATCGCGAGGGACGCGTGCCGCTGCATACGCTGCGCGCCGACGTCAACTACGGTTTCGGCGAAGCGCGCACGACCTACGGCATTATCGGCGTCAAGGTGTGGATCTTCCGCGGTGAAGTTTTGACCGAGGAAGAAGCCCAGCAGAAAGCGATGCTTGGCGGCTAGGACAGTTCAAAGTTCCAGTTCCGCCTTCCGGGTTGGAGGCGGGGAGGGTGAACTTTGAATCCTTCGGCGGGACTCAGGACAGGCTCTTGAACATTGAACGGTTTTTCAGATGCTCGAACCGAAAAAAGTTAAATATCGCAAAATACAAAAGGGACGCCGGCGCGGCACTGCGCAGCGCGGCTCCACGCTCTCCTTCGGCGATTTCGGCCTGAAGGCGACCGGCCGAGGCTGGATGAGCGCGCGCGAAATCGAGGCGGCGCGCGTTGCGCTCACGCGTTACCTAAAGCGCGGCGGCAAGGTTTGGATTCGGATTTTTCCCGATAAGCCGCTGACCAAAAAGCCGCTCGAAACACGCATGGGTAAAGGCAAGGGCGCGCCGGAGATGTGGGTTGCGGTGGTTCAGCCCGGCCGAATCTTATTCGAGATGGAAGGCGTCGAAGGTCCATTGGCGCGCGAGGCGTTCAGGTTGGCGTCGCACAAGCTTTCGATCCCGACCATGGTCGTAGAACGGCGGGGGCAGGTCCATGGAAGCTAAAGAATTGCGCGATCTCAATGATGACGAGTTGAATCGCAAGCTCGCCGAGTTGCGCGAAGAGATCGGCCATCTGCGGCTTAAAAGGGCGACCAGCCGCTTGGAAAATCCCATGGTGGTGCGGCGCACGAAGCGTGACCTGGCGCGCGTCGAAACGATACTGCGCGAGCGAGCGCTGAAAAACAAGGAAGGCGCGGCATGAACGAGAGAGGGCTTACCAAAGAGCGCAGCGGCATTGTCGTCAGCAACCGCATGCAGAAGACAGTCGTGGTGGCGCTCGAACGCACCGTCATGGACCCGAAGTACAAGAAATATCTACGCCGGCGCACCAAGGTCAAAGCTCATGATGAGAGCAACCAATGCCGCACTGGCGATCAGGTCCTGATCGTCGAGTGCCGCCCGCTCAGTCGTGACAAGCGCTGGCGCGTTAGCAAGGTGCTGCAGCGCGCCAAAACGACGGAAGCCGAGCCTGTTCAAGCGAACGGCTGAGCGCGCAGCAGGTTGAGGTCTAATCATGATCCAGATGAGAACGGTGTTGGATGTGGCGGATAATTCGGGCGCGCGCAAAGTCCAGTGCATCAAAGTGCTGGGCGGCAGCAAGCGCAAGTACGCGGCGATCGGCGATATTATCGTCGTTTCCGTCAAAGAGGCGAACCCCAACGCCAAAGTGAAAAAGGGCGACGTCATGAAGGCGGTGGTGGTGCGCACGGCGAAAGAGACGGGCCGCCCGGACGGTTCGTACATCCGTTTCGATAATAACTCGGCGGTGCTGATCGATAATGCGAAGGAGCCTGTGGGCACGCGTATCTTCGGTCCGGTTGCGCGCGAGTTGCGCGCCAAGAAGTTTATGAAAATAATTTCGCTTGCTCCCGAGGTGCTCTAAGTTACCTGGGTCGTCGTAGGAGAACGCAGTGGAGATTCGCAAGAACGACAGTGTCATGGTCATAGCGGGCCGGGAGCGCGGCAAAACCGGGAAAGTTCTGCGTGTGCTTGGGGATAAGGACCGTGTGGTCATCGAACGGCTGAATCTGGTCAAGCGGCACAGCAAACCGCGTGGACCGCAGCAGCCTGGCGGCATCGTGGAAAAAGAGGCCGCGATCCATGCATCCAACGTGATGATCATGTGCGATAAATGCAACGCGCCCGTGCGCGTGGGACGAAAAATTCTTTCGGACGGCAAGAAGATCAGGATTTGCCGCCGCTGCAACGAAGCTTTGGACTGATAACGTCATGGCGCGATTGAAAGACAAATATAACAAGGAAGTCGTCGGCGCGATGATGCAGGAGTTCAGTTACAAGAACTCCATGCAGGTGCCGCGGCTGGAAAAGATCACGGTGAACGTAGGGCTCGGCGAAGCCACACAAAATGCCAAGGTGATCGACACGGCGGTGGCCGAGATCACCGCCATCACCGGCCAAAGACCGGTGGTTACACGCGCTAAAAAGGCGATCGCCAACTTCAAGCTGCGCGAGGGCGTTCCGATCGGCTGCATGGTGACTCTGCGGCGCGAACAGATGTATGAATTTCTCGATCGCCTGATTCATGTCGCGCTGCCGCGCGTGCGCGACTTCAAGGGGATTTCCGACAAGTCCTTTGATGGCCGCGGCAATTATTCGCTCGGGCTGCGCGAGCAGATCATCTTTCCGGAAATTCAGGCCGACAAGGTGGAAAAAACCAGAGGCATGACGATTACGATTACCACGACGGCAAAGACCGATCCCGAGGGTCGCGCCCTGCTCAAACATATGGGAATGCCGTTCGCAAGCTGACGAGGGGGAAGTCCATTGGCGAAGACTTGTCTTAGAATCAAAGCGGAAAGACCGAACAGGTTCAAAGTTCGAGAATATAACCGGTGCCCGCTCTGTGGCCGCGCGCGAGCATTTTATCGGCGCTTTCGCATGTGCCGGTTGTGCTTGCGCGATCACGCGCGCAAGGGACATATCCCGGGCCTGATCAAAGCAAGCTGGTAAGCAGCGGAGAGATTTTCATGGGAATGACCGATCCAATCGCGGATATGCTGACGCGAATCCGTAATGCAGCTAAGGCGCGCCACCCGAAAGTTGCGGTGCCGTGGTCGCGTGTTAAGGAAAATATCGCGAAGGTTTTAGTCGAAGAAGGGTATCTGAAAGATTTCAAAAAGGGCAAGGCTCCCGTAGGCGCCGGCGACGAGCTGATTATCCAGCTGAAATTCGACCGCGAAAACCGGCCAATTATTTCGGGCATGCAACGGGTCAGCAGTCCTGGCCGGCGTGTTTATGTCGGAACCCAAAATGTAACGCCGGTTCGCAAGGGGCTCGGCGTCAATATTCTTTCGACGCCGAAGGGCATTCTCGTCGACCGCGAGGCGCAAAAGGCCAAGGTCGGCGGTGAACTGCTGTGCTCAGTATGGTAGATCGAGACGAGGTGTAACGTGTCGCGTATCGGAAAATTACCCATCGCGATCCCGAACGGCGTGAAAGTCGCCGTGGATAGCAATGCGGTGCGGCTCGAGGGTCCCAAAGGGAATCTGCAGACGGCCATACCGCAAGGCGTGGCGGTCAAAGTCGATGGCAATGTCGTGCGTGTGGAGCGCGCCAATGATGATCGAAAAATCCGCGCGCTGCACGGTCTGACGCGCAAGCTGATCGCCAACATGGCGCAAGGCGTGAGCAGCGGCTTTACCCGCGTGCTCGATATCAACGGGGTTGGCTATCGCGCAGAGGTCAAAGGGCAGGAAATCCACATGACGCTCGGCTATTCGCATCCGGTGGTTTTTCCCCTTCCGGCCGGCATCAGCGCGGCGGTCGAACGGCAAGTGATCATCACGCTGAGCGGCGCCGATCGTCAGGTTCTGGGCGAAACCGCAGCGAAAATCAGGGAGCTGCGCGGACCTGAGCCGTACAAGGGCAAAGGCATCAAGTATCGTGAAGAAGTGATCAAACGCAAAGCCGGCAAAGCGGTCGGGTCCGGCGCGTAATCCTGGGGTTGAAGCATGAGTAAGAGAACTGACAGCGCGCGCCGGCAGCGCCAGCAGCGCGTGCGGAGAAAAGTTATCGGCACCGACGCGCGCCCGCGGGTTTGCGTCTTTCGCAGCAACAAGCACATCTATGCACAGGTGATCTCCGATGCCGGAGGAAAAACTCTCGCAGCGGTGTCGAGTCTTGCGAGTACGGGCGACGGCGCGAAAAAGGCCAAAGGCGTCGAAGTAGCAAAACAGGTGGGCGCGGCGTTGGCGAAAGTGTGCAAGGAAAAAAATATCAGCCGGGTGATTTTCGATCGTAACGGTTTTCTCTACCACGGGCGGGTCAAGGCGGTTGCCGACGGCGCGCGCGAAGGCGGGCTGGAATTCTAACTTCTTGATGTGAAGGCGAGGTTTCTTTGGAACGTATTGATTCGCAGGGTTTGGACCTTAAAGAAAAAGTAGTTCACATCAGCCGCGTCGCCAAAGTCGTCAAAGGTGGACGCCGCTTCAGTTTCAGCGCGCTGGTCGTGGTCGGCGATAATCATGCCGTGGTCGGCTACGGCATGGGCAAAGCAAACGAAGTCCCCGAAGCAATTCGCAAGGGCCTCGAGCAGGCAAAGAAAAATTTGATCCGCGTGCCGGTTGCCGAAGGGACGATCCCGTTTGAAGTGACCGGCCGTTTTGGCGCCGGATACGTCATGTTAAAGCCGGCTTCGGACGGCACCGGTGTCATCGCCGGGGGCGGCGTGCGCGCCGTCGTCGAAGCGGCGGGCATTCAGAATGTCCTCACCAAGTGCCTCGGCTCGAACAATCCGCACAACATGGTGAAGGCGACATTCGAAGCATTGAGAGATCTGCGCACGCCGCAAGAGATTGCCGAGCGGCGCGGCAAAGCATTGGCGGAGATTCGCTAATCATGAAGATCGACGAATTAAAGCCGTCTATCGGCTCGAATCGAAAGCGTAAGCGCGTCGGTCGCGGCGACGGCTCGGGCCACGGTAAGACTTCGTGCCGCGGCCATAAGGGGCAAGGGGCGCGCTCGGGCGGTAACATCGCGCCCGGTTTCGAAGGTGGTCAGATGCCGCTGCAGCGAAGAGTCCCCAAACGCGGCTTTCGCAATCCCTTCAAGGTCGACGTCGCGGTGATCAATTTACAGCAATTGGAATTGTTCGATGCCGGCAGTGAGATCACGCCGGCAGCGCTCGCGGATAAAGGCATGGTGCGCGGCCGCGATCGCGAAGTGAAAATTCTCGGCGCTGGAACACTGTCAAAAGCGCTGACCGTCAAGGCGCATGGATTCTCCGCCAAAGCCAAAGAGCAGATCGAAGCAGCGGGCGGAAAAACGGAGTTGATCGCACGTCATGCTTAGCGGTTTTCAAAACGCGGCACGGATTCCTGAGCTCAAACGCCGGCTGCTTTTTACGGCAGCGATGCTGGCGGTTTATCGTTTAGGTGTGCATGTTCCGACGCCCGGGATCGATCGCCACGCAATGGCAGCGTTTTTCGAACAGCAAAAAGGCACGTTGTTCGGGTTTCTGAATCTTTTCTCGGGCGGGGCGCTCGAGCAGTTTTCGGTGTTTTCGCTGGGCATCATGCCCTACATAAGCGCGTCGATTATCCTGCAACTCTTGACCGTGGTCTTTCCTTACCTGGAAAGGCTCTCCAAAGAGGGTGAGGCGGGCCGGCGCAAAATCACCCAGTACACGCGCTATGGCACCGTCGTGCTGTCGATCATCCAGGGAATTATGATCAGCGTCGGATTGGAAGGAACGCGCGGTCCCGGCGGCTTCGGTCTCGTGCTCAATCCCGGCTGGGGCTTTCGTATGATGACCGTGATTACGCTGACTTCAGGAACGGCGTTTATCATGTGGCTCGGTGAGCAGATCACCGAACGGGGCATCGGCAATGGCATCTCGTTGATCATCTTCGCGGGCATCGTTGCGCGCCTGCCGTCGGCGGTATCGACCACTTTTCAGTTCGTGCGCGAAGGTGAAATGGGCGTGCTCGTGGCGCTGCTGATTCTGGTTTTGAGCGTTCTCGTCGTTGGCGCGATTATTTTCGTCGAGCGCGGCCAGAGGCGTATTCAAGTACAGTATGCCAAGCGCGTCGTCGGGCGGAAGATGTACGGCGGACAGACCTCGCATCTGCCGCTCAAGATCAATACCGCGAACGTCATTCCGCCAATTTTCGCGTCATCGATTTTGATTTTTCCGGCGACCCTGGCGCAGTTCGCCAATTATCCCTGGGTGCAGGCGGTGTCAAATTCGCTCGCACCGGGCGCGTGGCTGCATGATGTTGTTTATGTGATTCTGATCATCTTTTTCGCGTTCTTTTACACGGCGGTGGTCTTTAACCCCGTCGACGTCGCCGAGAATATGAAAAAATTCGGCGGTTATATTCCGGGCATTCGTCCCGGGCCGAAAACCGCCGAATTCATCGAACGCGTGCTGTCGCGCATTACGCTCAGCGGCGCGATTTATCTGTGCATCGTGTCATTACTGCCGACGATTCTGGTGCGTCAGTTTAACGTGCCCTTCTATTTTGGCGGCACCGCGCTGTTGATTGTCGTCGGAGTGGCGCTCGATACCGTGGCGCAGATGGAAACGCATCTGATCTCGCGTAACTACGAAGGCTTTATGAAACGCGGACGGCTGCGCGGTAGAAGGGGTTAGGTTTTGGCCAGGGCGATTCGCGTGGTTTTGCTCGGCGCCCCGGGCGCCGGCAAAGGTACCCAGGCAAAGCTGCTCCAGGAGAAATTCGCCGCGCCGCAGATCTCGACCGGCGATATTCTACGGCAGGCGGTGGCGGACCAAACCACGCTCGGCAACCAGGCCGCCGACTTTATCAAACGTGGCGCCTTGGTGCCCGACGACGTGATCGTCGGCATGATCGGCGAGCGTTTGAAGCAGAGCGATTGCCAGCATGGATTCGTTCTGGACGGTTTTCCCCGAACGATTCCGCAGGCGCAGAGTTTGGATGAGCTTTTGGCGCGCCTCGGCTGCAAGCTCGATTGCGTGCTTTCGGTGAAAGTGCCGCAGACGGAGATCGTTGCGCGCTTGTCGGGGCGGCGCACGTGCAAGAACTGCGGCGCGCCGTATCATGTGAGCTTTGAGCCGCCGCGCGCGCAGGGGATCTGCGATAAGTGCGGCGGCGAGCTGATTCAACGTGAGGATGACCGCGAAGAGACGATAACGCGCCGACTCGAGGTTTACGAGAATCAGACGGCGCCGCTTGCGGGTTACTATCGTGAGCGCGGTTTACTGCGCGAGGTCGATGGCGTCGGCAGCATCGATCAGATTCGCGCGCGCGTTAATACCGCGTTGGGGGATTTGGCGACGTGATTTCGCTCAAGAGCACTCGAGAAATCGAGATCATGAGGCGGGCGAACGTCATTGTTGCGGAAGTTCTACAGGAGTTGAAACGCAGAGTCGCCCCAGGGGTGACGACGCTCGAACTCGACGCGATCGCCGAAGATTTGACTCTCAAGAAAGGCGCCATACCGGCTTTTAAGGGCTACAACGTCGCCGGCCGCATCTTTCCCCGTTGTTTGTGCGCGTCGATCAACAATGAGATCGTGCACGGCATTCCCTCCAACCGGGCATTGCGGGAGGGAGATATAATCGGGCTCGATTACGGTGTTGTCTATCAGGGCTTCTACGGAGATTCGGCGATCACCGTCGGCGTCGGCCAGATCAGCGAGGAAGCGCAACGGCTGATGGAAGTCACCGAACGATCGCTCTACGCCGGGATCGACCAGCTGCAAGAGGGAAAACGACTCGGGGACCTGGGTCATAGAGTTCAGGAAATCGCCGAAAGCGCGGGCTACTCTGTGGTGCGGGCGTTTGTCGGACACGGCATCGGTAAGAAGCTGCACGAAGAACCGCCGGTGCCCAATTACGGCGAGCCCGATCGTGGTCTGCGTTTGAAAGAAGGCATGGTGCTGGCGATCGAACCCATGGTCAACGCGGGTGGCTACGAAGTGGAGATCCTCGACGATGGCTGGACCGCGGTGACCAAAGACGGCAGCCTCGCGGCGCATTTCGAGCACTCGGTCGCGATTACAAAAGACGGCCCGTATATTTTGAGCCAATTATAAACGTGGAACGGTAGACGCGATGTAATCGATGAAAATAATCTATGCCTAAAGAAGATGCCATCGAAGTAACCGGTACCGTGCTGGAGACTTTGCCCAACGCGATGTTTCGCGTGAAGCTCGACAACGGCCACAAAGTGCTGGCCCATATCTCCGGCAAGATGCGCATGCATTACATCAAGATTCTTCCGGGCGACAAAGTAAAAATCGAACTGTCGCCGTACGACTTGGCGCGTGGACGCATTGTTTTCCGCGAGCGCTAACAGGAGACAGGATTGTGAAAGTCAGAGCCTCGGTCAAGAAAATTTGCAATAAATGCAAAATCATCCGGCGCAAAGGCGTGGTGCGCGTGCTGTGCGAGAACACCAAGCACAAACAGCGCCAGGGGTAGATCGTTAGAGATCAGAAGTCAGAGAGATCCGATGACCGTGCGCGATGCATCACACATCGGTTTGAGATCTGAAATTTGAGATTTGAAATTCCGAACGAAGTGAGGACTTATGGCGCGTATTGCTGGCGTTGATTTACCCAGGGCCAAGCGCATGGAAGTGGCGCTGACCTACATTTTTGGCATCGGGCGGAGCCTGTCACGGGAAATTCTCGGCAAGGCCGGTATCAATCTCGATTTGAAGACCGATGCGCTCACGGATGACGATGTGGTCAAGATTCGCGCGATCATCGATCAGGGTTACAAGGTCGAAGGCGATTTGCGCCGCGATGTGACGGCCAATATCAAGCGCCATCTTGACATGGGTTCGTATCGCGGTCTGCGCCACCGCAAAAATTTACCGGTGCACGGCCAACGCACGCACACCAATGCGCGCACGCGCAAGGGGCCGAGAAAAACCGTCGCGGGTAAGAAACAGGCACCCTCCAAGGGCTAAGCCGGTTAAGAATACGGGGAGAAGCATTCTATGGCGAGAGCGGACGAAGCGCGCGAAGAGAAAAAGGGCGACGCACCCGATTCGAAGGCTGCCGACAAAGCGGCGGCGCGCAAACGGCGCGGGCGCAAGAACATCGCCGAAGGCGTTGTGCATATTCATTCGACCTTCAACAATACCATCGTCACGATCACCGATTATCAGGGCAACGTGATCTCGTGGTCGAGCGCCGGCGCGATGGGCTTCAAGGGCTCGCGCAAAGGGACGCCGTTTGCCGCCCAGCAGGCGGCCGACAGCGCCGCGAAAAAAGCGATGGATCACGGCCTGCGCAGCGTGCAGATTTTTGTGCGCGGTCCGGGGGCCGGACGGGAATCGGCGCTGCGTGCGCTGCAGTCGGCCGGCATCAATATTAGCTTGATAAAAGATGTGACGCCGATTCCGCACAACGGCTGCCGGCCGCCCAAGCGGCGCCGGGTCTAAGTAAGAGAGGAGGAAGATTGGCTAGATATACTGAATCTGTGTGCCGACTGTGCAGGCGCGAGAACCTGAAGCTGTTTCTTAAGGGTGAGCGCTGCTATTCGGACAAGTGCGCCATCGAACGGCGCAATTATCCCCCCGGCCAGCACGGCCAGGCGCGTCCCAAGTTTTCCGAGTACAGCATCCAGCTGCGCGAAAAGCAGAAGGTGAAGCGAATTTACGGCCTGATGGAAAATCAGTTTCGCCGCACGTTCGCCGAAGCGGCGCGCAGCAGGGGCATCACGGGTGAAACGCTACTGGTGCTGCTCGAGCGGCGGCTCGATAACGCCACTTACCGTCTGGGATTTGCGAGCTCGCGCGCCGAGGCCAGGGTGCTCGTGCGCCAAGGCCATATTCTGGTCAACGGCAAGAAGGTCAACATTCCTTCGTACGCGGTGCGTGTCGGTGATGTGATCTCGGTCAAAGAAAAGAGCCGGCAAATGGCCCGCGTGTTGACTGCTCTCGAAGGCGCGCAGCGACGCGGCGTGCCGGATTGGGCCGAGCTCGATCGCGAAGCCTTCAGTGGGCGCATCAAGCTTTTTCCCACGCGCAGCGACATCACGATGCCCATCAACGAAAAACTGATCGTCGAGTTGTATTCGAAGTAGTTCGAATAGCGGGGAGAGAAGAGACTATGTCCATCATGTATAAGCATTGGACCGAACTGATCAAGCCAAAACAATTGGAGGTAGAGGAAAAATCGTTAACTCCGACTTACGGCAGATTTTTCGCCGAACCGTTTGAGCGCGGCTTTGGCCAAACCGTCGGCAACTCGCTGCGCCGGATCCTGTTGTCTTCGCTGATGGGCGCGTCCATCGTGGCGGTGCGCATCAAAGGCATTCTGCATGAATTCTCGACGATTCCCGGCGTGACCGAGGATGTAACGGACATCATTCTCAACCTTAAGGAAGTTCGCTTTCGCCTGAACGAAAGCGAACAGCAGACGTTGAAGATCGATGCCAAGGGGCCGGGCGTCGTGTACGCAAAAGATATCGTCGCTCCAGCGACCGTGGAGATCCTCAATCCCGATCATAAAATCGCTACGCTATCGCGCGATGCGAAATTAGAGATGGAGATGATCGTCAAGCTCGGCCGCGGTTACGTTCCGGCGGAACGTAATAAGCAAGAGGGCATGCCGGTCGATACGATTTTCATCGACGCAGTGTTCGCGCCGGTCAGCAAAGTAAATTTCAACGTCACAAACGCCCGCGTCGGCCAACACACCGATTACGACCGCGTGGTGTTCGAGGTGCATACCGACGGCAGCATCAAGCCCGATGATGCGATGGCGTACGCCGCGAAAATCCTTCAGGATCAGGTGAGCATCTTCGTAAACTTCCAGGATGAGCCGCGCGCGGAGAAGCGCGAAGACGGGCCGTCGATTCCGCTCAACGACAATTTGTTTCGCAGCGTCGACGAGTTGGAGTTTTCCGTGCGCTCGCAAAACTGTTTGCAGAACGCCGATATCAAGTACATCGGCGAGCTGGTGCAGAAAACCGAGCAGGAGATGCTGAAGACGAAAAACTTCGGCCACAAATCGCTCAACGAGATCAAAGAGATTCTGCGCGAGATGGGGCTCGAGCTGGGCATGAAAGTGGACCACTTTCCGCCGCGCGAAGAAATCGACGCGCGCCGGCGCGCCCAGCAGAAAGAAACCGCTTAACCATGCGTCACTTGAAATCAGGCAGGCAGCTCAGCCGCAATTCCAGCCATCGCTGGGCGCTGATGCGTAATCTCGTTACCGCGCTGCTGCGCAACGAGAAGATTCAAACCACCGATGCCAAAGCGAAGGAGCTGCGGCGTTGGGTCGACCGGGTCATCACCCTCGGCAAGGAAGGCAGCCTGCATGCGCGGCGACAGGCGCTCAGCATCGTGCAGGATAAAGCAGTAGTTCGGAAGCTCTTCGACACCATTGGGCCGCGCTTCAAAGATCGGCCCGGCGGTTATACAAGAATCATCAAGATCGGCATTCGGCGCGGCGATGCCGCGCCCGTATCGCTGATCGAACTCGTCACGGCAGCCGAAGCTCCGGCGGAAAAGCCGGCGCCCAAGAAAGGCCGGCGGGCGCGGCGCAGAGAAGCTGCACAGCAAGCGGCCGCCACGTCCTAAATCCGTTACCTGCCTCAGCCAAGCGAATTCTTCTCAGCCGGAGCACCACTCAGTGACGCTCCGGCTTTTGTTTTCTTAAAAACCAATTAGCTACTAGCCCACGAAGGCTTTCGGTTGCAGTCTTCGAGTCGGCGCCGGTGGCGCACTTTGCGGTAATGGTGAAGGTGTCGCTAGGTCTGCTCGAACTGATTGTATTCAAGCCAATACCACCTGAACGCTTTGGCGAGATCTTCCAGCTGGTCCGCCGTCGGCGGTTTGACGAGATAAGAGTTCGCGCCCAGAGCATAGCAGCGGCTCAGATCGCTGGCCTCATTCGATGAGGTGAGCACGATCACGACTAGCGAGTCGAGGTCTTTTTGCCGCCGAATCCACGCGAGCACATCGTGCCCCGAAAGCAGCGGCAGTTTGAGATCGAGAAACACGACACTCGGCAGGGGATACTGATCGCGATCAGCATATTTGCGGTTGCCGGCAAGATAATCGAGAGCTTCCTGGCCGTCCTCGACGACGTACAGAGGATTCATCACCCGCGCGCCTTTTAAGGCGCGGCGCATCAGAAAAACGTCATCTTCGTTATCTTCAACCAGCAGTAGCGAGCGATTCGTCGTTGGCATGAGTTTCCCCGTTCAGTATTAACCAAAAGCGGCTCCCTTTGTCCAGTCCGGCCGATTCCACGCCAACGTCGCCGTTCATTCGTTGCGCGGCTTTGCGCACGATCGCTAAGCCAATGCCGGTGCCGCCATATTTTTTCTCCGGATAGACCTGGCCGAAGATCTGAAAGATGCGCTCGTGATGCGCGGGATCGACGCCGATGCCGTTGTCCTCGAACCAGATGCGCACCTTGCGGTCAAGGCGCTCGGTGCTAACGCGAATTTCCGGTGTCACACCTTCGCGAACGAATTTGACGGCATTACCGAGAAGATTGGTTAGACATTGCGTTAGATAAGCGTCGTGGCCCAGCACTCGAGCGAGCGGCCGTTCCATGATGATGTGCGCCTGCGGCGGTTGAAGCTCGGGAGTGGTCGAGACGATCTCATCGAGCAGTCGCTCGAGATCGATCGCGTGCAAGCTAATGTCGCCTTTCGCTATCCGGCTGTACGCCAGCACGTCCTGAACCAGCATGTCCAAACGGTTGGCCGCGCGATAAATTCTGTCCAGATAGTGCTTTGCGTCGGCATCCAAATCAGGGCCGTAATCGGCGAGCAATGCCTGGGCGTAACCCTGCATGGCGCGCAGAGGCGCGCGCATGTCATGCGAGATGCTATAGGAGAACGCTTCGAGCTCGCCGATGGTTTCTTGCAGCCGCGCGGTGCGCAATTCGATCAGCGCATCGAGACGCTTGGCTTCGGAGCGCATCAGCTCCTCACTCGCTTTGCGAATGGTTATGTCAGTGTCGATGGTGAGCAGTCGCGACCAACGTCCGGCGGCGTCCGCATCGGCGGTCCAGCGCGCGCTCACGTGAATCGGCGTTCCATCGCGGCGCACCTGCACAAGGTCGCCCGCCCAGCGGCCGTCGCGCTGGAGCTTGCGCATAGTTTCCTCGACAGGTTCGGGGAATTGTGTTTGCAGCAATTCATTCTTGTTTTTTCCCAGCGCTTCGGCGCGGCTCCAGCCGTAGAGCTCTTCCGCTCCGTTGTTCCAAAACAGCACGGTGCCGTTCGCATCGCGCACGATGATCGCGTCGGTGCTCAGATCGAGCAGGCGTGCCTGTTCGGCCAGACGGGCGTGGTTTTCCTGCGTTTCGGCGATCATGCTGTTAAATGCGTCGGTCAGCGTGCCGAGCTCGTCGTCAGTCAACTTGGGCGCGCGCACCGAGTAATCGCCTTGGTCGGTAATCGTCTCAGCGGCGCGCGTGAGCGCGAGGATCGGTTCGGAGATGCGCTTCTGAAGGAAATTGGCAAGAATGACCGCGCCTGCCAACGCGCCGAGCAGAACCGTCGCAACGATCATCCCATAGCGCAGTAACTGTTGGTACAAGCCGCGCAGAGATGCGCGCAGATAGAGCGCGCCGATCGGTTTGTTTTCCTGCAGCACCGGCTCGGAGAACACAATGGAGCCGCCTTCCAACTCGCCGCCAATGCGCAGCATGCCAGGCGGCCGCAGCGGCGGCCGAGCTGTTTTCGGATAGGCGGCAAAGACGCTGCCCTCGCTATCGAACAAAATCGCGGCTTGAATATCGGGCTCGGCTCTGAGCGCCGCCAGTATCTCCTCGGCAACGGTTTGATTGTTGAACGCGAGCGACGCAGCGCTGTTGTCCGCTATTACCGCAGCGAGCGTGGAAAGATTGCGCACCAGACGAGCGCGAAAAGTAAATGCCTCATATGTGACAAACGCAGCCGCGGTGACGAGCAGAACGATACCGCTTGCCAGCAGGATCACCGCCTGGACGCGCTTCTGAATCGAGTTGCGTCGGGTATTCATGGCGACTCGCCGACCACTTCGGCGGCGCGCAGCAGGCGCGGATCGAGGCGCAGCCGCGCCGCAGCCGCGGCTTTCAGATTGACGCGCAGCTTGATCTTGTTTCCCTCCGTTAGAAAACGAATCACGGGTTCGTGCGAGCCCGGCGAGCCCTCGCCGTCGCGAACCGTGAGGATGCTGCGGCCGCCGAGAACTGAGTTAACCTCCTTGGCCGAGCGCGGCGCCCCGGCGGTCATGTAAAGAATATGGCACGCGCGCACCTGCTCGATAAAGCGGTACTGTTCCACGACAAATCTGCGCCCGTGCGCAGTCTCGCCGGCAACCGCCGCCTGAAGCGCCCCTTCGAACGGATTGTCGCCGAGAATACAGATTACGATCGGGCTCTCAGGAGTTTCGAAGGAATCACTTGGCCATTCGGTGAATTGCGCCAGGCGCCAGAGAAAGACCGCCTTGAGCTGGTACTCTTTTGATACTTGCGCAGGCGCCGGCGCTGTCGAGAAGACAAGCGTAAAAAGCGCCAATGCGAGGCGCAAAGCGCAACGGGACTGGCTGCTGCTTTTGCGAAAGCAGTTGTCTGTCCCCGCTACTTGGAAAACGGGGACAGGCAACTTTTTCCCGGGCGAAAAAGCAGCCAGTCCCCTTAATGCGATGCGGCGCAACAGCGGCATGGGCGAGAGTATCCCTCTAGGGCTTCGCAACGCCCCCCGCGGTCGCGAACTTCCAGGTTATTTTACCGTAGACGCTGCGCGGAATATCAGCCGGCGGCGAACCAGAGATAAACTCGAGATGCCGCTTGTCCCAAAGGTTTTGTCCGACCACGGAAAATTCCCAATTCGGGGTTGGGCGCCAACCTAGTCGCAGGTCGAAGCTGACGTAGCTCGGAACCCGAGGGCCGAGCTGGTTTAGATTGTCGACGTAGCGCAGCACGGAGTCCAACTCAACGTTGCCGGGCAGATTAATCATCGATTGAATCAGCAACTGATTTTGCGGATCGTTGCCTTCGCCCCGTCCCCGATTGAGATCGCGGCTGTTGCCGAACAGGATGCGCTTTTTAAGAAACGTATAGCCGCCGCGCAGTTGCCACCAGTCCGTTGCGCGCCAGGTGAGTGCGAGTTCGGTGCCGTAGGTCTTTGCCTTAAGGCCGTTCAAGATAATGAACTGACCGGGCGCGCCGGCGATTGGCTCAGCGCTCCTGATATCGTCATAGTCATTGAAAAACCACGAGATCGAACCGGTGATGCGCTGCGCCAATTCAGCTCGGTAACCGGCTTCGTAAGCGATCAGCTTTTCCGATTTGAACCTGTCGCCGCCACCTTGAATTAGGAATGGCGCAACAGCCGGAATGAACAGCTCGCTGTCGATACGGCTCGGCGAACGCACGGCTCTCGATACCGCCATCCAGAATGTATGGTTGGCGACGGGCATCCACGCAAGTCTTGCACTCGGTTGAACTTCCAAACCGGTGAAGCTGTTGTGCTCTAATTTGGTGCCCAGCGTGAGAAAGAGACGGTTGGGCAGCAACGTGATCTCGTCCTGCAGGAATCCACTGCCGAGCCGCATGGTTTTGTGCGACGGCAAAAAGGCGAAGTTGGGCAGCGGGCCGTTCGATACGTGATCATCCATCAGACGAAAACCGCCGCCCCAGATCAGTTTGTTGCGTTCACCGAGAGAAAACCGATGCTGCAATTCCACATCGTAGGTGTTCAGAGCTTCAGAGAAAATATCCGGATTGCGCCGGTACGTGCGATCCCAATAGAGTTGAACCGAAACCTCCTGGTCGGTTGCGAACGGCTGTGTCCAGCGCGCCAGCAGATTCTGCCCGTCAACTGGGAGATCATGCGGGCGGTTTATGTCTTCCGAACCTGCGTAGAAGTCGCCTTGGAAGGTTAAACGGGTGCCGCTGGCGGGCGACATGTCGGCGCGGAAACCGCCCTGGCCGAGATGCCAACTATCGTTGCTTTTCGGTCCGTTGCGTAAAAACGTATCGCCCTGGTCGAATCCCATGCCGTAAACGCGGTAGGCAAGATCGCCGATTGTGCCGCCGTAACGGCCGTTGCCGAACCCTCGGAGAAAAGATCCGCCCCCGCCGCTCAAGAGCGCGCCCTGAGTGTCACCGGCTTTTTTGGTGATAACGTTGATCACCCCGTTCACCGCATTCGAACCCCATAGGGTCGCGCCCGGGCCGCTGATCACTTCAATGCGCTCAACATCTTCGAGCATGACATTCTGAACGTCCCAAAACACCCCCGAGAAAAGCGGGGTGTAGACGGTGCGCCCATCGATCAGGACCAAAAGTTTGTTCGCTGTGCCGGAGTTAAAGCCGCGCGCCGAAATCGCCCAATTATAGGAGTTGATCTGCGCGACCTGGAGATTGGTCGCAAGGCGCAGAGCTTCGGGCAGATTCGTCGCCCCTGAGCGGCGAATCTCTTCGTTGGTAATGACCTGAATGGCCGAGGCCGCATCGACTAATCTTTCCACGCGCCGCGAGACCGTGGTGATCTCGATCTCGAACAATTGCTCGAAGGGGAGCTGCTTCAAAGAGCCAAGTGTTGCGGGATCCTGGTCCGCCGCCAAAGCCGTTGCGGTCAGGCTCAGGATCAGCATGATCAGAGTGGATGCCCGCTGCCTACAACAAGACGCTCGGAAAAGGTTCTGGTTCCCCATTCTTTGCCTCCGGACATTCGCGCAAAGCCTGCGCCGAGAGCATAAGTGCATAACAGCGCAGTTGCGGCGGAATCGAATCAGGTTTTAATACCGGATAAGCGGCCGGTGTCAATGAAAAAAACTCACGCCCGTCCGATCTACTGTGATTTCCAAACAGCTGAATCTTTTCGCCTTTACTCCGATAAATTTTGATTTATGCTATTGAGCCAGCCTGTAGGTCAGTGATGCATTCCGTATGCGTTCGTGTTGCGCGCCGATGAAAACGTCTGATGAACATTCGCTCAACTGGCAGCTCAGCGTGTTCGCTCTTGCGATCCTGGTGCCGATGATCGCTTTAGCGGTAGTTACTTCGATATTTTTGGCTCGCCGCGAGCGCGACAGGTTCAGACAGGCCGCCGTAGAACAAACCAATGCGCTTCTCAGCACAATCGACGGCGAGTTGAAAAGCTCGATCCGGGCACTGGAAGGAATCACCACGTCGCGTTCTCTAGAGGCTGACGATCTCTCGGCGTTTTACGCGGAAGCAACGCAGCTAGTAAGAACTCAGCCTAATTGGACAACGGTCATTCTGAGCGTTCCTTCCGGCCAGCAAGTGATCAACACCTTGCTGCCGTATGGTTCAGTGCTTCCCGGGGCGTTAGATAAAGGCAGTTTTGAAGATCTCCTGCGCACCGGCAAGCCGGTCGTCGGCGAGCTTGTCGAAACCAAGCTGGCGAAAGGACCTGGTTTCCCGGTTCGGGTGCCGGTGCTCAGAAACGGAGTAATCAGGTATGTTCTCTCAGCCGGAGTCGAATCGAACGCATTTTTAGCAGTTCTCCGATCGCATATGCCGCCATCGAGTTGGGTCGTTGGTATTCTTGATCACACTGGCCGGATCGTCGCTCGCAGCCGAGATTCGGAGAAGTTTGTCGGTAGATCCGCTTCTAAAGATCTTCTGGCCGCAGTTGCTCGAGCGCCCCAGGGCTGGTCTCAGGGGACGACGCTCGACGGCACTCAGGTTTACACAGCGTACCGCAAGTCCCCGTTTAGCGGCTGGACAGTGGCAATAGGAATTCCGGCGACAGAATTCGAATTGGGTGCGCGGCAAACCATCATAATGATGAGCATTGGAACCATCGCTGCGGCCGTTCTAGCATTGTGGATGGCCATCCTGTTCGGCAGACGCATTGCCAAACCGATAAGTGCGCTTGCTTCCGCGGCCAATGCGATGAGCCAGGGGCATCATCCGGAAATTCCGCTTGACGCCGGCAGCGCGGAAATAGCCGTGTTGGCGCACGCGCTCAAGAACGCAGATCAGGCAGTGAAAGAGCGCCAAGCACAACTTGACGCACTCGCTCGGTTTCCGGCGGAAAATCCCGCGCCGGTATTACGGGTGAATCGCGATGGGAGCCTTCTCTATTCGAATCCGGCGGCAACGCTTGTGTTTGACCCGTTAGCACCTGCCAACCGGGAAACTGTCATGCACTCGATCACGGCGGCAGTGGATGTTTCTCTTAAATCGGGATTAAAACGTGAGGTCGAGTTGGACCTTGCCGAGCGGAGCTTTTCTTTCGTCATCAATCCGATTTTGGAATTTGGATACGCCAACGCCTACGGCTTCGAGATCACTGAGCGACGGCAGGCCGAAGCAGCCTTGCGTGAAGCGGATCGGCGGAAAGATGAATTTATTGCGCTGCTGTCTCATGAGCTACGAAATCCACTGGCGCCGATCAGCAATGCTGTGCACATTCTCAAATCGATAGATTACCATGACGCTAAGCTCGACTGGTCTCGCGACCTGATCGCCGAACAAGTCGCTTACATGGCGAGGCTACTGGAAGATTTACTCGATGTCAGCCGTACCACTCGCGGCAGATTGGAATTGCGCAAGGAGCCGCTCGATTTGCGCGAAGTCATCCGCGAGGCGCTTAGCATCAGCAGCCCCGCTATCATCGCCGCGGGGCACAAGTTGACTGTCTTCCTGCCGCCTCAGAAAGCAGCAGTGCACGGCGATCGCATACGTTTGACTCAGGTTTTTGTGAATTTGCTGAACAACGCATGCAAATACACGTTGAACGCTGGATACATCTGGATGGGCGCCGAACTGTCTTCAGCTGACGAAGTCATGGTGCGGATTCGAGACTCCGGCATGGGAATCGCTCCGGAGCTGCTGCCGCGGATCTTCGAGATGTTCGTCCACGGCGCGTCTGACGCCGACGGCGCCCAGGCTGGCCTTGGAATAGGGCTGTCACTTGCGCGCGAGATCGTGCGCCTTCATGGCGGGAGCATCACGGCGGACAGCGCGGGAGTTGGCAAAGGAAGCGAGTTCATCGTGCGCTTGCCGCTGGCGCGAGAAGAAGTGGCAAGCGGCGAATTGGCAGTGGCGAGTTCGCATCCGTCCACTGATAACTCACCACTTCCCGCTCCTTCGCCCAGGCGCGTTCTCATTGTCGATGACCTCGAAGTACAAGCTAAAAGTCTCGCTATGCTTCTGGAGTTGGATGGGTTCGAGGTGCGCGTCGCGTTTGACGGCGAGAGGGCATTGTCCATTGCCGCGGAGTCTCTCCCTGATTTCGTGCTGCTGGATCTCGGTTTGCCCGGAATTAGCGGTCACGAGGTGGCGCGGCGTATCCGACAAATGACCGGCGCGGAAAAGATCGTGTTAATCGCTCAGACCGGCTGGGGCCGGGACGAAGATCGCCAACAATCGCGCGCTGCGGGCTTTGATTTTCATCTAACCAAACCAATCGACCACTCGCTGCTCCAGAAGATACTATGTGGGGAAGTTAAAATTCAGAGGAACACGAACCAATGATGTCTGGTTACGGGACATCTTTTTGCCCCTTCCGGTCCGCGGAAGCCTGCTGAAAAGTTTTAATATTGACAACGCGATACTCTGCTGGCTAGGTTGAGGAGGTAAATATTTTTCGCTTCGGAATCGCAAATAATGTATGTCCAGAGCATGACAAAAGACGGTCAAGCCCGCGCAGATGATCACCCCAGTGTAGCGAAAGCGCCAAGCGGCATTCGCGGACTCGACGAGATTACCAGCGGTGGTTTGCCTGCCGGCCGGCCTACGCTGGTGTGTGGGACCGCAGGCGCGGGTAAGACGATGCTCGCTGTGGAATTCCTCGTACGGGGCGCGACCGAGTTCAACGAACCCGGTGTGTTTATGATGTTCGAGGAGAACGCCGATGAACTAACCGCGAATGTGCGCTCACTCGGTTTCGACCTCGACCAACTCGCCGAACAGAAAAAGATTAAACTCGATCATGTTCACATCGAGCGCAGCGAAATTGAGGAGACCGGGGATTATGATCTCGAGGGATTGTTTATCCGGCTTGGTCACGCGGTCGATTCGATCGGCGCGAAGCGCGTGGTCCTGGACACGCTCGAAGCACTTTTTTCCGGGTTGCCCAATCATGCGGTGCTACGCGCCGAACTGCGTCGTCTCTTTCGCTGGCTCAAAGAGCGCAACCTGACGGCGATCATCACGGGCGAGCGCGGCGAGCACTCGCTTACGCGTTACGGTTTGGAAGAGTACGTGGCCGATTGCGTGATCCTCCTTGATCACCGCGTAAATGAACAGGTTTCCACGCGCCGGCTGCGCGTCATGAAATATCGCGGCTTTCCAGCACAGTGGGATCCGAAGCTTGGAATTCACGTGACTTGAAGTCGCGGC
>JADMIO011020036.1_pt1 | contig 28888 bp, 19 predicted proteins | sample 8958161 | NCBI WGS metagenome assembly JADMIO01 (sample SAMN16585339, study PRJNA669376) | soil metagenome | isolation source: Crop rotation soil | place: USA: Cullars Rotation, Alabama | collected 2011 | reverse complement strand
GCCGCGACTTCAAGTCACGTGAATTCCAAGCTTCGGATCCCACTGTGCTGGAAAGTTGCCGCTGCCCCGGGCAAGAGCAACCACGAGAATGCCCTGGCTCTCGACACGCACTCCCGTGCCCACGACTTCTCTCTCTGGAAGAAGTCCCTGGAAAAACATGGCTGGAAGAGCTTAGGCGCGATTGATCCGCCGCATTTCGCGTTCCAAGGCCCCGGGGTGCGCAGGGATATCTCGAAGATCGGCATCCAGGCGTTTCAGCAGCTTTGGAATCGCCACAACCCTACCAGTACCATCGCCGCTGATGGCGTCTATGGCCCGAAGACTGAACAGGCACTTCTGAACTCTCCGGTCGAAGGGTTCAACCTCCACCCCGACGATAGTCATTCGGCCAACACAGGAAGCCATATCCGTCTGACCGTGCCATTTACCAAAGGTCCCCGCGTCATGGCGGTCCAGAAAGCACTCAACGCGGTTCAGGAACCAATGGGGCTTCCGGCCCTTCCTGCAGACGGAGTGTTCGGTCCATCAACCCAAAATGTAGTGATGGAGTTCCAGGTTGCCTGCGGGCTGAAACCAGATGGAGTGGTTGGCCCAATGACTCTCGCCGAGTTGGGACTTCCGGTTTCATAGAGCCAGACGTGTGTGGTAGCCAGCGTGCGAGCTGCTGGCTACCATTCTTCCGGTAAGTTGGCGCGGCGGTTACGCCAGGTGTGTCGCCAGGCCAACAGCCGATCACGGAGGGTGGCGCGCTTCTCAGGAATGGGCGGCAGAAGTGGTGGCGCAGGGGGGCCTACGCTTCGGGCGCTATTGATTCGTTTGGCGAGGTCTTCCTGGACCCCTGGGTTCTGCGGGCGTAGGGCATACCAGCCGTCGCTGCCCACGGTCGAGGCGTCTGGCTGAAGCAATAGTTCATTCGCCAGCCAGGGTAACCACTGGCGTTCCTCCACTCGTTCTGGTGCGTTCGTCCATACGCGGGCGGTTTCCGAAGCCGCTTCAGCCTTAGGGGCTATACGTACGTTTTGATAGCCGTGCCGTCGCCAATTAAAACTCACGTTTGGCGGTGCTAGCAGCCGGGGCGTTGCGGCGTTGCGTTCCCGCGCCCGTAGGCGATCTAGCACTGCCGCTGGACTACCAGGTCCATCTAGCTCCTGCGCTGCCATTGCCTCCAGCAGACGGGAGAGGTTACGACGCAGTGCGGGTGTTACATTTCCACCCAACGGCCCAAAAGTCACGCTGCCGTGATGCAGCACGTCCCAGCGGGTTAACCAAGCGTGCGCTAGGCCCTGTCGCCAGCATTGAAATGCGGTGAACGCTTCGTCGTACCCATAGCCGCTCATCGTTTCTGGCATCCCGCCCCACGCTCGAAAGGCAGCCGGGCGGACCGCCCAGCAGGCACCGTTCACCCCCTCGGGGCGGAACTCCAACTCCCCCTCCCCCACCGGCCGTCCGGGACTGACTACTGCCAGCAGCGGCCATTCCCGGAACGCACCCTCCAGTCGTTCCAGGTCGCCGTGAGAACGGAATTCCAGGTCGTTGTTGGCAATGATCCAGAGGTCGCCGGTCGCCACCGTCACTCCCGCGTTGACCGCCGCGCAGTAGTTGAACGGCGTTTGGCGGAATGAGACCACCCGCGCGCCGATCTCCGCGCAGTACTCCGGCGTGCCATCCGTGCTGCCGGAGTCGACGATCACCCACTCCACGCTGGATTGCGGGTTCCCTGCCCGAACGGTCTCCACCAATGCGCGGGTATAAGTCAGCTCATTCTTCACCGGCACGATGAAGCTGATCATGGCGGCCCGCCGATCGGCTCATGCAAGGTAGGGGGATGCCCGCCGCTTGCCTGAAGGCGGTAGGTGAGGTATTCGAGCAGCGTTCGCGTTTGGAAGCCGATCTGCGGTGGCAACCCCGCCCGCCAGCGCCGCAATTCACTGCGGACTGTTCTCGCCGCCTCCAGCCAGCGCATTCGGGCGATGCTGGGATAGGCGTGGCGGATCTCTGGATGTCGCAGTAGTCCTTCGAGTAGCCAGAACATGTCTAGCCAGGAACGGTTTTGCCGGTGGTTCGCCAGGCTAGTGGAAGCAGAATGATAACGGAAGGTGCAGAGCGCTTCCGGAAGAAAGGCGACATCCGCGAAGAACATCACTCGGACCCACATCTCAAAATCCGGTCCCTGGTGCATCCGCGTGTGGAAGCCACCCAGTCGCTGGAAGCACTTTTGCCGCACCATCACCGCCGTTGGCTCTCCCACGAAATTCATCCGAAAGCCCTTGCGGAGATATTGCTCGAAGAGATCCCTCCCGGTGTTGACCGCCCCCAGCCGCTCGAACTGGGTGTCCAGGATGCCGTACTGTTCTTGCCAGTCGCGGGCGGTAGGATCATTCGGGTTCTCCAGCAGGATCTCCCGCCGAGAGAAAACTAGCCCGATGTCAGGCTTCGACTCCCCGGCAGCCACCATCCGCGCTACGCAGTCTGGGTGTAGTAGATCATCCTGGAACAGGAACTTCACCCACTCCCCACGCGCTAGATTAACGCTGCGGTTCCAGTTGCCCACCAGGCCCAGGTTTCGCTCACCAGGGACCACGCGCAGCCGCGCGTCAGTGAAAGACTGCGCGATGTCCAGGGTGTCATCGCTGGAAGCATCGTCGACGACTACAATCTCCAGGGGTGAATAGCTCTGCGCCAGCGCCGACTCGAGCGCCTCGTGCAGCCAGCGGGCGCCGTTGTAGGTAGGGATGCAGATGGAGACCAGAGGCGCGCAAGACATAGTGAATACGCAGCAGCCTACTCGGCGCACCCAGGCTCGTCAAGCTTGAGGGTGCAGACGAAATGCAACCAGCCCGCTGCCCGGGTGGGCAGCGGGCTGGAATGTGTGGATGCTGGCAAGTGCGACTACTTCACCACCTGTAACGAAGCCTGACCGGTGGAGCCGTCCAGGTTGGCAGTGATTGTCACCGAGCCCTTCTTGCTCTTCGCCTTGATGTCGAACTTCACGGTCAGCTTACCCTTCTTTACCGTGACGCTCTTCGGCATGCTGATGAACCCGGTGGGGCTGGCGGTCAACGTTACTGCGCGAGCGTTGGGAGCCGCAACCCCGGTGAGGGTGACTGTGCCGGTGATCTTCTTCCCGCGCTTTACCTTGCTCTTCGACGTCTTCACCGACAAGATGCCGATACTGGTGGTCCCGGAGACCTGCGCCGAGTAGTTGGACTGTACGGCTCCTGCCGTAGCGCGTACCCGGTACTTGTAGGTTTTGCTGGCGGCCAGTCCGGTATCCGTGAAGGTGGTGGCGGCCGAGCCCACGTTTAGCACAGCAGTCCCAGTCGGGCCTACCCGCTCCAGTTGGAAGCCGGTAGCGTTCCCCGCGCGGTTCTGCCATTGGAGGGTGATCGTAGTCGCTTTCACCCCGGTCACCCGCAACGTGTCGGGTGTTGGCTTCGCTGGATCATCGACAATGGTGAGCGTGGCTGTGCCGTTGGCGCCGATCTGACCGTTATTAGAGGGACCAGCTATGTGCAGGAGCGCCTGCTCGTTCCCTTCTAGTAAGGCATCATTTACAATCTGCACGCCAAATGTTTTGCTTGTTTCCCCTACCCCGAAGTTCAACAAGCCCGCAGTCACTATCGAGAAGTCCGCGAAGAGTGTGGCGGTACCGTTCGTGGAGGAGTATCCGACCGTCGTTGCTTTGGAGATATCTCCTGTGCGGTTAACAGTGACATTCACCAGAGTGCTTGTCTCGTTCGCCGTAACGCTCGTGGTGGCAAAGTTGTAGATGCTAACGCCTGCCTGAACCGGGGCCTGGAAGTTCTGGACCTTGTCTGGCCCAACCGTTACCTGCGCACTTAGCGGCAAGTACGCATTCCCCGCACTTACCGTAAAGGTTCCGGGTTGGAGCCCAATGAGTGCGTAGGAGCCGTCCGCAGCGGTGGTTGCTGTCTGGCTGACGGTACCCGTTTCTCCGAGTGTTAGCGACCAGGAAACAAGGGTGCCGATATCCAGCGGTGCGGTGTCGCGGACATTCAGCGTCCAGGTACCACTGCCTGCCTTGCCCACCAGATTCGGCGCTTCGAAGGTGAATGTCTGGAGTTGGTGGTTCCCTTCGCCACTGAGGGCGAACGCTGCAACAGTTCCATCCGGGTGCGCTAGTCGGAATTCCAGATCCCCAATCCAGGTATGTTGTACGCGAACCGTGAGAACCACCTTGCGAAGCGGAGTAGCCTGAGAGGTAACGAGCTGCGACGAGACCCCGTTGGCATTCGCATCCGGGATAGGCAGGTTTGAGTTGACGTTCAGCGTGTGAGTGACGATTCCAGGACCGGTAGCCGTCACAGTGACGCCCGGAACTCCGGCACCCGCGCTGTTGCGGACCGTCCCGCTAATTGTGAGCGGCACATCGAATGCTTCTACTGGATTGACATCGTCCGGTCCGGAGGTGGAGGCGGAGTAGCCCATCCCGCGCGAAGCGAACGCACGCCAGATGTCGCCGGAGTGTTGACCCCCGTAGCGGAGCCGGTCTGCAAGCAGCAGTTTGTCACGGCAGTCCAGGAAGGTTGGTTCATCCGGTAGCAGCTTCAGCATATCGATGAACAAGGTCATCATCTGGGTGCGGGCGGTGGCGAAGCCGAGGCGAGTGCGCACGGAGCCGTAGGTCTGCCACAGCGCGTTACAGATGATCTCCCCCGCCATGTGTACTTCTGGAAATCCACCGGCAAGGTCCGAGATGTTTCGATACGTGCGGGTGAATACGGGACCGTTTACGTTCGTCGAGTAAGGTTCAGTGCGGATTCCCAGGGCGTAGTCGTTTACCAGGTAACCACCCATCGGGTAGTTGCCGTTCACGTCGTCGCCCGGCTGAGCTAGCACCATTAGCGCCTGGAAGTCCGACCAGCCTTCCCCCATCGAAACTGGCTGGAAGCCGCCCAGGCCGTTCGCGTTCCCGACCAGGCGGTTGGAGACGCCGTGCCCATACTCGTGGGCAATTACGTCGGCGGTTAAGTCGCCATCGCGGTTTGGGTTCGTCAGTGTGAACTCGAACATCCGCATCTGGCCTGGTTCGCCGTCCGGGGGAGTAGCGAAGTCAGCGTTGTTCTGGAAATCGCCGATGCCGCCCCCGAACTGCGCTAGGGCACGCACTCGGTCGTTCCCCACGCCACCCTTGCTAAAGTTGTTGCTCTGGAAGTTGCCCGCCGCTTCGTTGAAGCCGAACCGGTACCAGATGTCGTGCAGCCGGTTGTTCCAATAGAACAGGTTCACTGTGGAGGCGCTGGTATAGGTGGATGGTGCCTGCGCCAGATTGAGCGGAAAGGTGAAATCGCCGTTGGCTGCGTTTACCGGCGGAGGTAGCGCCTGGCTGGCGGTTCGTGCCGGTCCTGCCGTAACGTTGTTTGTGTAGGTGGAGGTTTGGGCCACGCCTGCCCACCAGTCGAAATGGGGGTCGCCGGCGGCGAAGAGTGGCGAGCCGTTGAAATCATTCCCGCCGTTGAAGGTTTGCGTTGCCCGCGCCAAAACTAGCGGAGCGGGGTTGCTGAACGGAAACTCCTCGGTCGGGGCTTCGGTGACGTAGACCGGCCCGGATGCGTGGGAGAGATAGTTCAAGCGGAACAGGAGTTCCCCGGTCACTGCGTCTACCAGCAGATGGTACGCATCTCCGGTGGCAGCGAGGTAGAGGGTGGTATCCCACGCCAGTACCGCCCGCCCGGAGCCAGCAAAGTAGGTGAGCTGGAGCACAGGCGGCTGCGTGAAAAGAGTCCCCGCCGCGAATGGTGTGGTTAACCGAACTCCCTCTGGCTGACCAACCGGGCCAGGAAGCGGCGCACCTACCAGACCCGCATAGCCTGCGGCAAGCTGGAAGGCGCGCAGGACGGAGATCTTTGGCGCGGCGGCGTTTACGGCGCGAGGTAGGCTGGGGATCAGTGTGCCGGAGGTGGAGAGCAGCGCGCCATCTGCCCTCACATCTGCTTTCAAGCCTGCCTTAAACACCGGGATGCCTCGGTACTGTTGCCCGAAGGTTAGGTGAGTAACGCCGGTGCCGGGAGTTTCCAGGCGGCGCAGGCTTACCAGCGACTTCGTCTCGGCGGTAGAGAGGCCATACAGGCCGGGATTCTTCGCCACGAAGGCGCGAGCAATCTCGGCGGCGTCACCTCCAACCGGCATGGTAAGAACGCCGGAAGGGCGTTGGACGCGAGTAGGGAAGCCGACGCCCGCTTCATAGCGGACTACTGCATCCGTAAGGGGCAGAGTTTTTACCCCAGCCACGCCCAGTACTCGCGCCGCCGGGCGCAGACCTTGTGGGGACGGAAGGGTGGCATTCCGCTCTGCCCGCGCAATGTCGAAATTCGGAAGGTGCGCCTGTGGGCGGTTGCCTTTAGCGGCCACCTGCGTTGCGCCGGGCAGGGGCGCTACCACGATGGCTGCAGCGGCTACCAGAAGGGCGCCTGTACGCAGCAACCAGCCGAATCGCGCTCTCTCCAGACTCATTCCACTCTCCCACGCAGCTACATGCCGCGAAAAAGTTACGGCGGGCAATAATTACAGATTATGGACGGATACGCAAGAGATAATAGAGACTTTTGCGTTTCGAGAAGGTGAAAAAGGGGAATGGCAAAATTCTCAAGCTTGCTTGTTAGGCAACGAAAAAGGTGGTTTTTATTTACCAGCTACAAAGAGAAAGCGGGCAATCACCAATCCAACTGGAGCGATGATTGCCCACCTTCGCGGCGTGCGAGCAGTGCGGAATTCCTGGGCAGCAGAAGTTCAACCGCCCAGGAAGTGTTCGCTACTTCACTACTGGCAGGGCGACATCGGCTCTGGAGCCGTTCAAGGTGGCGGTAATCCGAACCGTACCCTTTTTGCTTTTCGCCTTGATCTTGAAGGTGACGGTGCTCTGTCCCGCCTTCACCGTTACCGACTTCGGGATAGTGACCAGGTTGCGGGGAGCGGCAGAAAGCGCCACCTTCACCGCAGTCGTCGTCACTCCGGTCAGCGTCACCCGACCCTGGACCGTCTTCGTCTTCCGGACCTGGGGCTTGGAAGTCGTTACCGACTTTACCCCCGGGTTAGTGGTCGCCGTTACCTGTTCCGAAAAATCGGAACTGATGGCTCCCGCGATGGCCCGCACCCGATATTTCAGCGTACTGCCGCCCGCCAGCCCGCTGTCGGTGAAGGTTGTCTGACCAGCGCTCCCTACAGTAAGGAGACGGGTCCCACCCGCGCCACTTCGCTCGATCTGGTAGCTGGTGGTGTTGCCACACCGGTTCTGCCACTGGAGGGTAACAGTGGTTGGAGTGGTGCTGACGACGTGGAGCGTATCCGGCCTAGGTCGAGTCAGGTCATCCGAAATGGTCAGTACGGCGGTGCTGTTCGTTCCTACCACGCCGCTGTTTCCCGGGTTTGACAGCTTGAGCGTAGCCTGCTCAGGTCCCTCCAGTAGGTTGTCTGCCAGCGCGTTCACTGCGAAGGTGCGTGTGGTTTGCCCTGCTGCAAAGGAAACTACCCCGCTTCCCGCCAGAGAGAAGTCTGTGCCCAACTTCGCGGTGCCACTGGTGGCGGAGTAGCTGACTGAACCAGACTGCTCCGTGTCGCCGGTGCGGGTTACCGTTACGTTTACGGCGCCACCCTTTTCGCTGGCGCTCACCCCGTTGGAAGCGTCGATATGGTAGATGCTTACGCCCTTGAAATCTACCGTGCGATCCGGTCCCACGATGACCTCTAGAGACTCGGGTGTAAACTCCGTTCCGGCGCTCACAGTGTAGGTGCCTGGCGTCAGTCCGGTGATGGCGTACAGCCCATCGGCATTGCTGGTGAAGGTGCGCACTTGCGTGCCGTCCACTCCCACCCCAAGCGACCAGCTTTGTAGACTCCCTACTTCATTCGCTACCAGGTCAGCCACGGTTAGCTTCCACGCCCCCAGGCTGGATTTGCCCGTCAGGCCCGGAACGTTGAAGGTGACGTTGTGCAGGTTGTTATTACTATTCGCACCGCCATCGCTGCGCGGTTGGACCAGAACTACGGTGCCATCGGGGTGCGTTAGCCGGATCTCCAGGTCGCCGACCCAGGAGTGGGCAATGTCTACCGTTACGTGGACGGAGCGGATCGGCTGGCCTTGCGCGAAGAAGATCTGCGAGGTGACGCCGGTCGCGTTGTTGTCTGGGATTGCGACCTTCGGTTGGACGGAGAGCGTGGTGGTGGCGATGCCACTACCGGTTACCGTGACCGGAGCGCCGCTTACTCCCCCGCCCTTCCCATCGCTGATCTTGCCGCTGATGGTGAATGGCACGTCGAATGCTTCCACCGGGGCCACGTCGTCCGGCCCCGAGGTGGAGGCGGAATAGCCCATGCCGCGAGATGCAAACGCGCTCCAAATATCGGGGAGGTGCTTTCCGCCGTACCGAATCTGGTCGGCGAGCAGCAGTTTGTCGCGGCAGTCCAGGAAGGTCGGTTCATCTGGCAGCAGCTTCAGCATGTCGATGAACAACTGCATCATCTGCTTCCGACCATCGGAGAATCCGAGGCGGGTACGGAGAGTGCCGTAGGTCTGCCAGAGCGCGTTGCAGATGATCTCGCCCGCCAGATGCACCTCCGGCGCCCCCTGGATCGGGTCGGAGATGTTCTTGAAGGTGCGGGTGAACACCTGCGATATTCGGTTGGTGGAATAAGGCTCGCTGCGGATTCCCGCAGCGTAGTCGTTTACCAGGTAACCGCCCATCGGGTAGTTGCCGTTCACGTCGTCGGCCGGCTGGGCCAGCACCATCAACGCCTGGAAGTCCGACCAGCCTTCGCCCATAGCGCCGGGTTGGAAGCCACCTAGCCCTTCGGCGTTGCTAACTAGCCGATTGGAGACGCCGTGTCCATACTCGTGGGCAATTACGTCTGCCGTCAAGTCACCATCGCGGCGGGGAGTGGTCACTGTGAACTCAAACATCCGCATCCGTCCGGAAGTGCCGTCCGGCGGAGTCAGGAAGTCTGCGTTGTTCTGGAACGCCCCATCCGCGCCGAACTGCGCGAGAGCGCGCACCGGATCGCCGCCAGAGCCGCCTCGGCCAAAGGTATTGCCCTGGAAGTTACCGGCCGCTTCGTTGAAGCCGAACTGGTACCAGATGTCGTGCAGCCGGTTATTCCAGTAAAAGAGGTTCGTGGTAGAAGCGTTGGTGTAGGTAGAAGGCTCTTTCGTGAAGTCGATGGGGAAGTCGAAGACCCCGCCAGGAGCGGTGATCGGATTGACCGGATCTTCGATCCCGTTCCGTGCTGGCCCGGTGATGGTGTTGTTAGAAGAGGTGATCGTCTGGTCGGCGCCTGCCCACCAGTCAAAATGGACGTCTCCCTCGACGAACAGCGGAACGCTGTCGAAGGTGTCACTCCCATCAAAGGGGCGGGTAATCCGTTCCAGTAACGGCGGGGTGCCAATCCCTACCGGAAACTCTTCGGTGGGGGCTTCGAAAGGATAAACAGTTCCGGCGGCGTGGGAGAGGTAGTTCAAACGGAACAGCAGGCGACCATTCGTAGCGTCTACCAGGAGGTGGTACCCGTCGCCGGTAGCGGCTACGTAGAGGGTAGTGTCCCACGCCAGCGCTGTGCGATCTGGCGCGACAGCAAAATAGGAAAGCTGCACTACTGGCGGGGCGGAGAAGGTGCGACTGGCTCCGAAGAAAACAGTGTTTCGAACCCCGGACGCTCGGCTTGCGGGTGCGGGGAGCGGCAGATTCCCGATGCCAGCGTAGCTAGCGGCCAGCCCTAACGCCTGTTGTGCACTCAACCGAGGAGCAACGGCGTTGACTGTTTTGGAAAGCTTCGACACCAGGGCGCCAGAGGTGCTCAGCAACTCGCCTGCGGCGGTTACATCGGCCTTTAACCAGGATTTGAAGACCGGAATTCCTCGATACTGCTGCCCGAACGTAAGATGCGTAACCGCTGTGCCGGTAGAGGTAAGACGTCGAATCGGCGTCAGCGCCTCGGCTTCTTCACTGGTAAGGCCGTAAAGGGCAGGGTTGGTAGCCACGAAGTGCCGGGAAACATCCACCGGATCTCGTTTCGCGGGTCCGGTTAGCGTCCCAACCGGGCGAGAGACCCGGCTTGCCAGCCCACCCAGTCCGTCGTAGCGGAGTACTGCGCCGGGAACCGGCCGCGCTTTGCCACCAACGGTCGCCAGAGCAGTGGCGGCGCCTGCCCGTCCGGCATTCAGTGTAGCGCCTCGTGCTTCACGGGCCGCATCGAAGTTTGGGAGGTGCGCCGGGATGCCTGCCCGGCTGCGTGGCGCCACCTGGGTTGCGCCCGGCCATGGCGCGACCAGGAAGGCCATTAACGCCAGCAAAAGCGCCCCAGCGCGCAGAAACAAGCTTGCCCGCAGTCCATCCGAACTCATGGCTCCACCTTCTCAGTCATCCGCCAACCCTGGCTCAATGCAGTGCAAACAAGCTACAGTTGTTCAGCCAATAGCAGCGTTCCTTCTATACTAAGGCGCTCTTCTGCGGAATGATTTATTAGCTGCTGCATCGGAACGAATCGTGCCGCGACAGTTGAAAGGCTTTCATGAACTCAATGCGCAACTCCGATGAACAAGAGCTGATCCACCTGTTGAGTATGGCTCGACGAGTCTTCGTCTTCTGCGGGGCGGGCGTTTCCGCAGAGAGCGGCGTTCCCACCTTTCGCGGGATGGGCGGTCTGTGGGAAGGCCATCGCGTGGAAGAGGTCGCCACGCCGGAGGCGTTCCAGCGCGATCCGGCGACCGTGTGGCGTTTCTATGCCGCGCGGCAGGCGGGATTAGTTGGGGTGCAGCCGAACCCCGCGCATCATGCGCTGGCGGCGATGGAGCATCACTACCCCGCGTTCTTGCTCGTCTCGCAGAACGTGGATGACTTGCATGAGCGGGCGGGAAACCGCCAGTTGGTGAAGTTGCACGGTAGCTTGATGGAGACGCGCTGCACCACACACGGAACGGTGACTGCGTTAAAAGCGCCGATGCCATTGCCGCAGTTGGAGCGTGGTGAGCTACCTCGCTGCCCGCAGGGTGGGTTACTGCGCCCAAACGTGGTCTGGTTTGGGGAGTGGCTGAACCCGGATCATCTCCTACGGATTGAGCAGTTCTTGCTGGCGGCGGAAGGAGAGCCACCCGGTTCGCTGCTGCTACTCTCCATCGGCACCTCCGGGCAGGTGAGCGGTGGGTACGGCTTCCTGGAACTCGTGTCGGCGCTAGGCGGCCGCACCGTCGAGATCAACCCGGAGCCCACTCCTTTCTCGAAGGCGGTCGATCTGGCGCTGCGTTCCCCGGCGGGGGAGCTGCTGGGGAGAGTGTGGCCCCAGGTAGGGAGATAACGCTACCGACGCGTGGTTGCCCGGAAGGAGCCTTGGAGCGACCCGGCTAACGGGTTGCGCGGCGACAAACGCCTGGCAATCGGCGGACCTGGGGACCGAATGGAATGAACTTGCAGCGTCATCTGGACGAGCTGAATGAGCGGGGCTTTACTCTTTTGCCTGGCTATGCTGACCGCGAGACGACAGCGGCGATCCGTGATTACATCGACCGCACTATCTTCGAAGGAGCGAACGGGCAGCCGGTCCAGGAAATCTCGAAGGTTCTGCACCGGATCTGCCATCCGATGGAAGACCCAATCACCGTGAGCCTAGCCTGCGACCGGACGCTACTGGAACTGGCGAGGAAGGCGCTCCAGGCAGAGAACCTCCGGCTGCGGCAGCAGATGTTCCTGCTCACCCGACCTTCTGGCGCTGAAGGTCCTGCCCGCCCCGATGGCTGGCACATTGACACGCCGTTTGGCCCGGAGGAGTGGAACGAGTCACCGAGCCGGATCTTCCTGCAGGTCTTCCTCTATGCCACGTCCGTGCGGTCCGGTGGCGGCGCGACGATGGTGATCCCCTACTCCCACCACAAGACCTATGCGGCGGTAGCGACATGTGCAACGCAGGAGGAACGCAAGACGCTTTGCCGGGACATTGTGCGGAACGCGGGCGTCGATCCGTCAGAAGCGATCGAAGTAATCTGCGAAGAGGGCGACATGGTCCTCTTCAACCCGATGACGATCCACTCCGGCTCCAACAACATTCTGGACGAGCCGCGTTATGCCTTCCACTGCTCCTTCCACGACCATTCTGCGGAGCGCATCCGTCACCTGTCCCCGATCTTCTTCGATCAGTTCCCGCCCTCCATGGAAGCGGCGATGCCGGAAGATTTGCGCCCGCTATTGGAGCGGTAGTGGATCAAGGGGCAGACGAAACTCCACCATGGGGATGGCTCCGTCCGCCGCAGGTGACTTCTCTCATCGCTTTGGACGGGGCCAAGATTGGTTTGATCTTGCCTGGTTCGGATCTACCGACCGCCCAGGTATGATGAAACTACGGGCCAGCGATCATCCGCTTCCAGGTGCGGTACAGCCCCGTAGCGTGAAAGCCGAGCGGCTTCGGATCGCCGGTGCAGTCGCGGCAGAGCACGCTTTCGTGGTAGCGTCCCCGCAAACGTGAACAGGCCCGGCACACAATTCGCTGGCAGCGACCGCAGGGGCACCCGGCATGCTGCGCCAGGCGGTCGCTGCAGAGCGCGCACGCCACGGCATTTTCCGTTTCCCTTGTCTGGACTCCCATCCTAACTCCCTGGGTTCGACAGGCGCCGCCACGCGGGTTACCGGCAGCGGCGCACTCACCCAAGGAGTCAGTCGGCACTCCAGAATCGGAAGCTGGAATCGATTTCCTCCGTCCGGGAGTTAGCCAGAGGCGAGAAGGCCGTCTCGCACTTCCTCCAGCAACGCTTTGGCCCGCTGGATATCGGCGATCTGCTTCTCCCCGCTGATCTCCCGCTCGATGGTGAGCGGCCCCCGGTAGCCCTGCCGGTAGAGAGCAGGAATCAACTCACGGATGCCGACCTCCCCATCCCCGAGCGGTGTTTCATGGCCCAGTTTGCCGCCCGGCTCCGGCCAGGTGCCGTCCTTGCAGTGGGTATTGAAGACGTACGGGCCGATCACATCTACCACCTCTAACGGGCGGTCTTTCCCGTACAGCAGCAGGTTGGCCGGGTCCAGGTTGATCCCCACGTTATCCATCCCGATGTCTTCGATGGTGCGGCGCAGGGTGGCCGCCGTCTCCTGCCCGGTCTCGAAGGCGAAGGTCTGGCCGTTCTCCCGCGCGTACCGGCAGAAAGCGCGCATCATCTTCACGAACGGGGTATAGCGTGGATCGGCGGGGTCTTCCGGAATGAAGCCGATGTGGCTGGTAACGGCGTTGATCCCCACCTCTCGCGCCCAGTTCGACATCCGGCAGCAGTGGACCACCCGCTCTCCCCGCGTGTCCTCCGGCACCAGTCCGATGGTGCGGGGGCCGTCCACCAGGTCCCAGACGTGGCCGGGGAACATGATGAAGACCGAGGTAACGGTGATGCCGGTTTCGGCAATCGCTTCCTGCACCCGCTCTGTTAGTTCGGCGGCGCGAGGGCCGTAGATGTACTCCTCGGGAGGGTTGCCGAGCTGGCAGGTGGAAAACCCCATGTCGCGGATCTTCCGGAACGAGGCGAGAGGATCGTTGTGGACGCCGGTCATCACACCGAGCGCCAGTGGTTCGTGTCCGACCGGGTTGCGGCCGGGATGGGCGGTAGCAAGAGGGATGGTTGGCATGGCAACCGAAGCGTTCGCGAGGAGCAGCGCGGTTTCCTTGCCGGATTGCGCGTCGGGTTACCTGGCCGCGCAGGAGGATGGACAATGACGGACACGGGATCGATGCTGGGAGCCTGGGCTTGGATGTTGCCCCCAGCGGTGTTGTTATTCGCGGCTCTGGGTACCGTGTGGGGTTCCGGTGTTGCCCCGGCAGAAGCTGCCGCGCCCTACCCCTCCACCTTTTCTATTGTGGGCTACGATCCGGCGAATGGCGACCTGGGTATCGCAGTGCAAAGCAAATTTCTGGCGGTCGGTACGGTAGTGCCGTGGGCGAAGGCAGGCGTTGGCGCAGTCGCAACCCAGGCGAGGGCCAACACCAGTTATGGACCGCGGGGCCTGGAGATGCTAGCGAAGGGTGTAACGCCGGTGGAAGTCATCCGTCGACTCACGATCCCCGACGCCGAGAGAGAGGTACGGCAGCTAGGGGTGGTAGACGCCAAAGGCCGCTCCGCTGCCTTCACCGGGAAAGAGTGTCAGGAATGGGCAGGCAACGAGAGCGGCCCGAACTTCACCGTGCAGGGGAACATTCTGGCTGGGCCAGAAGTGGTCCGCGACATGTCGCGGGCGTTCCGGGAGACGAAGGGGGAATTGGCGGAGCGGCTGGTGGCGGCGCTGGAAGCAGGCCAGGCGGCAGGCGGCGACCGGCGCGGGCAGCAGTCAGCAGCACTGCTGGTAGTCCGCGCCAAAGGTGGCTACGGCGGCGCGAACGACCGGTACATCGACCTGCGAGTGGATGATCACGCCGCCCCGATTGCGGAACTCAAGCGCCTCCTGGCTCTTTGGCGGGAAACGTGGGGGTAGGATCCGGCGCTGCCCGCCGCCCCTTACGAGGCAGCGGGCTCTGGCAGTCCTAGCGAAGCGGCCAGGGTTTTGGCAGCGTCCTGGAGAGCTTCTGAGTCTGGTGCGGAGAGGAGCACCCGGCGGGCGTGAGTGCGTGGTTCCCCCTTTTCCAATACCGTTAGCCAGGTCTCCAGCACCCCCTGCCCCACCCCGGTGTCGTATTGCGTTCCAGTTCGCGCGGCCTGGAGGTTGGGTCGAACCTTCTCCAACCACGCCGCCAACACTTTGGTCGTTACCGCCGTCTCCGCCCAGAATTCAGGGAGGGAAAACGGCGTTTCGAGGCAGCGGCGAAGGACGAAGTCACGATCCAGGAACGCCAGCAGGCTTCCCGCCTTTGGGCCAGCTTCACGATCTAGTAGCACTCGATACAATGCCTGGAACGCACGCGGCCCCTCAATGGGTGTGATGCGCGCCGTATCGAAGATAAGCGTCTGGAGCGCCTCGTCTTCCCAGGTGGCGGTCGGGAGCTTCTCCGCCAGACGACGCAGGAACCCACGCTGGGCCGGAGCCAGCTCCGAGGCGCTGGCGGGCAGCGTTTCCTGGAGGCGGATGCGGTCTTCCTCGCTGGTATAGTTTTCCAGCCAGATCCGCGCTGTTTTTAGCCGTGCGTCGAGATGATGAATCTCCACCAGTGAGAGCGCACTTCCCTTCCGCCGCGCCACTTCTGTCATTACATCCAGGTGCGGAAGCTGAAGTAGCGCTAGCAGAAGCGAGAAGGTAGGCGCATAGTAATCACCTTCCGGCTCCAGTTCTGAAAGGCGATATACACTTTTCTCGTCGTTGCTGGCAGCGGCATCATGGAAGACACGTTGTCGGGTGCGGTCGAAATCGTTGAATAATTTCTCGATGTGCCTCTCAAGAAGCTTGTTCTCCTCTTCCCTCGCTTCTTGTTCGTCGTCTTCGTTTTTCCGGTTGGAGCCGAAGTTGACCGGCTGTCGCGCTTCCGTCCGTAGAATCAGGTACCGTAGCAATTCGGGCGGGAGCAAGTCCGCAATGTCCCGTGCTGCTGAGCCGATTCCCTTAGAAGAACTCATCTTCTTGCCACCCACCAGGAAGAACTCGTAAGGAATTGGCGCTGGCGGGGCTTGTCCGTAGATTGCCTCCAGACAGGCGCGCGCGACATCGTAGGAGCCGCCCTTGGTCATGTGGTCCTTCCCCGCGCCCTCAATGGTGACCGGGAAGGTGGCCCATTTCCCTACCCATTCCAGCTTCCAGGGTAGCTTTCCGCGCCCGTCGAATGGGGAGACACGCCCTTCGTGGCCGCAACCCTGCGCCCACTTCACCAGGTCCCGGCGGCAGCGGTAAGCAACTGTCTCCCCGTCGTAGTGGTACACCTCGGTGGTGCCTACGCGCCCGCACTGCTCGCACACCACCTGGAACGGATACCAATCGTCCGCGCGCACGGAGTTGCTGACTTCCTTGTATACCCGCCGGACCACATCCGCGTGGCACAGGATCTTGTCGATGGCAGCGTTGAAGCGCCCCTCGCGGTAGACGTCGCGCATTCGATACGTTTCTGCGCCCACTCCCAACTCACGGAAGATCTGGAAGAACTCGCGGATGTAATGCTCCGCCATGTCCGGCGCATCGGAGCCGGGCGGCGCGGGCACGTTGCAGAGCGGCGCGCCCAGGTACGGGGTGAAGAACTCCGCCTGCCCGGCGGGCAATTCGTCGAGCGGGTCATAGTCATCTACGCCAAACAGGTACCGGACAGGTATTTCGCGTTCGCGGAGGAGGCGGTACGCCGCATCGTGGATGAGAACCCCCCGGAGCGCGCCTACGTGGACACGACCAGAGGGGGTCTTAGAATCATTGATGGTCTGCGGCTGCGCCGGATCGATGGCTCCCAGCAACGTGTCGAACCACTGCATGCGAAAAATCCTTGCCCGGCTACGCTCCCATGCGGCAGCCAGGGCTCTATTGTATCCTCGCCATCTGCCTTACGGAAGGAGTTGTGACGCCAGCGGGAGGATGGTATACTTCTGCTGCTAGCGTGAAGCGTTAGCCACAACCAAAGTCACGCGGGGGTAACTCAGTGGTAGAGTCACTGCCTTCCAAGCAGACCGGTTTTACCTAGCTGCTCCAATCCCTCTCCTGCGAAACGTGCAAACCTGTCGGTTACGCACGAAACTGGTCATTTTCCTGCCTGACAGAGGCTCCATTCCAGAAGTTGGAAGGAGCCTTTTATGCGTTCTAGAGTCACTGCTTCCCAGAGGGAACGAGTCACTGCCTCCGGGAGCGGGCGAGTCACTGCCTCCACCCGCCGAGCCACCTCTGCGGACCCTGTTGGGCCTCGACAGCCCTCCCGCGCCCACCCTTTCCGGCGGGAGCTTCGCACCGCCGTTACTGCCTGGCTCTCCGATGGCAAGGCGCAAGGTTGGAGCCAGGCGACGATCCTGGACCGTCAGAGTACGATGGATCGCTTCTGCTGGTGGCTGGAGCATGTGGCGCAGGCGGAACTGCTGCTGGTCTCCCTGGACCCTGACCGTATCCGGCAGTTCCTAACCTACGTCCGGGAACCAAATCCTACCGGGCGGTTTGGCAGCAACCGGGCGCGGGCCAAGGAAGAAGCGCGTCCTGCGACGGTCAATGCCTACTTCCGTATCCTGCGGGCGTTCTCGAACTGGTGCCTCGCCGAGGGCTACTTCCGCGAGACCCCGCTAAAGAACGTCAAAGCGCCAAAGATACCCACAGACCAGATCAAGCCATTGAACCGCGAACAGGTTCAGGCGATGATCGACGCGGCTCGACGGAGTCAGGCTCCCACGCGGAACGCAGCGATTCTGCTTCTCCTGGTGGACAGCGGGATGCGGGCTTCCGAAATCCTGGGACTGGTCATTGGTAGCGTGGACCGAGGGAGCGGGGAACTCACAGTGCGCGGTAAAGGCAACAAGAAGCGCCAGGTCTACCTGGGTGCTAACGCCCGCCGCGCCCTCTGGCGCTACCTGGACACCGAACGGCCCGACGCTCAATCCGATGAACCGCTCTTCATCGGGGTTGGAGGTCACCAGCCGGGCACCGGGATGACCCACACCGGCCTCTATGAAGTCGTGCGGAACGCCGGGGAGTTAGCAGGTCTCCAGGGGGTACGGTGCAGCCCTCACTCCCTACGGCACAGCTTTGCGGTCAACTTCCTGCGTGGTGGCGGCAACCTTTTTGAATTGCAGCAGTTGATGGGCCACACCGACCTCACTGTCCTGCGGCGCTACGTGGCGCTGTCGGAAAGTGATCTGGCGCAGGCTCATCGTCAAGCATCACCTGCCGACCGTATGAAACTTCGGTAACGCACATCTGGCCGGTGCGCCCACAAATGCGACGTGGCGCATCGGCCTAACGAGGAGGCGGCGTGAGAAAGCCCCACCTGAAGGCACGGGGACAAGGACGTTGGGACGGCAGGAATGACGCCCGGACGGTAGCAGATTTCGGGTACCTGCTACTCCGGTTTGCGTGTCGCGGGAGACCGTGACGCCGCACCGTGAAGCATCTTCGCCTGCACATTCCCCAAAATCTCGGCGGGGGTTACCTGAAGTGCTTCAGCAAGTTGGAAGAGCATGGACATAGTGGGGCTGTTCTTACCGGTCTCCAGACGACTAACGTGCGGACGGCTGATGCGGCATCGTTCGGCAAGGGCCTCTTGTGAAAGCGACCGTGCCGTACGCAGTTCCCAAAGAACCTCTCCAAACGCCTGTTCCGGCGTCACTTTGCCTCTCCCACATCTACCCCAGTTTCGAGCAAGTGTGGGAAAGTCGAAGCAGAACCGCCTGTAACAAGTATGATACGATAGTAACTATAAGTTTCTTCTTCAGCCAGTCGAGCGTTGCGCCGAGGTGTGTGCCAGAGCGGCACTCCATGCGTGTGAAGCACCAAGCGAACGTCTCGCGGGAGGACACGAGATGGCAAAATCTAGCAAGTTACCGTTCGCGCCTACAGATGAATCCCCGATCCGTGACGTACGGGGTGACTGGGTGAGTTGCCGCGAAGCCGCCCGGATCGCAGGCTGCTCCCATATGACCGTCCTTCGCGCCGCCAAGGGAGGGCATCTCCGTCACGTTGTGATGGGTAGCAACCGGCGACCGGAATACAAGTTCGAGCGGCAGGTTGCCGAGGATTTCGGTCGCGCTCGGCGAGTCAGCGCCGTGATGAACAGTCGCGGGCAGCGGGCCATCGAACTGCTGCTCGAACTCCTGATGTCCGGGGAAGCAGACGAAATACCGACCGGCTTCCAGTTCTTGCTGGCACCGCGAAAGCGTTCCCAGGTATAGCCCCTGGAGTTCCTGTTGGTGTGCCGTCGTGGCCCTGTCGCGCAGTCCTGTTCCGGGGGCGTTCTTCCCTGACGCGGAGCCAGGAAATGGCTGCTGGTGGGAACTTGCCACCACGACGGCAAGGCGGGGTCCGGGCCAACGTCCTGAAAAGGAAGGCTCTTCGGGCCGTATCAACAAGTGGAAACCCACCCCTGCTGGCGCGGAGGTGGTGGGGAAGGACTGCGGTAGGAGTGGACCAGGCAAATGATGAACCCAGAACAGGTGCTTGCCACGCTAGAGCAGAAGCGGGGGGAGCAGCAGGCCCGTGTGGCGGAGGGTCAGCACCGAAAGAGAACCCTGGACGGCGACTTGGTGGAACTGGACCGACTCTGGCAGGAGTTCCTGGCCGTCTTCGACGTACTGAAGAACGCCGGGGTTTACGTCGGGGGCCTGACTACGATGCACCAGGTCGTCGGCTACGTCTATCTGACGTACCGGCAGCGAAAGCCCCGCCAGAAGCCACCTGATGGGTCCTTTCGACAGATCGGCCTGGAACTGGCAAACTTCTTCCGGGGTGGGATACGGATGCTGGTGACGGCGCTTCAAGGGGAGGACGGCCCGGAACTACGGATCGACGAATGGTTCGAGGATGACGAAGGCTTTCCCCGTCACCGGGAGTATACGTTCCGCGACTCGCACGCCGCGATGGTGCATCTGGTTAGCCGGGTTGCGGAGTACGAACTCCCCGAACCGCAGCCCATTAACGACCTCTGGCGCGAACAACGTTCTTATCCCCACTTCCTGACGGAAGAGGAGTTGGTGGCGGCGACTAGCTGGCTGGAACCGGAGAATCCCACGCTGGCAGCGTACCTCCGGGACCCGAAAAATCGGGTGAATGGGGTCGGTGGCTTCTGCTTCCGGGTGATGCTGAACGATGCTGAATCCACCTTGCTGATGAGTGCCTGTACCGCGCTGGGGATTGGTGGACAACGCTTATCTGATGCCGAGTAGCACGCTGGACCGCCTGAACCCACCGGAAGAGGCGGAAATGTACGGAAGCTCCCCTCCCGGTGGGGCCACGCCCCCAGGTGCTGGCGCGGCGGAAGCTGACCGCTACCTTGCCTCCCCTCCAACGGCGCTGGCCCGGTCGGAAGCGTCGATTTTGAGTCCGCTCCGGTATCCAGGTTCCAAGCGCCGCCTCGCGGGCTTCATCGAACAAACGATCCGGCAGAACGGCCTCCACCCCGCTCTCTTCGTCGAGCCGTTTGCGGGTGGGGCCAGCGTCTCGCTGCAACTCCTGAACGACGGACTGGTGGAGCGGATCGGCTTGATTGACCGCGATCCGCTCGTTGCCGCCTTCTGGCAGACCGTCTTCACCGACACTGACTGGCTGATCCAGCAGGTGGAGACGGTGCCGGTCACGCTGGAGCAGTGGTACCAGTTCAAAGCAGCCGTACCGGGCACGCGGCGAGAACGGGCGCTCGTCTGTCTCTTCCTGAACCGGACCAGCTTCTCCGGCATCCTTGCCCCTGGCTCCGGGCCACTAGGAGGCCGGAAGCAGACTTCGGCCAACCCGCTCGATTGCCGCTTCCCCCGCGCCAAGCTGGTCCGGCGGATACAGCAGGCGGCGGCGCTGCGGGAGCGGGTGGCGTTCGTCTGGAACGACTCCTGGAAGCGGGGCTTGTCCCGGTTGAGCGAAATGCAGCAACGGGAAAAGCTGGCTGGAGAGACGTTCTTCTACTTGGACCCGCCCTTCTTCCAGAAGGCGGATCGGCTGTACCGCTTCTACTTCGATGACGCCGGACACGCGCGGCTCCGTGACTTTCTCCTGACGCTCGAAGCGCCGTGGCTGTTGAGCTATGACTGTCCGACGCAGGTAGCAGAACTGTATGGGGAAGTGGGAGCCGGAGCCGTTCATGTTGAACTTCTGTATAGTACCTCCAGTCATTTAGGCCGGGGTGCGGCGAAGGAAGTACTGCTAACCAATCTTCCTACTCTGCCGACGGATACTCGCCTTTGGCGGCGCACGGAAGAGTGGAATCAGAACCGCGTTGACGCCGCTCCCCCAGCGAAGAGTGGGGGCCTTCCACTCCTGGTCCCTGGCACCGAATTTGCAGCGAACGGTCTCAACGGGCGGGTAGAGCCGCTTTCCCTGGCGTGGAACACGCTGGGAACCACCCCCCGCCGAGAGGAAGCGGGATGCGCCACACCATAAGCCAGATTCTCCGGGCCGAACCGCTCGTCCAGCTAATCCAGAAGGGCAACTTCGTCGGCTGGGTCTACGGGATCGACTATGACACCGCCCAGGTGATGACGAACGATCTGTGGAAGGCCCAGGCGCTCGGAGTCCCCCACAACTGCTTCCTCGTGGCAACCGCGTTCGACCCGGAGCAGTATGCCCTGGTGCCGGAGGCAGACCGGGAAGTACTGCTGCTCCGCGTGGTCGGCTCCTGCAAGCTCCCCCAGGATGACGACCTGGTACGGACCAAGATCGACTTCTTCCAGCAGCAGGAGGGGGTCTACCAGGGCACCAGGGACTATGACGACCTCACCCGGAATCAGATGCAGTTCGGGGGGCTGGAGTGCCGCGTCCTCGGCACGTTCTACACGGAAGACGGGGAACTGTGGCTTGGCTCCGACCTGGAGTCGTTTGCTTCCGCCGCACGGCTGAATGTCCACCGTCCACGCGGTGCGGCCCTGGAACTGATCGTGAACCATGTGGACCCGATGCGAAGACGGGCGGCACTCGACGAAGCGCGGCAACTGGGCATCCAGAGGCCGGTCGCCCCGTTCCGTATCGGCACGGTCCGCTACACCTCCACGGCGCGGTTGCACCGCCGGGACGAAGCGGAGAAGGTCCCGGTGACCATTCAGCCTTCCGACTTCCTGGCCCGACGCACCGCTGTTCTGGGGATGACCCGCACCGGGAAGTCGAACATGGTCAAGCAGACCGTGGCCGTGGTGAAGCGGGTCGCAGACGAGGGCGGCGTTCGGATCGGCCAGATCATCTACGACATGAACGGGGAATATGCGAACGCCAACCAGCAGGACCAGGGGGCGCTGGCAGATGTGTATCCCCAGGACTGCGTGCGCTACCGGATGCTGAAGACTCCTGGCTTCCTGGAGCTTCAGAACAACTTCTACGTGCAGTTGAACGAGGGCCATACGATCATCCGTCGCCTCATTCAGGAGGCGAAGAACGACTCCGCCATTGACGTGGGCCTCTTCCTCAACACTTCCTTTGACGAGCCGGACCAGCAGGAGCGGGACCTCTATACTCGCTGGGGTATCCGCTGCGCCGCCTATCAGGCAATGCTGTACAAGGCAGGCTTTCCGGCTCCGGCAGGCCACATCGTCCGCTTTGCCACGAACAAAGATGTCCGGGCGGCGGTACAGACCGCTGGCGGTCCAGCAACGGAACCGCGCCAGGGTTTGTCCCTCGATGAGGCGGTCGAGTGGTTCATGGCCGCACGCGCTGCGAACCGAACCAGCACCTTATTGAGTACCAGTGGGAAGCCGTGGCTGGACGACGATGTGGTTGCCATGCTGAATATGATGGCAAACAAGAACTCCTCCGACGCCTACATCAAGGGCTACAAGCTGCTGACGGATGCGATCCGGTACCACTCCCCCCGTCGCACCCAGGAGGTCGGTGCGGAAATCTACGACCACCTGGTAGCGGGGAAGATCGTCATCCTCGACCTGTCGGTGGGAGACGCCACCCTGCGGGAACGGATCAGCCAGCAGGTGGCGCAGGAAATCTTCAATCGCTCAATGGGACAGTTCATCGAGGCGAAGACGCCACCGAACATCGTGGTGTATATCGAGGAAGCCCACAATCTGATCGGGAAGGGGATGGCGCTCACCGACACCTGGCCGCGCCTGGCAAAAGAAGGCGCAAAATACCGGATTGCGCTGGTCTACGCCACCCAGGAAGTCTCCTCGGTCCACCCCAACATCCTTGCCAACACGGAGAACTGGTTCATCACCCACCTGAACAACGTCCGGGAAATCAAAGAGTTGGGGCAGTTCTACGACTTCGAGGACTTTGGCCGCTCTCTGATCCGTGCCCAGGACGTAGGCTTTGCCCGCGTGAAGACCCTCTCCAGCCCATTCGTAGTGCCGGTGCAGATCGACAAGTTCGACCCGGAAGCGGAGAAGCGCCGCCTTCAAGAAGCCAGGCAGACCACTAGCGTCCCGGCGGTGGTGCAGGCGAACGGAAAAACCCGGTAAGCGAGAGACCTGCGGAAGCTATCGAACTTGCCGTCACGTTGGCGGGGTGCGGGAACTTCCGGGTCAACTACGAAGGAGCCAGGGGTGCCGTACGAGGGAGAATTTGCCAGCAAAGCGTCGCATTTCGACATCGTCCGCAACCCGGAGGTGGCGGAGTTCCTGGGGTCCTGTGAGTATCTGACTCCGCCTTCGGATGCGGAAGGGGAAGCGATTGCCGCCCGCTTCCAGGAACCCCCAGCAACGGAGGGGGTGCCTCTGCCGCAGCGCGTGGTGGCCGTAGACGGCAGCTACCACGAGACGAGCATTGACGACCGCCTGCCGAGTACCAAGGTAGGTTACGTGAAGGTCGGATGCATCCTGATCGACATGGCGGAATATGGGGCGCTGCGAGTAGGGCAGTTCGTGGACCCGTTCCGGGTGGCAAAGCTCCAGAACAGCAACGACGCCCTGACCTTCTCTCTCCCCAGCGCGAACATCCGCCTGAAGGGGAAGGAGTCCGTCCGGGACAGCTTCCGCCTGGCGGTGGATGAGCATCTTGCCAGCGCGAAGACCCGGTTCAATCCGAACGACCCCGCTAGCAGTCTTCGCACGACCCTCTTCCACCTGGCAGCGCGAAGACCCGGCAGGCTCGGCACTGGGGACCCGACCCGGCTGAAGATACACCGCTGTCCCGACTGCGACCGGGAGGAGATTGAGGTTCGAGATGTTCCGGGACCCCAATACTGCCCCCACTGCCAGGCGGAGGTCTATCCGTCCGACTGCCTGCGCTTGTGGGAGGAGGTCACGGACTACCAATCCAACGTGCAAGCCCTGTCCCGGTTCATGCTCCAGGTCGAACACATGCTGCCGATCCATTACCTGCGCTTCCTGGCGGAGAACTCTCTCGCGGCACTCGGCACCCTCGCCCTGTTCATCGACGGCCCGCTGGCAGTGTTTGGGAACGCGGCCTGGCTGCACCTGGCTATCCTCGGCTACTTGCACGAGGTGAACCACCGCCTGGAGGGGCTGGGCCATCCCCGCCTGCTCGTGATCGGACTCCAGAAGACCGGGCAGGTGATGGATCATCTGCGTCTGATCGACCGCTTCCTACCGAAGAACCGACTCTTTGCCATCGACGACAACTACCGTTACCAGTACATCCTGTCCGGGAGAGACCCCGCCGGAAATGGCTTCGGGTATGAGACTTATTACGGCCAGGACGTGGCGTATAAGTCGCCTTCGGGTCGGACGTTCGTCCTGGCCCTGCCCTATCCGTTTGCCACCAAGCACCCGTCCGGCGAGGACTTCGTTCAGGCGAAAACCGACCTGGCCCACTACCCGGAGCTTCCCCGCGCGTTGAAGCTCATCACGCACTTCGAGTCAGACCTATACCAGAATGCGGTCGTGCCGATAGCCCTGGCCCACCGCTACACCGCCATCAGCCTGATGCCCGGCGGGAGAGTGCTGGACTTGCTAACGCGCCGCTCCCTCTCGCCTTGATCCAGCAGTCTCCACCGCCAGGCGATGATTGGTGCGTAGAAGCTGCACGTAGGTCCGTACCGTCAGGAGGACCGGTGATTCCTGCGTGATTGAAAGGAGCTTAATAAGTCTGTCCGGACGGTGGATCGGACACCAGCAAAGGTGGCAATCGCGCTAACCTTCCCGCGCTCCTCACAAACAAGAGTGGTGACGAAAGCCCTCGGCAACGCATAAGTCTAAGTCCGAAGTCTTTGAGAGACCACGGTTGACGCCCCACCGTAACAGTGTTATACAACGCTCGGTAAGGTCCAACAGCCGATTGGTTCCTTTACTAGACACCCGCCCGACGTGAAGCAACGTCCGCGTTCTCATACGCGCCTCTGGCATCGGGTCACGATGCTCCTCTGGCATCGGGTCACGATGCTCCTCTGGCAATCAGGTCACGATGCCAAAGTGTGGCAACGCGCCATACTGCGGGGTAGTTTCCTATCTAGGAATATACTCCGCAACGGTCGAATCGGGCGGGCGAATAGGCGTCCGCCCCGATTAAATCAGAACGAAAGGAAATACGATGGTTAGCCGAAGGCAACCACATGAAGCACCACCGCGAGGTCGTGTGCTCCTTCATGTTCTCCATAAATAGGGCATAAGGTTTGGGCACTGTTTCATAGTCAGTGCCGCTCTTTATGCCCTGCCACATATGACGTCAGCGGTGGACGCTCCCCCGACCTGTTAGCCAGGCGGGGGCTTCACATTTCTGGAGGTTCCTTGTTCCTATCTGGGCACTTTCCAATAGCTGATCTGCGGCTATTTGACGAGCAAGCCGTTCCGAGAAGTCCCGCCCCAACCTGGCCCATACCGTTGCCAGACAGGCATTTCGTGCATCATTTCGGTGTCGTGAGACGCCGAATGAGGGGGGGAAGCAAAGTTTGGAGCGGCGAGGTGTATTACGGCGAAGCCGCCAGAGCCATTAGGTTGCCGAAGTTAGAGCACGAGCGATTTGGCGCAAAGCCAGTGTTCCTAGCGCCCCGGTGTGCGTTTCGGAGAGTATTTGCGGATGGTGAGGCGCTAGTTCGCGCGGAGGTAGGAATCATCGGACGAGAACTTCGTAGCATGGTGGATAGCCAAGCCTTAAATATAGTTTCGTCACTTTTAGGTTTTCAGGTGGAAGTCCAACAGCGTGGTCGTGCGGCGATAGCTTGCCCGTTCCAGAACATCGGGCAAAGCCTTGCTCCGCTCTACCTGTATGCAACAACTCCTCGGTCGCATCACTTAGATAGTTTACGTGCCGTTCAAGCTGGTGAACCGATGATCATAGTGGAACATGAGGATGAAATATCATTTCGCGGGAGGCATATCAGAACTGTAGGACCGCCTCTTGAAAAGAAGGTGTATTTTGCCTGGGGCACCTCACGTGGCAACACTGTTGGCGTGTGGTTCCTGAATCGGGTGGAACTTGGGGCGACGTTGACGCGCGAGTTAAGGCTGTGTTTGTCCCGTCTTCATACCGAACGCCAGGTGCTAAAGATAGTTTTAGGGCTAATCGCCGCAAAGCAAATCAGGTACGTGTCACATACAGAATCCGGGGAAAATCTTGAACGATATCTTAACGAAGCCACGAGAGTTATCTCGCGCGATCATTTTGGCTCCGTTAACCAGAAGCCACTACTGGAGATGATAAACTCGTGCGATAATCTGGTAAGTGAAGACGAACGAATCGTGATTCTTGAAGAGCTTGATCGAGTCAGAAGGCAGGTGCTGAAGAAGGTGGATGCACAGATGGTCCCAGCTGCTTCACTATCCCCACCTGCTATTACATTTCAGAACGTCGAGACGGTGGTTTTCGGTCGAAGCGGAGTTACAGTGGAAAGGAAAGAAACTGTGGAGAAGCAATACAACGTGAACACGAGCGGGCAGGGAAACCTAGTCAACATCGCGGAGTACATGGTAGGTGTAACCAATACGGTACAACAGAACATACAAGACGCTAAAGTTGGCTCGGACGCTAAGGAGCTAGTTACGGAACTCATGAGACGGATAGCCGACCTAAGCCCAACGATAGACCCGGCGGTCGCCGAGCAGATGGGAGACGATGTCAAAGCGTTGAGTGAACAGATGAAGAAGGTCAACCCGCGCCGTGAATGGTACCAGCTGTCGTTGAAAGGCCTAAAAGAAGCAGCAGAAGCTCTTGGTGAGGTCGGTAAGCCGATACTGGAGACCGTTCTCAAGCTCGCTCCCATGCTGGTATCCGGCAGCCCTACATAGTCCTAACAAGGGAACGCGCGAGGACTGCTAAGCGTGAACGGTGACTGAAGACTCGGAATAAAGAGCACTACGGTAGAAATGGGAACCCGTCATAGCGCCGTTGGCAGCGCCTATGCGCTACGTCTCGGAAAAGTACGGCTGACACCACGGCGTCCGTGCGGAGTGACGTCGCGGTGTCCAGCACGCAAAGAGTTCAATATCTATACTGATGTTCAACCTTGGTGGAGCCGCAACGGCAAGCGTCTTCAGTTTGCTTTACGGTGACCTTCCGCTATGTCCGTGCATAACCCCGCCTGGGAACACGATGAGTTAATTCTCGTGCTCGACCTGCATTTCGCAGTTCGGCCCGAACATCAACTCGCCCACCCATCCAGAGGTTCGGGATCTAAGCCGTTTGCTCCGGCCCATGCCGTCTCACGCTGACCGGCCCGATACTACCCGGTTCAGGAATGAAAACGACATCTACATGAAGTTGAAGAACATTCTTCGATTTGAGCGACCTGGAGATGGCTTGCAGCGAGGAGGCCGACTAGAGAAGGTTATCTGGGAGGAGTTCGCGGCGGATCGAGAACGGCTTCGTAAGGTAGCCTCGGCCATTCGGGCCACCATCTAGGCATAGGGAGCGGGTGTGGTAGAACTGCCACCAGTAGCCGATGACAAAGAGGCTATAAAGGGACGTGTCTTGCTCCGCCTCCACCGCCAGCGGGAGCGAAACCGCAGCCTAGTCGAAAGAAGAACCAACGCGCTCTGGAGACGCCTGGATGTTTGCAGTGCGAAGTTTGTACATTCGACTTCCACCAAACATACGGCATCCTGGGGGAGGGGTTTATAGAGTGTCACCACCATCCCCCCCTCGCACAGCTTCTCCCGGACCAGAAGAACAGTCTCACGGACCAGGCCCTTGTTTGTGCGAATTGCAACCGGATGCTTCACCGGAACCGGCGAATTAGCACGATTGAGCAGCTCCAGACGACACTCAACAGGATGGATTAGGCGCGGCCCGCACTAGTTAGATCGCTGCACTGGCTCCAAGGGCTGCACCGGGATGCAATCCAGGCCATCCGCGCCCGCACTGCCTCACTACGTGAGCGCATCCAATAATCGCTGTTGAGCAGGACCCCTCATCGACGGCCCGGCAGCCTACAAGCGTATCTCGGCTTCTGAATTTTCACAGATGAAATTTTTCTTGCCAATGAAAGAAGGGCGTGATATAGTCGCCTCGTGTCCTGGAAGACCACGATCTTGGTGGGGGAGAGGGAAGCATGAGCGACACGCGGGCAAACGCATCACAGCCCGCCGGGCAGAGTGAAGGAGACGGAGCTACTATCCCTGCGACAGGGAGCGTACCCGTTGTACGTTGGCAAGAGTTAGGTGGCTTGATCCGGGCAAAACGCGAAGCCGAGTGCCTAACACAGGAAGAAGCAAGCCGTCAGAGCGGAGTGAGTCCGGCCACGCTATCGCGCCTCGAACGGCAAGCGCGGGGGCTATCGCAGAGGGTCGAACCAGCCAGACCAGATACCCGAACGTTGGAAAGAGCGGCGCTTTGGTTGGGAGTATCTCTAGAGCTTGTAGAGGCAGAGGTTCCGGGTTCACTTATCCAACACAGCAGCCTCCGAGAGCGGTCACCCACCGTTGACATAGTGACAGCGCACCTTCGGGCAGACCCGAAACTAAAGCCAGAAACGGCAGAAGCCCTAGCGCGGGCGTTTCAACTGATCTACGATCAGTTCGCCGAGTCTCCCCCAGAAGACGAAGGGGAAGGGCAGTCAGGTGAGTAGTTGGGGACACCTTTAATAGCAGTAAAGGAGAGCGGATGGTCAGAAAAGGGGTTAGAGATGCGTCGGCGCTACGTCTGACTGGGGCACCCAATGCACTGACCAGCAATGCACTACCTCCAACGCGAGGCTTCATGCAATTGCTGGAACAGGACGCTCTCGCCATGCGCGAACAAGCGAATATCGGAACAAGCGAACCGGTAGACCTCACGCAGCTAGCCGAAGCGTTCAGCATCGTAATTGTGGAACTGGCAGACCTACAATTGACAGAGGAACATCTGGACGAACTTCTTGGAGCAGACGCACGAACCTGGTCCGGCGGAGGAAAAGAACTGCCGGATGGCCGCACCGCAGTGTTACTGCACCCGAAACAGACTTTCCAGCACATTGGGATCCTAAGCTTAGAATTCCACGTGGACAAGTTGTCGCG
>JADMIO011251681.1_pt1 | contig 28893 bp, 24 predicted proteins | sample 8958161 | NCBI WGS metagenome assembly JADMIO01 (sample SAMN16585339, study PRJNA669376) | soil metagenome | isolation source: Crop rotation soil | place: USA: Cullars Rotation, Alabama | collected 2011 | reverse complement strand
GATGCGTGCATGATGCACTGACCGTTTCTTCGGACAACTCCTTTGACACTCACCGGAGCCGCCTGCAGCTTGAGCGCGTCCAGGATGCTCCAGTCGATCTTGTCCGTGATCCAGTCGCTCGTGGCGTCCTCCTTCCAGCGGAACGCCGCCTTTCGAGGCATGGACTTCGAGAAGTGGGCCATCCAAGCATGGACCGTCTGCCTGACCTCGTCGACGTCGGTAAGCGCGTCCTCTGCCGCGCCATCCGGGCGGTGCAGGGTATACCGTGCGCCCATCCGCTCGGCGAACCGTGCAGTCTGGGTCTTCCAGAGCCCAGCGTAATAGCGAGTTAGCGAACCCGTGTAGATATCGAGCCCCATGGGCAAGGCGACCTTTCTTCGTCCGATGGGCGCTCGAGGCGACGTGCTGCCCGTGAACCGTCCTGTGATCCGCGAGGGGTATACCGCGCGCTCACCGCGTCTCCAGGCTCGATTCGGTCCAGCCAGGCATGGATGCGGAAGGCGTGGGGCTCTCGCCCCGCCGGCGAAGCTCGAAGTCACCCGGGCCCTAGCGGCGCGCCTCATCGCCCTTGTTGCAGTCGGCGTCGTGCCGCTCGGCGTTGCAGTCATGAGCCTCGGGACGCAGAAGGCCATCGCTCAGCCGATCAGCCGCGCCGCGAACGCGCCCTCCGAGGTCGCCGAGCGCGTCGCGCTCAACGGCGAATCGGCGCGGCGACCGGGGATGCAGGCAAGACCGGCGAACACCCGAATCGGACAGGTGGACGAGAGGCGCCGACGGTCGTGCCTTCCTCGCTCGACCTTCGGGCCTACGCCGCCCGCGCGGTCCCCTTCGCGCCCATCCGCGATCACTCGCCGGTGGGTTAAGCCGCCGGAACTCTTGCGTATCATGGGAGAGAGGGCGACATGTCGGGCGCCGCGAAACCTGCGCAAATCCCGCGGCGCTCGGCGTCGGATGCGGGCCGCGGCTCGGACGAGGAGCGATTCCGAAGAATGGGATCGGGAGGTTCGCGAGTTGCACTTCGCCTGATTCTCACCGCCGCGAGACCGTTGCCGCCTCCGAGCGCTCGCGAGTGCCCCACTCCGAAGTTAACTGCCATGAAGACCAGTGTCTCGCTCGTCGCGATGCTCGCAATCGCGGCCTGCTCCGCGGCCCCTGCGCCCGACGAAATCACGACCTCGAACGCCCTCGCAGCCGTCGCGGTCGATGAAGGCGATTACGTCCTCCAATCCACGCTTGCCGGTAAGTGCCTCGACGTGTTCGCCAACAGCGCCTCGGACGACGCGCAGATTCAGGAGTACGACTGCAACGGGACGACCGCACAGCTCTTCCGCCTCTCGAAGACCGATAGCGGCTATTACCGAATCGTGAACGCGACGACATCGAAGTCGCTCGGCGGCTCGTCGATGGGGCAAAGCCTCCGCCAGTCCGACTGGACGGGATCACCGGCGCAGCAATGGGCGTTCGTCGCCGACGGGAACGGCGCGTATGTGATTACCCACCGCGCGACCGGCGACGTGGTCGACGTTCGCTCGGCCAACACGGCGAACGAGACGCCGGTCCAAACCTGGCCGGCGAACGGGACGGCCGCGCAGGCGTGGAAGCTCGTCCTCGTGAAGAAGGCCGCGGCGGGCGCGCCCTCGGTGCCAACGCCGGCGCCCGCGCCCGTGCCGCCGGCGGCGACGAACCCGAGCGGGATCATCCCGCCGGCGACGTGGCAAGAGCATTGGTTCGAGCACAACCAACTGCTCCAGCTCGTCGGGTACAACGACGACGTCGCCTTGTATTTCGACGCCGACGTCGACCGGACCAAGACGACATGGATGCTGCCCTACGTGACGAGGGTTTGGCAGTACACGAAGCGAACGTACGGCAACTTCGGCCCGGAGAACCGGCTGTATGCCGTCTTCCACACCGGCAAGTACGCCGGCGGTCACCCGGCAAGCTACTTCGACGCGAGCCACGATTTCAGGAATACGGTCGATCTCGGCGGTGGCGATTGGGCAACCCCGACGGGGTGGAACGTCAGCGCGACGATCCACGAGGTCGGGCATATCGTCGAAGCGGGCGGACAATATGGCCGTCGCGGTTCGCCGGCATTCCCATTGTGGCGCGACAGCAAGTGGGCCGAGATCTTCGTCGCCGACGCGATGCGCGGCATCGGCGACACGACGGAGGCGACGCGCTGGCACAACGCGATGGTCGACCCGAACCACGTCGATTCCTTCCCGGTCGCCAACAGCCATTGGTACCGCGATTGGTACGACCCGATCGTCCGCACCTATGGCGGCGCAAAGCCGCTCGCCGCCTTCTTCGGGCTGCTCGCGAAGTACTTCCCCGCCGACGCGAGCGGCTCCTACACGCGCAACTTGAATTGGGGCGAGTACGTCCACTTCCTGAGCGCCGCGGCGGGCGCGGACCTTAGGCCGTTGGCGACGCAGGCCTTTGGGTGGCCCGCCGAATGGGAGTCGCAGTACGAAGCGGCGCGGACGGAGTTTCCGGGCGTCACCTACTGAGGCACGCATGGTCACGGACGCGCAAGTCAGGCTAGCGCTTGTATGGCGGCGGCGCGCTCGGTGGAGTCTGCCGCAACCGAGGCGACTTCGGCGAAGCGACTGCCGGCTTCGCGAACAGCCCGGTCACATGACGCCGAGCCACGCGGCCACGCCGAGTGGCATCGCGTCACGATGACGACGAAGAAGGCATACGCGGCACGCAATGCGCGAGCTTCGTCGGTGGCGCGCTCGACGTCGGCGCGAGACGCGGCGAAGCCGGCCGTGCCGAGCCAGACCAACGCGAGGTTGGCACCGACGACCGTGATGACGTGGCCGCATCTGGGACCTACACGAAATTGTCAACGCAAAGTAGAAATGTCGGGTTTCCCCCAAGTAGAAATGTCGGGGTTACATCCTGCATCGCGCTGGATGCAGCTACCGGCGTTCGGGGCTTTCGCCTCCGATAATTCGAGATTCCTCAATCCCCCGGATCGAGGTTTCGCGGCCATAGCGAGTTCGACTCCTCCAGATCGCACCCGAACCAAGGCGGCGGCAGCCATCTCCGCGAGCGGCGCTGGTCAGCGTGCTGCAAGCTGCCGATGGAGCTGCCCCATTAGAGACTGGTAGACCTTCATCGTGAAGAGCTGGAGGTTCGTCTCATCGAGGGGTCCGCCAAGAATGGGGTGGACCTTCCAACCGATGCACTCGTCTGTCGAGGGAGCCATTCCTTTACCGAGCGCGATCACGAACCAATGGGCCAATAGGGTCTCGTCCAGCCACTCATCCGAGGACTTGAGTCGGTTGTACTCCGCCGCGTTCGCCGCGATCGAGCTCAGGGAGCCCTCGAGCATCTCGAGCAGCCAAAGACTGCCGTCCGGAGCTCCGAAGATCCAATCGCCGAGGGCAGTGAGGAAGAGCGGCGTGAGCGTATCGGGTACGACCCAGCGCCAATCCGTCAGGAGCGTGGTGTCCTTGCGTCTCACCTGTCGCACAAGGCTCGGGGCCGCGGACATGCACTCAAGGTTAGACCGAGGCCATCCGCGTGGATAGTCGTCAGCGCGCTGGACTTCGCGGACCTTCCCACTTGGGCGCTACAAAATGTCAACGCAAAGTAGAAATGTCGGATTTTCTCCCAAGTAGAAATGTCGGGGTTACATCCCGCTCTCTGGGTCCGGGCTGACGGAACCTCCGCGGTTCGTTTCTCCGCCAATTCGAATTCTTCATTCCTGTGGATCGAGCCTTCGTTCGATCGTAGTGAGATCGCCTTCTTGCAGCTCGCACCCGAACAATGGCGGAGGCAGCCACCGCCCGGTGGCGGCGGACGGTGCTCCCCGCTCACGATGGACGCGGGGCCTCACGCCGAGCGCGCCCTCGCGAGCCAGAAGCGCCTTCAACCGCCCGGTGGCGGCGGACGGCGCTTCCCGGTCACAATGGACGCAAGGCCTCACGGCGAGCTGGTGAGCTCGTCCTCGGACCGGAGAAGTCAGGAGCGCCAGCCACCGCCGGGCGGCGGCGGACGGGCGTTCCCCGGTCACGATGGAAGCTCAGTCACCGCGTAGCTGTGCAAAACGGCCATCTTTCTGGCGACGCGGATACGACGCCTCGATGCAAGCAGGTCACTCTATGGCGCAAGCGCGCGGCCTCTAACGATCGCAGTCATTCCAGAGGACGGTGCGGAGAGCGCGCGCCCCATTGGGATCAGCGGCGATCTCGGCGATACGTCGGACGGTCTCCGAGCCGGGCTTGCGGCCTCAACGGCTCAACTCCTCGAATCCGAGTTCCCCATTCCCTTGGACCGAGGTTTCGTCTCGCCGTAGCCGGGAGCCGCTCTCCAGCACGCACACGAACAAAGGCGGCGGCAGCCAACGCCCGTCGACGGCGGAAGGCGCTTGCCGGTCACGATGGACGCGGGGCCTCGCGCCGAGCTCGTTCTCGCACCGGAGCGCGAGTTAGGAGGGCCAGCCAACGCCCGGCGGCGGACCGGAAGCTCCCGGTCACGATGACGCGGGGCTACGGCGAGCAGGAATGTGCAGAATGGACTGTTCTCGTCTTTCGCTACCCACCAGAGGTAGCGACGCCCATCGACCGCGATCGTTCTGCGATTCTTCGCACTGACTCCCATCGCTGGCTGAGCCTACTTCGGGTCGTCGCCGTGCAGCGTGTGGGTGCGCGTAGCTCGTGGGAGAGGCGGGCGTCGCGCGCGGGCGGGGCGTGGTCGCGACGGTCGCCGCAGGTCTTCAGTTCGCGTGCGGCACGGTGACGGTCGTCGTGCACTGCGCCGCGTTGCCGGCGACGTCCTTGCCTCGGTAGGTGAGGCTGTAGACGCGGTCCGATCCGGTGCCGAGGCGCTTCGCGCGGACGGTTCCGGTCGTGCTCTTCGCGCCGACCGTGAAGCCCGCGATCGCGCCCGGATCGGCCTCGCTGCTCGTGACGGACACGAGCGTGAAGTCCGAGCGCGGGCCGGACGCGGCGTCGCTCACCTTGACCGTGGCGGCGACCGGGATCATCGCGCCGTTCGGCGGCCAGATCCGGTTCGGCGAGACCGAGCAGGTGACGACCGGCGGGGTCTTGTCGATGAAAATCCCCGCGAACGTCGCCGATCCGGAGCCGCCGACGCCGTCGGTGCAGGTTCCGGTGACGGACTGGTTGGCGCCTTCCGCGCTGACCGTCTTCGGCGGGCTCAGGACGCGCGCGTTTGCCGGTGCATCGCAGAGGAACGACACCGTCACCGCCTGGTTCGTCCAGGTGCCCGCGACATAGGGATTTCCATCGGCGGTCTTCGCGATCGCCGTCACCTCCGGCGCGTGGCCGAGACCGAAGACGGTGCCCCTGAGCTGCGCGATCGACGGTGACGTCGTCGCGTCGACTTGGACGTCGATGCACTTCGTGGACCGGTTGTACGCCTGCACGGACGCGGGAACCCACGCCGTGCCGTTGAACCAGTTCGCCGTCGTGTCGCCGTTGCCCGGACAGACTTTAATCACGACGCGGGTGAGGGCCGACCCGGCGGGGACGATGACGTCGAAGAACGCGTCGCGCCCGCCGCCGGTCGCGAACGAGGCCACCGTCGCGGGGTCGCTGTCGTACTTGGCGACGCCGACGACGCCCGTGCCCGTGCCGGTCACGCTCACGGTGCCCGTGCTCCCAACGACCGTGCCGCCGGTAATCACGGTCGGATTCGTGCCGGCGGTGCTGAGCGCGCCGGAGGACACCGACGCGCCGGCGGCGACGTGAACCAAGACGAACGTGCGGGTGACGGGGAGCTCGACGAAGCCCTCGTTGTCGACGCTGAAGGACGTAATCGTGTGAACGCCCTCGGTCGCGATCGAAATCGGGCCGGAATAGAGGGTGCATTGCGAAAGCGCGCTCGGCGTGCACGTGGCCTTGTCGACCGCGTAATACGATTTGGCGACCGTGCCGCCGTCTTGGTCGGCGGCCGTGACCGTGACGGTCACCGTTCCGGTGAACCAGTCCGATTGCTGCCCCGGCCCGGTGAGCGTGATCGTCGTCGCCGGCGGGTAAAGCGGCGTCAATACGACTTTCGGAGCATGCGTCGAATCGACGGCGACCGACTTCGCGAGCGCGCTCGCCGTGACGAAGCTCGAACCGGCGCCGCCGCCGCCGGCGCCGACGAGTCCATTGCCGCCTGCGCCGCCGCCGAAATAACCGCCGCCGCCGGCGCCTCCGGAGCCCAGCGCGTCCGTGATTGGATTCGCACCGCCGATCTCGAGGACGCCGCCCGCGCCGTCGTCGACGAGGAGGCATCCGGCCTTGCCGCCGGCCCCGTTGGCCGACACCGTGCCGCCCCCGCCGCCCCCGCCCTTGCCGCAGCCGCCGCCGGTCCCGGTGACGCCGTTGCCGCCGCTGAAGTCGGCGCTCCCGGCGTTCCCGCCGTCGCCGCCGGCGCCGCCGACCTCGGCCCCGCCGCCGCCGCCACCGCCGCCCGCGACGACCAGAACCGTGTCTCGGTACTCGTAGCAGACCGGCCGCGGCTCGGGCTCGAAGCTGACGAACGACGCGCCGCCCGCGCTGCCGTAATGGAAGTTGGTATACCCGCCGGCACCGAAGCTTCTGTACTTGTCGATGGATTCGTCGCCGCCATTGTGGGCGACGTTGACGAGGAGATGCGAGCCCGGCGTGGTCGCGACGACCGCGGTGACGAGCGCGCCTGCGCCGCCGTTGCCGCCGCGATGCCTCACCGCGGCGCCGTCGTCGTAGCCGACCCCGCCGTAGCCCGACCCGCCCGTCGCCGCGACCCGCATGTACCGCACGCCGTCGGGCACGGTGAAGCGGATGCCCGAGCAATTGGGGAACTCCTCGGGCAGGAACGTCGTCGGACCGGTGAGGGCGGCGGCGCTCCGAGCGATCGGGCCGTCGACGCGCGCGGCTTGCTCCGAGGCGTTCGGATCGACGCCGTCGCCGGCGCCGCATGCCGGGGCCAAACAGGCGATGGCCACCACGGGGCCGAGCAGCGCTCGGCGATACCGCGAGGGTACGACGGAAATGGCGGGTGAGCTTGCGATTCCAAATTTCGAAATTTTCGAATTGCGCGTCTGCATAATGGCAACTTCTCCGGCATGCCGCGCGCACGTGGTTGCTTCATGCAGCACTGAGCGAGCTCATAGGAATCCCGTACTGCTCGACGCGTCGCCTGTCGAGTGAGCACGTTGGATAAAGAGCGAAGGAGGGCGTTCGCAGCGCGCGCGGCTCACGCGCGACGGAGTTCGTCTTCCAGCTCGACGAGACCACACGCGGGTCGTCGAGCCCCCTCCAGCTTCAATCGGGGACGCGACCGGCTCACGCTCGTACGCTTTCGAGGGTGTCGAGCGGCACGCACGAGGACTTCCTGCACCTGACGAGCCTTGCGTCCAGCGCCGAGCACGTGCGCCTCGCACTGAAGGAAGTCGGACGAAACGAGCGCGTCGTCCACGCGCGTGACGGTCTCGGCGTTGGGCCGCTCGCAGGCATCGACCGCAGTTCGAAGTCGCGCATCACGTGGTGGTCGAAGCTCGAGGGACCGAAGCTCACCGCGCAGGAGGCGCGGTGGATCGACGAATCCGCGCTATGGGCTTCGTTGAAGCGCTCGAAGAAGCGCGTGGTCGTGTGGCACAGCTCCTTTCCGGGTGAGCGACTCGTTGCTCTCCGCCTCTGCTGGCATCTGCGCGCGCAGCCCGAGCGCGTCTACGAGGTCAAACTCCCCCCACGCGACAGTGCGTACCTCCCTGCCTTCTATGGGGCCGTAGGCATCGTCGGTCCGGACGCGCTCGCGGACGCGTGGCCGCGTCATCGTCGCGTCCGTGACGTAGCCGGACGCGCAAATCGATCGGCTGCCCTACGCGCGCGTCCCGGAGAATGGATCCGGCACCTCGCCGGTGACCGTGTCGTCGAGCTGCCGATCACGGCCTACGACGAGCCGCTGATTCGAGCCTGCCAGGAGGGCTGGCGCTCTTCGACGTCCGTCGTCGGTACGGTGCTGGCAGGTGTACCGGCGGGCACCGAGATCCTCTGCTGGCGCGTCCGCACGCCGCTGGAGAGCGGTCGCCTTGAGGGTCGTGGTCGACAGTCGCGCCTCCGCCTTCCGAAGGAGATCCGGGTCGCGCTCACGTCGGCGGAGTAGCCACACGCAGTCGCCGACGTCCTCACGGCGCCCGACGACGCGACTTGGTCACCCTCGAGATCTCTGCCTTCCACTCGTCCGTCTGGAGTCGCTGCACGAGCGACGCGATAGCAGCGTCTGGGGTTCCTGCGGCCGGCGCGGGCGGCCGGGCCGGCGACGAGATCGGCGCGCGTGCATCCCCCGCGGTGGAGGGCGCCGATGTCGAAGAGGGCAGGGCGATCGGAGGCGCCCGTCGGCGCTCCAGCGAGCTCTCGATGAGGGCCTTCTCGCGCTTCGTTCCTCGGCCCGCGAACTTCTGTTCGTCCGCGGCGATCTGCGCCTGGCGAACGACCTCGAGAATCCGACCGAGGTGCTTGCTGTCCGCGACGTCCTGCTGCCGGACTTCGCCCGCCTTCCGGAACGGCGTGGCCTTGAGCTCCCGACCGCGATGGGAGACGTGAACGGTGCCGTCGATGGTTTCGTGAACGTCGACGAGCTGCCCGCGCGCGGCCAGGGCAGCGGGCGTCTCCTCGACGACGAAGAGCATTCGCTTGTAGTGAAGCGCGAGATTGTTGGTGAGCCGACGCTGCTCCTTCCAGCGGAGGACCTCGTCGAGGTTGTCACGAGGACGCAGCGGTCTGTGCGCGTTTTGGTGCGACGCTGGCGGCTGCGCGAAGCGGGCGTTGTACGACGACATGTATTCTTCGGCGAACGCATTCGCTGCGGCCATCGTCGAGATCCCGCGCAGCCGGAGCTCCTTCACGAGACGATCTCGAAGCGTCTGGTGTGCGCGCTCGACACGTCCTTTTGCTTGCGGGCTATTGGCACATAGAATATCGATATTGAGCTCGCTCATGGCTCGAGCGAACTGCGTTGTCCCGTCGCCGCCCTTGGGCTCCTTGGCGTTGACGCGGAACACGCCGGCCTTGTCGCTGTAAAACGCGACAGGCCGCCCGTGCGTCGCGAGATATCCTCGCGCCGCCTCGAAGTAATCGAAAGTAGATTCCACCTCGCCGAATCGGAGCTGCATCAGGCGGCTCGTCGCATCGTCGACGAAAACAAGGAGCGTGCAACGCGGCCCGCGGTCTTCGAACCACTCATGATCGCATCCGTCGATTTGGACCAGCTCGCCGACGCATGGCCGGCGGTGACGCGACGGATGCGGCCTCGTCCGGCGCGCAGCCCGCGTCGCCCAGAGCCCGTCGGCGATCATCCATAAGCGAAGCACCTCGAGCGAGACCTGCACGCCGTGAAGCTCGGCGAGCTTCTCACGCGCGAGCGTCGGGCCGAAGTCGGCGTAGTGCGCGCGAACCAGCGTGAGCACCCGGGCGCGATGTGCCGCCGGGATCCGCCGCGCGCTCGGCCGCCCGCGTTTCTTCGAGACCAGCGCCGCCGCGCCGCCGGCCTTGCACGCGCGGACCTGGCGCACGGTCACGCCGAGGTATTCAGCGACACGCGCCTGCGTCGTACGGCGCTCGCGTATGCGGAGCATCCACTCCGCGCGATCGATTTCTTGCTCGCTCATCGTGATCAGGCCCGCCCAGGTCATGGCGGGGCCCGTAGGCGGAACACGTCATTTCTATCTGGGACAAACCCGACATTTGCATTTTGCGCCTACACAAAATTGTCAACGCAAAGTAGAAATGTCGGGTTCTCCCCCAAGTAGAAATGTCGGGGTTACATCCGCTCCGTGGATCCGGCTCAAGGCGCCGGAGGCTCTGCGCTGGTTGATCAAATTCTCAATTGGCTGGGTTGAGCTTCCATTCCGCAATAGCGAGTTCGCATCTCCTGCTCTCAGGCGGACGACGGCGGCGGCAGCCCCCCGCCCGGAGGCGGCGGACCGCTTCCCGGTGAAGCTGGACGCGGGGCTCACCACACCGTGCTCACCGGCGAGAGCGCGACTTAGGAGAGCGTGGTGTTCGGAGGCGGGACTGGAGCGATAAGCGTCAGTATGATTCGAGAGTGTCGAGCGCCAAAGTTGAAAAGTTTCTACACCTGACCAGCGTCGCATCCAGCGCGGCGAAGGTACGTCTCGCACTGAAGAAGGTCGGACGAAGCGAGCGCGTCGTCCACGCGCACGATGGTGTCGGCGTCGGCCCCCTCGCAGGCATCGACAGGAGCTCGAAGTCCCGCGTCGCGTGGTGGTCGAAGCTCGCGGGGCGGAAGCTCACCGCGCAGGAGGCTCGGTGGTTCGACGAGTCCTCGCTCTGGGCTACTTTGAAGCATTCAAGGCTGCGCGTGGTCGTCTGGCACAGTTCCTTTCCCGGAGAGCGGCTCGTCGCTCTCCGGCTTTGCTGGCATCTGCGCGCGCAGCCCGAGCGCGTCTACGAGGTGAAACTCCCTCCGCTGCAGAGCGCGTACATGCCTGCCTTCTATAGCGCCGTCGGTATCGCCGACCCGGATGAGCTCGCGGACGCGTGGTCGCGTCACCGTCGGGTCCGTGACGTCGCCGGACGCGCAAATCGCTGGGCAGCGCTACGCGCGCGGCCCGGAGAATGGATCCGGCATCTAGCCGGTGACCGAATTATCGAGCTGCCAATCACGGCGTACGACGAGCCGCTGATTCGAGCCTGTCGCGAGAGCTGGCGCTCATCGACGACCGTCATCGGTACGGTCCTGACAGGTGTGCCGGCAGGCACCGAGATCCTCTGCTGGCGCGTCCGCACGCTGCTCGAGAGCGGTCGCCTCGAGGGCCGTGGTCGAGAGTCACGCTTCCGCCTCCCGAACGAGATCCGGGTCGCGCTCCGGTTTGCGGAGTAGCCACGAGCCATCTCCGACGTACTCACGATGCTCGACGACGCGGCTTGGTCACCCTTGCAATCTCCGCCTTCCACTCGTCCGTCTGGATTCGCTGCAGCACCGACGCGAGAGGGCCTTCTGTCGCTCCTGCAGCCGCCTGCGGCGCGCGCGGCGGCGTGGTGCCCGACGCGGGCGCGGGAACGGGCGCGGACGGCGCGCAGGCGGGCGTCGCGGAGGGCAGGGCGGCCGGAGGGGCACGTCGGCGCTGCAGCGACGCGACGATCACCGCCTTCTCGCGCTTCGTCGCTCGGCCGGCGAGCGTCTGCTCGTCCGCGGCCATCTGCGCCTGGCGAACGCCCTCGAGAATCCGACCGAGGTGCTTGTTGTCGACTACGTCCTGCTGCCGAACCTCGCCGGCCTTCCGGAACGGCGTGGCATTGAGCTCTCGGCCCCGATGCTGAACGTGGACGGCGCCGTCGATCGTCTCGTGGACGTCGACGAGCTGCCCGCGCGCCGCGAGCGCCGCAGGCGTCTCCTCGACGAGGAACATCATCCGCTTGTAGTGAATCGCGAGATTGTTGGTGAGCCGCCGCTGCTCCTTCCAGCGGAGAACCTCGTCCAAGTCGTCGCCAGGGCGCAACGGTCGGTGCGCGTCTTGCGGTAACGACGGCGCCTGTGCGAAACGCCGATTGTAGTCGCCCATGTAGACCTCGGCGAACGCGTTGGCCGCGGCCATCGTCGAGATCCCGCCCAAGCGAAGCTCCTTCAGGAGACGGTCTTGCAGAGTTTGATGTGCTCGCTCGACGCGTCCTTTTGCTTGTGGGCTATTGGCACATAGGATATCAATATTGAGCTCACCCATCGCGCGAGCGAACTGGGTCGTGCCGTCGCCGCCTTTGGGCTCCTTGGCGTTTACGCGAAAAACGCCGGCCTTGTCGCTGTAGAACGCCACCGGGCGCCCGTGCTTCGCGAGATATCCTCGCGCCGCCTCGAAGTAATCGAAGGTGGATTCCACCTCGCCGAATCGGAGCTGCATAAGGCGGCTCGTCGCGTCGTCAACGAAAACAAGGAGCGTGCACCGCGGAGCGCGGTCTTCGAACCACTCATGATCGCAGCCATCGATTTGGACCAGCTCGCCGACGCACGGGCGCCGGTGACGCGACGGATGCGGCTTCGTTCGCCGTGCCGCTCGCGTCGTCCAGAGCCCGTCGGCGATCATCCACAACCGGAGCGTCTCGAGCGAGACGTGTACGCCGTGCACTTCGGCGAGCTTTTCGCGGGCCAGCGTGGGCCCGAAGTCGGAGTATCGCGCCCGAACGAGCTCCAGCACGCGTGTGCGGTGATCCTCAGGGATCCGACGGGCGCTCGGCCGGCCGCGCTTCTTCGACGCCAGCGCCGCCACGCCGCCGGTCTTGTACGCGCGGAACATGCGCTCCACCTGGCGCACCGTCACGCCGAGGTATTCAGCGACCTGTGTCTGCGTTGCGCGACGCTCGCGAATGCGAAGCATCCACTCGGCGCGATCGATCTCTCGGTGGCTCATCGTGATCAGGTCCGCCCAGGGCATGGCGAACCCGGTAGGCCGGACCCGACATTTCTATCTGGGACAAACCCGACATTTGCATCTGGGGCCTACACAAAATGGAGAGTAGGCGACCGGCGCCGTACCCGGCTCAACGCCGGGCCGGTTTCCGGCCGCCTCTCGCCGAACCCGGCGTGCGCCTTTCGTTACGCACCGGGCTCTCCATAGACGTTGACGCGAAGTCGGGGGTCTTTTGCCAGGCGAGGCGATAGGGACGGACGCGCGTGGCGGATTGCATGAAGCGATGAGAATCCCCATCGCGCCAGCGAATCATCCTGCCACGCGGCTTGCGCCATCCGTACTGCGAATAGATGTCCCGCATCGGCGCCTTCTGGTGCTTCTTCTGGAGCCATCGTTTGATGGTCCACCACACGTAGTGGTCATTGGCGACGAAGACTCGCTTCGCGCCCCACGCGTGTCGGTAGAAGTTCGCCCAGCCGCGCAGCACGGGGTTCATCAGCCGCAGACGGTTCTCGAGGGGCTCGTGGCAGGTAGACCTGCGGAAGAGCCCCTTGATCTTCAGACGCAACCGTTTCGATTGCTCCTTCGGGATCACCGCTCGCGGCACGAGACGCCCGCTGGCGTCGGCGCGCACGCGGAGGTGGTGCCCGAGGAAGCGCATCGTGCTCGTCACTGGCGTGACGAGCGTCTTCTCCGCCGACAACGCGAGCCCGAGCTTCGACTCGAGCTCGCGCGCCAGCGAGTCCTTCTCCCGCTCGGCGGTGGCCGGCTCGCCCGTGGGCGCACCGTCCTCCGCGACGAGCACGATGAAGTCATCGGCGTACCGGATGGGCATGAAGACGGGCATGCCGCGCCGCTTGTCGTTCGCACGGTTCTCGTACGCACGGCGAGCGATCGCCTCGGGGTCGGTGCGCCGCACGCTCGGGCGCCCGATATGGGACAGGCGTGTCGCCGTCCCTCGGGGCCAGGCGTGTCGCTCGTACCGCTCCTCGATGACGCTCAGCGCGACGTTCGCGAGCAGGGGAGACAGAATCCCTCCCTGCGGCGTGCCGCTGTTCGTGCGCAGGAACTGCGCCTCGGACAACGCGCCGGCCTTCAGGAACGCCAGGACCAAGCGCGTGACCTTCGGGTCGGTGACCCGGCGGCGCACGCGCTCCATCAGACCGTGGTGGTCGATGTTGTCGAAGCATCCCTTGATGTCGCCTTCGATAGCCCACTGGAATGGCAGCTTGTCGGGCCGCTTCCAGCGTCCTCCACCGCGGGCGAGCAGCAGCGCCTTGAGGTGCGCGATCGCTCCATGGACGGACTTGCCCGGTCGGAAGCCGTACGAGACCGGATAGAAATCCGCCTCGAAGACCGGCTCCAAGATGTTCTTCATCGCCGCTTGAACGACCCTGTCTCTCACGGTCGGGATTCCCAAGGGCCGAAACTGCCCTGGTTTTCCTGCCTTCGGGATGAGCACGCGTCGGACCGGTTTCGGTCGGAACGCTCCGCCGCGCATGTCCTCGCGGACCGCGTCGACGAATTGCTCGGCGCCTTTGAGCAGGACTTTTCTGACCGTGATCCGGTCTATGCCCGCGGTCCGCGCGCCGCGATTGCGGCTCACGCGAGCGAGGGCGATTCGAATATTCCGCGGGTCCGTGACGAGGCCCCACAGTTTCTCGAATACGTAGTCCGGATTCTCACGACTACGCGCGTACAGCTTGCGTTGCACGGTCTGGAGCCAATGACGATCGTCCTTGGTTGCCACATACATGGCTTTCCCCAGCGACACCGCCGCCGTCGCCATCTACTGCCTTCCTTCGCCATGTGCGCGGCTTTCCCGCGCTCGGACTACTACGAAGGCTCCGCCACTCGATCGAGACATCGCCGGGCTTGGCGGCTTGCCGGGCGTTTCGGTCCCGGCGCTCGACGCGAGGTTCTCGTGTTCCCGGAGGAGACCCGCGGTGCTGTAGGTGACCAGCTTTTCCCCTGGCAGCTCTGGACGCCGTCGATTCAGGGCAAGACGGACGCCGCGCCGGCAAAGCCGACGCTCCAGATCAAACGACGAACGAGGATCCGGATCGCGCTGCGTATCCCGCGCCAGAGCGCGGGTAATTATCCGTACAGAGGGTTCCGACACTGATTTCAACCTGCGTGGCCAATGGGCCACGCGTGCTTCACCATGGCACCTGTGGTAGCTCGCCAACGAGAGAGGTTCGCTCCGTCGTCGCAAGCAGTTCACGCCGCTCGGCTTTTGCAGCCCGCCGTTTCCAACCTTCGGGCGGGGTTCGCGGCGCCCTTAATTGCCCGACCTGACTCGGACATTGATGACGTGGGTTAGGTCATCGGTCGCCTCCGAACTTCACGACGCACTGTCAACGCCAAGTAGAAATGTCGGGTTTTCTCCCAAGTAGAAATGTCGGGGTTACACGGCACTCGCAGACTCGGACGGAGGCGGGCTTGCTACCGGCTCAGGCTCGACTCGATATTCATGATCGGCCCGGCGCTCCCCCTGGCTCGGTGGGTGCGGCTCGTTCTCGTCGTGCCCAACCAAGGCCGGCGGCAGCGCCCCGCCGGGAGGCGGCTTATGGCCCTTCCCAGCGAAGGTGGACGCGGTCGCCTGACACCCGATGGCGGACGTGCGAGGTTGGGCGCATGGCGCTCCGACCAGGGATGAGCGATGCGTGACACACGTCCCCGAGGCGCCGCGCTCGTCGTCTTAGTGATCCTTCAAGCGTGCCATCCGCGCGCTTCGAACGGGTCGCGCGCCGTCGAAGCGTTGCAGCGGCCGCCGCCGCCGAGCTCTCCCAAAGTCGCGGAGGTAGATGCCGGCGGCGTCGAATCGCCGCTCTGCGCATTCCATGTCGACTCGTTCATGATGGTCGACGCGGATCACGGATGGGCGATGGATGGCCCGCAGGTGTTCCGAACGAGCGACGGTGGCAATTCCTGGAAGGCGGTTCATCGCCTGGTCGATTGGAACTACGACTACGGCGCGACGTTCGACGCGCAAGGCGCGTCTCACATGTGGATCGCTCAGCGCGGCTCTCGCCTCGACAGCCGGAGTGAACGGGTCGACTCGGTCGCGATTCATCGTACGACGAACGGCGGGGCGGCCTGGTCGACCACAGTCGTCGATCTCGAGGAACCCATCCTCCACATGGGCCCGTTCTCCATGAGCTCGACTCGAGACGGGCGCTTCGACATCGGCGCGATGCGAGGAATGAGCACCCCGCCTACCGACGGACCGACGTACGTCACCCACGATGGCGGCGTGACATGGAAGCTGAGCCCACGACCGCGTCCTGGACGTGCGGAGTGGAGGGGTGTCAGGGCGCACGCTCAGCTTCACCGAGTGGCGCACGCTCGTCTTCAGCGCGACCGCTTCCGCGGATCGCTTCAGTCAGCTCGCGTTCTCGTGATTCGGAGTCGATGACGCGAGAAGCTGGTTCTTCGCGATCTCGGATCGGAAGAAATCGAAGGTTTCGGGGTCGAAGCCTTCTCGCTGATCAGGCTGTTCGATAAACTTCAGCGCCTTCTCATAGAGTTCGGCGGCGGCGGCGTGATTGCCCATCATCTCGTGGATCATCGCGGAGTGCTCATATCCATCGACGACTTCGGGAAACTCGTCGAGAAGCCGCCTGCATCCGGCGAGAGCTTCATCGAAGCGCCTCTCTCGGATAAGACGGACGACCGAATTCGAGAGTTCCTCGAGCCCATCGTCGTCGTCGTAAATCAAGACGGGTACCGGCGGAGGCGCTGCCGGGGCCGCCGCTAGGCGGCGCTGCGCTTCGTGCTTCTCGAGACAGCACTTCTTGTACTTCTTGCCGCTGCCACAAGGGCAGACCTCGTTTCGTCCGATCGTTCCCACGAAGTTCATCCTCGTCGGGAAATCGGGCGATGTCATGTGAATGCTCGATCGACTTCGCGTTCTCTGGACCGAGGCGTTGGACGAGCGGGGGCCCTGCCCGGAATGTGAGAGCCTCCGAGTCTGGCACAACGGGATCCGACTTCGGAAGGCCAGCTTCCTCGACGGAGATCAGGTGATCTTCGCCCCGGACGTCCCGGTTCGGCGGCTCAAATGCGGCGTGTGCAAGATGCGCTGGTGCCGCCCGGCGGATCGAGTCGTCGAGCGGGCTCATCACCAACCCTGCGTCGTTGCCGCCGCCGTTACGCGCGTTGCGCTCGAGCCGACGCCGCTGGCGACGATCGCTCGTGAGCACGGGTGCCACCGGCGCACCGTCGCCCGTTGGGTGGAGCGCGTCGCGGCGCTCGCCGAGCCGGCGGACCTTGCTCGCGAGGTGGTCGCCGAATCCGAAGCGCCGGTCTTGCCGTCGCCCGGCGACGCCGCACCGCGCTCCCGTGCACCCCGCGTTGCGCTTGTCGCCGCGAAGGCGCTCTGGATCCTGGCATTGCTGGAGGCTCTGGCCAGCCTTCGTGGCTTCGAGCCGCCGGCGCTGATGTACGCCTCCTCGCTCGTGCCCGCGAGTGCGCCCACGACGTCGGGGAGCGGCGCGCATGCTCTCTCACGTGAGCGGGACCCAACCTGCACGCGATGATGAAGCCGCGCGCGCCGAGGCGCTCTTTCGATATCGCGTAATCGCACCGCTACTCGACGACACGGACGACCCAACGCCGTTGCGCGCGCGGATCGACAAGCTCGCCGCGGACCGTCATCTCCATCCGCAACGCGGCGAGGTGGCGGTGACCGCGCGCACGCTTTGGACCTGGCTCGCCCGTTTCCGGGCCGGCGGAATCGATGCGCTTCGCCCCCGACTACGAAAAGACAAGGGCGTCGTCCGCGCGCTGACGATCGCGACGCTCGAGCGCGCGGAAGCTCTGCGCCGCGAGATTCCGAAACGTTGGACGAGCACGGTCCTCGACATCCTCGTGCGCGAGGGCACCGTCGCTGCCCACGACAAGCCCCATCGCGCCACCCTCGACCGCCACCTGCGTGAGCGAGGTGCATCTCGCCGGCAGCTCGTCGTTCTCGGCGAGCGGCGCACGATCAAGATGCGCTTCGACCAATTCGGAGATCTATGGGTCGGCGACTATCACGACGGGCCGAAGATTCTCACCCCGGACGGTCTTATCAAGGGCGCGAAGCTCGGCGCGTTCATCGATCACACGACTCGGTATCCCGTCGCGGATCGCTGGTACCTCACGGAGGACGTCTCCTCGCTTCGCGACACGCTCTTGCGCGCCCTGCTCACCTGGGGAAAGCCGAGTGTCGCTTATACCGATCGCGGTGCGTGCTACCGCGCCGAACAGCTCGCGTATTCGCTCGCAGCGATCGGCACCCACCTCGTTCACTCGAAGCCGTATTACAGCCAAGGTCGCGGGGTCATCGAGCGATGGTGGCAACTCGCGGATGCGTTCCAGCATGAGATCGACAATCGCGATGAGCCCGTCACGCTGCACGAGCTCAATCGAATGTGGGAAGCTTTTCGGACTCTCCGTTACCTCGAGGTTGAGCACTCCGAGCTCGGGAAAACGCCGGCCCAGGCCATCGCCGCCGTCACGCCCCACCCCATCGATCCGGGCGTAGCGCGCGAGCTCTTTCTCGTCCGTGCCGATCGTGAGGTCCATAAGAAGGATGGCTGCGTCTCCGTCGAAGGACGCAGATTTCTCTGTGACTCCGCACTTCGAGGGCGAAAGGTCACCGTGCGGTACGACCCGCGTGATCTCTCGTCGGTCCTGATCCTCGTCGACGAGCGACGTACGCAGCGCGCGTTTCCCCAGCCGATTGGACGCGTCGCCGGAGCGAGCCCCGCCGCGACGAAGGCGACGACCGACACATCGAAGACAGATTACCTCGCGATGCTGCGCGCCGACTTCGACCGTCGGCTCGTCGAGCACGCGCGCCCGGCCGCGTATGCCGACCTCGCCGGGCTCGACCCCGGCTTCGATGAAAGTCGCTTCCTCACGGTCGTCGCCGACGTGACCGAAGCTCGCGTTCGAGACGCCGAGGCCGCGGAGGCCCACGAGTTCTGGACGGCGTTCGGCCCACTGTCCGAGCGCCTCGTGCGCACCGCCCTCGAGCACGCCGTGCGCCTTCGGGGCACCGGCCGACACGTTCGAGTCTACCTCGCGATCCTGCGCACGTTCGTCCTCGCGCGAATGCAATCACCGAATGCCAAGGGAGAATTGCCATGACCGATTCACTCGTTCGCCATTTCCGACTTCAGACGCATCCCTTCGGGCGGACCGCACCGAAGAATGCCGTTCACCGCCACCGCGGCTTCGACGAGGCCTTCGAACGCCTGCGATTGACCGTCGAGATCGACGGCATCTGCGCGCTCTTGGCCGAGCCCGGGTGTGGCAAGAGCCTCCTGCTCGGACAACTCGCCGACGACCTTCAAACCAAGGGTTCCGTCGTCCACTACTTCGCCCATTCGACGGTCGGTCCCTTCGGCCTGCTCAACGTCCTCGCACGAAAAACTGGCCTCGTTCCCCGCCGATCTCGTGCAGAAACCGCGCTGGCCGTCTCGGAGAAGCTCCTCGGCGACGACCGCCGCCATCTGCTTGTTGTCGACGAAGCCCACGTGATGCCCGACGACACGCTCGAAGATCTTCGCCTCCTCACAATCGCCGACTTCGATCGCAAGAGCCCTTTCGGTCTGATCCTCGCGGGCCATCCATCTCTCGACGATCGCCTCGCCGAGCCCACCAATCATGCGCTCGATCAACGAATCACGACCCTTGCTCGCCTCGCTCCGCTCTCGCTCGATGAGACGCGCGAATACGTGCGACTTCGCCTCGATGCGTCCGGCGCGCGCGGACAGCCCCTCTTCGACGATGAAGCCATCGCGGCGCTCTTCGAATCGTCCACGGGCGTGCCACGCCGACTGAATCGGATCGCCTCGGCCGCCATGATCGTCGCCGCTTCGCGGCGCAAGAACATCGTCGCAGCCCAAGACGTCAACGACGCAAGGATCGACCGAGGCCGCGCATGAATACAAATCAGCGCCGCAGGCTCCACGCCGCGAGGGAGCTGATCGAGGTTGCGATCACCGCGGCCTGCCTCGAAGCTCTCGACACCGCCCTCCGCCTCGAACATCCCACTCTCGAGCAATCGACAGAATTCCGAGAGCCCACCACGCTCCGTCGAGCGCGCCGCGTCACGCGGCTCGTTCGCGCGTTACGCCGTGCCCTCGACGCCTATCGGATCTCTGTCGACCGAACGCTGGCCAACGGCTGGACCAACGACGACCTGCCGTTCTGATGAGCTCACGCGCTGAAGGCGATCATGCGCGCGCCGCTGAAAGCGACCGCGCGCGCTGACAAGGGGCCACACCGCGTGTTCGACCTGTCCAGCGGTCCTCACCCGAGGCGGAGTCGTCGGGCCTTACGTCCAGCCGAACGGCAGGGAGTGTCTCGTCGATTATTTCGCCGATGAAGACGCCGAGCGCCGCCCGGTCCGAAAGGTGCTCGTCGTGCGGGGATGGGCCCGCGGGGTGAACGTCGGGCCTGGCGACGACTACATGCTCGCTGAATGCGCAGCGACCGAGGAAGACGAACGCGAAGACGCCGGCGCGGCGGCGGCCACGACCGCCGTGTTTCATCTCGCCCCCGGCTCGAACGCGTGGTCCTTGTCGTCCCGCATAGGGGACGATGATCGACTCCTCGTGCCGCGCCGCGGATTACTCTGGAGGGTGACCGAGACCGGGCTCTTCGAGTCGTCCGACCACGGGAGGACGTGGCGCCCTCGACGAATCGCAGCGCTCTGCGGTGCGACGGATGGCGAGTGCCAGACGCCACGGTCGGTGACGTTCGTGTCGCCCAAAGACGGATGGCTTCACACCGATGCCGGCTGTCTCTTTCGAACGCACGACGCAGGCGCCTCCTGGACACCCGCTGCCGGATCCGCCGACGCGCTCTAACATGGCTACGACGCGCGACGCCTCGGCTTGGTTGCCTCGCGGTCTCTTCCTTCCACTCGTCCGTCTGGATTCTTTCCAGCACCGACGCGAGAGGGTCGAGCGCTGGTCCTGCGGCCGCCCGCGCATCGCGCAGCCGTGTGGCGCCGGATCCGCCGCGCGCTTGGTCGACCGCGTTTCTTCGAGACCAACGCCGCCGCGCCGCCGGCCTTGTACGCGCGGTACATGCGCTCGACCTGGCGCACGGTCACGCCGAGGTATTCAGCGACACGCGCCTGCGTCGTCCGGCGCTCGCGAATGCGCAGCATCCACTCGGCGCGATCGATCTCTTCTTGGCTCATGGTCGTCAGGACCGCAGGCGTCATGCGGGGCCCCGTAGGCGGAACCCGACATTTCCACTTTGCAGAAACCCCGACATTTCCATTTTGCGCCTACACGCACTGTCAACGCAAAGTAGAAATGTCGGGTTCTTCGCAAAGTAGAGATGTCGGGGTTACATCCCCCTCTCTGGATCAAGCTGACTGCGTCGGAGGCTCGGCTCTCCGCGAATCAGAACTCTCCATTCCCTCCGATCGAGCTTTCGTCCGGCCACAGTCGGACGCGCTTCTCCAACGCGCACCCGAACAAAGGCGGCGGCAGCCCCCCGCCCGGAGGCGGCGCATGAAGCTTCCCGGTCAGGAGTGACGCGGGGCTTCGCGCCGATCGGTCGCCACCAGAGTTGCGTGTTCCGCTCGCCGGCCCCGTTCAAAGCGAGTAGCGAACGAGCAGCCACGGGAGCCAGCCAGTGATCCCAATGGGTCTCAACGAATCGAGCTGCTTAGTGCACGCGAGCGCTTGATCGAAGGAGTCGATCAGGCCAGCGTCGTTCGGAACGATCCCCGCGGCTCGAAGGATGGCGCTCTCATCGAGGTGGCGCGATTCCAGGCTGTTCCATCCGCCGAGGTCGCTCACCAGGAGTTCGTGGCCAAGAATCGTTTCTCCGGCGGCGAGTGGCGCAGGGCGCAAGCAGGTCGCGATGTGCACCCCGCTCGGGCCCTCGGCCGCGAACCCCGGCTTCGGCGCGGACGGTTTCGTGGCGTCGCAGTACGCGGGCCCTAGATCGCGATGGAGGCCGACGCACCAGAGCTCGACGTCCGTTGTCGAGTCAAGGAATAACCCCTTAGCTGCTCGCGCGCCCTCCAATGTGAAGAAGACGTTCCAGGCGCCGAAGGCAGTGTCGAAGCTCGCGTCCGCCCAATCAACCAGTCTGTTGAGATCACCCTGCGGAATGCCGAATACCGGGGTAGCAGCGGCATCCGCGCGAAAAATTACGCTAAGCCACGGCGCCCTGGATTTCCTCGGGCCGCGCGCGCCGGATGGCGCGCTCGAAGTGGTACGAGCCCGTCGCGATAACGTGGCTCTCGAGGAGTGGTGAGATGCGCGCGAGATCTTCGCGATCGACGGCATGCCCACCCGCCTCGAGCTCGTCGACGATGCCCGCGATCCGGACCGTATTCCACACGAGCACGGCGTTCGACAAGACGCTGAGTGCGGAGACCTTGTTCATGATCTCGGCGTAATCGCCGCTGCGGAACACTCCTCGGTTCGCGAAGAAGAGACGCCGGGCGAGGTCGTGACGAGACTCGCCTCTGTTGAGTTGAAGCTGAACGCGCCTACGGAGCTGGCCGTCGTGCAGGTACCGCAGCACGTGCGTCGTCTTCAGCAGCCGTCCGAGCGCTTGAAGGGCCTTCGCGAGGCGATCGGAGCTCGCAGCGAGCCTCGTGAGGATGACGTGTGCAGGAGACGTGCGACCCTTCAGGGACGCGGCAACGCGCACGAGCGCGTCCCACTGATCGCGGATGAGGGCGATGTCGGCGGCCCCGGCGAAGAAAGCGTCCAGCGCGCCGTACGTCGTCGCGCGGTCGAACTTGTAGAGCTTTTGATCTGCGATGTCCTTGTATCGAGGCATGAACGAAAATCCGAGCAGGTGGCAGAGGCCGAAGAGATGCTCGGTCGCGCCGTGCGTGTCGGTGTGATGCTCTCGGATCTCGAGCAGCGTGTCGTTCTCCAGCAGTGCGTCGAGGACGTACGACGCCTCGCGCGCGGCGCACGAGATGGCGCGCGCACCGAACACCGACCATTGGTCCGCCTGGTGCGTGTACACGGTGATCGCGCGGTCGTAATACCCGAAGTAGCGCGGGTAGAACGACGCCAGCAGCGAACTTCGCTGCACGCCGAAGCGCTGTCCATCCGACGACGATCTGCGACCGTCGCCCCACGTCTCGGCGATCGTCAACTTGTGGTGGAAGTCGACGAGCACGCGACTCGCCGCCCTCAGGGCGTCCTCGCCCAGGAGCCATCGTGAGACGTGCTGCAAGGTGTCGACGGTTACGCCCTTCGTGCTCTGCGCCATCGTCGCGATGCCGAGGTTTGTGCCGTGCGCGACGAGCGCGGCAAGCACCGCGGGGTAGAGATTCTCGGCGCGAGGCGCGTACCCACCGGGCGCGCCGAGCTCGCGCGTGAAGCCACACCATGAGTCCACGTCGACGAGGAGGTCTTCGAGCCGGATGCGCGGAAGCCGCGTCTCGATGAGCCGGCGCAGGTTGCGAACGCTCTTCGGTATCTCGAGCGCGTCGTCCGTCGAGACCGCGAGCTTGTCTCCGACGAACGCGACGAACGGATTGTCATCGATGCCTTCGACGAGCGCCTTCGCCGCCGCGGCGAGGTCTTCTCGGATCCGGCCGAGAGCTTCGTCCGCACTGGAGGGGAGTGCGAGGTCGACGTAGGCCGATGCGCGTGCCTGCTCCCACACATCGGCGCCCTGGACGAGGTTCCAGAACGAGACGTGGTGTCGGCTCTCGGCTAGGAACAAGTCTCCGGATTGGAGCGCGTCGCGCACCGCCATTGCGAGCGCGAACTCCCACAAGCAGACGTCGATATCGCCGTTCGCAGAAATCGCCTCCCTCCACGGCTTCGATGCGAAATCGAGCGGCGCGTCCTCGCCGAGTTTCTTGCGCTCGCCGCGATGAAGTGCGCGCGCGATCGCGATCGCCGCGAGGAGCTTTTCCGTCCCGGGCTGCGCCTGAAATGGCAAGCGCAAGAACTCCGGCAAATAGCGCTTCAAGAGATGGTGCCCAGCGCGGATCTCGTCGTAGAGGCCGCCTTCGCCGAGCCGGTCGAGCAGAGCGCATGCGGCTACGGCGCTGCGGACGTCGTCCTCGCCGAGTTCGGCGAACACGTCGGACATCGTCTTCTTGGTCGGGTCTTCGAGCATGCTCCGCATCGCGGCGACCACGGTAGACAGGCCGTCACGCGCGCGGTGGTGCGCGGTGTGCTCCCGTTCGAGCAGGCGGCTCTTCGCGTGACGATGGAGCGTCAGCATGTACGTCCGGTGCATTTCGATGACGTGGTCGAGGATGACCTTCTGCGTCTCCGCGAGGAAGCACGCGACCATCGCGTACCGCTTCGCCGGTGCGAACCGGCGGATCTCCTTCACGTCGTAACGTCGCGCGAGCTCGGCGAGCTTCGCGAGAACTTCCGCCTGCACGCCACCAAAGTCGAGCGCTGGCAGATTCAGCGAACGGAGGTGCTCGGCGCGTTCGAGGAACAGGAGGATCGCGCGTGGCCGTGCCTCCGGCGGGTCCTGCTTCAGGTGATGCAATGGCGAGCGGCGATCATCTTCCGCAACGGCCAGAAGCCGATCGATCTCCACGCAGAGCGCGGCGGGCAGCCCCGCGTGAATTCTTTGCCATGCGTCCTGTTCGGCGCGCGACGCGCAGCTCGCGATGAGCCGCTCGAGCGTCGAAGCGGCCGGAATCTCCGTCCGCCATACGCGAAGGCTCTGAACGGCCGCCGAAATCAGCGACGAGTTGAATGCACCGTCCCCGGCGCGGGCGATGAGCACGGCGCGCAGCCGCTTGAGAGCCGCGTCGTCGAAGGTCTTGTAGTCGAGATGCGACCGGATCCTCTGCGCGTGCTCGGTGTCAGTCGCGGCGCGCGCCGATGCCTTCACGAATAGCGTTGCTCGGAGCCCGAGCTGCGCGCCGAGGTGATTGACGATGCGGACCGGGACGCTCTCGCAATCGTCGGCGAATCGTCCGAGAACGCGAAGGGCGCAAAGCTGGATCGCGAAGCGATGACGGTTGTCGTCTCCACGGCAGCGACGCGTCTCCGCCAGATCCGCGGGTTAAAGCGTCCAGTCCCGGGCGAGCTCCTCGTCTGGCGGATCGAGCGGAAACGAGGGATACGCTCGATTCACGCGTCCTTCTCGAGAATGCGGCGCACGGACGTTCGCCCGATCGCCAACCGGCGCGCGATCTCCGACTTGCTCACGCCGTCGCGAAAGAGCTGTCGGACCTTCCTCGACCTCAAGGACGCGGAGCGTGGGCGCCCGAGATGCCGTCCTTCGCGTCGTGCCTGCTCAACGCCCGCGGTGACGCGTTCGCGATCGCGCAGCTCGTCGCCTCGGTCGCAGAGATCCTCAAGCAATCCGGCCATGGGCCGTTCAGCCGCGCGACACGGCGGGGGGGCCAGGGGTTCTTAGAGTAGATTTTTGCACGGATGCCGGCGGCTACTGCGTATTCGCAGAAAACCGGAAGGCAGATTTGTCGCCCACCGCGTAACACCTGTCACTCGCGAAGAGACAGTCCCTCGGCATTGCGTCGGGAAGAGTGCGGTCCTTGCGCGATTCAAAGGCGCTAGCCCCAGTGGTCGCGCGGGTACGACTCATGCTTTGGGTCAGCCTGATGCTCACCATTCCTTACCCAAGTCGGGGCGAAGCCCGGAACGCCGGGCCGGCGTGATGGCGGGCGCCATATCGCTTGCTCGAGGAAGGCTCGACGATTCGAGCGAGCACACGCGGCATCCGCAGCGACGTTGCGCGCGCGACAGCAAGAACGCAGAGGAAGAACCAACTTGCGGGGCAGGGGTCGCGCTTCGCCGTCGGCGATGGCTCCTACGCCCCCCGTCCACGGAGAGACTTGGATGCGAAGGAAACCGGATTATACCGTCACGAATCGATCTCGAGCGTCCATCCGCGGAGTGAGCGCGGTCGAATACATCGCGATCGTCGGGCTCGTGGCGCTCGGAGGAGTCGGCGCGCTGAAGGCCTATGGCGACTCGGTGGGCGCGAAGACCGAGGTCGCGGCCGAGCGCGTGCGGACGTTGACGGGCAAAACGCCCGACACCGTCGCCGGCTCCGGTTCGAACATCGGCCTCGGAGGGACGCCGCCTCCCGGCTCCTCCGAGTGCGCCGGAGGGACGTGCGGGCGGACCGATTCGTCATGCTTCGTCGCCGGAACGCCCGTCCGGACACGCGAAGGCAGCGCTCCGATCGAGTCGATCCGAGCCGGCGATCGCGTCGCGTCACGCGACCCGGTGACGGGCGAGGTGTCGTTCGAGCGCGTCGTTCGGACATTCATCAATATCGGTCATGACCTGATCGATCTCGACCTCGAGGCCGTCGACGCGTCCACCGAGACGATCCGGTCCACCGGGGATCATCCGTATTGGACGCTCGCCCGAGGCTGGCAGCGCGCCGATCGGTTGACCACGGAGGACGTTCTCGTCGACGCGGAGGGCCGCGAGACGCGCGTGGTCGCGACCCACGCGCTCCCCATGGATGTCCCGGTCTTCAACATCGAGGTCGAGCGGACGCATACCTATTTCGCAGGTGTGCACGGCATATGGGTCCACAACGCGTCGTGTACCTCCATCGTTCCCCCGGAAGCCGAGGAGAGGGAGAAGCTCGAGGCCTACGCGCGGGCGGTCGAAGCGGTGGAGACGATCCGCATGACATCCGGGCGAAAGGGCGGCACGTTGGAGAAGATCTTCGCGGGTCGACGTCCCCAGCTCCCCGGAGAGATATGGGATCGCGTCGGCGAGCATCTCGGTCCCCGCGAATCGAGCCGACTGCACGTCCAGCACACGTTGGAAAAGCTCTCGCCTGCGGAGCGGGAAAGGGTCCTGGGGTCGTACCTTGCGTCGGCCCATCTCGAGAAGCCGGGGGGCGAGACATGGTCGGAGCACGTGGTGAGGGTCTCTCGAAATACGGGGTACCCCAGATACCCAGACCGCCTCGGCGCGATGATGGAGCTCGTCGGCCCGATCAACGAACGGTGGAAAACGATCGCCATCGTCCATGGTCAGGAGGATCGGGACATCGCCAAGTACATGGTGTCGCGCGACTGGTGGATGATGGAGCATCTCACGGCCGAACAGCGCGACGACCGAGACATCGCCGTCACGGCGTTGCGCGCGAACGGTTCGCTCGCCTTCGCCAGCCAGCGGCTTCGGAACGATCCCGAGCTCGCGAAGCTCTACCTCGACCAGATCCAAGAGAACGACGCGGGAACTCCGGACCTCCAGCGCCAGTTCGGGACGATGGGGGGAGAGGTCCGACGTGACGTCGGCGTGGCGCGGAGAGCGGCGCAGCTCGGCATGCACGTGCTGTCGGACCCAGAATCCAGGATTTGGACGGACCGCGAGACGGTTAAGTCGCAATTCCAGAAGTTCGGTGCTGGGCAGAGCGGGTTCGGGCCGTACGCCGACGATTACGAGATGGTGGACGCCGCCGTCAGGGCGAGCGGCCAATCGCTTAACCACGCCTCTCCTACGCTCAAGAACACGAAGAGCATCGCCATGGCGGCGATCGAGAACGACGGCGACGAGCGCAAACGAAAGGACGGGGGGTACCGAGGCTGGCGCGAACCGCCGGCGCTCGCTTACGCGAGCACGACGCTGAGCAACGACCCCGAGGTCGTGATGGCCGCGGTCCAGCGAAACGCTCGAGCGCTCGAGCATGCGAGCGACCTCCTTCGGGACGACCCCGCCATCGTCCGGGCGGCGGTGGATAGGAGAGGCAACGCTCTCCAGTTTGCGAGCGATCGACTTCGAGATGACCACGCCATCGTTTTGGCGGCGGTCCAGAAAGAGCCCCAGTCGCTCCAGTTCGCCAGCGAGCGCCTCCGCGGGAATGCGGAGATTCTCCGCGCCGCCATCGCAGGCTCTCCCGACGCCTACTTCCGCTGGGCAAGCGGCTGGGGACGGTGGAATCCGCTTCTCCTCGCCGAAGCGATGCACGACCCGCAGAGGAATCCGCTTCCCGGGCGCGCGAACGCCTACCGGTGGTGATCGGATGATCCGAGAGGGAACGCCTCACGTGAAGGCGCGCGGCCGAAGCAGGATGAAGACGCGAGCGCTCACGTCGTCGTCGGCCTTCGGTGGACGACCGCGCCGGGGCGTGCCCTCGCGGTGATCCGTGGCGAGCTCGCGAGCGGCTCATTGCGAGCTGCGCGTCGCACCCCGAGCAGGACGCATGGCAAACGGATCCACGCGAGCCTGCTGGCCGCGCGCTGCGCGGAGATGGACCGGCTTCTCGCCGTCGCGGCGGACGGCCGCTCGCCACTGCACCAAATGCTCGACGTACGACGCTCCGCGCGCGCGAGCCCCGAGCGTGATCGATGGTGTGGCCGTGGACGCTCTCACGCACGTGGCTCGGACGCTCGAGTCATTTCTCGGCATTTCAAGGGGTGGGCCACTTCGCTATGGCAGCACGCCCTCTTGGGTCCTGACCGGGACGACGAAACGGATCGCCGCCGGGACTGCCACGTGAGATGGGCCAAAGCGGATCGCAGTTGACCGCCGCGCCACTGGCGCGATCCGTAGCGGCCATGGGACGGCCAAGCGGATCCGCTTCTCGCCGGTCCACGCGCTGGGCCGGGTCCGAGCGCAACGATTACCCTGAAACAGGACCCGCCGGAGGCACGGCGACGCGCTCCAATCAGGCGACCTGTTTCTGGCCGAGAGCCGACACCACGTCTCGTATCTGGAACCTCGCCCAGGGCGCCGATGCGTGGGAGCAGGCGCGCGCATCGGCCTACGTCGATCTCGCGCTCCCCTCGAGCGCGGATGGCCACGCCGTCGATCGCGAGGACCTCGCACGTATGTCACCACGTTTATCGTGACGGGTTCGTACCACTTCGAGCGCGCCATCCGGCGCGCGCGGCCACAGGAAATTCAGGGCGCCGTGGCTTAGCGTAATTTTTCGCGCGGATGCCGCTGCTACCCCATACCGCAGCCTCTTCGACTTGCTCCTCACGGCTGCGGCCACACCACGACAGCGCCCACGCGTCGGGTTTTCGAGGCGAGTGGTCAGTGGCGACCGTGACCCGCCGAAGCTCGATACCGGTGCAGTCAGTCGCACCGACGTGGCGGGAGAGGAGGTATCCGGCGCGATGTAGTCCTGCGTGTCGACCATCAACGGCAGCGTAGCCCCCCACGGCAGGAGGGTGGCAGGCCGTCACCGGCTCCGCGTGCGTCGGCATCGCCCACGCCCCCGCCTGCAGACGCCTCGGTCCCTACGATGCGCGCCGACGCGGCTTGGTCACCCTCGCGATCTCTTCCTTCCACTCGTTAGTCTGGATTCGTTTCAGCACCGACGCGAGGGGGTTGCCCGCGGGTCCTGCAGCCGGCCGCGGCTCGCGCACCGGTGTCGACCCCGACGTGGGCGCAGGAAGCGGCGCGGAGCGCGCGGAAGGGGGCGGCGACTCCGAGGGCAGGGCGGCTGGAGGGGCACGTCGGCGCTGGAGCGACGCGACGAGCGCCGCCTTCTCGCGCTTCGTCGCCCGGCCCCCCTGTGTCAGACGAGTTGTCCGGTCTGCTGATCTCCCGCCGAGATTGGCA
>JADMIO011411891.1_pt1 | contig 28898 bp, 29 predicted proteins | sample 8958161 | NCBI WGS metagenome assembly JADMIO01 (sample SAMN16585339, study PRJNA669376) | soil metagenome | isolation source: Crop rotation soil | place: USA: Cullars Rotation, Alabama | collected 2011 | reverse complement strand
ATTGTTGAGATCGGCGACGCCGTCCCAACGGTCCGAGTGCACGCGGTAGACGATGGCGCGGTCATCGGCGATCAGGTAGCCGCAGGCTCGCTGTCTGGCAGCGGCGGCTGCGGGCCGGATGTCGATGCAGCTCGTGAGCCTTCGGCCCATGGCGATGAAGCGGTTGTTGTCGCGCAGGAGCCGTCCTGAATCCGACAACAGCACGCGCGCCTTGGCGAAGCGGCGTGCGAGCACGAAACGTTTGACGATCTCGAGGAATCCGTTCTGGTCGTAGAGGTCGGGCTCGAGGTCGGGCGTGTAGATAGACATGAGCCGCTGCGCGCTGGACGCAACGGCTTCCACGGCGGCGCGCATTTCCTCGAGCGAGCTGATCACGCGGATCTGGTTCTGCTCGTTGGTCGCGGATCCTTCGGGCAAAGAAGCCCCGGGCGCCGATCCGCGCTGCGAAAATCTGATGAAATCGAGTTCCCCGGTCGTCATGGAAGCGAGGTCGCTTTGTGACCTGTGCCCGATCAAGCCTAGGTGGCGCATGCCCTTTTCTGTGCCAAATGCGTCACGCTTTCATCGGGTATTCCGCGTACGTGGCCGCAAAACGTGTGCTGGGTCGCACTTTATGGCGTCACATATCGGGAGTGGTATCAGCACATACCGATGTGACAGTTGAATGCTGCAAGGGCAGCATTTCGCCGGCGCGGGGAAACCCTAGATGGACCGCGCCATTTCCGTCGCGAGACCGAGGTACTGCTGCGGCGCGAGTGCCTTCAGCCGCGTCCGTTCGGCAGCCGGCAACGGTAGTTTGTCGATGAACGCGGAGAGACCGGCGGCATCGACCTGTGTTCCCCGCGTGAAGTCCTTGAGCAGTTCGTAGCCGTTGGGCACGCCCGCGGCGCGCAGCGCCGTCTGCAACGCTTCGCCGAGCACTTCGTGCGCGCGATCGATGTCCTGCGCGATCCTTGCCGGGTCGGCGGCAATTTTTCCGAGTCCGCGCTGCAACGAGTTCCAGGCAATGAGGCTGTGCGCCAGCGCTACGCCGACGTTACGCAACACCGTGGAGTCGGTGAGGTCGCGCTGCCAGCGCGAGATGGGTAGTTTGGCGGCGAAGTGATGCAGCAGCGCGTTGGCAACGCCGAGGTTTCCTTCGGCGTTCTCGAAATCGATGGGATTCACCTTGTGAGGCATCGTCGACGAGCCCACTTCACCGGCGACCGCGCGCTGGCGCAGGTAGCCGAGCGAGATGTAGCCCCAGGTGTCGCGCGCGAAGTCGATGAGGATCGTGTTGATGCCGGCGAGCGCGTCGCAGTACTCGCCGACCCAGTCGTGCGGCTCGATCTGCGTGGAGAACTCGTTCCACGTGAGTCCCTGGGATTCGATGAACTTCCGGCTGACGGTCGGCCAGTCGACCTTGGGCAGCGCGGCGACGTGTGCGTTGTAGTTGCCGACGGCGCCGTTCCACTTGGCGAGGATCTCGACCTTGTCGAGGCGCGCGCGGGCGCGACGAAGCCTCGCGACGACGTTTGCGAACTCCTTGCCGAGCGTGGTGGGACTCGCGGTCTGGCCGTGCGTGCGTGACAGCATCGGGAGCGCCGCATGTTCGTGTGCGAACTTGCGCAGTCTGTCGATGACCTTCTCGAGCTCGGCCGAGAGAACGGCGCGAGCCGCTCGCAGCATGCGCGCGTAGGCGAGATTGTTGATGTCTTCGGACGTGCAGCCGAAGTGCACGAGCTCGAGCTGGGCGGGAGTCGCGCCGCCCGCGGTGAGCTTGTCGCGCACGAAATATTCCACGGCCTTCACGTCGTGGTTGATGCGGCTCTCGATGGTTTTCACCGCGGAGGCGGCATCTTCGCCAGGTTCGAGTGCCAGCGTCGTGGCCACGGTCTTCGCCGACTCGCTGAGCGGCTGGGACAGCAGTTGGGGGACGGATTCCGACAGCGACAGCAGCCACGCCGCTTCGATGCGTACGCGCTCGCGAATGAGGCCGCTTTCCGACAGTACGCCGCGAAGCGGGTCCGCGCCCTTGCTGTAACGGCCATCGACGGGAGAGAGCGCCAGGAGTGCTGCGGAATCCATGAAAGACATGCCTCGAATCGGGGTCTAAACTCGGCGCGCATGATATCCCAAGGCGACAAGGATTCCGGCCGGAAAGAGCGCGATAGCTTCGGTGAAATCGAAGTACCGGCCAATGCGGCGTGGGGGGCGCAGACCGAGAGGGCCCGTTTCAGCACCATGATTTTCGGCGGTGAGATGCCGCTGGAATTCATTTACGCGGTCGCGCAGATCAAGGCGGCCGCTGCCCGCGCCAACGCAAGGCTGGGGTTGCTGCCGGCGGACATCGCGTCCGCCGTCCAGGATGTCGTGAAGGACATCCTGCATTCGCGTTACGAAGATCAGTTTCCGCTCGATGTCTTCCAGACCGGAAGCGGTACCAGCACCAACATGAACGTGAACGAGGTGATCGCTCACCTGGCGAGCAAGGCGCTCGGCAGGCCCGTACACCCGAACGACCACGTCAACATGTGCCAGAGCAGCAACGACGTCATCCCGAGCGCGATCCACTTGAGCGCGGTCAATGAGAGCAGGCTGCTGCACCATGCGCTCGGCGGCCTTCAAAAGGTCATGTTGTGGAAGGAACGCGAGTGGGCCGACGTTCTCAAGACCGGCCGTACGCATCTCATGGATGCCATGCCCATGACGCTCGGCCAGGAGGTCTCCGGCTGGCGTGCCCAGCTTGAAAGCGCGATCGAACGCCTGAAGTCGAGCGAGCTGCGACTTCTCGCACTGGCGCAGGGCGGCACGGCAATCGGCACAGGCATCAACGCGCACGAGAAGTTTGCAGCGACGTTCATCGAGGAATTGCGCGAGTCCACGAAGCTCGATCTCCGGATCGCGCCCAACTACTTCGCCGCGATGGGCTCGCAGGACGCCGCGGTCGAGTACTCCGGCCAGCTTCGTACGCTGGCGGTCGCGCTCATGAAGATTGCCAACGATCTGCGATGGATGAACAGCGGGCCGTTGGCGGGGCTTGGAGAAATCCGTCTGCCCGCGCTCCAGCCGGGGAGCAGCATCATGCCGGGCAAGGTGAATCCCATCGTTCCCGAGGCCGTCGCGATGGTTGCCGCGCAGGTCATGGGATATGACGCGGCCATCGCAATCGCAGGCCAGTCCGGCAACTTCCAGCTCAACGTGATGTTGCCGTTGATTGCAAACAATCTGCTCAGATCAATCAGCCTGCTGACCCAGGCGGCCGGGTCGCTTGCGAATAACACCCTGCTGAAGACGACCGCGAACGTCGAGCGACTCAATGACGCGCTCGCGCGCAATCCCATCCTCGTCACGGCGCTGAATCCCGTGATCGGCTACGAACGCGCCGCCGCGATCGCCAAGCGCGCGTACGCCGAAGGGCGGCCCGTCTTCGACGTCGCGCTCGAGATGTCCGGCCTGAAAGAAGAGGAGTTGCGTCGCCTGCTCGATCCGGCGGCGTTGACGAAGGGCGGTCTGCACGGCGGCGGGAGCTCGGGTTGAGTGGAAAGAGTTTGAGCGAAGCCGGGGTGAGAGACCTGCGCGGGAGGATCCTGCGGCGTTTCGAAGGTTCGCAGCCCCGACACGAACTGGCGGACTGGCGTCTGCTGGGCCTCGACGCGGAGCGTGGCCGGCAGTTGCAGAAACATTTCCCGGCGGACCCGGTTGCGGCCGCGGTACTCGTCGCGCTCGTGGATCGTCCCGAAGGCCTGACGGTGCTGCTCACACAGCGCGCCTCGCAACTCGCGAAGCATGCGGCCCAGGTGTCGTTTCCCGGAGGACGACTCGAGCCCTCCGACCCTGACATCGCAAGCGCCGCGTTGCGCGAGGCGCAGGAAGAGATCGGCCTCGATCCGGCGCTGGTGCAGGTCGTCGGCTATCTACCCGATCACCTCGTCATCAGCGGGTTTCGCGTGACGCCGGTGCTCTCCCTGGTGACACCGCCGATTTCGCTGGTGCCGAATCCCGAGGAAGTCGCCGAAGTCTTCGAAGTCCCCGTGAGCCACATCTTCGACCCGGCCAACCACAAGGCACGGCTGCGGCGCGTCGGTGACGAGGACATTCTTTTGTATGACATCCCGTGGCAGGGCCAGAACATCTGGGGCGCGACGGCAGGAATGCTGTTGACGCTCGTGCGCATGGTGCAGGAGACCGATTGAACGACGATACGAACTCGAAGGCGCAGCGATCGATCACGCGGCTGCTCGACATCATGAGTCGCCTGCGCGATCCGAAGTCGGGCTGCCCCTGGGATCGCGAACAGGACTTCGCGAGCATCGCGCCGTACACGATCGAAGAGGCGTACGAAGTGGCCGAAGCCATCGCGCATGGCGAGCCGCGTGCGCTCGAAAGCGAGCTGGGCGACCTGCTGTTCCAGGTGGTGTTCCACGCGCAGATGGGCGCGGAACGGCAATGGTTCGATTTCGCGAGCGTGGCCGACGCGATTTCGAACAAGCTCGTCGAGCGCCATCCGCACGTGTTCGCGGACGCGCGCATCGATTCCACCGCCGAACAGAATCGCGCCTGGGAAGAGCACAAGGCGCGCGAGCGGGCTGCGCGTGCAGGCAGCGCTCCCGGCGAGCTCGACGATGTGCCGCTTGCGCTGCCGGCGCTGGCGCGTGCCGCGAAACTCGGCAAGCGTGCGGGGCGCGTCGGCTTCGACTGGCCTGATGCCACGGGGGTACGCGCCAAGATAGAAGAGGAGCTCGGGGAAATCGCTGCCGTCGCCGATGGCGACGACGAGCAGCGCGCCGAAGAGCTGGGCGATCTCCTGTTTGCCGCGGCGAACTGGGCGCGACATCTGCGCGTGGACCCCGAAGAGTCGTTGCGCCTGGCCAATGCCAAGTTCGAGCGCCGCTTCCGCGCCATGGAAAGGCTCGCGAGAGAACGTGCGCTGGTTCTCAAGTCCCTGACGCCGGCCGAGTGGGACGGGCTCTGGAACGAGGTCAAGGCCGCCGAAAAGGCCGCGCAGATGGGCGTTCAGTAAGTATTCATCCGCTGATTCGTACAGTGGCACCACGGTCGGGATACCCCTCGACCGACGGAGGCTATATGTCGATCAGCAGCAGAAAAATAGTGGTCTCACTGGTGGCCGCGGCCGTCACGGCGGCGAGCGCCGGTGCGTTCGCCCAGGATCGGTACGACGATCGTCCCGACTACGACCAGGGTCGTTACGAAAACGACGCCTACGACTACGCGCGCGTCATCGACGTGCAGCCGCTGGTGACTCGGGTCCGCGTCAGTACTCCGCAGCGCGAATGCTGGGATGAAAGACGCGTCGACAATGCTCCCGCGTACAACAGCGCGCTGCCGCGGTCGGGTGCCGGCGGTGCGGTGCTCGGTGGCATCGTGGGTGCCGTCATCGGGCACCAGATCGGCCACGGCCAGGGACGTGATGCGGCGACGGCAGCCGGCGCGGTCATCGGTGCGGCGGTCGGTCATCAGCAGGCGCTCAAGCGCGCGGCTTATGCCTCGCAGCCTCCGCATGAATACACCGTTCAGCGCTGCGAGACGCACTACCGCGACGAGTGGCAGGAGCGCACCGACGGCTACCGTGTGACCTACGTGTACAACGGCCGCCGCCAGGTGACCGAAATGGCGAATCGTCCCGGCGACCGAATCCGTGTTCGCGTCGATGTCAGCCCGGCGGAGTAGTGAACGAGTTGTTTGTGCTGGCGATGCGGGTCTTGTGGATGGCCCGCATCGCCTTCTCCGCGAATTGTGGAGCGCAAACCTTTACAATCGCTCCCGTCATGAAGAAGTTTCGTACAGCCCTGATGCCCGTACTGCTGCTCGCAGCGAGCGTTGCGACGCAGGCGCAGGGTCTGCCAAGCCTGACGAGCTACCCGGCGGCGGGCGGCAGTAATGTCGAAGAAAACGGCGACGTGGTGGCTGTGTATCGCGACGGCATCTCGCTGGACGAAGCCGTGCGTCGCGCCGAGGCGCAATACCACGCCAAGGTCGTACGCACGGACGTGCAGGACGAAGACGGTCGAAAGGTGTACGTGTTGAAACTGCTTTCTGAAGATGGCCGTGTAATCACGGTGCGTGTCGATGCCTCGACCGGAAGGACGCGCTGATGCGGGCCCTGGTCGTCGAAGACGAAGCGTCGTTGCGAGAAGGCCTGCGCGAGCAGCTCGTCCGGCAGGGCTTCACGGTGGACGTGGCCGCCGACGGTGAAGAGGGATTGTTCGCGGGCAAGGAATACCCGCTCGACATCGCCATCGTCGATCTCGGACTGCCCAAGTTGCCCGGGCTCGATGTGATCCGCGCGTTGCGCAAGGCCGGCAAGAAATTCCCGATCCTCGTACTGACCGCGCGCGATCGCTGGCAGGACAAGGTCGAAGGACTCCAGGCGGGCGCCGACGACTACGTGGCGAAGCCGTATCACTTCGAAGAAGTGTTGGCCCGCATGCAGGCGCTGTTGCGCCGGGCCGGCGGATGGGCGAGCCCCATCCTCGAATGCGGTCCCATCCGTCTGGACACGCGCGCGCAGGCGGTCACGCTGAACGGCAGCGCGATCGAACTCACCACGTTCGAATACCGCATCCTCGAACACATGATGCTTCGCGCCGGTGACGTGATCTCCAAGACCGAGCTCACCGAACGCCTGTACGACCAGGATTTCGAGCGCGACAGCAACGTGATCGAAGTATTCATCGGCCGCTTGCGCCGCAAGCTCGACCCCGAAGAAACGCTGCAGCCCATCGAGACCTTGCGCGGACGCGGCTATCGCTTCGCGCTGGCCCGTAGCGAGATGGCGCACACGCAGGGCGCCTAGCCCTTGTCCCGTCCGTCCCTCAGCCGCCGGCTCCTGCTGTCGGTGTTCGTCGTGCTCGTGTTGTTCTTCGGGCTGACGGTGTTCCTGCTCGACATGGTTTTCCGCCGTGCAGCAGAGCGAAGCATGACGGAGCTCATGGACGCGCAGATGGTCGCGCTGATCGCGGCTGCCGATCCCGATAGCCAGGAGTCGGTGACTCCCACGGCCGTTCTCGAAACACGTTTCGATACGCCGGGCTCCGGCCTCTATGCCGAAATCCGTTCCGCGAGCGGCGAGAGCATCTGGCGTTCGCAGTCCACGGTGGGCACCGCGGTGCAATTCGGCCCGCCGGTCGAAGGCGGTCAGCGTACCTATTTCTTCACCGAGATTGCGGGGACCACGATCCGGCTGTTCGTGGCCAGTCGCGGCATCGTCTGGCCTGATTTGCACGGACATGATGCGCGTTTCACCTTCAGCGTCGCGACGAGTCTCGAGGCTTACGAAAAGCAGCTCGCGAACTTCCGCCAGCAGCTGGTGGGCTGGTTCGCGGGCCTGGCGGTGCTGTTGATGGCGACGCTCGCGCTGCTGTTGCGTTGGCTGCTGAAGCCGGTGCGGCGCCTCGAACTCGAGATCAAGGAAGTGGAGGCGGGCAAGCGAGAACATCTCGACGACTCCTGGCCGCGCGAACTGTCCGCGGTTACGAGCAACCTCAACGCGTTGCTCTCGGGCGAGCGCACGCGAATCCGTCGCTATCGCGACACGCTGGGCAATCTCGCGCACAGCCTGAAGACGCCGCTCGCCGTGATGCGACAGTCGCTGGACGCGGATAACGCGGACAGTGGCCGAAAGGATGCGCTCAACGCCGAGATCGATCGCATGAGCGGCATCATCGAGCACCAGATGAAGCGCGCGGCCGCGAGCGGTGGCGTGTTGTTAGGCCAGGCGCCCGTCGATGTCGCGCCGATCGTGACCGAACTGCGCGTCGCGCTGATCAAGGTGTACGGCAGCAAGGATCTCCTGTTCGAAGCCGCGGTGGCGTCCCACGCCCAGTTCATCGGCGACCGTGCGGATCTCACCGAGCTGCTGGGCAATCTGCTGGACAACGCCTGCAAGTGGGCGAAGGGCCGCGTTCGCATCACGGCCAATATCAATGAAAGCCTGGATTCCCGCGCGGCGCTGGCGCTCGTCGTCGAAGACGATGGGCCCGGCATCGCGGAACACGATCGTGCGAAGGTCCTCCAGCGCGGCGGCCGCGCCGATGAGGCGACTCCGGGTCACGGGCTCGGGCTCGCGATGGTTCACGACACCGTCGCGTTGTACGGCGGCTCGATGCGCATCGGGAGTTCGGCGTTGGGCGGCGCGCGATTCGAACTCGCACTTCCGGGCAGAAGCGGGGCCTGACCCGCTTCCTGCGCGGTTTCAGTCCGGCACGCGTCGCGCCGGAAACTCCACGCCCGCCGAACGCCAGGTCCACGTGGTGGCACGGCCGTCGGCCCCTAACACGAACACATTTTCGGGTCCGCCTTCCTGCGGTTCCGCGGCGTCGAAGAACAGCGTCGGGCCGAGCGGCAGTAGCTCGCCTTTCTCCTGGCCTTCGGTCTGCGCAAAGAGGCGCGTGCCTTCACGCCAGATCTTCGTGCGGACGGCCTTGCCATTCAGCTTCGTTTCGTACGTGCCCGTGAGCCGATCGAGCGCGGCGGCATCGACGCTCACCGACTTGCGATCCGGCTTGCCGACGACTTCCGCGTTCGCGACCAGCTGCCAACGCCCGTCGCGCAATAGATAGGTGTCCATCTTGCGCAGGCGCACCGTCGTCTCGCCAGCGGCTTGCGGATGGTGCTCTACCACGAGATACGTGAGCACCGCGGCATCACCGTAGTCGCGCGCCTTGAAGTCCGTGATCTCGACGCGTTTGCCGGTGTCGATCTGGGAGCCCGAAACCTCCGCGCGGCCAGAGACGTTCAGACCGTTGCCGACCCATACGGCGTCATCGCCGATATGCTTGGCCCACGTCGCCGCCGCGTTGCGTTCCTTCACGAGCTCGAGGAAGAGGGCGTCGCGCGGTCCTGCCTCTGCAGCGACGGAGCACAGCACGGAAAATGCCGCGAGCGCGGCGATCCATCGACACATGTCGACCTCCCGGGTGCGGGTCAGCCCTTCGTCAGGGCCCTTCCTTGATCTCGAATGTGATTCCCTGCGCCAGCGGCAGCTCGCGACTCCAGTTGATGGTGTTCGTCTGGCGGCGCATGTACGCCTTCCAGGAGTCGGAGCCCGACTCGCGTCCACCACCCGTGTCCTTTTCGCCTCCGAACGCGCCACCGATCTCGGCACCCGAGGTGCCGATGTTGACGTTGGCGATGCCGCAGTCGCTGCCGGCCGAGGACAGGAAGGCTTCGGCGTGTTGCAGCCGGTCGGTGAAGATAGCCGACGACAGTCCGTGTGCCGATGCGTTCTGCATCTCGAGCGCTTCTTCGAGCGAGTCGAAGGGGATCAGGTACATCACCGGCGCGAACGTCTCGTGCTGCACGATGGGCCAGTCGTTCTTCGCCAGGACAATGGTGGGCGCGACGAAGTTGCCTTTGCCTTCCAGCACTTTCTCGCCCGTGATCACCTTGCCACCCGCGGCCTTCGCCAGCTCGATGGCCTGCGAATACCGTTCGACGGCGCTCTTGTCGATCAGTGGACCCATGAGCGTCGACGGATCGATGGGATTGCCGATGCGCACCTGCGTGTAAGCGTGCGCGAGCCGCTTTGCCAGTTCGTCGATGCGCGAGCGATGGACGAGGACGCGTCGGGTCGTCGTGCATCTCTGGCCCGCCGTGCCGACGGCGCCGAACACGATTGCCGGGACGGCGAGTTTCAGATCCGCCGTTTCGTCGACAATGATTGCGTTGTTGCCGCCGAGTTCGAGCAGTGACTTGCCGAGCCGCCGTGCAACGCGTTCCGCGACGTTGCGGCCGATGGCCGTGGAGCCGGTGAACGACACGAGCGCAACGCGCCTGTCGTCGACAAACCGCGTCGCGAGCTCGGTTCCTCCATCGATGAAGAGCTGGAAGATCGCCGGCAGATTGTGTTCACGCATCACCTTGTTGCAGATGTGCTGAACCGCAATGGCTGTCAGCGGCGTCTTCGGCGAAGGCTTCCACACCGAGGAGTTGCCACAGATCGCCGCCAGGCAGGCATTCCAGGCCCAGACTGCCACCGGAAAGTTGAAGGCGGAGATGATTCCGACGACTCCGAGCGGATGCCACTGCTCGTACATGCGATGTTGCGGCCGCTCGGAATGCATGGTGAGGCCGTACAGCATGCGCGACTGACCCACGGCGAAGTCGCAGATGTCGATCATCTCCTGCACTTCGCCGAGACCCTCGGCCTTGATCTTGCCGTTCTCGAGCGTCACGAGCGCGCCGAGATCGTCCTTCACCGCGCGCAGCGCATCGCCTAACAAGCGGACGGCTTCGCCGCGACGGGGTGCAGGCACATTTCGCCAGGCGTTGGCCGCCTCGACGGCGCAACGCATGACGTTCTCGTAGTCGGTGACGGTGGAGCCGCGCACTTGGGCGAGTGTTTCGCCGGTCGCCGGATTGACGGACGTGATCAGGCTTCCCGCGGTGTCCTTCGACCAGCCGAGGTTGCCTGCCCAGGTGCCCGCGTTGATCGAGTCGATGCCGAGTCGCTTGAGAATGCCCGAAACGTCGACTGCGCCCGAGGCGCCGATTTTCGCGGCGTTCATTTCTTTTTCCTCGGCCTGGTCGCAGGCTTCACCGCGACTTTCGCTTCGGCCTTCTGTTTGGTCTTCTCTTTGGCTCGTTGAGCCGCCTTGCGCTGATGTCCCGCCTGGCCGCTGACCACGACGACGGACGAGATGTCCTTGGTGCCGCCTGGCGCGTAGTACTGGCCGAAACGGTTATCGAGGATCTCGGGCAGCGAGAACTGTTCCTGCGCGACGAAGCCCTGGTATTTCCGCGGGGACGACAAGACCAGGTCGACCACCGCCGTGATTCCGGCCGCCGTCGTGACCTGGATCGCCGACCAGAGACGGCCGGCAATCATTTGCGGATAAACCTTGTTGACGTAGTTCTCTTCGCGCAGTTCGCCGTCCTGCTTGCCGGCAACGGCGGCGTACACGATGACGACGTCCTGCAGCGTCTGCGGCACGGCGTGTTCGAGCACGCGCTTCAGCGTGGCGCGATCCGAGTTGAGCTTGAGATCGTTCATGAGCAGCCGCATCTGCGCGCAGTGCCCGGGATAACGCATCGTCTTGTAGTTGATCTGCTCGCACTGCTTGCCGTGGGATTCAGCCAGCGAACCAAGACCGCCCGACGTGTTGAACGCTTCGTACAACGTGCCGTCGATCTCGATCTCCTCGAGCCCTTCGAGCGGCGCGGCATCGACGACCTTTCCATCGACGACGGACTGGCACGGATTGCCGTATTCGTTGATGAGGCCCTCGGTGGACCAGGTCAGCGAATACTTGAGCACGTTGTTAGGGTGCTGGGGCAGGGCGCCGACGCGCAGCTTGATCGAGCGCAGCTCGTCGAAATGTTTCGTGAGCTCGTTGGCCGCGATGCTGATGAAGCCGGGCGCGAGTCCACATTGGGGCACGAACGCCTTCGATGCACCACGGGAGATGCGTCGCACCGCCTGGGTGACGGCGACGTCTTCCGTGAGATCGAAGTAGTGGGCGTTGCCTTTCCGTGCAGCCTTGGCCACGGCCGGGTTGCAGTAGTAGGGCAAACTGGAAATGACGGCCTGGGGTTTGTGGACGGAGAAATGATTCTCGAGCGCCCTGGGGTCGCTCGCGTCGAGCGCCACGGCCCGCAGGTTTTGCGATCCGTGAGCTTTGACGACCGCTTCCGCCGCGGTGGCGTCGACGTCACCCAGCGTGACGTCATAATCACCCGATTCCGACAGCAAACCAGAGATGAGAGCGCCGATTTTGCCGGCGCCCAGGATCAAAACTTTGTGCATGAATACCTCGTTGGGGCGTAGTTTGCCGTAACCCGTTGAATTAGAATACTCCGCACCATGCGTACCCCCGACACTGCTCCCTGGCATCCCGCAAGCTGGACCTCCCGTTCCGCGGCCCAACAACCCAAGTACAACGACGCCGCCGCGCTCGAATCCGCGGTCTCGTCGCTGTCGAAGCTGCCGCCACTGGTCGTGTCGTGGGAAATCGAGCAGTTGCGTGAGCGGCTCGCCGAAGCGCAGGTCGGACGCAAGTTCCTTCTCATGGGCGGCGACTGCGCCGAGACCTTCGAGGAGTGCGAGTCCGACAAGATCGCGAAGAAACTCAAGATCCTGTTGCAGATGAGCCTGGTGCTGCTGCACGGACTCAAGAAACCCATCATTCGCGTCGGCCGCATGGCCGGTCAGTACGCCAAGCCGCGTTCGGCAGACACCGAGACGCGCAATGGCGTGACGCTGCCGGCGTTCCGCGGCGATCTCGTGAATCGTTCCGAGTTCACCCAGGCTGCACGCGAGCCGGATCCGACGCTGTTGCTGCGCGGCTACGAACGCGCCGCGCTCACGCTGAATTTTGTGCGCGCGTTATGCGACGGCGGTTTCGCCGACCTTCATCACCCGAAGAACTGGGATCTCGGGTTCATGAAGCATTCGCCGTTGATCGAGCAGTACCAGAAGATCGTCGACTCGATCGGCGACTCGCTCGACTTCTTCGAGCGAGTGAGTGGCGGCCGCGCGCCGCACGAAGTCACGTCGGTCGACTTCTTCGCCGCACATGAAGGCCTGCTCATGCCCTACGAGCAGGCGCAGACGCGTTACATCGAGCGCCAGAAGCGCTGGTACAACCTGTCGACGCACATGCCGTGGATCGGCATGCGCACGGCCGCGCTCGACGGCGCGCACGTGGAATTCTTCCGCGGCATCGCCAACCCGATGGGCGTCAAGATCGGTCCCGCGATGACCGCCGAGTGGCTCCAGGGTCTCGTGACCACGCTCAATCCGCAGAACACGCCGGGCCGACTCACCATCATTCATCGCTTCGGCGCGAAGGATGTGGAAAAGGGCCTGCCGCAGATGATCAAGGCGGTGCGCGAGACGGGCCAGCAGGTGCTGTGGGTCTGCGACCCGATGCACGGCAACACCGAGACGAGCTCGGGTGGCCTCAAGACGCGCCGCTTCGAGAACATCCTGCGAGAGCTCGAACTGTCGTTCCAGGTACACGAGGCCAATGGCTCGTTCCTCGGTGGCGTGCACATCGAACTCACGGGAGAAGACGTCACGGAGTGCACGGGAGGCGCCCGCGGTCTCACGGATGCGGATCTCGCGCGCGCGTACAAGTCCACGGTGGATCCGCGCCTCAATTACGAACAGGCACTCGAGATGGCCATGCTGATTGGCCGTCACGGTCCGGCACGCTAATTGCTCCTCACCGGACCATGCAGTACGAAAAAATAGCGGTTCCTAAGAACGGCCAGCGCATCACCATCAATCCGGACTCGTCGCTGAACGTGCCGGACAACCCGCTCATCGCCTACATCGAAGGCGACGGGATCGGCATCGACATCACGCCGGTGATGCTGAAGGTCGTCGACGCTGCGGTTCAAAAGGCATACGGCGCGAAGCGCAAGATTGCCTGGGTGGAAGTTTTCGCGGGCGAGAAGGCCGCCAAGGTTTACGGGACGGGCTTCCCTGACGAGACGCTGACGGCGCTGCGCGACTTCGTCGTCTCCATCAAGGGTCCGCTGGGCACGCCGGTGGGCGGCGGCATGCGATCGCTGAACGTGGCGATGCGCCAGAACCTGGATCTGTTCGCCTGCGTTCGACCCATCCGTTACTTTCCGGGCGTGTCGACTCCGATGGCCGACGCCTCGCTCACCGACATGGTCGTGTTCCGCGAAAACACGGAAGACATCTACGCGGGCATCGAGTGGCCCACGGGCTCGCCCGAAGTCCAGCGCCTCATCTATTTCCTGCAGAACGAACTCAAGGTGAGCGGCATCCGCTTCCCGGCGAGCTCGGGTCTCGGCATCAAGCCGGTCTCGAAGGAAGGCAGCCAGCGGCTCGTGCGCAAGGCCGTCCAGTACGCCATCGAGAACGACCGCGTGTCGGTCACGCTGGTGCACAAGGGCAACATCATGAAGTACACCGAAGGTGCCTTCATGCAGTGGGGCTATCTACTCGCGAAGGAAGAGTTCGGTGCGCAGCCCATCGGCAACGGCCCGTGGTGCAGCTTCAAGAACCCGATCAACGGCAAGGAGATCGTGGTCAAGGACGTGATCGCCGACAACTTCCTGCAGCAGGTGCTGTTGCGGCCGGAAGACTACGACGTGATCGCGACGCTGAACCTCAACGGCGACTACATTTCCGACGCGCTGGCGGCGCAGGTGGGCGGCATCGGCATCGCGCCGGGCGGCAACATCGGTGACGGCCTGGCAGTCTTCGAGGCGACACACGGAACGGCGCCGGGCTTCGCCGGCAAGGACCGCGTGAATCCGGGCTCGCTCATCCTCTCCGCCGAAATGATGTTGCGTTACATCGGCTGGAAGGAAGCCGCGGATCTCATCATGCACGGCGTGGCCGAGACCATCGCGGCCAAGGAAATGACTTACGACCTCGCGCGCCTTCGTGAAGCGATCCGCGCGACCAAGCGTGACATCGCCGCGCGCAAGAACGTCGAGGAAGACCTGCAGCGGCTGATCCCGGGCGCGACGCTCGTGGGCACCTCGGGTTTCGGCGACGCCATCATTCGACGGATGAAGTAAGCGCCTTTGCGCTGCGTGCCTTCCATGGATGCGGTGGCGCCGACGTTTTGCCCGGATTGCACGTTGTGCCCTCGGCTCGCGCGTTTCCTGGTGACGACGGCGCACGCGCATCCCGAGTATCACTGCAAACCCGTTGCGCCTTTCGGTGAGCAGGCCCCGAAACTGCTGATCGTCGGCCTCGCGCCGGGAATGCATGGCGCCAATCGGACCGGCCGCCCGTTCACCGGGGACTACGCCGGCATACTCTTATATGAGTCGCTGTACGCCCTGGGGCTGTCGACGGCCCCCAAATCCGTGGACCGCAGCGATGGGCTCACGTTGAAGGGCGTGCGCATCACGAATGCCGTGAAATGCCTGCCGCCGGAAAACAAGCCGTTGCCGGCGGAGATCAAGACCTGCAACCAGTACCTGGCGGCGGAGCTTGCGAAACTCGAATCGGTGACGGCCGTCCTGGCCCTCGGCACCGTGGCGCACGACGCGGTGCTCATCGGCTCGGGGCTCAAACGTTCGGCCGCCAAGTTCGGCCACGCCAACGAGCACGTGCTTCCGGGCGGCCGCCACCTGGTCGATTCCTATCACTGCAGCCGATACAACACGCAGACGCGGCGCCTGACCACGGAGATGTTCCAGGCGGTGCTGAAGCGGGCCGCGACGCTCGCGGGTTTATGATTCGGGTGTGACGGAACACGCCGACCGCTTCGATCCCCGGGAGTACATCCCGAACCTGCCACGCCGCCCCGGCGTGTACCGGATGTATTCATCACCCGACGAGCAGGGCAGGAGCGAACTCCTGTACGTCGGCAAGGCGCGCAGCCTGCGCGATCGCGTCGGCAACTACTTCCTCGCGAGCAACGTCGATCCGAAGGTGCAGGCGCTGGTCGGGCACATTGCGCGCATCGAAGTCACGCTGACGAACTCCGAGACCGAGGCGTTGCTGCTCGAGTACAACCTCATCAAGGAACACAAGCCGCGCTACAACATCGTGTTGCGCGACGACAAGAGTTTTCCGTACATCTATCTACCCGCCGGACACGAGTATCCACGACTGGTGTTCTACCGCGGCTCGCGAAACCTGCCGGGACGCTACTTCGGGCCGTTCCCGAGCGCGGGCGCGGTCAAGGAAACGCTGCAGAGCGTGCAGAAGATCTTCCGCATCCGGAACTGTCGTGACACGTTCTTCGAAAACCGGAGTCGTCCCTGCCTGCAGCACCAGATCGGCCGCTGCTCGGCTCCTTGCGTGAAGCTGATCTCGCGCGAGGACTACGCGCGCGACATCGCGGCGTCCGTGAAGGTGCTGGAAGGACGCAATGACGAAGTTTTCGCGGAACTCGGTCACGCGATGGACCAGGCGGCCGAGGCGCTGCAATACGAGCGCGCGGCGGCGTTGCGCGACCAGCTCGCGGCGCTCAAGCAGGTGCAGTCGCAACAGATCGTGACGGCCGAAGGCGATCGCGACATCGATGTGTTCGCGTTGGCGGGCGAGCCGGGCGAATTCGCGATCACCGTGATGATCATCCGCGGTGGCCGCAACCTCGGCGCCACCAGCTACTTTCCGAAAGGCGCGCTGGCCGAGCCGAGCGAAGCGCTGGCGTCTTTCCTCATGCAGTACTACGCGGAGACGCCGCCACCCGCCGAGATCCTCGTCAACCTCGAACTCGCGGAAGCGGAGGCCTTGAGCGCCGCGCTCACGCAGCGCGCGGGAACGGCCACTCGCGTGTGGAAACCTTCGCGGGCACTACCGGCTCGCTGGATCGCGATGACGGTGGAGAACGCCACGCAGGCGCTGCGTATGCGGCGCGCCCGTCACGCAGACATCGCCGCGATGCTCGAGGACCTGGCCGCGCTGCTGAATCTCGAATCGGCGCCGAAGCGACTGGAATGTTTCGACATCAGTCACACGCAGGGCGAGGGCACCGTGGCTTCTTGCGTGGTGTACGGCCCGGAAGGTCCGCTCAAGAAGGAATACCGCCGCTTCAACATCACGGGCGTCACGCCCGGCGATGACTATGGCGCGCTTCGGCAGGCACTGCGACGTCGCTATGAACGCGTGAAGGCGGGCGAAGTGCCGGCGCCCGATGTGCTGCTGATCGATGGCGGCCTCGGACAGATCAACGAGGTGTACGTCGAACTCGAACAGCTGGGATTTGCCGGTCTCAAGCTCGTGGGCGTGTCGAAGGGTCCGGATCGCAAGCCCGGACAGGAGCGCGTGTATGTGCATGGCGACGCGGGCGCGATCATCCCCGGCCCGGACTCGCAGGGCCTGCGCGTGGTTCAGCGCATTCGCGACGAAGCCCATCGCTTTGCGATTACGGGTCATCGCAAGCGACGCGCGCGTCGACACAATGAATCCGTGCTCGAAACCGTGCCGGGATTGGGTCCCGCCAAGCGGCGAGCGCTGCTTCGCCATTTCGGCGGCATGCAGGGATTGTTACGAGCCGGCGTCACCGACTTCGAGGCGGTGAGCGGAATCGGGACAACACTGGCGCGCACCCTTTATGATCATCTGCATCCTGGTGCCTGATAACTTCACCCGATGATCTGGAATCTTCCCAATACGCTGACCTGGCTGCGGATCTTCGCGATCCCGCTGGTCATCGTGCTGTTCTATCTACCGTACAAGTGGGCCGACCCGGCCGCGGGATTGCTGTTTGCCGCGGCCGGCATCACCGACTCGCTCGACGGATACTTCGCCAGGAAAATGGGCCAGACGTCGCGGCTCGGCGCGTTCCTCGACCCGGTGGCTGACAAGCTCATCGTGGCCGTCGCGCTGGTGTTGCTCGTGAGCAAGGAGATGCCACTCATCATCGTGCCGGGTCTCGAAGGCCTCGACGGCGGCCACGCCACGCTGCGGCCGGAATCGGTGCGCGCCATCCTGGTACTGTGCTCCGTCGTCATCATCGGCCGGGAGATCGCCATCTCCGCACTCCGCGAATGGATGGCGGAGATCGGCAAGCGCGGCAAGGTCAAGGTGAGCCAGCTTGCGAAGTACAAGACCATCCTGCAGATCGTCGGGCTCTCGTGCATGTTGTTCCGCTGGAACCTGACGATCTTCCCGGGAGTGTCCCTGCCGGTGTTCGAGATCGGCCTCGTGCTCACGGTCATCGCCGCGTTCCTCACGCTGATCTCGGCCATCTCCTACCTGCGGGCAGCCTGGCCCGACCTGCGAGGTACCGAATGATCCGCTCGGTCTGTGTGTTCTGCGGCTCCGCGCCGGGCGCGCGGCCTAGCTACTCGCGCGCGGCCGAAGACATGGGCAAGGCGCTGGCGAAAGCCGGGCTCACGCTGGTTTATGGCGGCGGCAAGCTCGGACTCATGGGCATCGTCGCCGACGCCGTGCTCAATGCCGGTGGGCGGGTGGTGGGCGTGATCCCGCGCATGCTCATCGAACGCGAATGCGCGCATCCAAAACTCACGACCCAGCATGTCGTGAACACCATGCATGAACGCAAGACGCTCATGGCCGACATGTCGGATGCGTTCGTGGGCCTGCCGGGCGGCATGGGAACGTTCGACGAACTCATCGAAATCGTCACGTGGGCGCAGCTCGGGCTGCACGCCAAGCCCGTGATCCTCGCCAATATCGAGAACTACTACGTCCCCCTGTACGGGCTGCTCGATCACGCCGTGCAGGAGAAATTCGTGACCTCGGAAAGCCGTTCCCGCTGGCGCAATGCGGACTCGATTGCCTCGGTGATGGGAATCCTTTCGAAAGAAGGGGTTACCGGAGATGGAATTCCTTGACTTGCCGGGCGACGGCCCTAGAATTTGCGCCCTCTCCAGGAAGCGGGAATAGCTCAGTTGGTAGAGCACGACCTTGCCAAGGTCGGGGTCGCGAGTTCGAGTCTCGTTTCCCGCTCCAATCTCTCAAGTCCTCGTCCGTTCGGACCGTGGCTAGGTGGCAGAATGGTTATGCAGCGGCCTGCAAAGCCGTCTATGCCGGTTCGATTCCGACCCTAGCCTCCATTGTTCGTGCCTGATGCGTCGCGGGCGCATCGTCTTCGGTCTGCTGCTCGGGCTGGTTGCCCTGGCACTGGTTGTCGTTGCGATCAACCGACCCTGGTTCGACGAGGCACTCGCACCTGAGCTCGTCGCATTGCGCGACTCGCAGGTCTCGTTCTCCGGCGACAACGCCTATCCCGAGATCGGCGGCGTTCGGAATGCGAAGGACCGCACTGCGTCGACTGCGCTTCCCGCTCTCGAGTGTGTCGCGCGACGCTATTTCGATTGCGCTGCTCGCGTCATCGCGGAATCTGGGACGAAGAATTGGCAGACCCCCGAACTGACTGCGCATCTCGAGCGTTACGAGGCGCTGCTTCGACATGCTCACTACGTCGAAACTCGCGAAGCCGGGGCGCGCAAAATCGTTTGGCCGAACACCTACACGCTCAACCTGGGTCAGCTGCGGCTGGCGCTGAGTTACCAGCGCGACACGCCGCTGGATTTCCTGAGGAAGGCCGACGCAGACCTCGGCTTCTGGCGCATGGTCATGCGCGAAGGCGAGTCGATGCAGGCCAAGATGGTGGCGCTGGGCGCGATCCAGAACGACGTCGACTTCATTTCCACACTGGTACGCGAGCGGCCACCCGGACCCGACGAGCTGAAATTCCTGCAAGGCTTCGTCCGGAATCTCACGCGTGAGGAAGCGGATATCGGCGCGGGGTTCTTGTCGGAAACACGCATCGACCTGCTGGGGGAACAGCCTTCCATCGCATGGGACTCATCGTGGCTGACTCGGCTGCTGATGCAGAGAAACGCGACGATGAACCTGGGTTATCGCGAGGTCGTCGTTCCGATGCTGGCTCGCGCATCGCTGGATGCGCGGCAGTACTACGAACAGAAGGCGTACCAACCCATTCGGTACGAGCTGCGCGCCAGCCCGCGCACGTTGTTCAATCTCGGCGGGAAGCTGGCGTGGAGTCGATCTGCCTGGGATCCCTGGCAATTTCCTCCGCGCGTGTTCGACCTGGACGGCCGCATCTCGCTGGTGTTGTTGCAGGCGGAAATCTCGCAGCGGGCAGGCGTCGATCCGGGCGTGGTAGTCCGGGAGTCGACCCACCGGAACCCGTACACGGGTGAGTCGTTCGGGTACGACGCGCAGACCGGGATCATCTCCTTCCAGTGCCTGGAGACGGCCTACCATCCCCCGGACCCGCCTCCACTGTGCGCCGTGTCCATCCGTCGTTTGGCGAGCTAGCGGCTGAGGTTAGAATGCGCGCCCTAACGATGGCGAACTTTCGCGCGGAAACAGGCAGCCCCGGTGGCGGAACTGGTAGACGCAACGGACTTAAAATCCGTCGGCCGCAAGGCCATGCCGGTTCGATTCCGGCCCGGGGCACCACACCGATGTCGATGAAATGCTGAGCGTTCAGGGCCTGCACCTCTGGCGCGGCGATCGTCACGTACTGCGCGGCGTGAGTTTCGACGGGCTTCCGGGCAAATGCGTGCTGCTGACGGGCCGCAACGGCGCGGGCAAGACCACGTTGATCCGGGCCATCGCCGGCTTGCTGGACCCCGAAGAAGGGCAGGTGCTCTGGAAGGGCGCCCCCGCGCGCGGCCAGCGTGATGAATTCCACGCGGAACTCGCCTATCTCGGGCATGAGGCGCCACTCAAAGGTGATTTGTCGGCCCGCGAGAACCTGAAATACTCGGTCGGCATTCGCCGCGCCGTCGACCCGGCGGAAATCGATGCGGCCCTGGCCCGGACAGGCGCCGACCGGTTTGCCGATCGCGCGACGCGAATGCTGTCGGCGGGGCAAAAGCGGCGAATCGCGCTCGCCGGCGTGTTGCTCGCAAACGCCGTGTTGTGGCTTCTCGACGAGCCAACCACCAATCTTGATGCCGACGGACAACAACTCGTGCGCGACCTGATCGCCGGACAACTCTCGCGCAACGGGATCGTGGTGGCCGCGGTACACCACTCCCTGTCGTTGCCGCCGGAGCAGCTCCTGCCCCTGGAGCTCGGCGCATGAAAACGACGCCCCTGGTAGCCGCACGGCTGGTGGCAATGCGTGATTTGCGTCTCGCATTCCGGAAACCTTCGCAGGTCATCCAGCCACTCATGTTCTTCATGATCGTCGCAACACTGTTCCCCCTGACATTAACCCCGGAAATGTCGCGGCTGCGAGACGCTGCGCCGGGTGTTTTGTGGATCGGGGCGTTGTTATCCTCGCTGCTGGCGCTCGAGTTCCTGTTTCGCGACGACGCGGTAGATGGGACGCTCGAGCAGTTCGCGTTGTCGGGGCAGTCGCTGACATGGATGTTGTTCGCGAAGACCTGCACGCACTGGTTGCTGACCGGCCTGCCGCTGGCATTGTCGGCGCCGATTGCGGCCGCTGCGCTCGGTGTATCCGCGGAAGCGATGCCCGGCGTGGTGGCGTCGCTGGCGCTCGGCAGTTTTGCGATGAGCCTGGTGGGAGCGATCGGCGCGGGGCTGACGCTCGGTGCGCGGCGCGGCGGCGTGTTGCTGTCGTTGCTGACACTGCCCCTCGCGGTGCCCATCCTTATTTTCGGTGCGCGCGCCACGCAGCTCGCCATCAACGGCGGCGACATCGTGCCGCCGATGTACTTGTTAGGCGCGATCGCCGTGCTCGGCGTGACGCTCGCGCCACTCGCCGCGGCTGCCGCCGTACGAATCGGACTGGAGTGAATCGGTAGTGGCCACCTGGACCTGGTTTCATCGCCTCGCATCGCCGCCGCACGTCTATGCGTTTGCGCGCCGCTGGACGCCATGGTTCGGCGGATTTGCCGCGCTCGCCATGATCGTGGCCCTGTACGGCGGGCTGGTGCTGGCGCCGCCGGACTACCAGCAGAAGGACGCATTCCGCATGGTGTACGTGCACGCGCCCACGGCGTGGCTGTCACTCATGATCTACACCACCATGGCCATCGCCGCCGCGGTCGGTCTCATCTGGCGCATGAAGGTGGCGCATGCGGCCGCGGCAGCCTGTGCGCCGATTGGCGCGTGGTTCACGGTCGCGGCGCTCGGCACCGGCATGTTGTGGGGCAAGCCGATGTGGGGCGCCTACTGGGTGTGGGACCCGCGGCTCACGGCGGAACTCGTGTTGCTGTTCCTGTACTTCGGCTACATGGGCCTGCGCGCCGGCATCGAAGACCCCGCCAAGGCGGACAAGGCGAGTGCGGTGCTCGCGGTCGTTGGCGTAATCAATGTGCCTATTATCAAGTTCTCGGTGGAGTGGTGGAATTCACTCCACCAGACGCCGACCGTGATGCAGATGGGCAAACCGAAGATGGACGGCGACATGTTGTGGCCACTGCTGCTCATGTTCGTGGGCTTCGCGCTGTACTTCATCACCGTGTTGCTCATTCGCCTGCGCGCCGAACTGCTGCGGCGTGAGCGCAACGCCAGCTGGATTCGCGAGGTAGTGGCATGAGTGAATTCTTCTCCATGGGTGGCTACGGCAGGTATCTGTGGCCGGCATTCGTGCTGGGCTTCGGTATAGTCGTGCTCAACCTGGTGCTCGCGCTGAGCTCGCTTTCGAGCGCCAAGCAGGACGCGCGGCGTCGCATGGAAATGTCTAAATGACCCCGAGGCAGAAACGAATGACGCTCGTCGCCGGCATTGTCGTCGGCGTCGGTATTGCCGCGTGGCTCGGAGCGCAGGCGTTCCGCAGCAACGTCATGTTCTTCTTCGATCCCTCGCAGATCGCGGCGGGCGAGGCGCCGCAGGGCGAGCGATTCCGCCTGGGCGGCATGGTCGAGAAGGGCAGCGTCGTGAAGTCGGAAGGCTCGCTCGACATCCGGTTCCTCGTCACCGACTTCAAGCACACGGTGCCGGTCAAATATTCGGGCATCCTGCCGGACCTGTTTCGCGAGGGGCAGGGCGTGGTCGCCCACGGCCGCCTGCAGAACGGCACGTTCGTCGCGGATGAGATCCTCGCCAAGCACGACGAGAAATACATGCCGCCCGAAGTCGCGAAATCGCTCAAGGACAATCCGCCGCCGCCCGATGCGGTGCCGGCACCGGCAGGTACCTGATGATTCCCGAGCTCGGTCATTTCGCGCTGATCCTCGCCCTCGTGCTCTCGGGTGCGCAGGCGTTCTTCGGCATCTTCGGTGCCGCGCGCAATGACGCTCGCTGGCAGGCCGTCGTCAGGCCCGCCGTGGCAGGGCAGTTCGTGCTCGTGAGTACGTCGATCGGCGCGCTCGTGTACGCGTTCGTCTCCTTCGATTTCTCCGTGCTCTACGTCGCCAGCAATTCCAATTCCGCGCTGCCCACCTTTTATAGAGTCGCGGCGCTCTGGGGCGCGCACGAAGGTTCGCTGCTGCTGTGGGCGTGGATCCTCGCGTCGTGGACGCTGGCCGTGGCGATCGCGAGTCGCAATCTTCCTCCGTCCTTTGCAAGCCGCGTCATGGGCGTGCTCGGCCTCGTGAGCTTTGGTTTCCTGTTGTTCACCGTCGCGACCTCGAATCCTTTCGAGCGAATCATTCCGGCGCCGGCCGATGGCCGCGACCTGAATCCGGTGTTGCAGGATCCCGCACTCGCCATCCACCCGCCGATGCTCTATTTCGGTTACGTCGGCTTCGCCGTCGCATTTGCGTTCGCCTGCGCCGCGATGCTCGAGGGCAAGCTCGACCAGGTGTGGGCCCGGTGGACGCGGCCCTGGACCACGATCGCGTGGGCATTCCTGTCCGTCGGCATCGCGCTCGGAAGCTGGTGGGCTTATTACGAACTCGGCTGGGGCGGCTACTGGTTCTGGGATCCGGTGGAGAACGCGTCGTTCATGCCGTGGCTCGTGGGCACCGCGCTCATCCATTCGCTCGCGGCCACCGAGAAGCGCGGCGTGTTCAAGAGCTGGACGCTGCTGCTGGCCATCCTCGCGTTCTCGCTGAGCTTGTTAGGCACGTTCCTGGTTCGCTCGGGCGTACTCACATCCGTGCATTCGTTCGCGGCGGATCCCACGCGCGGACTCTTCATTCTCGGGTTCCTGGTCATCGTCGTGGGAGGGGCGCTCGCGCTGTACGCGTGGCGCGCACCGATGCTGAAGTCGCCGGCCGGTTTCGAGCCCACGGCGCGTGAAGCCTTCCTGCTCTACAACAACATCCTGCTCGTCGCGGCCGCGGCGCTGGTGTTCGTGGGAACCCTCGCGCCGTTGATCGCCGATGCCACGGGCATGGCGCCGATCTCGGTAGGTTCTCCTTATTACGATGTGATGTTCCCGTTGCCGATGCTGCCGCTTTTCGTGCTGGTTTCCGTCGGCATCCACGCCTCGTGGAAGCGGGGACAACTGGGCAACTCGCGCCGGCGCATCTTCGCCGGCCTTGCCATCGCGACGCTGCTCGGCCTAACGATGGTCTATGTCGCGTACGGCCCCGGCAAATGGCTGACGCCTTTCGGCGTCGTGATCGGCATCTGGATCATCGTCTCGTCGTTGTTCGACCCCATCGACCGGCTGCGACGCCGGCTCACGCTGTCGCGCGCCATCATCGGCATGACGGTCGCGCACATGGGGCTCGGCGTCTGCGTGCTGGCCATCTCGACGGTGGAGTCGTACACGATGGAGCGCGACGCCGCGATCGCGCCCGGCGAGACGCTGGCTTTCGGCCGCTACGCCTATCGATTCGACAGCATCGGCGAGATCGAAGGGCCTAACTACGATGGGCTGCGCGCCGAGGTCACGGTGCTCCGTGACGGAGCACCCGTCGCCGTGCTGCATCCCGAGCGGCGCAACTACTGGGTGCAGCGATCGACGCTCACCGAGGCAGGTATCGCCAGCCGATGGAACACCGACATGTTCGTCGCGGTGCGCGAGCACCTGGGCGGCAACCGCTGGAGCGTTCGCGTGCAGATGCGGCCGCTGATCGACTGGGTGTGGCTCGCGGCCGGACTCATGGCGTTGGGCGGTGTGCTCGCTGCCACGGATCGTCGATATCGTTCGCAAGCGGCGAAGGAAGCCGTCACAGCGCCAGGATCGGCGGCAGCGACGTGACGCGATTCATCGTTCCAGCCGCGGTTTTCATCGCGCTCGCGGGCGTACTGTACGTTGGCGTCGTGCACTCGCCGAACAAGAGCACGATGCAGTCGGCGCTGCTCGGCAAGACCGTACCGGCGTTCAACCTCCCCGTGCTCGGAAGCCCCGGCATGAATCTCACGAACACGCAGCTCGCGGGGCGGCCGTGGGTGCTCAATGTCTGGGGTACCTGGTGCGTCGCTTGCCGCGAAGAACATGAGCAGCTGCTGGCCATCTCGAAGCAGAACGCGCTGCCGCTCGTCGGCCTCAACTGGAAGGATGAGGACGATGCCGCGATGGACTGGCTCAAGCAGCTTGGCAATCCTTATTCCGTCGTCGCGGTCGACCGCGATGGCCGCGCCGCCATCAACTTTGGCGTCTACGGTGCACCGGAGACTTTCTTCATCGATGCGGATGGGCGCGTGCAATACCGACACGTAGGGCCGATGACGCCGGAAGTCTGGGAACGCGAGTTCCTGTCGCGAATCCCGCGCGGGGCGCTGCCATGAAATCCCGCGCTGGCCTTCCTGCTCTCCTGGGCGCGCTGTTGCTCGCCGTCTCGGCGGTTGCGGTGGCGGTCGACGTCGAGCCGCTGCCGACACCGGAACTGCAACAGCGGTTCGACGAGCTCACGCACGAGTTCCGCTGCATGCAGTGCCAGAACCAGAGCATTGCGGATTCGGCGGTGGGTCTCGCTGCGGATCTGCGCCGGGATGTGCGTGAGCAGGTCATCGCCGGCAAGACTGACGACGAGATTCGCGAATCGATGGTGGCGCGCTACGGCAACGTCATCCTGTTTCGCCCGCCGTTCGAGAAGTCCACCGCGTGGGTCTGGGTGCTGCCCGTCCTGTTGCTGCTCGTCGGCGTCTACGTTGCGTTCCGCGTCGTGCGGCAGCGCGCGGGAATGGTGGCCGGCGACGACAGCGTCGTGGACCAGGACGAAATCAAGTCATGATGCTCGCCTTCGTATTGATCGCGGGCTCGCTCGCGACCGCGGCTGCGGTCCTCCTGCTGCTGCCGCTCGTGCGGCCGCGCGAGGACGCGCGGCCGGCCGCGAGCTTTGCCGCCATCGGCGTGCTGTTTGCATTGTTGTTAGGCGCCACCGGCCTGTACGCCGGGTTCAGCAACTATTCGTGGGTGGAGATGCCCGATGTCGCCACGACGCCGGCGGCGATGACGGCAAAACTCGCCAAGCGACTCACCGTCGAGCCGAACGACCTCAAGGGATGGCTGCTGCTCGGCCGCAGCTACGCGACGCTCGAACAGTTCCCACTCGCCGTTCGCGCCTATCAGCGCGCCGATCGCCTGGCCAACGGGCAGAACGCCGAAGCAATCGTTGGCACTGCGGAGATGTTGCTTGCGCAGGATTTCGAGGAGATCCGCGGTGCGGCGGGTCACCTGTTCGATCGCGCGCTGCAGATCGAGCCCGACAATCCCAAGGCGCTGCTGTATAGCGGTTTCGCCGCGCTGAGTCGTGGAGAACAACCCGTTGCCCGCGAGAGATTCCAGCGCCTGCTCACGCTGGATCCGCCGCCCCAGATCCGCGACATCATCAACAAGCAGTTGATGGCCATGGCGGGTGCACCGGGCGGTCCCGGTTCGGAGCCCGCGCCTGAAGCTGCGCCGGGGCAGGGCGCCAGGATTGCCGTGCACGTGACGCTCGCGCCCGCGCTGGCGTCGAAAGTGCCGGCCGGAGCGTCGCTGTTCGTCGCAGCGCGAGATCCGAAGGCGCCGGGTCCGCCGTTCGCGGTCAAGCGACTGCCGGCATCGTTTCCCGTCGACGTGGAATTGTCCGCCGCCGACGCCATGCTCGAATCGCGACGGATCACCGAAGGACAGCAACTCGAAGTGGTCGCCCGCGTGGCCCTCGGGGGAACACCGACCGCAACCAGCGGCGACCCTTTCGGACAAGTTAGCTATCATGTCGGCCACGACAAGAAGCTGAACATCGTCATCGATCGGCTCGCGCCGTAAGTCGCGATCGAGAATCGGGGTACCCATGCAGGCCAAGCATTCGCTCGAGTTCGCGCGCGCGCCGGCGGTCTGGTCGATGTATCCCAAGATCATGATGTCGCGGAAGCCTTCGCTCGTTCCGGAAGGCGGCGAGGTCCCGCGCATCGAATCACGCATGGCCAAGGTCGTCATCGACCGCAAGCATCTCGCGCAGTATTCGGAGATCTGCGGTGCGGCAGCGGGCGCCACGTTGCCCATTGCCTATCCGCACATCCTCGCCATGCCGCTGCACCTCGCGATGCTCGGCGCCGAGGCGTTCCCGGTGAAGTTGTTTGGTCTCGTGCACGTGCAGAACCGCATCGCGATGCGTGAACCGCTGTCGGCCGACGAAGCGGCGGAGATCCGCTGCTGGATCGAAGGGCATCGAGAAACCGATCGCGGCCAGGAGTTCGATCTGCACACCGAGTACGTCGTGGGCGGCCAGCCGCGCTGGGATGAGACCTGCACGTTCCTTGCGCGCAAGCGGCCGCCGGCGGGTGCCGCGAAAACCACCACCATCAGCCGCACGGTGGAGAATGGCGGCGACGGCGTCTCGATCAAGTCGAGCAGTTTCCGCGCACCGGCCGGATTGGGTCGCCGCTACGGTTTCATTTCCGGTGACGTGAACCCCATCCACATGAGCGACCTCACGGCGCGGGCTTTCGGCTTTCCCAAGGCGATCGCGCATGGCATGTGGTCGCTGGGTCGCCTGGCCTCCGACTTCGAGGCGTCACAGTTCGATGGCGGCTGCGAACTCAACGTCACCTTCAAACTTCCCATCTACATGCCTGCCTGGCTGATGCTGCAGCGCTGGAACATCGAGAACGGCTCGGCTTTCGCACTGCGGGACGCGCAGGGTGAAAAACCCCATCTCACGGGGACCCTGAAGTCGCTTCGATGACCGCTGCGGTCGGCCGAGAGGAACGCCGCGCACTGGCGTTGGCGGCCGCCGGCTTCTTCTGCCTCATGTGCGGCTATTACACGCTGCGGCCGATGCGCGAAGCGCTCGCGCTCGAGGTCGGCGTGCAACGCAACTCGATCCTCTTCAGCGTGGTGCTGATCTGTTCGGTCGCGCTGTTGCCGCTGTATTGGTGGCTGGTAGGTCGCACGCCTCGCGGCCAGCTGCTCTGGTACGTCTGCACGCCCTTTGCGCTGGTGTTCGTCAGCCTGGCAGTGGGCTTTCATTGGTACCCGCGGGACAAGACGCTGGCGTTCATCTATTTCGTCGCGCTCACTTCCGCGAACCTCTACGTCATCTCCGTATTCTGGAGCGCCATGGCGGACGTATGGCGGCCGGAGCTCGCGAAGCGCTTCTATGGATACATCGCGGCGGGCGGCAGTGCAGGGGCGCTGCTGGGTCCGTTCATCGTGACCTCGCTCGTGCGCACCGTCGGCCCCACGCCGCTCATCATCTTCGGGTGCGTGTCCATCATGGCGACCGCGGCACTCGTGTCCGCGGCGCGCGCGGCGCTGCGTCACGCGCCCGGTGGCCACGCCGTGCCCGATGGCGCGCTGCCGGTAGGCGGGCGCGCCATCGAAGACCTCGGGCGCCTGGTGCGCACGCCCTATCTACTGGGCATCGCGGGAGTCATCATCGCCGGGCAGACGATCGGCGCGTTCATGTACAACGAGCAGGGCAAGTACGTCTCCGCGACGTACTCCGCCGTCGCGGATCGCGCCGCGATCTTCGCGAACATGGAAATCGCCGTGAACCTGCTGTCGCTGTTCTTCCAGGCCGTCGTGGTCACCTGGCTCACGCGCCGGGGCAGCGTCGCACTGAGTCTGTCGGCGATGCCCGCGTTGGTGGGTGCCAGCTTCATTGCGCTGGCGTTGTTTCCCACGGGCAGCGTCCTGCTGGTCACGCAGGTGTTGCGGCGTGCGGCGGACTACGGTCTCGGCAAACCGCCGCGCGAGATGCTGTTCACCGTGCTGAACCCGGAAAGCAAGTTCAAGAGCAAGAGTCTCATCGACACCGTGCTTCAGCGCGGGGCGGACTCTGCCTCGCAATGGTTGTACGTGCTCATCGCCGGCATTGGACTCGCGGGCATCGCGTGGTCCTGTGCGGCGATCTGCGTGCTGCTCCTCCTGGCGAGCCGCACGCTCGGCCGCGCCTTCGAGGTGCGCCAGTCGCCTGGTCCGAAAGCGGCGGCGAAGCCCGCATGAACGCCGCGGCTCCCTTGCTGCCTGCGCAACGTCTCGACTCGTCGGGCAAGCCGCACGTGCGCCTCGGCGAAGTCTTCCGGCTTGCCGCGCCGCTCATGGTCACGAACGCGGTGCAGGCGCTGCTCAATCTCACCGACCTGTGGTTCATCGGACGCCTGTCTACCGACGCGGTCGCGGCACTCGGCGCTATCTACTGGATCATGACCTGCGCCATCCTGCTTTCCAGCACAGTGGGATCCGAAGCTTGGAATTCACGTGACTTGAAGTCGCGGC
>JADMIO012807480.1_pt1 | contig 28902 bp, 24 predicted proteins | sample 8958161 | NCBI WGS metagenome assembly JADMIO01 (sample SAMN16585339, study PRJNA669376) | soil metagenome | isolation source: Crop rotation soil | place: USA: Cullars Rotation, Alabama | collected 2011 | reverse complement strand
CTTTCCCCCGATGCCACGCACGCCACGACGCTATCGGAGAGCCACCAGGCGCCTGCGCAAACCCAGCCGGCGACCGAACCGGCGCCGCAACCCCCGGCGGCGGTTCCGACCCAGCCGGCGGCACAGCCGGCCGCCACACCGACACCCGCCCCCGGGCCGGCCGCGAACAATTCGCCGAACAATGAGCGGGGCGATCTCGCGTCCCTGCTCTTCGGCAGCCCGTAACCCTAAAAGGTAAGGTTACGGGCCGCTGACCACGGGGCGGCCCAGAATCACCCGGACGGTCCGATTCGGCGGATTCCCGCCGATTTCTGCGGCATCGTGCCGCAAGACCCTTGGGGGTCGAGTCACTATGTTGTCCGCGCTTTTGCACGCCGAAGGGGACCGGGCGGCGGGCAAAACGCGTGAGTTTTCCGGTCGCCCGCGCCCCCTTTCCAGAAGGCTTATCCTCCGTGGCCGATCATTCGGGCGAAGTCACCAGACGGGATTTCATCTACGTCGCCACCGGCGTTGCGGCCGGCGTCGGCACGGCCTTGTTCGCCTGGCCGCTGATCGACCAGATGAACCCATCCGCCGCCGTCCTCGCGCTGGCCTCGATCGAGGTCGACCTGACCCCGATCGCGCTGGGTCAGGTCATCACCGTGATGTGGCGCGGCAAGCCGTTGTTCATCCGCCACCGCACGCCCAAGGAAATCGCCGAAGCAGATGCGGTGAAAGTGGACGACCTGCTCGACTCCGCTGCGCGCAACGAAAACATCAAGGACGCGAACGCGCCCGCCACGGACAAGAACCGCGTCGAGAAACCCGAATGGCTGATTGTCGGCGGCAACTGCACCCACCTTGGCTGCGTGCCGCTCGCGCACAAGGGTGCGTTCGACGGCTGGGCCTGCCCCTGCCACGGCTCGCAGTACGATACCGCTGGCCGGGTGCGTAAAGGTCCGGCGCCCGAGAATCTGCCCGTTCCGCCCTACACGTTCCTGTCTCCGACCCGCGTGAAAATCGGCTGAGCCGCGAGGAAACACGATGCACGGCCCTTCGACCTATGTGCCGAAAACGGCCTTCGAACGCTGGCTGGATTCGCGCCTGCCGATCATCCGGTTTGCGAACGACACGATCATCACGTTCCCGACGCCGCGCAATCTGAACATCTGGTACACGTTCGGCGGCATCCTCACCTTCATCCTCGGCGTCCAGATCGTCACCGGCATCGTGCTGGCGATGCACTATGTGACGGGCGGTTTCGAATCCGGTTTCGATTCCGTCGAGCACATCATGCGCGATGTGAACTACGGCTGGCTGATCCGCTACATTCACATGAATGGCGCGTCGATGATGTTCATCGCCGTGTACATCCACATTTTCCGCGGTCTGTATTACGGGTCGTATAAGGCGCCGCGCGAGATTCTCTGGATCCTCGGCGTCATCATTTATTTGCTGATGATGGCGACCGCGTTCCTCGGTTACACACTGCCGGGCGGCCAGATGTCGTTCTGGGGCGCCACCGTCATCACCAACTTCTTCACCTCGATCGATACGCTGGTCCCGGGTCTCGGGACGTCCATCACCGAATGGCTGTGGGGCGGGTTCGCGGTCGGCGATCCGACGCTGAACCGCTTCTTCTCGCTGCACTATCTGCTGCCGTTCGTGATCGCGGGCGTGGTCGTGTTGCACATCTGGGCGCTGCACGTGCCGGGCAACAACAATCCGCTCGGCATCGACGTGAAGGGGCCGCAGGACACGGTTCCGTTCCATCCCTATTACACGGTGAAGGACACGTTCTTCCTGGCGTGTTTCGTCGTCTTCTTCGCACTGATCGTCTTTTATGCGCCCAACATGCTGGGCGATCCGGACAACTACACGCCGGCCAATCCGCTGGTGACGCCCGCGCACATCAAGCCGGAATGGTACTACCTGCCGTTCTACGCCATCCTCAGATCGTTCCCGAACAAGCTTCTCGGCGTGATCGCGCTGTTCGGTTCGATCGGCACGCTGTTCTTCGTGCCGTGGCTGGATACGCAAAGACGCGTGCGCTCGGCGCGCTTCCGTCCCGTCTACAAGCAGGTGTTCTGGATTCTGGTGATCGACTGTCTGGTGCTGGGCTATGTCGGCGCGCAGCCCGCGGACGCCGTGTGGCATCTCGGCGACGTCGAATTCCCGCTGGTGTGGCTCGGCCGCCTGACCACGCTGTACTACTTCGCGCACTTCTGGGTGATCATGCCGATTGTCGGCTGGGTGGAGACGCCAAGACCGCTGCCGGATTCCATCGCCAAGAACGTGCTCGCCACAGTGCCGGCGGAGTGAAGAGATGAACCGCCCCGGCACCAAAACAATCCTCGCCGCCATCACCATCGCCGCGATCGCCTCGGCCAGCGTGTTCGCGCTGGCGCAGACGACGCAGGGCACAACGCCCGCACCGTCGGCAACCGGTCCGCAAAACCCCGCCCCGAGCGGAACCGCGCCCGGCACGCCGCCGACGACATCGGAAGCGACCGAAGCGGCGCCCGTTCCGCCGTCGCCGGGCAGCACACCGTTGCCACCGAGCGAATCCGCCGGAAGCACACCGGCGCCGGCACCCGCTCCCGCCACGGGGCAACCGTCATCCGAAGGCGCCGCATCGCCGGCGCCCGCCAGCGCACCGGCGCCGTCACCGGCGGCCGAAGCCGCTCCGTCCGGTCCGCCACCCGACACCACGGCGCTGGAACCAAAGGACGCCGATTTCTCGTTCCAGGGACCGTTCGGTACCTATGACCGCGCGGCGCTGCAACGCGGCTTTCAGGTCTACAAGGAAGTTTGTTCCGCCTGTCACTCGCTGAAGCGCATCGCCTTCCACAATCTGTCCGACGAAGGCGGGCCCGGCTTCAGCGCGGCGCAGGTCAAAGGCATCGCCGCCGGCTTCCAGGTGCCGGCCGATCCCGACGAGCAGGGCAAGACGTACAACGATAGCGGCGAGCGCATCATGCGCCCCGGCGTGCCCGCCGATTACTTCCCGTGGAAATTCGAAAACGAAAAGGCCGCGCGCGCGGCGAACAACGGCGCGCTGCCGCCCGATCTGTCGATCATCATCAAGGCGCGCGAAGGCGGGCCGCAATACGTCTATTCGATCCTCACCGGCTTCGGTGGCAAACCGCCCGCCAACGAGCCGATGGGAGAGAACATGAACTACAATCCGTTCTTCCCCGGCCATCAGATTGCGATGCCGCCGCCGTTGTCGGATGGCGTGGTGACGTATTCGGACGGCACCAAGGCCACCGTCGATCAGATGGCGCACGACGTGACCACGTTCCTCGCCTGGGCCGCCGAGCCGAAGATGGAGGAGCGCAAGCGCATGGGCTTCGGCGTGATGGCGTTCCTCATCCTGCTGACGGGATTGTTGTATCTCGCGTACCACAAGCTCTGGCACGGCAAGCACGACGTGGACGTGGGCTAATCCAAAACTACCTCCCCCCTTGTGGGGAGGTCGACGCTTTGAGCAAAGCGAAAAGCGTCGGGTGGGGGAATACAACCCCCACCCGCTCGCGCTTGCGCGCTCGCGACCTCCCCACAAGGGGGAGGTGAAGGCGCACGTCGCGCCGTGCTAGAGAACTGGGATGGAAAAAACCGTTCTCGGCATTATTGGCGGCTCGGGCATCTATCAGATCGACGGTCTGGAGAAGGCCGAATGGCGCCGCATCGACAGCCCGTGGGGCGAACCGTCCGATCAACTGCTGTTCGGGCGCCTCTTGGGCGTCGACATGGTGTTCCTGCCGCGGCACGGACGCGGCCACGTGCACTCGCCGACCACGATCAACTACCGCGCCAATATCGACGCGCTGAAACGCGCCGGCGTCACCGATGTGATTTCGGTTTCCGCATGCGGCAGCTTCAAGGAGGAACTGCCGCCCGGCACCTTCGTGATGGCGGATCAGTTCATCGACCGTACGCATGCGCGCGAGAAATCGTTTTTCGGTAAGGGTTTCGTCGCGCATGTGTCGATGGCGCATCCCGTATGCCCGAAACTCGCGGACGCGCTCACCGAAGCCGCGCGCGAAGAAAACATCCCGCATGCCAAGGGCGGCACGTATCTGGCGATGGAAGGGCCGCAGTTTTCGTCGTACGCGGAATCCATTCTCTACAAATCGTGGGACTGTTCGATCATCGGCATGACGGCGATGCCCGAGGCAAAGCTCGCGCGCGAAGCCGAGCTCCCCTACGCCATTGTCGGCATGGTCACCGATTTCGACTGTTGGCATCCGGACCACGACCACGTCACCGTTGGCGACGTGTTCAAGGTGTTCGACGGCAACAGGGATAAGGCCGCGCGCCTGATCAAGCGCGTGGTGCCGAAGCTGGGGCCGCAACGCACGCCGTCGCCGCTCGATATCGAGCACGTGCTCGACAACGCGTGCATCACGGCCAAGGACGCGCGCGACAAGGCGGCGCTGGCGAAGCTGGATGCGGTCGCGGGCCGCATCTTGAAAGGCATCTGACATGGAATTCGACGACGTCATCCGTTCCATCCCGGATTATCCCAAGCCCGGCATCGTCTTTCGCGACATCACCACGCTGCTCGGCAACCCGCGTGCGTTCCGCCGCGCGGTCGATGAGCTGGTGCAACCGTACGCCGGCGTGCGCATCGACAAGGTCGCCGGCATCGAGGCGCGCGGATTTATTCTCGGCGGCGCGGTGGCGCATCAGCTCAGCGTCGGTTTCGTGCCCGTGCGCAAGAAGGGCAAGCTGCCGTGGAAAGTGATCGGCATGGATTACGCGCTGGAATACGGCAACGACCGCGTCGAGATTCACGAGGACGCGGTGAAGCCGGGTGAGCACGTGATCGTGGTCGACGATCTGATTGCCACCGGCGGCACCGCGTTCGCGGCGATCAAACTCTTGGAGCAGGCGCACGCCAAAGTGATGGGCTGCTCGTTCGTCATCGACCTGCCGGAACTCGGCGGCGCCGGCAAAATCCGCGCGCTGGGCAAAGAAGTCCGCACGCTGGTGTCGTTCGAAGGGCACTGACCGCTGCTTGGAATCGCGACCGCCGTCCCTATATATGCGGGCGGCTTTGGTGACCCCCGAATTGACGGCGACAAAGGGCACGGTCAGGGGGGTACCCCCCTCAATTTTTTGCAAACGAGTCGATGTGGTCGTCGACCCGTACGTTGCTATATCTTGTGGTGGCCGGCCATGAAAATCGACGGCAAACCGTATCGCACCATCTGGGAGCTGCCCGGCCAAGTCGGGGTCGAGGTCATCGACCAGACCAAGCTGCCGCACGCCTTCGCCACCGTCCAACTGACATCGATGGACGATGCCGCGCGCGCGATTCGCGACATGACCATCCGCGGCGCGCCGTTGATCGGCGCCACGGCGGCGTACGGCATGGCGATGGCGCTGCGCGACGACGCATCCGACGAACATCTCGATCGCGCGCACGATCTGTTGCTGGAGACGCGGCCGACCGCGGTAAATCTGCGCTGGGCGCTGAAACGCATCTGTGACGCCGTGCGCAACCGCCCGCGCGCCGAGCGGTTCGACGCCGCGTGGCGCGAAGCGGCGAAGATCGCCGACGAAGACGTCGAGGTCTGCCGCCGCATCGGCATGCACGGGCTCGGCATCCTGCGCGAGGCGTACGAGAAGAAATCCGCGCGCGGCGAAACCGGGCCGCTGAACGTGCTGACGCATTGCAACGCCGGCTGGCTCGCCTGCGTCGACTGGGGTACCGCGCTCGCGCCCATCTATATGGCGCACGATGCGGGCATCCCGATCCATGTCTGGGTCGACGAAACGCGGCCGCGCAACCAGGGTGCGTCGCTGACCGCATTTGAACTCGGCGGGCATGGCGTCGATCACGCCATCGTCGTGGACAACGCGGGCGGGCATCTGATGCAGCATGGTAAGGTCGATGTCTGTATCGTCGGCACCGACCGCGTCACCGCCAACGGCGACGTCGCCAACAAGATCGGCACGTATCTGAAGGCGCTGGCCGCGCACGACAACGCCGTGCCGTTCTATGTGGCGCTGCCGTCGTCGACCATCGACTGGAACATGGCGAGCGGTGCGAGCATCGAGATTGAGGAGCGGTCCGCAGCGGAAGTGACGAAGATGACGGGACGCCTGCCAGATGGCACCGTCGCGACCGTTGATATCGCCGCGCCGGGAAGCGGAGCGGTCAATCCGGGTTTCGACGTCACACCTGCCCGCCTAGTCACAGCCTTCGTTACAGAACGCGGCGTAGGAAGCGGGCGCGCGGGGTTGATGAAACTGTTCCCCGAAGAGTCCAAGGCTGCCAAGCCGGGTTGGCTCGTGGGATACGACTACGGAAAGGCCGGAGCCGGCTACGCATTCGTACTTGCGAATTCAAAAGAAGAGATCGCGAAGAAGCTACCAAGCCTCATCATTTTCGATCAACGGCCCACCAATCTGCTAGAAAATTATTACGAGGCAATCGTCAACAAACTCTCGTTTGACATCGATCACGTTCCCGCAACTTGGATGAAGATCGGAACGGAAAAGCCCGTATGAAATCCCTCTGGTCCGACAAGGAAGCGCGCGAGTACGTGAAACGCTACGCCGAAAAGGGCGTGGCCGAAGACATGGCGCTGCGCGTGTACACCACGCGCCTGCTCGGCGGCGATCCCAACATGGTGCTGCACGGCGGCGGCAACACGTCCGTGAAGACCACCATGCGCGACACGCTGGGCGATCCGGTCGACGTGATCTGCGTCAAGGGTTCGGGCTGGGACATGGGCGCGATCGAGCCCGCCGGCCTGCCGGCGATGAAACTTCACGAACTGCGCCGCCTGCGCAAGCTCGACAAACTGTCCGATGAGGCGATGGTCAATTTCCAGCGGATCAATCTGCTGGATGCCGCCGCGCCGAACCCGTCGGTGGAAACCCTCTTACACACGTTCCTGCCTCACAAATTTGTCGACCATTCGCATTCGTCGGCGGTGGTGTCGATCACCGATCAACCGGATGGCGACAACCTCTCGCGCGAAGTGTTCGGCGAGAACATGGCGTATGTGCCGTACCACATTCCCGGCTTCACGTTGTCGAAGTGGGTGGCGGACGCATACGAGAAAAACCCGAAGGTGCAGGGGATCATCCTGTTGCGCCACGGCATCTTCACCTTCGGCGACGACGCGCGCTCGGCGTACGAGCTGATGCTGGAAATGGTGACGCGTGCGGAAGACCGCATCAGGCGCGGCAAGAAAACCATCGTGCAGGCGAAGCTGCCGAAGGAGATCGCGCGCATGGAAGACATCGCGCCAATCCTGCGCGGTGCCGCAGCCCTTGAGAACGACAAGGGTACCGGCCGCGCCAAGCGGCAGGTGCTGGACTTCCGCGTCACGCCCGCGATTTTGAATTACGTGAACGGCGCCGAGCTGGCGCGCTATTCGCAAGTGGGCGTGGCGACGCCGGACCACACGATCCGCACCAAGGATTGGCCCGTCGTGTTGCCCACGCCCGAGGCCGGCAAGGTCGACGTATGGGCGGACGACGCGCGCGCCGCGATTGCGGCGTTCGTCACGAAGTACAAGGATTACTTCGCGCGCAACAACCCGAAGTACGGCGGCAACAAGAAGATGCTGGACCCGCTTCCGCGCGTCGCGCTGGTGCCGGGCGTTGGATTGTTCGGCCTCGGTGCGAACGCGAAAGACGCGGCGATCGCGGCCGATATCGCCGAGAACACGGTCGACGTGATCACGGCGGCGGAATCGATCTCGTCGTTTGCGTCGATCAGCGAAGCCGACATGTTCGAGATCGAGTACTGGTCGCTGGAACAGGCCAAGCTGGGCAAGTCGGTCGAGAAACCGCTGGCGCGGCAGGTGGCGGTGATCACCGGCGCGGGTTCGGGCATCGGCGCGGCCACCGCGCGCGCCTTCGCCAGGGCGGGTGCCGAGGTGGCGCTGCTCGACCGCGACATGATGGCGGCGCAGAAGGCGGCGCACACGATCGGCTTCGACGCGTTGCCGGTGGAATGCGACGTCACCAAACCCGACAGCGTGACCTACGCGATGGAAGAGGTGGTGCGCACCTTCGGCGGGCTCGACATCGTGGTGTCGAACGCGGGTGCCGCGTGGCAGGGCCGCATCGGCCATGTGAACGAGGAAACGCTGCGCCAATCGTTCGAGCTGAATTTTTTCGCACACCAAACGGTGGCGCAGGCGGCGGTGAAGGTGATGGTGGCGCAGGGCACCGGCGGCTGCCTCTTGTTCAACACGTCGAAGCAGGCCGTGAATCCCGGCAAGGATTTCGGGCCGTACGGATTGCCCAAGGCGGCAACGATGTTCCTGGTCAAGCAATATGCGCTCGATCACGGCAAGGACGGCATCCGCGCCAATGCGGTGAATGCCGACCGCATCCGCACGGGATTGTTGACCGACGACATGATCGCCGAACGCGCCGCGAAGCGCGGTCTGTCCGAGACCGACTACATGGGCGGCAATCTGCTGGGCCGCGAGGTGACGGCCGAAGACGTGGCCGACGCGTTCGTCTTCCTCGCGCAGGCGCAGAAGACGACCGCCGCCATCGTCACCGTCGACGGCGGCAACATCGAGGCGAGCCTGAGATGATCACGCTGGTGACGCCCCCCACGTCCACTTCATGGTGGGCGCCGCACATCCATGCAGACCGCCGGCCGCTCCTGTTGGCGCGGGGGCGCATCAAGGACGCGCTACGCCGTTATTTTTTGAACGGCGGCTTCACCGAGGTCGAGTGCGGCCAGGTGCAGGTGTCGCCCGGCAACGAAGCGCATCTGCACGCCTTCGCGACCGAGGCCATCGGCACCGACGGGGTGCGGACGCCGCTGTATCTGCACACATCGCCGGAATTCGCCTGCAAGAAATTGCTGGCCGCCGGCGAGACGAAGATCTTCGACTTCTCGCGCGTGTTCCGTAATCGCGAGCGCGGGCCGCTGCATGCGCCGGAATTCACGATGCTGGAATGGTATCGCGCGGACGAATCCTATGGCGTCGTGATCGATGATTGCCTGAAGCTCGTCGCCACCGCCGCCGATGCCGCGGGAGCGAAAGCACTCGCGTACCGCGACCGCGAAGCCGATCCGCGGGCGGCCGCCGAACGTATCACGGTCGCCGAAGCGTTTCACAAATTCGCCGACATCGACCTGCTGCCGACCATTGCGGCAGACGGCTCGACCAACCGCGAAACGCTGGCGCGCGCCGCAATCGCCTCGAGCATCAAGGTCGTCGATGACGACACCTGGTCCGACATCTACAGCAAGGTATTGGTCGAGCGGATCGAACCAAATCTCGGCCTCGGCCATCCGACGGTGCTCCATGAATATCCGCGCGCCGAGGCGGCGCTGGCGCGCGCATGCCCGCACGACGCGCGCGTGGCCGAGCGGTTCGAGCTCTATGTCTGCGGCGTCGAGCTCGCCAACGGCTTCGGCGAACTGACCGATGCGCAAGAGCAACGCTCACGCTTCATGCATGAAATGGATGAGCGTCAGCGAATCTATGGCGACCGGTATCCGCTGGATGAAGACTTCCTGTTCGCATTGATGCAGATGCCGCCTTCCTCCGGCGTCGCGCTCGGCTTCGATCGCCTCCTGATGCTGGCGACGCACGCGCCGCACATCGATCACGTGCAATGGACGCCGTTTCCATCAAGCTGAACCGTTAGCGCGCCGCACAATTGGTTCCACGCGTCACAAAAATTTGTCGGCGGCGGAAACCTGAGCAATCGAAATGGGTGGCGGCACGAACAAACGCCCAGCCGCGTTAACACCGCACACGTGTAGGGCCCTTGGGGGCAAACGGATCCAAGGAGAACACCATGAACATGAAGACAACCTTCGCCTCCGCGCTGTTGTTGTCGGCGGCCTTCGTGCTTCCGGCCACGGCGGCTGCGCCTGCCGGCGCCAGCGGAACAACCGCAGCCGGCGCCACAACGACGTCGACAATGCCAACCGCTCCGGCAACATCGACCATGCCGGGCGCCACGCAGCCGGGCACAACTCCGTCAGCGCAATCTGGTATCCCCTCGGCACAGCAAGCCGCGCCCGCGGCGACCGGTGAAACCGCGCCCACCGATGTGACAGCGTCGGGAGCGGCAACGCCCGCCTCGCCGACGACGGCTGAAACGCCAGCGACCACCACAACAGCGGCGACGCCGGGTGCAACCGACACGACAACGGCGGGTACAACGCCGGACACCACCACGGCTGGAACCGCGCCGACCACGACGACCGCGGGTGCGGCGCCAACCACCACGACGGCCGGCACCGAGACCTCGATGCCGTCGACCGATGTGACCGCGTCAACGCCTGCGACTACCACGACGGCGAGCGTGCCGGCTGGCGGTGCGGGCAACATCGCTGCGGTCAACGCCCAACCGGGCGCCAAGGTGACGGGCGCCAACGGCGAGGCGCTGGGTACGGTGCAGGGCACCGACGCGCAGGGCAACATCCAGCTGCAAACCGCGCAGGGCAAGACGGTGAACCTGCCGTCGGCTCTGGTGTCGGGCAGCGGCGACCAGCTGACCGCTTCGACCACGTCACGCAAGGACGTGATGGCGATGGCGGCGAGCCAGCAGGGCGACCAGCAGACGGCGGCGCGAGTCAGTTCGCGCGGCCATTCGCGGGTTGCGGCGCATCATGCGCGTCACAGCACGCGCACCGCTTCGCGGGCGCATCATGGCCACCGCTATGCCGGATCGCATCCGACCAGCACGACGACCAGCGCAACCGCCCCTGCGTCGACGGATTTAAACCCGCCGGCACAGCAGCCGATGCCACCGGCCGACACGCAGTCGCAGATGCCGCAGACGCAGCCGACCGCGCCGGCGCAGCCTGAACAAACGACTCCGCAACAGTAACTGCGGAAGCATGGGAGAAGGGCCGCGCATTCGCAGCGCGGCCCTTCGCTTATTCAGCCGAAATTATTCCGACAGCGCCTTCGACAGGATCGGAAAGCTCACGTCCATCCGGTAATCGACCGACGAATGGTCGTCGGGAAATTCCTGATAGGTGTGCGGCACACCGTGGCGTTCCAGTTCACGATGCATGCGGCGCGAGCCGTAAACCAGATTGTACTGGTCGATATCGCCGCAATCGATGTACAGAGCCTTCAGATTCTTCAGGCCCGAGTGGTTGGTCTCAACCAGAGTCAGCGGATCCCAGGCGAGCCACTTGTTCCAGCGTTCGGGAATCAGCTCGCAGGTCTCTAGATCGACGGGCAGGCGCACACCCATATACGCCGACGGATCGGGGTCGTAGCTCGCAGCCATCGCGAGCACCATCAGCACATGCACCTCGTCGTCCTTCACCTTACGCTTGGCGAAGAACGCCTTCAGCCACTGCTCGATCGAGTTACCTTCCTTGGCGAGCGCGCGCAGCACCTTGGGCATGTCGAAATAGTGGAGCAGGTCCCACCCGACATCGCCGGAGTGCGACGCGGCTGCGGACCAGAAGTCGGGATGCAACAGCGCATGCACCATCGCGCCGTAACCGCCGGAAGACTTGCCGTAGACGCCGCGCTTGCCGATACCGCCGCAGTGCAATTGCGCCTCGACCGCCGGCACCACCTCCTGCAGCAGGAAATCGTCCCACCGGCCCATCGCGGCCGAGTTGATGTACTGGTTGCCACCCAACTTCGTGAAGCAATCAGGAAAGGCGATGACACATGGTTTCATCGCGCCTTCATGGATCAGGCGGTCGGCCTGCTCCGGGATGTTCTCCTGGAAATTGCGCCAGTTGGTATGCGCGGGGCCGCCGGCGGTGAAGCCGACGAGGTCGACGAGCAACGGCAGTCCGCGCCCGTCGTGCCCGTACGGCACATACACATCGACAATGCGATCCGTCGGATCGCCGAAAAGGTTGCCGGCGAGGACCTTGCTGTCGATGATCAGGCGATGAACGGCGCCCCGCGGCCCGGCGAAATCGCGCCGCATCACCGATACTCGTTGTTCAGCGCGTCGAGCGCCGCCGAGCCGGGGCACAATTCTTTCTCGCCCAACCGATTGAGTGGCCGGTTCACCGTATTGAGGTGGGCGTGCAGATCCTCGGGATCGGTATCGAGATAGATCAGCCCCGTGACGATCTCCCCGGCTTCTTCGCGTGCGCGCAGATACGCCATCGCCTTGCCGCGGTCGTGCGGGTCGTAATCCGGCGCGAGCTTCGCCAAACGGATCACCGAGCCGTCGTGCTGGGTCACTTCTTCGGTCGTACCCGGATCGTAATCGACGGTGATCTCGTCGCGGCTGGTGATGTAATCGAGCCTGTTCACCGTCTCGTTGTGCGCGCGCACGAAATCGTACGCCTTGGTCGAACCTGGATGGTTGTTGAAGGCAACGCAGGGCGAGATCACGTCGATGAACGCAGGACCCTTGTGCGTCAGTCCCGCCTTGATCAGCGGCACGAGCTGTCCCTTGTCGCCGGAGAACGAGCGCGCCACGAACGTCGCGCCGATCATCAGCGCGAGGCTGACGAGATCGATGGGCGAATCCGAGTTCAGGCCGCCGGCCTTGGATTTCGAACCCTTGTCGGCGGTTGCCGAGAACTGCCCCTTGGTCAGGCCGTACACGCCGTTGTTCTCGGTGATGTAGAGCATGTTCACGGCGCGGCGCACGCAATGCACGAACTGGCCGAGGCCGATGGACGCCGAGTCGCCGTCACCCGAAACGCCCATATACACCAGCTCGCGGTTGGCGAGGTTTGCACCCGTGAGCACGCTCGGCATGCGCCCGTGCACGGCATTGAAGCCGTGTGAGTTCCCAAGGAAATAATCCGGCGTCTTCGACGAGCAGCCGATGCCCGAAAGTTTGGCCAAACGATGCGGCTCGATGTCGAGTTCGAAGCACGCCTGAATGACCGCCGCCGAAATGGAATCGTGCCCGCAACCGGCACACAAGGTCGAGATCGATCCTTCGTAATCGCGGTGCGTGAAGCCCAATTTGTTGGTCGGCAGCGCCGGATGGCGCATTTTCGGTTTGGCGATATAGGTCATTGGGGTTCTCCCCCGTGAGCGGTGGCCAGACCCCCACCCGCTCGCGCGCTAACTGCGCGCTCGCGTCCTCCCCCTTGCAGGGGGAGGTAAGTGCTAGGGCTAAGTCCGTCCTCCCCCTGAAAGGGGGAGGTCGATCCGCCGAAGCGTAGGCGAAGGCGGATCGGGTGGGGGTCGTACGTCATTCCGCGGCCTCCGCAGCCTTGGGCCGGTGCAGGTTCAGGCGCGCCGCGATGGCCTCGATGATGAAGCGCGCGGTGATCGGCGCGCCATCCCAGTTCAGCACCGAGATGAACTTCGCCGGATCGATGTTGCACTCGGTTGTCAGCAGCGTACGCATCTGCGCGTCGCGATTCTGTTCGACGACGAACACCTGATCGTGCGCGTTGATGAACTCCACCACTTCGTCCGAGAACGGGAAGCCGCGCAGGCGCAGAGTGTTCACGTGCATGCCGGCGGCATCCAGCATGTGGAACGCCTCGGTCATCGCAGCGCTGGTCGAGCCGAAATAGATAACGCCCCAGTTGGTCGGTGCGGTCGCGTCAAGACGCACCGGCGCCGGCAGAATCTTCTTCGCGGTTTCGAACTTGCGCACGATACGCTGCATGTTGTCAGTGTAGGCCGCGCCTTCCTCGCTGTATTTGGCGTAGCGGTCGTGCGACGAGCCGCGGGTGAAATAGGCACCCTTGGTCGGATGCGTTCCGGGCAGCGTACGATAGGGGATCGCGTCGCCGTCGACATCGAGATAGCGAGCGAACGGTTTGCCGCCCTCGAGCTCTTCGAACGACATCAGCTTGCCGCGGTCATAGGCGCGCGCTTCGTCCCATTTGAGCGGCTCGCACAGCCAATCGTTCATGCCGATATCGAGGTCTTCCATGACGAAAATCGGCGTCTGCAACCGCTCCGCCAGATCGAAGGCGAGCGCCGAGAATTCGAACAGCTCCTTTGGATCCTCTGGGAAGATCATCACGTGCTTGGTGTCGCCGTGGCTGGCGTAGGCACAGAGGATCAGATCGGATTGTTGGGTGCGCGTCGGCATGCCGGTCGACGGTCCGCCGCGCTGCACGTCAAAGATGACTGCGGGAATCTCGGCATAATACGCAAGGCCAAGAAATTCGTTCATCAGGGAGATGCCGGGGCCGGAGGTCGCGGTGAAGGCGCGCGCGCCGTTCCAGCCGGCTCCGATCACCGCGCCGATGGCGGCGATTTCGTCCTCCGCCTGGATGATCGCGTATTTGTTGCGCTTGGTCTCGGGATCGACGCGATAGCGTTTGCAGTGCTTGGTGAACGCTTCGGCCAGCGATGTGGACGGCGTGATCGGATACCAGGCGCACACCGTGGCGCCGCCGAACACCGCGCCGAGACCCGCCGCGTCGTTGCCCGAAATGAAGATGCGCTCGCCGACGGCGTTGTCGCGCTGCACCTTTAACCCGCATGCGGCGGCCAGATTCTGCTCACCGTAATCGCGGCCCATGTGGAAGGCCTTGATATTGGATTCGAGCAGTTCTTTCTTCTTGCCGTATTGCTGGCCGATCAGCTTCTCGACCACGTCGGCATCGATGCCGACGACGGCGGACAGCGCTCCGACATAGATGATGTTCTTGAACAGCTGGCGCTGACGCGGGTCCTTGTACGCGGTGTTGACGATTTGGGTCAGCGGCATGCCGATGGCGACCACATCGTCGCGGAATTTCGATGGCGGCAGCGGTTTGGTCGAATCGTAGAATAGGTAACCGCCCGGATCAATCGAAGCGACGTCCTTGTCCCAGGTCTGCGGATTCATCTGGACCATCAGGTCGATGCCACCGCGACGGCCGAGCCAGCCTTTGCCCGAGACACGGACCTCGTACCACGTCGGCAGGCCCTGGATGTTCGACGGGAAAATGTTGCGCGCCGTCACGGGCACGCCCATGCGCAGCACAGAACGCGCGAACATTTCGTTGGCGCTCGCCGAACCCGAACCGTTGACGTTCGCGAACTTCACGACGAAATCGTTGATCGCCTTTATCGGCATGTCGCGTAGTCCGTCTTCGGCGTGTCGATCAGAAATTTCTGCATGTCCCACGCGCCGGTGGGGCAGCGTTCCGCGCACAGGCCGCAATGCAGGCAAAGGTCTTCATCCTTCACCATCACGCGTGCGGTCGCGAGCGCGGGCGACACATACAGGTCCTGATCGGGATGCAGCGACGGCGCGGTCAGGCGCTGGCGCAAATCCTTCTCGGGGCCGTTCGCGGTGAAGGTGATGCAATCCAGCGGGCAGATGTCGACGCAGGCGTCGCACTCGATGCACTTCGGCGCGTCGAACACCGTCTCGACGTCGCAGTTGAGGCAGCGCATGGCCTCCTTGAAACCGAGGTCGCGGTCGAAGCCAAGTTCGACCTCCATGCGCACGTCCTTCAGCGTCAGCTCCGGCGGTGCGTGCGGCACGCGATAGCGGATGTCGTTCGAGATATCGTTGTCATACGACCACTCGTGAATGCCCATCTTCTGGCTGGACAGGTTCACGTGCGGCGGCGGCCGGTCGGCGGTGACGGACTTGCCCTGACAGTGAAGGTCGATGGAAATCGCGGCATCGTGGCCATGCGCGACGGCCCAGATGATGTTCTTGGGTCCGAAGGCCGCGTCGCCGCCGAAGAAGATCTTCGGGTTGGTCGATTGCATCGTCGCCGGATCGACAACGGGCATGTCCCATTTGTCGAAGTCGATGCCGACGTCGCGCTCGATCCAGGGGAAGGCATTTTCCTGACCGATGGCGACGAGGATGTCGTCTGCTTCCATGTGCACGTCGGATTCGCCCGATGGCACCAGTTTGCGCCGGCCCTTGTCGTCGTATTCGGCCTTCACCTTTTCGAACAACACGCCGGTGAGCTTGCCGTTCGCGTGCGTGACTTCCTTGGGCACCAGGAAATTGTGGATCGGGATGCCTTCGTGCATCGCGTCCTCTTTCTCCCACGGCGAGGCCTTCATTTCCTCGAAGCCCGAGCGCACGACCACGCGCACGTCTTCGCCGCCCAAACGGCGCGAGGTGCGGCAGCAATCCATCGCGGTGTTGCCGCCGCCGAGAACCAGCACGCGCTTGCCAATCGACGTGGTGTGGCCGAACGACACCGACGACAGCCAGTCAATGCCGATATGGATGTTGGCGGCCGCTTCCTTGCGCCCGGGCAGGTCCAGTTCGCGCCCGCGCGGCGCGCCGCAACCGACAAAGATGGCGTCGTAGTTTTCGGCAACCAGCGCCTTCATGCTGTCGATGCGCTGCCCAAGTTTCAATTCGGGTTGCAGGTCAGTGATAAACCCGACCTCCTCATCCAGCACCGATTCCGGCAGGCGAAATTTCGGAATCTGCGTGCGCATCATGCCGCCGGCATGCGGATCGGTGTCGTAGATCACGCAGGTGTAGCCAAGCGGCAGAAGATCGCGTGCGACCGTCAGCGATGCCGGTCCACCACCGATGAGTGCGACGCGCTTGCCGTTCTTGGCCGTCGCCGGCTTCACCAGGCGGTCGCGGATCTCGCCCTTGTTGTCGGCAGCGACGCGCTTCAGCCGGCAGATCGCGACCGGTTCCTTCTCGACGCGGCCGCGGCGGCACGCGGGCTCGCACGGGCGGTCGCAGGTGCGACCTAAAATTCCCGGGAACACGTTCGAGTGCCAGTTGATCATGTAGGCGTCGGCGTAACGCTGCTGCGCGATCAGCCGGATGTACTCGGGCACCGGCGTGTGCGCGGGGCACGCCCATTGGCAATCGACGACCTTGTGGAAGTAGTCGGGGTTCGCGATGTCGGTCGGAGCCATGCCGTTGGCGGTGTCTCCGCCGTGTCCGTTGGACGAAACCCTATCCATAGAAAAACGCGTTCTCCGAACCGTTACAGGCTCTTATCCGGTGACCGTGCCGGTGCCCCATCCGGCTGGTTGTGGCCTGCCGCAGGCGCCGCAGCCGGGCCGCTTTATAGCCAAACCCGCCCAAAAAATCCGAGAAATTTGGTGACCTTGGCACGGGTGGACGGCCGTATCCTGCCGTGCGCCCAATCACTTGACAGGGTCCCGGCCACATTCCACTGATTTTGCGGCCGCGTTGCTGTTTACGCCGGTATTTTCCAGGGGACTGCCATGAGAATCTCGACAGTTGTTTCGGCCCTTGCCGCCACGGTTCTGGTCGCCGCCTGCCAGCCGCAGGGCCAGGCGCCCGCGCCGGCACCCGGCACGCCGACCACAACAACAACGACCACCACGACGCCTACGCCGGCGCCGGCAACACCTGCGCCGGCAACACCCGCACCGGCGCCCACGCCTGCTCCCTCGTCCGGACAATCCGCCGAGCTCTATGAGACCGTGACCGGGACGCAGATGATGCAGATCCTCAGCGAGGTCGGCTTTGACGCGACGCTGGGCAAGGACAACGAAGGCGACCCGATGATCGAGGGGCGCATCGAAGGCTTCAAATACACGCTGTTCTTCTATCGCTGTAAGAAGCAGGAAGATCCCGAGCCGTGCATGGATCTCCAGTTCCACTCCTCGTTCGCCAACGACACCAAGGCGAACTACGCCGCGGTCAACGCCTATAACCGCGACAACCGGTTTGGGCAGGCGTTCTTTCAGGAGAACGGCGAGATCGGCTTGGATATGAGCGCTACCTTGCAGGGCGGCGTGTCGCGCCAGCACATCAAGGAAGTCATCGATTGGTGGAAGGTCACGCTGACCAACTTCCCCAAGAAGATGGGCGGCGGAAACTAGGCTAGGCCGATCCACTGGATTCGTTTCCTTGTCACGGCGTTAGGCAAACGCCTGATCCGCCGCAAGAATCGCGCGCGATGAATGGCGCTTGCCTGATGGCCCCGGGTGCGCCATAGGGCCCTGCCCATGCTCATGTTCCTCCCATGAAAATCCTGGTTCCCGTCAAGCGGGTGATCGACTTCAACGTCAAGATTCGCGTGAAGGCCGACCAGACCGGCGTCGACCTCGCCAACGTTAAGATGGCGATCAATCCGTTCGATGAAATCGCGGTCGAAGAGGCTGTACGGATGCGCGAGAAGAATATCGCGACCGATGTTTTGGCCGTGTCGATCGGCGTGGCGCAGGCGCAGGAGACGATCCGCACCGCGCTCGCCATGGGCGCCGACCGCGGCCTGCACATCCAGACCGATCAGGATTTGCAGCCGCTGGCGGTGGCGAAATTGCTGAAGGCGGTGGTCGAGGCCGAGAAGCCCGACATGGTGCTGATGGGCAAACAGGCCATCGACGGCGACAACAACGCGACGGGGCAGATGCTGGCGGCGCTGCTCGGCTGGCCGCAGGCGACGTTCGCCTCGAAAATCGAAATCGACGGCAAGAAGGCGCGCGTGACGCGCGAAGTCGACGGCGGTTTGCAGACCATCGAGGTCGATCTGCCGGCCGTGATCACCACCGATCTGCGTTTGAATGAGCCGCGCTATGCGTCGCTCCCCAACATCATGAAGGCGCGCAAGAAGACCATCGAGGCCAAACAGGCGGCCGATTACGGCGTCGACATCGCGCCGCGGCTTGAAGTGGTGAAGGTTTCCGAACCGGCAAAACGCAAGGGCGGCGTGAAGGTGGAATCGGCCGCCGAGCTGGTGGCGAAGCTGCGCGATGAAGCGAGGGTCATCTGATGGCCGTCCTCGTCCTTGCCGATCACGACAACACGCACGTTCGCGACACGACGCACAAAGCGGTGACCGCGGCGCAGAAACTGTCGTCCGATGTCGATGTGCTGTTGCTTGGCGCGAATGTGCGCGCGCTTTCGAGCACGGCGGCGAAGATCGCCGGCGTGCGTAAGGTTCTTATCTCCGACTCGGACGCGCTTGCGCACGAAATCGCCGAAGCCTCTCAGGCCGTGGTGGTGCCGCTGATGGCCAACTATGACGCGGTGCTGTCGCCCGCGACCTCGGCCGGCAAGGACGCCATGCCGCGCATCGCGGCGCTGCTCGACGTGGCACAGATTTCCGACATCGTCGATGTCGTCGATGCGCACACATTCACGCGTCCCATCTATGCCGGCAACGCGATGGAGACGGTGCGTTCGAAGGACGCGAAGAAAGTCATCACCATCCGCACCACAATGTTCGCCGCGGCGGGCGAGGGCGGTAACGCCTCGATCGAATCCATCACTGCGCCACCCGCGCCAGCCAACGTACGCTTCGTCTCGGAAGAAATCGTGAAATCCGCGCGTCCTGAATTGTCGGGCGCCAAGATTGTCGTCTCAGGTGGCCGCGCCGTCGGTTCGGCCGATGAGTTCAAGGCGGTTATCGAAAAACTCGCCGACAGCCTCGGCGCCGCCGTTGGCGCTTCGCGCGCCGCGGTCGATGCCGGCTACGCGCCCAACGACTATCAGGTCGGCCAGACCGGCAAGGTGGTGGCGCCCGATCTTTACATCGCGGTCGGCATCTCCGGCGCCATCCAGCATCTCGCCGGCATGAAGGATTCCAAGGTCATCGTCGCCATCAACAAGGATGCGGAGGCGCCGATCTTCCAGATCGCCGATTACGGCCTCGTCGGCGACTACAAGAAAATCGTGCCCGAACTCATCGACGCGCTCGGGAAGAAATAGGGCGAACCAATGCCTGCCACGTTCAATGAAAGCGACATCAAATACGGCCTTGCCGGGATCATCGCCGACAAGACCGCAATCTCCGAAGTGGTCGAAGAGACCAACTCGCTGACATATCGCGGCTATGCGGTGCAGGATCTGTCGGCGCATTGCCGGTTCGAAGAGGCCGCCTACCTGCTCCTGTGCGGCGAACTGCCGACAAAGGCACAGCTCGACGCGTTCAACAAACAGGAACAGTCGCTGCGCGCGATCCCCAACAACGTGCAAGACGTGATCCTGGCGTCGGGCGAAGCACATCCGATGGACGTCCTACGCACGGCAGTCTCGATGATCGGCGTCGACGACAACATGACCGCCGATATGTCGGATGCGGCGATGCACCAGAAAGCGATGAACCTGCTCGCCAAGATTCCGACGGCAGTTGCGCTCGATTTCCGCCGCCGCCATAAGAAGCACGCGGTGGCACCGCGCGCCGACTTCGGCTTCTCCGAGAACTTTTTCCACATGTGTTTCGAGAAGGTTCCGGCGCCGGAGATCATCAGGGCGTTCGACATTTCGCTGATTCTCTACGCCGAGCATAGCTTCAACGCGTCCACCTTCACCGCGCGCACCATCACGTCATCGATGTCGGACATGTATTCGGCCGTCGTCGGCGCGATCGGCTCGCTGAAGGGGCCACTGCACGGCGGCGCCAACGAAGCCGTGATGGACATGCTGCTCGAGATCAAGGACCCGGCGAAGGCCGAGAAATGGATGCTCGATGGTCTCGCGTCCAAACGCAAGATCATGGGCTTCGGCCACCGCGTCTATCGCCACGGTGACAGCCGCGTACCGACCATGACCAAGGCGTTTCACGATGTCGCGCGCATCCACAACCGGCCCGATCTGGTAACGATGTCGGATACACTCGCGCGCGTGATGCTCGAGAAGAAGAACATCTATCCCAATCTCGATTTCCCATCGGGGCCGACCTACTACCTGATGGGTTTCGACACGGCGATGTTCACGCCCATCTTCGTGATGAGCCGCATCACCGGCTGGTGTGCGCACGTAATGGAACAGCAGGCCAACAACAAATTGATCCGGCCGTTGTCCGCCTATGTCGGTCCGAAGCAGCGGCCTGTGCCGCCGATGGAGCGACGCTAGATGGTCGTGCACGAAGTCCGCGCCCATAAAGAGAAAGAACGCCTGCCGCGCGAACAACAACTGGCGTGGAAAATCGCCGAGGTCGCCGCCGATCCCGTCGGTGTCGATGCCGACGTCGCCGAAATGATCGGCAGCCGCATCATAGACAACGCCTCGGTCGCGTCTGCTTCGCTGAACCGCCATCCGGTGATGACGGCGCGGGCGCAGGCGATAGCGCATCCGCGTGGCGACGGCGCGCTGGTGTTCGGCGTGTCCGACACGCGTGTCGAATGCGAATGGGCGGCATGGGCCAACGGCGTCGCCGTGCGCGAGCTGGATTTCCACGACACGTTCCTCGCGGCCGAATATTCGCACCCCGGCGACAACATTCCGCCGATCCTCGCCGTGGCGCAGGCGTTGGGCAAAGGCGGCAAGGATTTGGTGCGCGCGCTGGCGACGGGTTACGAAATCCAGGTCGCGCTGGTGAAGGGCATCTGCCTGCACGAGCACAAGATCGACCACGTCGCGCATCTGGGCCCGTCGGCCGCCGCCGGCATCGGCACGCTGCTGAACCTGCCAACCGAGATCATCTATCAGGCGGTGCAACAGGCGCTACACGTGACGACGGCGACGCGCCAGTCGCGCAAGGGCGAAATCTCCAGCTGGAAGGCGTTCGCCCCTGCGCACGCCGGCAAGCTCGCTATCGAATCCGTCGACCGCGCCATGCGCGGTGAGGGTGCGCCGTCGCCAATCTACGAAGGCGAAGACGGCGTCATCGCTTGGATGCTGGGCCGGTGGGAGGCACGTTATTCCGTGCCGCTGCCGGGCAAAGGCGAAAGCAAGCGTCAGATCCTCGACACCTATACGAAACAACACTCCGCCGAATATCAGAGTCAGGCGCCCATCGATCTGGCCCGCAAGATCGGCAAGCAGATCGCGGACAAGACCGGCGGCAACTGGGACAAGGTGAAAGACATCCTGTTCCGCACATCGCACCACACGCATTACGTGATCGGCACCGGCGCCAACGATCCGCAGAAAATGGACCCGAAGGCGAGCCGCGAAACGCTCGACCATTCGATCATGTACATCCTTGCGGTCGCTCTCCAGGACCAGAACTGGCACCACGTGCGTTCCTACGCGCCGGAGCGCGCGCGACGCGAAGACACCGTGCGGCTGTGGCACAAAATTCGTACCGAAGAGGACAAACGCTGGACCGAACGCTACCACTCGCGCGATCCCAACAAGCTCGCGTTCGGTGGTGAGCTGATCGTCACGCTGGACGACGGCACGGTGATCCGGGACGAAATTGCGCTGGCCGATGCGCATCCGCACGGCGCGCATCCGTTCAAGCGTCCGGAATATGTTGGCAAGTTCCACACGTTGACCGAAGACATCATCGATGCGGGCGAGCAGAAGCGGTTTCTCACGGCGGTCGACCGGCTGGGCGATTTGCGCGCGGGCGAACTCGGCGCGTTGAATGTGGCCGCCGCGGCGGGCAAACTCAAAGAGAATCCCGCCAAGGGAATCTTCTGATGCTGTTTTCCAAGCTGAACGCGGCCGAGAAGCGCGCCAATTTCCGCAAGGCGCTTGCGACGGGTAAGCTGTTGCAGTTCCCGGGTGCAATCTCGCCGCTGTCGGCCCTGGAAATCCAGCGTCAGCAATTCGATGGCGTCTACATCTCGGGCGCGGTGCTGTCCGCCGATCTTGGATTGCCGGACATCGGTCTGACGACTCTCACGGAGGTTTCCGGCCGTGCCGAACAGATCGCGCGAGTGGTCGATCTGCCGTCGATTGTCGATTCCGACACCGGATTCGGTGAACCGATGAGCGCGGCGCGCACCATCCGCACGCTCGAAGAGCGCGGTCTTGCCGGGACGCATCTGGAGGATCAGATCAATCCAAAACGTTGCGGCCACCTCGACAACAAATTGCTGGCGACGCGCGACGACATGGTACGGCGGCTGAAGGCGGCCGTGGGCGCGCGGCGCGATCCGAATTTCCTGATCATCGCGCGCACCGACGCGCGCGGCGTCGAGGGATTGGATGCCGCCATCGACCGGGCCAAGGCGTATGCCGATGCCGGCGCCGACATGATCTTCCCGGAGGCGATGAAAGACGAGACCGACTTCGCCGCCATGCGCAAGGCGGTGAAGGTGCCGCTGCTCGCCAACATGACCGAGTTCGGCAAATCGCGCCTGTTCTCGAAGCAGGAGCTTACCGACCTTGGCTACAATCTGGTGATCTATCCAGTCACCTTGCTGCGGCTGGCCATGGGTGCGGCCATCGACGGCTTGCACGCGATCAAATCATCCGGCTCGCAGGAGCCCGTGGTGCCTCGCATGCAGACCCGCGCCGACCTATATGAGTTGTTGCGGTACAAGGATTACGAGACCTTCGATTCCGACGTGTTCAATTTCCGGCTCTAGATCATGAGTGACGCTCCCGCGCGCGAGCGGATGGAATACGACGTCGTCATTGTCGGCGGCGGCCCGGCGGGCCTCGCCGCGGCGATCCGGCTCAAGCACTTGGCGGCGGAGGCGGGCAGGGACGTGTCCGTTGCGCTGGTCGAGAAGGGCTCCGAGGTCGGCGCGCACATTCTGTCCGGCGCGATCATCGATCCCATTGGCATCAATGAATTGATCCCGGACTGGCAGGCCAAGGGCGCGCCGATCGACACGCCGGTGACCAAAGAATCGTTTCTGTTCCTGCTGAAGAACAATCACATCAACATTTCCTGGCTGCCGATGCCGCCGTTCATGCGCAACCACGGCAACTACGTCGCGTCGCTGGCCGATGTGTGCCGCTGGCTGGCCAAGCAGGCGGAGGAACTGGGCGTCGAGATTTATCCCGGCATGGCGGCGTCCGATGTCGTCATCGAAAACAACATCGTCATGGGCGTCGTCGCCGGCGTGTTCGGCGTCGCGCGCGACGGCTCGCACAAGCCCGACTATCAGCCCGGCGTGGAGTTACGCGGCAAATATGTGTTCTTCGCCGAGGGCGCGCGCGGCAGCCTCTCGAAACAGCTGATCCAGCATTACGTGCTCGGCGGGCGCGATCCGCAAAAATTCGGGATCGGCGTCAAAGAAATCTGGCAGCTGCCGGAGGACAAATTCCGCACGGGCTACATCGCCCACACCTTCGGCTGGCCGTTGGACAATCAAACCGGCGGCGGCAGTTTCATCTACCATTTCGGCGAGCGCTATCTGGCGATCGGGCTGGTGGTACATCTCAATTACAAGAATCCCTATCTGCACCCGTTCCACGAATTCCAGCGCTTCAAGCAGCATCCTTCGATCCGGCCGATGCTCGAGGGCGGCACGCGCGTGTCGTACGGCGCGCGCGCGATCACCGAGGGCGGCTATCAGTCGGTGCCGAAGCTGACGTTCCCCGGTGGCGCGCTCATCGGCTGCGCGGCGGGCTTCGTGAATGTCGCCCGCATCAAGGGCAGCCACAACGCGATGAAGACCGGCATGTTGGCGGCGGAGGCCGCCTTCGCTGCGATCGGCGCGGGTCGCGCGCACGACGAACTGTTCGAATACCAACAGGCCTATGACCGGTCCTGGGTGAAGCGCGAGCTTCGCCTGGTGCGCAATGTCAAACCTTTGTGGACGAAATTCGGCACGGTCATAGGCGTGGCGCTGGCCGGCTTCGACATGTGGGTGACGAAACTTACCGGCGGGTTCTCGTTCTTCGGCACGATGCGGCACAAAAAGACCGACGCCGCGTCCACCGAACTCGCCAAGGACCACAGGCCGATCGTCTATCCCAAGCCCGACGGCGTGATCAGTTTCGACCTGTTGTCATCGGTGTACATCTCCAACACCAATCACGAGGAAAATCAGCCGTCGCATCTGAAATTGAAAGATCCGACGGCGCCCATCCACCTCAACCTGCCGCTCTACGACGAGCCGGCGCAGCGTTACTGCCCCGCGGGCGTCTATGAGGTGGTGCGCGATGCAGACGGGCACAATCCGCGCTTCGTGATCAACGCGCAGAACTGCGTCCACTGCAAAACGTGCGATATCAAGGATCCGGCGCAGAACATCATTTGGACGACGCCCGAAGGCGGCGGGGGCCCGAACTATCCCAATATGTAAGAACCGCGGGAGGCCAGAATTCGAAAGCCGGAGTGGGTGCGCTCCGGCTTCCGAGTTCCGGCTTCTTAGAGCCGGTTACGCCGCCACCACCGTGGGGTGGTGTGCCGTCAACACGGAGAGCTGCGGGTGCGTGCCCGCGTCCTCCATCTTGCGCGCTTCGGCCTCGAGGTCGGCCGCCGCGCGCCACATTTTCGCGGCGTAATCGGGGTTTTCGGTTTCGCCCGCCCAGCCGCGGCATTGCGCGGCCAGGATTCTGAGCTGGGCTGTTTTTCGCGCGGTCGTGATCATGATGCACTTCGTAATGTTGACGGCAAAGGCGAAAATGCGCGCGGCAATTCCGGGTTGCGCGCCCGCGCACCAATGTCGGTGGACTACCTAACGAACGGTAACCACCTTGCGGCGAACACACGCATAAGTCGCGGCAAACGCCCGGAAAATTCTCGCTATCGTCCGTATGCTGACTACTGCGCGTAGACGTATTTCCCGTTGGTCCACACATACATCACATAGGCGCGCGAGGTGACGTCGCCCTTCGCGGTGAAGCCCAGCTGGCCCAGCACGGTCGCGAACTGGTTCGCGTGCAACGCCGCCGTCACCTTGGCGCCGTCGGTCGTGCCCGCCTTGGCCACCGCGTCGGCCCACGCCTGGATCGCCGCATAGGTGTACAGCGTGTACGCCTCCGGCTCGTAGCCGGCGTCACGGAACGCCTTCACCAGCGCCGCATTGTTCGGGTCCAACCGCGGATCGGGCCCGAACGTCAGCAACGTGCCTTCGCCGGCCGGGCCGGTGATCGACCAGAACTCCTGCGTCACCAAACTGTCGCCGCCGATCAGTTTCGTCGTCATCTGCTGTTCGCGCATCTGGCGGATGATCAGGCCGGCTTCGGAATGGTAGCCGCCAAAATAGACGTAATCGACATTGGCCTGCTTCAGGCGCGTCACCAGCGACGAGTAATCCTTTTCACCGGCGGTGATGGTTTCGTTCATCACCTCATGGATGCCTTTGGCGTTCGCCGCGACGCGGAACTGATCGGCCAGGTCCTTGCCGTAGGTCGAGCGGTCGTCGACGATGGCGATGCGCGCCTGCGGAAAATGCTCGGCCACATAGGCCGCCGAGATCGGACCCTGCGCGTCGTTGCGGCCGCAGACGCGGAACACGTTCGGCAATTTGCGGTCGGTGAATTCCGGCGCGGTCGAGGCCGGCGAGATCATCGGGATGCCCGCTTCCTGGTACACGTCCGACGCCGGGATCGACGAGCCCGAGCAGTAATGGCCGGCGATCAGCGCCGCGCCCTGCGAAACCATGTCGTTGGCCACCGACACCGCCTGCTTCGGATCGCAGGCATCGTCGCCAATGATGAGGCGCAGCTGCTTGCCCATTACGCCGCCATGGGCGTTGATGTCGGCCACCGCGCGCTCGGCGCCGTGCTTGAACTGCTCGCCGAACACCGCGTAGTTGCCGGTCATCGGGCCGACGGCGGCGATGACGATCTCGTTGGATTCACCACCGCCGCCGCAGGACGACAGTCCCGTCCCCAGCGCGATGGCGGCGACGGCGGCAATGGCGGCAAAGCGGCGCGAAAATACGGTCACGGGAATCCCCCTCGATTGGCGTCCACATAAGGTGCGGGCGCCGACAATACCGGCTTGGGCACCACGGTCCAGCCCGTTGGGGGCCTCTGTGGCGACGGCATTGCTGTGAACCCACCTCCCCCTTCGCGGGGAGGTCGATCCGCGGAGCGGACGCAGTCGCGCAGCGGATCGGGTGGGGGGAATCCCACGCATCCCCCCACCCGACGTTTCTCGCGTTCGCTCGAAACGTCGACCTCCCCGCGCAGGGGGAGGTAAGCTCAAATTCAAACTCCATCGCTTCACCACCTACCAATGCCTCCAGCTCCGCGGTGCACCATGCACCCGGAGGTTTGATTCCAGCGTACCCTCGCGCGAGCGAGGGACGGTGCGGAGCGCCGCAACAGCGGGCTACGCAAACGCGATCGCAAAGGAAGCACCGTCGCCGGCGCTCCGCACCGCGGCGATTTGTGGCCCGAGGCGGCGCGTGCCCTACTTCCGTGGTGCCCCGGGATTTCACCGGCGAGACCATGGGGATCCGCGTGGAGTTGACCCGGCCGGATCCAAAACACAAACCCAACGGTCGTACGCTGCCACCCGCCCCCCTGTCGGGGGTTGCGCATGACAGAGCGAGCCGCCTCTGCCTTCGCGCCCGATGCGAAGCGGCTTGCGAATTCCGCTCCGCGTCTGCTGCCCCGGACCGTGAGCTCCGGAGCGGCGCGAACGCCGGCCCTGGACCGCTGTGCCACGGTGCGCACCGCGCCCTCGCTGTCCAGGGCATCAGTACATATAGAGAACATAAATAGGATAGTCAAGCCTATATCAGTAAAAAGTCCTCTATTTGGTCAAGATGCTGATCATGCTCATAATTCTACCTTCTAAGTGCTCCGTTATCTGGCGCCTGTCAGCCGCTGGAGCGCGTCGCGAAGCACGGCCGCCCCGTAGTCCGCATTCATGTGCGCGTGGTCGTCATCGCGGCCGGCCGTCAGATGAAGGCCGCCGGTTGCGTAGCCGCGGCTGGTGGTGAGCGGCGTGGCGAGCGTGTCCGACGGTTGCGGAAAATATTGCGCACCGAATTCACGGGCGAACGCGTCACACGCCGCGTGAAACACGGACGCCACGACTTCGCCCTGCTTCCGATGGCGCAACGCGCTGAGCCGTCCAAGATCGTCGCCGTCGCGCGGCATGGGCGCGGCGATCAGCACGACGGGCACGCGCGCGATCTCGCCGATCTTTGCAATCAGCGCGGCGGCCGGTGTGTCGCGCAACACCGCGACAACCGCATCGCGCCAGGCCGACTCCGACGCCGGCCAGCGCCTATCTTCGCCTGTATCGCGCACGTTGCGCCGCGCGCCGACCGCGCGATGGACGCTACACCTGAGACCGCACACCAGATAGGCGTCGTAGTCGCCGGCGATTGCCGTGCGGCCTTCGGCACCCTTGGCGAGGCTCTTTTCTAGCCGCTTGTTGCCGGGCGCGAGCGCGCCTTCAACAGCGACCAATTCGGGAATGCGGTTGGTGCTGGCGGGAAAGAAATCGGCGGCGACTTCGGGAAACGACGGCGCCGCGGATTTCCAACCCTGTTTCAACGCCACGACGTGCGATCCGCCGGCGACACAGATGCGCATCATTCGCGTGCGGAATCGAGGACCGCGTCGCAGTGCGCTTGCTCACGCGCGCGACGCGCGCGCCGACGCGGCCTTGTTTCGCCCACGCCACCGGAAAGCGAATCCATGCCGTGCGCGGCGAGGAATGGCGCCATCGCCAGCGCGAGGCCGGCGGTGCTGACGGTGCGCCGGTTGGCTTCGAATGCCTTGCGTGCCGGCGCAGCGGCGACGATCTCGTATAGCGGATAGTAGTCGGCGTCGTCGCCTTCGGTGCGCAATTGCGCGGCGGCCGCCCGCAGCACCGATTTGGAATACGTGGTGGCCGTGAGCACGTGCTCGCCGCTTGCCGTCGCGGTCAGCGGCACCGGCGACACCACGAACAGAAAATGGATGCCGGGCCTTTCGCGGCGCGCGATCGCCATGACGTCGCGAAGGTCGTGGTGGACTTCGGCGAACGTGAAATTGTGGAAGACGTGGACGGCCGGATCGTATTCACCGGAGGCATTGGCGTAGACGGCGCCCGTGGCGCGGTGGGTCCACGCTTCGGTGAGGCCGAGCACGATCAGGAACATGTCGGCGCCCCGTAAGGCAGAGATCAGCGCGTTGTCCGGTTCATGGCACATCTGGAGCATCCGCCGCGGCGTGTTGGCGTCGGCGGTCACGGCGATCGGGGAAAACCCGTGCTCGCGCAGCGCATCGGCGACGGGTGCGGCAAAGCACGTTCCGGCGACGGCGATGCGCATCTCGCGCGCGACCGGAAATTTCGGCCGGTAAAGATCGCGAAGGTCGTTCTGCTGGACTACTCCGGTGCGCCAGAAGGCGCGCGGCGGCAAATTCTCGTATGGCGAATGCGTGCTCAAAATGCAGCCCCTATATGCCGACCATTATATTTCCCTCTCCCCCATCGGGGGAGAGGGATAAAGGGAGAGGGGGCGGATGCAGCGCAACTGCTCCCGCACTATCTTGAATGTTCGGAATCCCCCCTCTCCGGGAAAG
>JADMIO011449846.1_pt1 | contig 28914 bp, 25 predicted proteins | sample 8958161 | NCBI WGS metagenome assembly JADMIO01 (sample SAMN16585339, study PRJNA669376) | soil metagenome | isolation source: Crop rotation soil | place: USA: Cullars Rotation, Alabama | collected 2011 | reverse complement strand
GCGACATGGCTTTATGTTGTGAGTAGGATTTCATCTAACATTTTAAAATGTCCTGTTCTAAACGATAAAACTTTAGGCGATTGTTCAGTAACCGGAACTTGTGCGATTTCAAGCCCAAATTGTTTTAATGACCCGACCGGCATTACTTTAAAATAATTAGTCATTATTTCCACTCTAAAGCCCCCGTATTATACGGGGGTTCTTTAATTATTTGATATGAATTAATGAAGTAATCATATATTCCCACCATTTCCCCCCCCCCCCTATGGTTGAATCTCTAAACATTAGTTGCTATACTGCGCAATATCTAGACTTAATTCTTCCATATGCGCATTCTTATCATCGAAGATGAAAACAAAACAGCACTTTATTTAAAAAAAGGCTTATCTAATAGTGGGTTTGTTGTTGATGTTGCAAATAATGGCGAAGATGGCCTCCATCTTGCAACTCAATATTTATATGATCTTGTAATTCTTGATGTCATGTTACCTAAGCTAAATGGCTGGACGGTAATGACGGGCATACGTAAAGCGAATCCTGAGACCAGAGTATTATTTTTAACTGCCCGAAATGATTTAGAAGATCGTATCAAAGGGTTAGAATTAGGTGCCGATGATTATTTGATTAAGCCATTTGCTTTTTCTGAATTATTAGCGCGCGTGCGAGCATCGCTACGTCGAGGTACCTATCGAATTCCCGACGTGATTCATATTGCAGATCTTACAATCGATCTAATTAAACATAAGGTGTTAAGAAATAATGTACGCATTGATTTAACCCCAAAAGAATTTGCTTTATTAGTATATTTAGCTAAACACCAAGGGGAGGTTTTATCGCGTACTCTCATTGCAGAAAATGTGTGGGATATTCATTTTGATAATAATTCAAATGTGATTGATGTTGCCTTGAGAAGACTTCGTCAGAAAATTGATGATTTATCTGAAATAAAACTTATCCATACCGTGCGTGGAATTGGTTATGTTATTGAAGTACGTTAAAAAATTATTTAATAAAAATCCATCAATAAAAACTCGATTAATAGTTTTTTATTCTTTAGCAATTTTTATTTTAATCTGTATTATTTCTATTTTTTTATTTATAAAATTACTCTTTGTGTTAAACAATGCTAGCATTTCCTTTGTTGAAGAAGAATTGCATACCGTAGAATATATATTAAAACAAAATTCGAAAGATATAAAAGCCTTAGAACAAGAAGCACATTCTGTTCCTGGTCATTTTAGGCAAGATTATTATTATTACGTCCGTGTATTTAATCCTCATACCAACTTCTTGATTGAGACACAAGAAATGAGTAAGGTTTTTCCGTTAAAGCAGGTAAAAAGCGCAGTTAATATCAAAAAATTGTATAAATTACGTTTAGAAGGTTCTCCATATCTAGTGCTAGAATCTTATATTGAATTTAAGAATCAACAGCATGAAAATGAGACATGGTTAATACAAATTTTGTTGAATATATCTTATCAGGATAAATTAGCGAAAGAATATCGAAAGACAATTGGAATAGCATTATTGTGTGGTGGAATCTTATCAATTCTGTTAAGTTATCTGATTATGCGTCAAAGCATACGCCATTTACATGATTTAACAGAAGCAACACGTAAAATAACCTGTCAATCACTAAATCAACGACTAGATCCATTTGATTGGCCTTCTGAATTACAAACGTTAGCGGCTTCATTTAATCTAATGTTGGAGAGAATTGAACATTCATTTTTGAGATTGAAACAATTTACCGGAGATTTAGCACATGAACTATTAACACCCATTAATAATTTAATTGGGGAAACAGAAATTGGCCTCTTAGGCAACCACACCATTGAAGATAACCGTTTGTTATTCGAGTCAAATTTAGAAGAATTAAACAGAATTTCACAGATTATAGAAAATATTTTATTTATCGCACAAACCGATAGTCCGCACTACAAGCTGCAAAAAGAAAAAATTGATATTCATAAAGAAATTTCACATATCATTGATTTTTATCAAGCCCTATCAGATGAAAAAAATATCCATGTTTCTGTACAGGGTCATTCTTGTATTTTATTTAATGGTGTCATGTTCCATCGTATGATCAATAATCTTTTGTCAAATGCATTAAAATACACACTGCAAGGTAGTATTACATTCGTCATAAAAGAACTCCAGAATCTCATCTGCATTGAAATTCGTGATACAGGTATCGGAATTTCTAGCGAGCATCTTTCAAAATTATTTGATCGTTTTTATCGAGTGGATTCGGCAAGGGTGCAATCAACAGGTGGGACGGGATTGGGTTTGGCGATTGTAAAATCGATTGTGACATTACATCAAGGTGATATTTCGATTTCAAGCATGCAGGGTCAGGGAACCACCATTCTGCTTTCTTTTAAAATTTAAAATCATAAATGCTTAAATGACAAAATTGTCATTTTATATTCATCATTTATTACTCATCACTTCACTATCATAAATCATTTATCGCTTAAGAGAAAAATGATTTTATGCTATTAACTATTTTTAAAGATTATTCTGATGAACAATTACTTACGATTATTAATGAATGCAATGAGTTAGACGCCTTACCTAAAACATTAAATATTCTAGAATACAAGAAGCAAAGAGAACAGTTACTAAATATTCCACGTCTATCTAAATTGAATCGGTTCAAGCTTACAAACACATTACAATCTGTACTTGAATGGGTAGGGATGCCTATAGATATTTTTTGGTTGGTCATAAGCTTTATAACTTTAGGCGCTGCAGCATTATGGATTGCGGGATTTGTGGCAGGATTAACTGTGTTGATGGCAGCCGGGCTATTTGTCTATAAATATCAACAAAATAAATTGAAAGAAAGGGCTGATCTTGATGCGATTGAGCTGTATTGTTTAAAGAATCATTTACTTGATGAATTAATTTATCGTAAAACACATGACTTACAGAGTATGGTCCATACTAAAAAAATTGAGCCAAGACCTGCTTTAAAAAAAACATCGATGTTGCTTGGCTTGTCCATTTCAATGATGGTGGGATTTACATTTTATTGGGGCGTCACTGATATTTTAATGACGCTTGGTTTAATAGGAAGTGCGACACTTATCGCAGGACCTATTGGATTTGCTGTTGCAGGATGTCTTGCAGTTGTAGCTGGTATTTATTTTGGAATTAAACATTATCAAGCTAAACAAAATATAAATTTAATTGATGCGACTAAAAAAAATTTAAATGAATCTATTTCAAAAAAATATTATTTATATTCATATTTAAAAAATCAACCCGTGCATAAAAAAGAAGAGTATTCACTTGCGGTAGGAATAGAAAATCAATACGAACCTCGAAAAATTATGAAGGATTCAGTTTCGGTTATTAAATTTTCAATATTTCAGCAGAACAAGTTAAACTTTACAATGGAAAGAAAATGTGAAAAGAATCTGCTTGTAAAATCCTTATCGTTTTAAATAATTAAGATTTTTGGCCATGTTGCGTTTTAAAATCATATTCAAAATCTTCTTGTAAATGCTTTTCTATGAGGTCATTCGCTGTGTGATTAATTGTTGTTTTTAACGAATGACACTCAGAGTGCACGGGGAGATGAAGCAATGCGTTCTCAATTGCTTTAGCCGCTTTTACCCCATTTTTTCCATGTCCTTTTTCATGGATTTCTAAATGATGAAAAGATTGCTCCCACTTTTTTTGCAAATTTTTATTTGATGTTTGATAATTTAGCCAGTAGGGATATTCATAAACAATATGTAAATCAACATTCAATTGAGTAAGCTGACAGGACTGTTTGTTTTGTTGATAGCCATAATGCCAGGTCACATACCAGCGCGTGCTTGCATGAAATTGTTTGCCCGGTCCGTGTATATTCATTTGCTCATACAGTTCTTCCCCTGAATGACCCTTTATTGGATAAAAAATGCGAGTTTCAGTAATTGTTGGTTCGGCCAACGTGCTCTTTATTACAAAAAATGATAATAAAATTAAAAAAATATACTGCATGATACGTGCTCTAAAAAAGATCTGTAATATAGCATATTCGCCATTTATGATCAATTAATCATCACCCGTGAATCCTACAAACTTAAAGCTTGAATTTACTAGCTTTAAAATCCATTTTTGACATATACTTCCTACCTGAAAATTTTCAAGGGAAGGAGATAGCATGGTTGCATTTCAAGTTGCTATTTTGTTAACAATTATTTTCGCTTGTGGTTATTTAAGAGCGCCCGTTGTTGTGTGGACAAGTATCATCGGAGCGACACTCATTTTGCTTGCCATATTTGGTTCCCTCGGATTTCTTTTTTTAAGCATTGTTTTTTTACTTTATTTATTTGCTGCGGCATTCGCCAATTTCAAAACATTACGTCAGGAATATTTTACAAAGCCTGTAGTGCTTGCTTTACAAAAACGTATGCCTGCCATGAGTTCTGGAGAACGTGATGCGATTGAAGCAGGCGATGTGTGGTGGGAAAAAGAATTATTTTGTGGAGCACCACGCTGGAAAAAACTCCTGCAGATGCCTAAACCACAATTAAGTGATGAAGAAAAATCTTTTTTAGAAAATCAAGTAGAAGAACTTTGCGAACGAATTAATGAATGGGAAGTCATTCATGAACATAAAGATTTGCCGGAACATGTTTGGGATTATTTAAAAAAAGAACGTTTTTTTGGTCTTGTGATTCCTAAAGAATATGGGGGGCTTGGTTTTTCGGCGCTTGCACATTCAAGTATTGTCATGAAAATTGCAACACGTTGCATGAGTGCCGCAGTCAATACCATGGTTCCTAATTCGTTAGGCCCTGCAGAATTAATATTGCATTACGGCACAACCGAACAAAGAAATTATTATTTACCTCGGCTCGCGCGAGGGGAGGAAATTCCTTCTTTTGCGCTCACTGCACCCGAAGCCGGCAGTGATGCAGCCTCGATTACTGATCAAGGGATTGTGTGTTATGACGTATTTGAAGGAAAAGAAATTTTAGGTATTCGTTTAACATGGGATAAACGTTATATCACGCTTGCTCCTGTTGCTACTGTGTTAGGCATTGCATTTCGTATGTATGATCCGGATCACCTTTTGGGTGATAAGGAAGATATTGGTATTACTTTAGGTTTAATTCCAACTAAACATCCTGGGGTTGAAATTGGTACGCGACATATTCCCATGAGTTTGGCTTTTATGAATGGTCCGACGCGGGGAGAAAATGTTTTTATTCCTATGGATTGGATTATTGGCGGGGTAGAGAGAGCGGGTTTTGGATGGCGCATGATTATGGAGTCCCTTGCCATTGGTCGAGCTATTTCGCTTCCTGCATTAAGTACCGGCTGTGGAAAGTTAGCCTATCGCATGACGGGTGCTTACAGTCGATTGCGTAAACAATTTAATATTCCTCTTTCACAGTTTGAAGGGATTGAAGAGTCACTGAGTGATATTGCTGGTTTTACTTATTTATTAGAAGCAGGGCGATTATTCACAGCAGGGGCTGTGGACCAGAATGTGCGTCCTGCCATTGCAAGTGCCATTGCCAAATATCATATGACAGAATTAGCGCGTAAAATCATTGCCCATGCGATGGATGTGCATGCGGGGCAGATGATCCAAATGGGTCCTAGAAATTTTTTAGCTGCTAAGCATTTTTCTATTCCTATAAGTATTACGGTTGAAGGCGCTAATATTTTAACTCGTAGTCTTATCATCTTTGGTCAGGGCGCGATTCGTTGTCATCCTTATATTCAACGGGAAGTCGAGTTATTAACTGCATCTCGCAATGATCAGCATATTCCCGAGCTTGATCAATTATTACAATCTCACATCGGATATACACTCAGCAATTTAGTGCGTGCATTTGTGAATGGTTTAACCGGCGGTTTTCTGTTGGGTTCGCCTATCCTCGGTCCTACTGCAAAATATTATCGTCAATTAACGCGCATGAGCACGGCCCTCGCATTGTTATCAGATATGTGTATGCTAATTTTGGGTGGAGATTTAAAACGTAAAGAGCGAATTTCAGCAAGACTCGGAGATATTTTGAGTCAATTATATTTAGCAAGTGCCGTTTTGAAATATTATAAAGATGAGGGCAGCCCTAAAACAGATTTAGCATATGTCAAATGGAGTGTTGAAAAATGCTTGTATGAAATTCAGGTAGCCTGCAATGAATTATTTAATAATTTCCCGATTAAATGGTTAGGCAAAATTTTCCGGGCAATTATTTTTCCTTGGGGAGATGCTTATCATAAACCCGTAGATAATTTATCACGTGCAATTGTGAATACCATGGTCACACCATCAGATTTTCGTGAGCGTTTAACGCGTTATTGTTTTGTGTCAAAAGAACCTGATGACCCAATGCGACGTATGGATGATGCGTTAATAAAAGCATTTGCCACAGAGCCTCTTTTCAAAAAATTTCAACTTGCTACAAAAAATGGTACAGTAACGCGGGTAGGTTCACTTGAAGAACGAATGAAATCTGCAGTTTTCAAGGGTGTTTTAACCGAAAGTGAAATGAATACCTTGTCTCAATTTAACAAAATGTACCAGGAAGTGATTAGAGTGAATGAATTCACATTTGATCTACGTTCGATCGTGAAATAGCTTAAGGAAATGCGAGAATGGGAAGAGAAAATATGCCACGTGATGTTTATATTGTTGATGGAGCGCGTACCCCTTTTTTAAAAGCGCGCAGTAGAGCCGGTGCATTTAGTGCCTCAGATTTGGCAGTGCAAGCAGGTAGGGAATTATTAGGCCGCCAACCTTTTTCTCCTTCTGATTTAGGAGAAGTTGTCATTGGTTGTGTGATGCCAAGTCCGGAAGAAGCAAACATTGCAAGAATCATTGCGTTACGTTTAGGTTGTGGCGATGCGATGCCTGCTTTTACAGTACAAAGAAATTGTGCATCCGGAATGCAAGCCATTGACAGTGCGGTCAAAGATATCGCGATCGGTCGACACGATTTAGTGTTAGCGGGTGGTACAGAAGCTATGAGCCGCGCGCCCTTGTTATTTAATCAAAAAATGACGAACTGGTTAGCGGGTTTGTGGTCTGCCAAAAATTTTTCTGGCAAATTAAAACAAGTCGCACAATTTCGCCCTCATTATTTAGCACCCGTCGTTGCTTTATTGAAAGGTTTAACTGATTTTACTGTTAATCTAAACATGGGACAAACAGCAGAAATTCTTGCTAATCGGTTTCATATTACGCGTGAAGAAATGGATACTTTTTCAATGGAAAGTCATCAGCGTGTCGCACGTGCAGAAGACAATCATTATTTTTCAGAAGTGGTTCCTGCATTTGGTCCAAATGGCGAATATTTTGTAACAGATGATGGCGTGAGGCGAGACACCACACTTGATAAGCTCAGCACTTTGAAACCTTTTTTTGATAAAAAATTTGGGATGGTGACAGCGGGAAATAGCTCTCAGGTGACGGATGGTGCAGCCCTTTTAGTATTAGCAAGTGAAGATGCTGTAAAAAAATATCAACTCCCCGTACTCGCAAAAATCACTGATACGACATGGGCAGGTCTTGATCCTGCAGAAATGGGCCTTGGACCGGTTTATGCAACCAGCAAACTATTAAAGAAAGATCATTTAAGTTTACAAGATATTGATTACTGGGAAATTAACGAAGCTTTTGCAGCACAAGTGCTTGCATGTTTAGCTGCGATGGACAGTGAAGAATATTGCAAAAATTATTTAGGATTAGATCATGCGCTTGGCAAAATTGATCTTAATCGTTTGAATGTAGATGGTGGCGCTATCGCGTTGGGTCATCCTGTTGGTGCAAGTGGTGCGCGTATTGTGATGCGTTTAACAGATATTTTAAAACGCACGAATAGTAAGCGCGGGATCGCTGCGATTTGTATCGGTGGTGGGCAAGGTGGGGCAATGTTAATAGAAAATGTTTCTGAGGTGACCGTATGAGCAGGATGCAATATAAACACTGGCGCTTAAACGCGGATGAAGATCAAGTATTGTGGGTGTATTTTGATAAAGCAAATGCATCGGTGAATACATTAGATCGAGAAGCGATGGAAGAGTTATCTGATATCATGACTTCTTTGCAAGGTGCAGAATATCAGGGAGTTATTATTGCTTCTGGCAAAAAAAATGGATTTATTGCAGGTGCCGATATTTCTCAGTTCACTAAATTTAAAGATATTCCTGAAGCCGTCGCATTGTTGCGCCAAGGTCAACAAATTTTTCAACTCATTGAAGATTCAAAAATTCCTGTCGTTGCCATGATCGATGGGTTTTGTTTAGGTGGTGGTTTAGAACTTGCGCTTGCTTGTCGTTATCGCGTGGCGGAAGATGGTCCAAAAACCAGATTGGCTCTACCGGAAGTCAAATTAGGCATTTATCCAGGTTGGGGAGGCAGTGTACGTTTACCTCGTTTAATTGGCGGGGTTCAAGGAATGAATCTCATCCTTTCCGGCCACAGTGTCAGTGGGAAAGTCGCAGCCAAAATAGGTTTTGTAGATACTGCGGTGCCAAGACGTCATCTCATTACGGCAGCAAAATATTATGCGCTTAAACATCCACCGGTGCACAAAGCGACTGCATTGCAGCAGATTACAAATTCAAAACCATTGCGAATGATTCTTGCACCTTACATGCGTAAAAAATTACGTGAGAAAGCAAATCCATTACATTATCCATCTCCTTTCCAAGTATTAGAAAATTGGGAATCTATGGGAGTCGCGGGACTTGAACCTTATGAAAAAGAAGCGCGTGGCTGTGGAAAATTATTTTTTAGCGATACTTGCGAAAATTTAGTGCGCGTATTTTTCTTGCAAGAAAGATTAAAAGGTTTAGCGAAAGAAACAAAATTTAAACCTGAGCATGTGCATGTCATTGGCGCGGGTACAATGGGTGGTGACATTGCGGCATGGTGTGCAATGCAAGGACTTCGTGTGACTTTGCAAGATCGAGAAGCAAAATATATTGCGCCAGCGATCAAACGTGCTTATAAACTTTATAAAGAAAAATTGAAAGAACCTTATTTAATTCAACGTGCTATGGATCGTTTAACGCCTGATGTGCAGGGTGCGGGTGTTGCACGTGCGGATGTGATTATTGAAGCAATTTATGAAGATTTAAATGCAAAACAAGAATTATTTAAATCGTTAGAATTAAGAGCAAAACCAGATGCCATTTTAGCGACGAATACTTCAAGTATTCCACTCGATGAAATAAATACGGTGATGCAAGATCCTTCCCGTTTAGTAGGTATCCATTTTTTCAATCCTGTTGCTAAAATGTTGTTAGTCGAAATTGTGAAAGGCGCGCAAACTGATCTCGCAGTCTTAAATAAAGCTTTAGCATTTACGCGCAGAATTGATCGCTTGCCATTACCTGTGAAAAGTAGTCCTGGATTTTTGGTCAATCGTATTTTAATGCCCTATCTATTAGAAAGTGTCGCTATGTTAAATGAGGGGATTCCGGCGACCGCGATTGATAAAGCCATGGTGGATTTCGGCATGCCAATGGGACCGGTGACATTAGCTGATGTGGTAGGATTGGATGTTTGTCTTTCTGTCGCAAATCATTTAAGTCAATATTTTAATACGACCATTCCTCCACAATTAATTGAAATGGTTGAGAAGGGACATTTAGGTCGCAAAACAGGCGAAGGCTTTTATAAATACACAAAAACCGGCCAAAAAATTCCGCCAAAAGGTGCTGAATATACAAAACCATTAGAACCTATTGCGGAACGTTTAGTATTGCGAATGCTGGATGAGTCTTTTGCTTGCTTACGTGAAGAGGTCGTAGAAGATGGCGATTTATTAGATGCCGGTATGATTTTTGGCACGGGATTCGCACCTTTCCGTGGCGGTCCTATTCATTACGCAAAAAAACAAGGTATTCATGAATTGTATGAACAATTCCGTCGAATTTGCGAAGAGCGCGGTGAAAAATTAACAGCTGATGATGTTTGGGAGCAAAACATAGCAGTTTAAAACTACTTGCTGCAAGCGTCGTTTAAATACCGCAAATTAAGGAGCGGTATTTCAAGGTTGATGCGTGCAGTTTAAAAGTCAATGTTCAGTACGCCAGGCTTAGTTTGGCGCACTGAACAATTACTTTTAAAACATTGCTCTAATATGCATTTTAAAAACCACTCACTCTGTTTTTTGTCAATTATTGCATTTTCTTCATAATCATCGTACGGCAAGCACCCAATGTTTCATCGCTAAACTCAGTGTTAGGCAATGACATTTTTTTTGCGGTGACAGGGAGCATGCAATTCATAACTAATCCTTTACCTACCGTATTGCCACCTTGATAATATCCTGCTTCTTCACATGCTTTGGCAATCGACTTACAAGGATTTGCAGCAAAAATGGGTGCGCTGATTAAAAATAATAAACTAGATAAAAAAATAAGTTTTTTCATAAAAAGACCTCCATGGTTTCAAAACGTCATCCCGCGGCTTGTCGTGCGGTATTGCAAACCTCTCTTACAACATCGTCGCGGCTTCTTCTGCTTTATTAAACATTTTTCAATACGTCGCTCTGCGGATTGTCCTATGATATTTCAAACTTCCCTTACAAACACACTTATCTCAAAACGTCTCCCGCGTATCTCAAAACGTCATCCCGCGGCTTGTCCGCGGGATCTAGCGCGCCTTTGGTTTCTGAATGACAGATTCCAAGGTACTACTCATATATTATCACTTCCATTTAATATTACAGCCTAAGCTGGGATATTGTTTTTCATTGACTGGCTTTTTGTTCAGAATATTATCTAAGGCATCAACTAAATCAGCACCTGTGACTGGATATTCACTACCTGGCGTGGAATGATCAAAACGACCTCGATAGACACAGGCTAAATTACCATCAAAAACATAAAAATCAGGGGTACAAGCAGCTTTATAAGCTTTTGCTACTTCTTGTGTTTCGTCGAATAAATAAGGAAAAGAATAGCCCGCTTTAATGGCTTCCTCCCGCATATGATTTGGATCGTCGCTAGGATATTTTGATATATCATTGGAATTAATTGCGATAAACACAATTCCTTTTTTTTGATAAGTGTTTGCTACTTCTGAAAGTTTTTGTTGTATATGTTTAACATAAGGGCAATGGTTGCAAATAAACATCACGACCGTTGCCATGGAAGATTTGATAGCATTTAAAGCAATAGGTTTACCAGTTACAGCATCAGGTAGTTCAAAGTGAGGTGCAATGGAACCGAGCGCAATCATTGTGGATGGCGTTTTAGCCATAAAAAAAACTCCAAAATTGAGAAATAAAGTTGAGGTTAAAATGTCTGTCATTGCCTTCGCATGGTTTTTATGCATTGTTTTGTAATCTAAAAGCCTTTTCGATTGATGCCCAATAAATAGTATTGAAATTCTCAATGAAGTAAAGCTTGACCAAGCACTTAGGCATTGCATTCCTGCCGTCATGGTATGTCGTGTGCCTTAAAACAATCCCATGCTTTTAAGAATACAAATTTAATCAAAGCTTAATCTTACAATGACGCGTTCTATTTAATAACAACAATAAATACTTGTATTGTTATGCGAATCCGGTATTCTAAAACAACTTTCGCGCAAGCAAAATAGTTTTAATTCATCTGATTTTTTCATAACAAGAAGGAGGGATCCTTGAAAAAGCAATTATTTATTCAACGTCTATTTTTTTTCATGACAACGATAGGTACTGTCAGTTTAACTGGCAACGTATTCGCTTCGGGATATCAGTTATGGGAACAAGATGGCGGAAGTGTAGGCAATTACCATGCAGGCCGTGCGGCAATTGCGGAAGATGCGAGCACAGCTTTTTATAACCCCGCTGGTCTCGTGCGTATTCCTAATCAACAATTGGTTGTCGCAATAGATCCAATTACGACTGATTTTTTATTTGATGGCACTATAACTGTCAACAATCTTAATCCTTTTACCCCAGCATCTGCAGAGGCACAAGGTGGAACATTTAATATTGTGCCAAGTTTTAATTATGCGGCACCGCTATCTAATAATGTAGTTTTTGGTTTTAGTGTAGTTGGACCTTTCGGGTTAAAAACCGATTATGGAGGTAATACCTACGCGCGTTATTCAGCAACATTAACTTCTTTACGGGTCATCGATTTTTCTCCATCACTTGGAATTGCACTAAATGATAAATTCTCTATTGGCTTTGGTTTAGATGTTGATCACGCTTTCGCCCAATTTGATTTAGACGCTGTGGCACTTGATCCGTTCACGGATACTACCTCTGAAAATAAAGGTTCAACGAATGCATTCGGGTTTCATGCAGGCGTGCTCTACCAATATTCCCCACAAACTCGAATTGGTTTAAATTATCAATCAAAAGTTACATTACATTTAAAGCATGGCGATAGTGATTTTGTCGGCCCTTTGGCAAATGGGTCGGAGGGCGGTGCACAAAAAAGTAATGATCTTGATACTAAACTACCTTTACCTGCGGTGACGAGTCTTAGTATTTTTCATTCCATTAATACAATTTGGGATGTAATGGCAACGATTAGTTATACACAATGGAGTGTATTTGACAAGCTAGTTTTAAAAAATGTCGCAGGTATTGATGAAAATTTTCAAGAAAGCAATGAAATTACGGTTGTGATTCCACAAAATTATCATAACACTTGGAACTATGCCGTAGGTGCAAATTATCATGTGAATGAGAAGTTATTTTTCCGTTCCGGATTAGGCTATGATGAAACACCTTCTAATAATGAAGATCGTAATCTTCAGCTTCCTGATTTAGACCGTATCGTATTGGCTTTAGGTGCACATTATCAAGCATCTAAAACGTTAGGGTTTGATTTGGGATGGACGCACTTTTTTCAAGGCAAATCAGATATTGATGTCACCCAACAAGTGGGTGCGCAAATTACTGATACGGTCGGTGATGTCACCGGCAGTGCGGATGTATATGCCTTCCAAATTGTCTGGAATATTGTTTAAGAATAAAATCATGCCAGCAACTTGCTGCATGATAAAAAATCTTAACTCGCATATTTAATTAAAAGCACGCGACCACCATTTTGTACTTCTAAAGTATATCGGGAATCAAGTGTTTTCATGCTGGTAATTGTTGAACTTCCCATGTTTAATGATGCCGTACCTATTTTTGTAAGGGTACAATTTTTTGAATTATAAATATCTGCGGTACAGGTATTGTTTTCACTTGAAATACATAAAGTTTTAATTTGCGTATTATTCGCAGATGAATGCCCTGGCGTTCCGTTCGCATTTTTTTTAGGAGTGTAAACCCCAACATCAGCAGAACAAGGATGGATTGAACCTGATGTCACGCGTACGGATGAATCTTCATTCGTATAATTATAAGTATCTAAATTGGCATAAGAAATCAAAGGGCTTGCAAGAAAAGTTAAAACGATAGTTTTTGTAAAACGAATCACGACTTTATCTCCATATATTATAAATCCGAGATTAATATATGCGGATCTTATTGCAAATACAATGCAGAATGATGGTAATGTTCAAAAACTTTTTACGTGTTTGTATTTGTTCACGATGCTAGGCCATGTCAGCATGTTTTTGACTTGCATTTAGCATTGCTGGATGCAAGCTAAAAACATGCTGGCATGGCAGGATTTTTAAGAATTCTAAGGTGTTGAACGTTTACCTTTATTTACATGATAAGACACCAGCGCTTTTGTTTTTCTTCTGCTTCTAATAAATCTTTCTCTGCGCAGGCGACCGCATCATTAGTCTCGTGAATTTCATCTACAATTTTATCCAAGACGGGTTGCTGATAATCGACTAATGCTTTAATGTCTTCAAAAGTTTCTTTCATCGCACGCGCGTCTGTTTCAATTTTGCGACAGGCGACGTTGCGTCTGATTAAAATTTCATGATTGGCATCTGACATTTCGCGAGCCGAAAATTTTTTTTGAGCAAAATATTTTTTTTCATCCTTCAATTGTATTTGCTGTTGAGGCGCGCCTTCTGCGGGCGCTGGTTTTTTTTTAAAAAATTCGCGATTGGATCCCATTAACATACTCCTTTATTTGAGCCAGTTCTCTAATCGATTTTTTTCAACTTCTGAAAAAAACAATCCTAATTTAGTTCGGCGCCATAAAATATCATCACAAGTTTGTGCCCATTCTTCATTAATAAGATACTCTACTTCATTTTGAAAAAGTCCATGACCGAAATCCATACCTAAATCAGATATTGAAGTTTTATTTTTTAATAATAAATGCCCTCGCGTTCCGTAATTTTTTGCATAGCGAAAGGCGAGTGCTTTAGGTAAAAAAGGGTAAGCTTTAGCAAATTGCTCTGAAAACAGAGTAAAATCTGTCATATCCCCACCAGGTAAGGGTTTTGCTTTTGTCCAAGCAGACGACATGTGTGGAAAAAAACTTTGTAATTTATCAACGGCATGTTCTGCAAGCGTGCGATTTGTCGTTAGTTTACCGCCAATGACCACAAAAAGAAGTGAGTGATTTTTTTCTTCTAATAAATATTTAAAATCGCGCGTCGTCGTTGCGACTGAATGCCCTTCATTTTGTAAGCAGCGCACTCCTGCATAAGACCAGAGAATGTCGACAGGATTGATGGATTTTTTAAAATACTCATTGATAATTTGACAAAGATATTCTTGTTCAGACGGAAGAATATGCACGTCATCTAAATTTGCTTTATATGGAATATCTGTTGTACCAATGAGCGTAAATTCATTTTGATAGGGAATGGCAAAGATAATGCGTTGATCTTTATTTTGTAAAATATAAGCGTAATCACCTTCATAAATTTTAGGAACAACAATGTGACTGCCTTTATCTAATTCTACTTCAAATTGTAAATCAGTATCTTTTATTTTATTTTGAATTTCTTTGACCCACGGACCTGCGACATTCAATAATGCTTTTGTAGAATAAGTAGATATTTCGGAAGTGTTACAATTTTTTAATTCTACTTCCCAAGTATTATTAAGTCGTTTTGCAGATAAGAATTCGGTACGCGACAAAATCTCAGCCCCATCCATTTTTGCAGAAAGTGCATTGGCTATCACTAAACGACTATCATCAGCAAAACAATCATAATATGAAAAACCTTTTGTTAAACGTGAGGCGAGCTTATTTTCGAATTTTTTATTTTTTAAATTAACGGATCGAGAGCCGGGTAATTTTTTTCTTTTTGCCAAATGGTCATATAAAAACAATCCTGCGCGAATCATCCATTGCGGACGCAAATGTTTTTCGTGTGGTAAAATAAATTCTAAAGGTTTAACTAAATGCGGTGCCCGAGATAATAAAACTTCTCGCTCAAGTAATGCCTTTCTTACTAAACCAAATTCATAAAATTCTAAATAACGTAGACCCCCATGAATCAATTTACTACTTGCAGAAGAAGTGCCTGACCCAAGATCATTTTTTTCAACTAAAGTGACTGAAAGTCCACGCCCTGCTGCATCTGCTGCAATAGCAGTGCCATTGATACCACCGCCAATAATTAATAAATCTCTTTCTATTTTCATTTTTGCTCCTATCCTCTTTTTCGTATAACATGATCGCACAACTGAAAGGAGAATAAAATGACACTGTACATGCTTGCGATTGACCAGGGGACAACGAGTAGTCGTGCAATTATTTTTACGAAAGAAGGAGAAGCGGTCAGTCAGCATCAAATTGAATTAACACAATTTTATCCAGAGCAAGGATGGGTGGAGCAAGATCCAGAAGAGATGTGGAATAATACGCTAACTTGTTGTCGCGAGGCTTTGCGAAAAATTCATTTATCAGCGAATGATATCGCAGCCATTGGCATTTCTAATCAAAGAGAAACGACGATCATTTGGGATCGCAAAACAGGGAAACCCATTTCACGCGCCATTGTCTGGCAAGATCGACGTACCGCCGATCTTTGTCGCGAATTAAGCGAGCATCCAATTAGTGCTGCTTTGCAAACAAAAACGGGATTATTACTAGACCCTTATTTTTCAGCCACTAAAATCATGTGGTTGCTCGATCATGTCCCTCACGCAAGAGATGATGCAGAAAAAGGGGATCTTGCATTCGGAACAGTCGATACCTTTTTATTGTGGCGTTTAACGCAAGGCACATCGCATGCGACCGATGCAACAAATGCATCGCGCACTTTATTATTTAATATTAATACCCAAGAGTGGGATCAAGATATTTTAACTGCTTTTAATATTCCCCAGCAAATTTTACCCGAAGTTTTAGATAGTAGTGCCAATTTCGGTTTTTCTCACGAGAGTTTTTTTGGTAAACAAATTCCTATTACTGGCATTGCGGGTGATCAACAAGCAGCAACCGTGGGCCAGGCTTGCTTTCATCCGGGGATGGTAAAAAGCACCTATGGAACCGGATGTTTTATGTTGATGAATACAGGTTCTAAATTAATCCATTCTAAAAATAAATTATTAGGTACCATTGCGTACCGTTTAAATGGACAAGTCACTTATGGTTTGGAAGGTAGTATTTTTAGCGCAGGTGTGACCATTAAATGGTTGCGCGATGTTTTAAAATTTATAAAAACAGCTGCGGAAACAGAGATATTGGCCACCCAAGTGCCTGACACGGGTGGTGTCTATTTAGTACCAGGATTTACAGGTTTAGGTGCACCTTATTGGGATCCTTTAGCGCGCGCGGGAATTTTGGGTTTAACGAGAGATAGCAATGCCGCTCATATTTGTCGTGCGGCGTTAGAAGCGGTTTGTTATCAAACCCGGGATTTATTGGATGCTATGCAAATGGATAGCGCAACACAGCTTGAAATTTTACGCGTGGATGGCGGCATGGTAGCTAATAATTGGTTGTTACAATTTTTAACAGATATTTTAAAAGTTGAAGTTGAACGTCCCGCTTGTTATGAAACCAGTGCACTGGGTGCGGCTTATTTAGCGGGTCTAAAAGTAGGGGTGTATCAATCCTTAGAGGAAATTGCTTCCATGTGGCGTGCAAATGCGCGCTTTATTCCTAAAATGCAAGATGAAGAAAGAGATGCTTTATATGCAGGATGGAAGATTGCAATTGAAAGGGTGTTGACAAAGCGAGAAGAATAGCTTTGAATGAACCGATCAGAAAAGGAATCCGAAAAATGAAACAAAGGCTTTGTGGTTTTTTAAGTTTGCTTTTTCTAACCGGAACACTCGTGCATGCAGGAAATGTGCCGGGCGCTTTCACTGTCACACTAGCTGATGCGTATTATCATTTTGCGAGTAGTTGGCAACTGAATAATACTTCGTTGCCCAATTTTGCACTGGCCTATAATATTAACGAAAAATGGGCTTTTGAAGCAGGCGCAGGTGTTTTTAATACCAAAAACAAAGAAGATGACCAACATATTCATGGTTGGCTTTATACAGCAGATGGAATTTTCCGTTTTGCTAAATACGGCCATTTGGAACCTTATTTGATCGGCGGTCTTGGCATGATCGCCATTAATCACAATGGCACCGATAATAAACATCCCGGCAACTTGAATGCGGGAATAGGTACCCAATTGTTTTGGGGTAAAACCATTGCAATGCGTGCTGAATTCCGCGATATCTATAGTACCACCGGCAGTGGACGTAATGACTACCTTTTTAACTTTGGCGTGAGTTTCTTATTTGGTGGAGATAAGCCATCATTCAAAGGTGAGAAATAATATTGTGCCGTTGCGCGGACGGCAGTACAGCCCGTCGTCCCTCGACTTGTTCGCTTGATCTAGTTTGTGCGGTTACAGCTAGGTGCGCATGTCGTAATTCATTTCGAAAGAAATATCGTAATTTACTTCCTCAATTGATAAAATTTTAATTTATTCTGTAATGCTAACAATTAAATTTAAATTAATATTAAAGGTAAAATTTATTATGCCACATATTTTAGTATCGGATATTGACAATCCTTCTTATGCGTATAGCATAAGCATCATTTCTGTACTATCTAAAAATAAAGAATTTAATAAGAAAGGGATGTATGGAATTGATGGTAATGGAAGACAAACTATCTATACAAATGGAATAGATGTAAAGCATTATCTTATTAAAGATTGTTCTGCAGATGAATTTATTAAAGCAATGCGTAACTCAGATCGTATAAAGTCTCCTGTTGCATTTAGGGTTGTAAATGATGAGCTTGTAGTAAAAAAACCATTATATTACGGCGAATGGCCAAGAAATAAAGTTGACCTTGAAAAGGTTTTGCAAAACCCTTGTATATCATCACAACAGAAACCAGAAACAAATGAAATCAAGCCAAAAGTATCATGTGGTTGATTCCACAAAATATAAATAATTAGAAAGAGTATCTCTATAATGTCTATATCTAGATTTGAAGTGAATATCACTTTGTTAAAAAGTGAAAGCAAAGCTTTAGAGGATGATGCCAGGAAGTATATTTTTGCTAAAGGCGATTCAATCCACAAATTCCATCGATGGTTACAAGTGCGCAATGTAATAAATATGGATAAAGTGTGCAAATCATTTTACGACGGCCGTTTGCATTTTGATAAATCAAATGAATTTCACCCTGTATTTTATACTCACAAAAAAGATGTTCTTGAAACATCTCATTCTTCCCTAGAAAGAATTTGTACGCAAATTAAAGATTCAAACAATGTAAATTTCAGATTAAACGCTTACAGAATAAAATCAGATTGCGACGCAGCTGAAATGTTAAAAACATTTTTATATTCTTATACTTCTCTTGATTGCACCGCCTCTATTCAATTGATGTACAATTTAACATTGTATGACGTTATTCAACTCATACATGGAGAGAAAGCAAATTCAGTTTTTAATCGATTATTTGGATCTCACCGACCACTTCAAGAACGTTTTACCATTAACAATTTTGGTGTTTACTTAAGCAAAGATAAAACAGACCCCGCATCACCTTCTCAATATTTTGGTCAAGCAATTGGGGGAATATCATTACAGGATTTAATAAAACATCCCGATTATTACATCGGAATGCAGCTCGCAGCGCAAGGCCATAAAAATTATCTAGATAAGCATCCTGCAGGATATGCTCAGGGTTGGAATGTAATATTTTGTGGGTTAACAAAAAAAAATGAACCTCTATTCTTAGCCGCAAGAAGTTCCGGAGAGGGATATTATTTAACATATGATGAGCTTATTACGTTGCTACTAAAAGGTTATAATGAATTACCTGATTTTCACTCAAGATCCCAAGCAAAAGCTGAGGCAAACAAAGATGATATCGTTGGACTCATTCCATCTGGTTCATATTTTAGATTGGATCGACTATTAGAACTCGTAGATGTTGATAAATTAAGCTTAAACTTGAGTCAATGGCTTGCAGAAAAGCAAAAAACAAAACCAGTGCAAGTTTCACCTTTATATGTAGAAGATAGTGAAAAATTTTTTATGAGCCCGAAAGAAGTCATCCGAGAAAAAATCATGCCTTTCAGATGCGTGGATGCAGAAATTAAGATTGATGACTTTACATCAAAAAAACGAAAAAGCGATGTAGAAAAAGAATATGGCAATCGATATGAGCTTTTTAGTCATAAAAGAAAATTGGCTATATCGGATTCAAAGCTCGAAATGCAAAATAAAAGAAATAAAATATTATAAGAGAGTGCTGCTGGATCCTACGGCAAAACAATTGTAACCTTGCGGTAACCGTTAAATAGCAAATGCGGATTAGAAATCAAGATGGCATGTTCCCAAAGTGCGACTGGGTTACAGGATGTAACCCACAAGGCCAGGGAAGGCTACTTTCGCACGGAGGGACAAGCCATCTTGATTTCCCTCTCAGGTATGTACGGCAGGAGTACTTATTAACCGCACAGCTGGATCCCGCGGACAAGCCGCGGGAAGACGTGTTGATTTGGAGCCTCGGGACGACGTGGTTTCGAGCCGCGGGAAGACGTGTTGGTTTGGAGCCGCGGGACGACGAAGCACTAGACAAGCCGGGACGACGGTCCTCATGATTTTAATTTCATTTTTTCTTCATCAGGTTCTTTGGATTTCCCGATTGCTTTTTTATCAATCGCGTTGGAGTCTATAATATTTTCACGGGTTTGATCGAGAATATGTTGTGTTTCTTTTATTTCCAATTCTTTTTTAGCGAGCATAAATGAAAGGTCTTCGATTTCCTTTTGTAGCAAGTCGTTTTCTTCACCTAATTCATTTTTTTCGATTATTAATGCTTGTCTTTTCTGTAAGTAACTTTTAACCTCAGGAAGTTCTGAGTTTTTTACCCATTCAAAAAAATTTTCAATTTCTTGATTTGTGATTATCAGGGCTCTATATTTACATTGAAGCTCTTCACGGCTTCTGCAAATTTTTACTTCTAAATCACTTATGTGTTTTTCTACGGTTGCTTTATCAATTTCTTTGGATTGTAAATTTTTTGCGAGTACATCAAATTCCTGCATTTGCATCGTTAGTTTTTTTTCGTATTGTTGTACCCTTCTTTTTAAGTGAAGTTGTTTAAGACTAATAAGCGAGTCTTGATCCCCTATGATAACTTTTCCAAATAATGTGTGTTTGTGGGTGCTTTTTTCGTTACTATAAATTTCAGCTATTAGTGCAAGTGAAGTGTCAAATTGTTTTTGATAATAATTTGCAATTTTTTTCTGCTCTTCATCAAAGATTATTTCATCACCACTTTCTCCTAAAAGATCGATTTCATTTTGCAATGAAATGTTCATTTTTTCGGTAAGATCTCTTTTTTTTCTTAATTCTACAACTTTTTGATAATAATCCTGAACAGAAGGAATATCCGATTTTGCCGCCCACTGAGTAATTCCTAATGTGGGCGCCGTGACGCCAAGTTTTTCACTATATATCGTTCTAATCTCTTTTAGAAATTCTTGAATGGTTTCACTATATGCATGTATTTTTTTCTCAATTTCTTTCTGCTCGTTAATCTTTTGTTTTATTTTTTTTGTTGTTTCATCATTCATTACGGGAATGGTTGATTCCATTTGCAAATTAAATAAACCTTGTAAAACGGCATTTAATAAAATGGTTTGTTTTCTACCATCTTTATCCTTTTTTATTTTTAATATGGTTGGTGGATTTTTTCTTTCTTGCATGGTTATACCTTATATTTATATTTTAATTAAATGGTTACTCCCACGGATTCGTGGGAGCAATCTATCATTCATTCTAGTTATTTTTAAAAGAGTTTTGTGGGGCGTTTGGCATTGGATCCTCATTCTCTATTTTATTTTTAAATATCAAATTTAGTTGATGGCGATTTTTGAACTTGTTAATGACCGTTTTATCATTTTCACCTGTGGTCTTCATACGTATTTTATTGTCAATAAGAGTTTGTGTTTCGTTTAATTCTATTTGTTTTTTTGCTAGGGTATCTGACAAAATATCAATTTCTTTATTCAACCAATATTGCCGCTCTTCTAACTGATGTCTTTGTCCTTCTAGTTGAATTACTTTTTGAAGAAAGTTGTTAACAGAAGAAATTTTTGAACTTTCAGCCCAACGATGAAAAAGAACTTCATTAATAGGATATGCCCTGTTTAGTAATTGATAAATATCTTTCATCTTTGCTTCTAAATGATAAATATTTTCGTTAATATTTCTTAAGCATTGGTCTATTTGAGGCTTCTCCGTTTTTTCTAAATTTTCTAAATTGTCTTTAATCTTTTTAAGTTCTTCTTTTTGCTTTTCTATGTTTTCTTTCATACTTTTATTATGGCGTTTATCGAGTTCTATGAGTGACTCTTCTGCTGTCACGTTAAGAGTTCCAGAAAATTTATGTTCCTGTACTTGAAGTGGATTGTGATAAATTTCAGCAATTTTCCCATTGATTTCAGTAGACCCGTGATGACTTTGTTTAGCGATATTATAAATTTTGTCTACATTTGTAATATTTTGCTGCAAATGCAGCATCCCTTCCTGTAATAAATGCAATTCTTCTAATTTAGCATCTCTTTTTGCTCTTAATTCTATTATTTTTTTATAATAATCTTTAGCATTCGTATTTTCTGAAGTTTCCGCCCATGCTAGAAGTTTTTCTGGCGAATCTAAATTCTCGGTAGGGTTATATAGATTTTGAAGTTCTTTAAAAATATTTTGAATCTCTTCTTGAATGGCGTCTCTTTCTTTTTCTATTTTGGTTTGATTTTTTTGATTAGCAATGACTTCTTTTAAATATTTTTTTTGTGTTTGAATTGGATCTACTGAAAAGAAATTTTTTAAAAGCACATATTTTGTACCAGGTTCACTAATTTTTTTTTTAGATTTATTTTGCGATGAAACTACACTTTTTTTGCGCTCTAACATGATTTACACCTCGTTTTTGGAGTTGGGAATAAAAGTAATAAAAATTAGTGAAAAATTATGATGCTGTATAGATGCACAGTACAGCATACTAATATGAAAGTTAATGACGTTATTGTTTCCTATTTTTTCTGCGTGATGCTCTTTGAAGTTTCCATAGTGCTTTCATTAGATGCACTAGTTTCTACAGGTAATTTAGATGTGGCGGCGCTTAATTCCATTTCTTTAGTAACCAAATCTAGGGATAAACCTTGAATTTTTTTCTGTAGAAAGCAATCTTTTTGTTCTAGCTTTTTTCTTTCTTTTATTAAGCCTTCTATTGCTTTAAACCAATTTTTAACTGAACAATTGTTAGAAGTAGAGGCCCATTTATAAAGACAATCATTATTTGTTTTTGGTACTCTTCTTTCATATGAAGGAGTAATTTTCTGGCGTATTTTATCAATTTGTTCGTTTAAAGTTGTTATGTTTGTCTCTAACGTTGATTTTTCAATTTCTCTTTTTTGAAGTTCTTTTGCAATCGCATTTATTTCTTGTTTTAATTTATGAATTGTTTCGATAGTGATAAGGGAACCCTTTTCTGGAATATAAGCTTTTCCTTCTGAGGTGTTTTGGTTTGAAAAAAAATAATGATTTGTGATTTTATCTATCGATACATTGTTATGCTCTTGCAATATTATGTTTTTTTCGAGATGAAGTTTTTCTTTTTCTTCATTAAGCGCGATGATTTCTTTTATTTCTAGTATTCTCTTAAGCCAATTTTGAACATCATTATCTTTTGAAGATTCCGCCCAGTTAAATAAACATTCATTTGTAGGATATTTTTGCCCAGTGGCTAAAGTGTAAACATTAGTAACTTTTTCAATAATATCCAAAATTTCTTTATCAAGGCTCTGAGTGTCTTTTTTTGCCTTCGCTTTTTCAACTTCCTCAATTCGTTTTAATTTTTCAAGTTGATATTTAACATTATTTTTTAGAGCAAGATATATTCTGCCATCTCTATATTTTTTCGCAGGTTTTTTTTCAGACGTTAATAATTTTTCATAATCTGCAGTGGTTAAGATTTTTTCTTCGTATGGTTTCTTCTGATTAAGTTGATTAAGTGTTAATCTTTTAGAATTATTATACTGCGCTAAATCTGCTGGAAGCTTATTTTTTTTCGCGAGCATCTGTGCAAAAGAATCAATTTCATACTGTAATTTAATTTTCATTGTTTCATGAAGATCTTTTTCTTGCTTAAAGGTTATTAATTTAGCATAACATTCTTTAACAAAAGGAAATTGTGATTGTTCTGCCCATTCTAGATAGTCATTTGAGGTACTACCCATCATTGCAAAGTATGCGTCTTTAATTTTGTCAGAAAATTTATCATTTTCTTTTATTAATAGATCAATTTGTTTTTCAAGTTTTTCTATTTGAGCGATGTTTGTCCTAATTTTTGCGAGGGCTTTTTTATCAGCTTGGGCGCTCAATTTCGCTTCTATACTCCTGAAAGATTCTGTGGTTATCGGAGATTCAATGCTTGGTCTTTCAAACATGCGGGTACCCTCGTCTTGCTTAATTAATTTTCTAAAAGTACCATACGCATTATAATTTGTACAGTGTTTTATCCTGAGTTTCAATTTTTAGCTATTTCATTTTTTGAGGAGCGAACCCTTTTGTACATTTACTACACTTTGTGCTTTTTCTTTATTTACTTCGAACTCATCAAAATATATTGATTTAAGAATATTTGTATAGAATTCAAAATCAGCTTCATTTTTTCTGAAATCGAGCGGATGAAGAGGCAATTTTTTTACATTGGATATTCCATAGTTCGATGTAACAAAATCCTGGTATTTTTTTAAATCCTCAAGAGTGGATTGCAATGATTGTAAATTTTGTGGCCAAATATGATGTAGGTTTCTTTTTAATTCTTTTATTTCTCTATAATATTTTTTTACATTTTCAATTTGGGAAAATTGAGCCCATGTATATAACATCCAATTTTGTGGTGATTCTTGACCTGTGAAGCGCATATATTGGATTCTAATTCTCTGAGTATATTGCTCAATTTGTTTTGGTGCATTTTGTATTTTTTTTTCTAAACTTTGTATTTCATTTTGAACGGAGTTGATTTTTTTTAGAATTGCATTACATGTTAAACCTTGCACTTGATTTTTTCGGGCTAAAATTTCTCTCTTTTGACTTGTGAGCGATCGCGGGCTTTTGTGGGACATGAATAGTCCTATTTTAAGCTGCAAAGTGGAAGAGGGGGTTTGATCAGATGAAGTAGGTTGTGGTTTTTTTAAATCGGCCGTTGCTTGGTTTTCTGATGAATTGATTAATTTATTATTTAATTTGTTATCTACAGTTAATAGTCCATCAGTATAAATGATTGTTTTTGAAAACATAACCACCTCTTTTGAGCATATAGTGTATTAACGCTACTATTTTTGTCAATATGCGCGCATATTTTTTAAAATAATAATATTTTATGTAATGCGTTGCGCATTAAAAGTTTAGCTGGTCAATCAAAGAGCGTCAGACTCACAAAGACCCTTATGTAAGATCGTATAATATTTTAAGAATGCTTCAATTTCTCTTATGTAGCCCTACTGCTTTTAGGTTTCGGTGTTTCGTGAAGCCGCGTAATAGTAGAATAAGATTCATTTTTCTCAAAAAAATTAGCAGCTTTACTTTGTCTGGATGAAAATGAAGCCTGCGCATTTTGAATGATTTCTTTTTGCTTATTAATTGTATTTTTTAATTGGATTTTAGACATTTCTAAATTTGATTTTTCAATTTTTAACATGCTGGGCAAACTTTTAAATTCTGACATTTTACAAACATTCAATGATGATGTTACGGCCCAATCAAATAATTCATGATAATCTTCTGGCGGATAACCGACCCATTTTATAAATTCTTTTTCAAATTTAGAGTATTCTAAATTAAATTTTTTCTCAGCATCGATTATTTTTTCTTGCGTGTCTTCAATGTCTTTTTCAAGAGTAATTAATTTTGCTTCGTTCTTTTTTTGAATAATTTGTTCTTTTAACAAATCTTTTTGACTTTGTTTTTTTTGTACCAAAAGTTTAGCCATTTGCCCGGATTTAGATAATGGCGATTTTATGGACATGAATAGTTTAGCCTTAGGCTTAACTTCGGAAAGGGGTGGTTTAGTAGGGTATGTAACTTGTAAGAGTATTCTTTTGTTCTTTTCTTTCTCAGTGCCTTTTGGTTCATTCTTGCTATCTATTTTGGGACTATTATCTATTGTGAGTAGATCTTGAGAATAGTGTACTTTATTAGAAAACATAATTACCTCGTTTTGCGTTAAAATAGATTTAATTTTACACAAAAAAGGCAATATTTAAAACAAAAAAACAGAAATTGTTTAATTTTTTGCAGGGAGTATACATAATGAAGGACATATGTGGGGAATAAGGATCCCCCGCATATTTTAAATTCATATAAAATTCAGAAGCTTAAGACGCTCCGTTCAGGTTTCTCATTTCTTAAACCAGTAAAATCTTACACGCAGTTTTTCTGGATTAAACGTTTACTACAGGGTTTATCGCTTAGTTTATGTGCTTTATTTCTCCATTTCAGCTAGTTCTTCCCTTTCTTTCATTGAAAAATATTCTCTTTCTTTAGGGCCTGTATAAAGTTGGCGAGGACGATTCAATCGATAAGAACTGCTAATCATTTCATTCCAATGCGCAATCCAACCAATGGTTCTTGCAAGTGCAAAAATGACGGTAAACATATTTGTGGGAATGCCGATCGCGCTTAAAGTAATTCCTGAATAAAAATCGACATTTGGATAAAGTTTCCTTTCGATAAAATATTCATCTTCTAAAGCAATTTTTTCAAGTTGCATTGCAATTTTAAAAAGCGGGTTATCATGTGCCCCGACGGCTTCTAATACTTCATAGCAAGTTTCTCGCATGACTTTGGCACGCGGATCATAATTTTTATAAACCCGGTGACCAAAACCTATTAAGCGGAAAGGATCATTGGGATCTTTGGCGCGGGCAATAAATTGACCGATGCGAGATTCATCTCCAATTTCTTGTAACATTTTTAATGCCGCTTCATTCGCGCCACCATGTGCAGGGCCCCAAAGTGCGGCAATCCCTGCAGAAATACAAGCGAAAGGATTTGCCCCTGTGGAACCTGCCAAACGTACGGTTGAGGTTGATGCATTTTGTTCATGGTCTGCATGCAAAATAAAAATCCGATCAAGTGCGCGCACTAAAACAGGATTGGGAACAGTGGTTTCACAGGGAGTGGCGAACATCATATGCATGAAATTTTCAGTATAAGTCATGTCATTTTGCGGTTGCATAAAAGGTTGGCCAATTGAATATTTGTAACACATCGCTGCAATGGTCGGCATTTTCGCGATAAGGCGAAGTGCAGAAATCGCGCGATGCTCTTGATTTGTGATATCTAGCGTATCGTGGTAAAAAGCAGAAAGTGCGCCCACCACGCCGACCATTACGGCCATAGGATGTGCATCACGTCGAAACCCATTAAAAAAATTGCGGATTTGTTCATGCACCATGGTGTGACGATTAATGGCTTTGTAAAATTCTGTGTATTGAGGCTCGTTTGGAAGTTCCCCGTTTAATAATAAATAGCAAACTTCGACAAAGTTGGATTCCATCGCAAGTTCAGCAATTGGGTAGCCACGATATAAAAGAATCCCTTTTTCACCATCAATAAATGTAATTTTGGATTCGCAAGCAGCGGTAGATAGAAAACCCGGATCGTATGTGAAATAGCCAGTTTTGTAGAGGTTACTGACATCAATGACGTCAGGTCCTAGGGTCCCTGATAAAATATCAAACTTTGTGGTTATTTTTTCTACATTCAGAGTTGCTTTTTTTTCCGCCATGAGAGGTCTCCATGATTACCAGTGCCAACTATAAAGAACTCAAATGATAGTTGTCAAACTGATCAGTGTTCTGATTGCTTTGGCTTAGGTCGATCGCTATAATCATGAGGTTTTTTGGGGGAATTCGTGCTGATCACGAGTTTTATAAAAATGAACGACACACTGATGAGGAATAAACCATCCCGTGAAAAAAGAAAGACCTGTTAATTTAAATCTTTTAACTATACACTTTCCAATACCTGCAATTGTTTCTATATTGCATCGTATTTCAGGTGTCATACTTTTTTTATTTATTCCCTTCATGTTATGGGGATTAAATTTATCACTTAAATCTGAATCCGATTTCAACAATATCTACACAAGTTTGCAAACGAGTACTTGTCTTAAAATCATGGTGTGGGTGGCTTTTGCTGCATTCATTTTTCATTTCGTTGCAGGTATTCGCCATTTGCTCATGGATATTCATATTGGAGATGAATTAAAAAGCGGAAGATTATCTGCATATCTTACTTTTATTGTAAGCATTTTATTAATGGTGTTCGCAGGAATTTGGTTATGGTGAAATCAGTATTAGGTGTGAATCATCAAGGTTTTCGCGATTGGTTAATCCAGCGTGTATCAGCTATTTTAATGGCTATCTATTTTATAGGTATGGTAATTTTTTTCGCGCTGCATCCAGCAGTCACCTATACCGATTGGCATCAATTATTTAGCTCGCTCGGTATCAAAATCGTGACCTTACTCGTCATTCTTTCGCTTCTTTGGCACGCATGGATAGGAATTTGGACTGTTGTCACGGATTACATTAAATGTTCCGTACTACGGTTGAGCGTTAATTCAATCGTCGTATTAGTGCTAGTCGCTTTCTTTTTTGCTGGGTTGTTTATTTTGTGGGGTTTTTAAAAAATGAATTTGGCTACATATACATTTGATGCAGTAATCGTAGGTGGCGGTGGCGCAGGTTTGCGCGCGTCTATCGAACTTGCGCAATCGGGTTTAAATATTGCTGTAATTTCTAAAGTATTTCCCACGCGTTCACATACTGTATCTGCGCAAGGTGGTGTCAATGCTGCGCTAGGCAATACAGATGGCGATGATGATTGGCGTTGGCATATGTATGACACTGTGAAAGGTTCTGATTTCTTAGGAGATCAAGATGCCATTGAATATATGTGTCGTGTAGCGCCACAGGCAATTTACGAATTAGAGCATATGGGTTTACCTTTTTCACGTTTAGATAATGGCAAAATTTATCAACGCGCATTTGGCGGTCAAACCAGAAATTATGGCAAAGAACTCGTTCATCGCACCTGTTGTGCTGCAGATCGTACAGGTCACGCAATGTTACATACCCTTTATCAAAAAAATATTGAAGCCAAAACTAAATTTTATAATGAATGGTTCGCAATTGATCTTGTAAAAACAGACGAAGGGATTGCCGGGGTTGTTGCAATTTGTATTGAAACGGGCGAAGTCGCTTTCTTTCAATCACGCGCTACGATTTTGGCAACAGGTGGCGCAGGTCGTATCTTCCAATCGACGACCAATGCACATATTAATACAGGTGATGGTTTTGGCATGGCATTACGTGCTGGCCTCCCGCTGCAAGATATGGAATTTTGGCAATTTCATCCAACCGGCATTGCAGGTGCAGGGGTATTAATTACTGAAGGAAGCCGTGGAGAAGGTGGTTATCTGATTAATAAAGATGGCGAACGTTTCATGGAGCGTTATGCGCCCAACATGAAAGATTTAGCCGGCCGCGATGTGGTTGCGCGTGCGATTATTATTGAAATT
>JADMIO010909300.1_pt1 | contig 28928 bp, 29 predicted proteins | sample 8958161 | NCBI WGS metagenome assembly JADMIO01 (sample SAMN16585339, study PRJNA669376) | soil metagenome | isolation source: Crop rotation soil | place: USA: Cullars Rotation, Alabama | collected 2011 | reverse complement strand
TTCCTATTACAAAAGGAACAGGTTTTTCACTTTGTAATTCCCGTTTTGAAACAGGAGCTGCCGCAAATGTTAGAACAAATCATTGGGGTGGCGGTGGAAGCAGTCCCTATTCTGATCCGGAAAAACAGGATTTCGAATATGTTGGATCAACCATTCCAAAAGGATCGATCATTGCATTTGAAGCATCAGCATCAGGATTCATCAATTTCACAATAAATGGAGTTTCAGTTCCGGCTACAGATTTCAGTGCACAATCAGGCTTCAGTAATTTTCTTTCTGTAACAGATCCCGACCAGGTTTTTATTACCCAGGGTAGATATACTGCTTATGGAACTGCTGGAGTTGACAGATATAATTTACTAAGTGGCAAAGTTATTTATGGTGTTTCGATCGGACAGGCATGGATACCTCTAACAAGTGCAGTTAGCACGGGTACAGGCGGCGGTTCGTCAAGGCAATCAAGAATTCCTCCGGACATACTTTGCATCAATACGGAATTTGCCACCATGAATACTCCAAGTTCTTTTGCATATTATAACCGTTCAAATGGCCAGGTGGGTAGTAAAAAAGTATTGATCGGCAAATTCACCAATTTATCTAATTGGGTAACGGGTGTTGGAACTGCAGGGGCAGATGATATAATAGCTGCTGATGCTTCTTATGCAACGGCTGGCTATACTGTTAATACTACTATTCCTGATGGAACATGGAATGGTAATTCGAATACCAATTGGTTTGATTGCAGCAACTGGGAAGGATTACATGTACCAGACAGTTCAGTGGAAGTTGTAATACAATCTATGCCCACAGCATTAAACAACTGCAATATTGATCTTACTTCCAATGCAAAAGCAAAAGAATATGTAAGTAAAGCTTATTGTGATTCTTTGACCTTGAATCCTTCTTCTGTATTATCCCTTACCGGAACAGGAAATGAAAATCTTACAACTGATAATGGTGTAACTATTGGTCAGGGTGCAACATTGAGCTTTGAAAATAATACCAATGCAAATACAGATACTTTGTTTGTACATAATTTCTTTAAGGACCTCCAAACATCAGGCAGTCTTGGTTTAGTTGCCGGACAGGGAACTGTATCTTTCGAAGATCAGCGCTTTGCAGGAACAATGGCTTCTGTTTACAGATCTTCATTGAATTTGTCATTCTATAATATGAGGATGAATAATACAAGAGGAATAAGTGCCGATAGTGACATTTATGTTCTACACAATCTTAATCTCAATGCGGGACATATTACCACCAAGCAAAGTAGATTATTCAAGCTGTTTACTTCATCTTCTTTAACCAGTCCGACTAACGTGTACGGACAAACGAATTCCGGATATAAATCGAGCTTTGTAAATGGAAGAATGTATTATGAATCTTCTTCCACTAACTCAAATATTGTATTTCCTATTGGCAAGATATCGGGTACCGATACATTATACGCACCGGTTTATTTGAATAAGGCATCATCATCAACCATTACATATAATGCAGAATATTTTAATACTGCATATACAGATGTTATAACCGATACACTTCCTATTGATCATGTTAGTTCATTAGAATACTGGAAAGTAGAATCGGATAATAACAATACTCTTGCTGATGTAAAACTCACTTTATCATGGAGACCAAATAGCAAAGTAGGTGATGGAAATGCTGCTGATAATGCAAGTGCATTGTCAGATTTGGTAGTTGCACATTATTTCAATGATGGCGCAGGTAACAAATGGAATATGGAAGGATCAAGTGCTGCAACATTTACAACCACAAGTGTTGGCGGAACTGCAGATGTTTCCTATGGAAGAATTGGGCAGTTAAATAATTTCAGCAGTTCAATGCTTGCCTACCCTTATTTCACATTGGGTACAAAATCATTATTCAATGCATTGCCTGTCCGTCTGATAAAATTCACTGCGATCGCAAAAAATAATATAACGGAATTATCGTGGGCTGCTGAACAGGAAGGAACTGTAGCAAAATATTTTATTGAAAGGAGCAATGATGGAATTCGCTTTTCATCTATTCTTTCAGAATTTCCGAAAAATTATTCTGTAACTAATTACTACAATAATGTAGATCTTATTCCTTTCAAAGGATATAATTATTACAGGCTGGTAACAATTGATAAAGCTGGTAAGAAATTATACAGCCAGGTAGAGAAAGTCTGGTTTGGTGAAAAAGGATTTTCGATCTATCCTTCTCCTGTACATAATGAATTATTTATAAACCTTCCGGTATCTTCAAATGCATGGACCGTTGAAATGGTATCATCTACCGGCCAATTATTATACAGATCTATTGGAGCTTCAGGAAATATAAAGATCGACATGAGCAGTTTTAGCAATGGAGTATATGTAGTAAAAGCTATAAACGGACTCCAGGTAATAAGTCAGAGAATTACGAAACTGTAATAAAAATAAACCCCGGCGAATCAGTCCCGGGGTTATGCAGTAGTTACGGTACTTAATAAAGAATTTTAATTCCAAGGTACCGCCTCAACAATGTCTTTATTATTAGACCGGAAATTGGTCCAAAATGTTGCTTGGTTTCCCCGTGCCTTGACAAATTTTTTATGGAATTTATTTTAAAATGAATCTCATGAAAAAAAATCATGAAACCTTTTATTCTTATTACCTGCGGGATATTAATGTTTTCCGCTGCAGATGCCCAAAAAAAGCATCATCGTCAAGTTCCTCCTCCGCCACAACCGGCACCAGTTATGAAAAATACTCCTCCCATTTTATTGGAAGTTCTTCCTCCACCACCTCCACCCGCTCCGGAATTGCCTCCGGTTCCTCCCGTACCACCTAAAGAAGTTAACAAATAAGAATTAATATAGCGCACAAAAAAAGGGATAAAGAAATTTCCTTCTTTATCCCTTTTCATTTGCCTTTTAGCGAATCTAATTAAACAGCAAAGCTTTCGCCGCATCCGCAGCTCCTGCTCGCATTTGGATTGCTGAAATAAAATCCTTTACCATTCAATCCATCGCTAAAATCCAGTGTTGTATTAACGAGGTATAAAAAACTTTTCAGATCAGTAACCACTTTTATTCCGTTATCATCAAATTCCTGGTCCATTGGTTTTTTCTCATTATCAAAATCCATCTTATAACTTAAACCGGAACAACCACCACCTACAACACTTACACGAAGAAAATAATCATTCTTTGGAAGATGTGCTTCTTCCATCAGATGAGTTACTTTATCTTTTGCTTTATCACTTACGTAGATCATATTTCCTCCTTTCTGAGATCTTAATGAACGATCGCTTCATCAAATTTTATCTTCTCCAAACCATTCTTAACCCTGTAATCATTGATAGCAGATTTGATCGCATCTTCTGCCAGCACTGAACAGTGGATCTTTACGGGAGGAAGATTCAATTCTTCAACGATATCCATGTTATCAATTTTTAATGCGTCATCAACGCTCTTTCCTTTTAGCCATTCTGTAGCTAAGGATGATGATGCGATCGCTGAGCCGCATCCGAATGTTTTGAACTTGGCATCAGTAATTACTCCTGTTGCTTCATCCACCTGTATCTGCAGGCGCATTACGTCACCGCATTCAGGAGCACCAACCAGCCCTGTTCCCACATTTTTCTGGGATTTATCCAATGTTCCAACATTCTTCGGATTCTGGTAGTGATCGATCACTTTTTCTGAGTATGCCATAATTTTTAATTTTAATTCTTGATTTTTAATTTTAGTGCGCCGCCCATTCTATCTTATTCATATCCACTCCTTCTTTATACATTTCCCAAAGCGGACTCATTTCTCTTAATTTCAGAACTGTATTTGATACCTGTTCTATTGTATAATCAATTTGTTCTTCTGTCGTAAATCTTCCTAATCCAAAACGCAACGAAGAATGTGCCAGATCATCACCCAGTCCAAGTGCTTTCAACACATAAGAAGGTTCAAGGGATGCGGAAGTACATGCAGATCCTGAGCTTAATGCAATATTCTTATTAAAGCCCATCATCAAACCCTCTCCTTCAACATATTTGAAAGAAATATTTGATACATGCGGAAGACGATGTTCCTTACTTCCATTCACATATGCTTCTTCCAATTTTAATAATGAAGTTTCTAATTTATCTCTCATCTTACTGATCCTTTCAGTATCAGCTTCCATATCGAGCATGCACAATTCACATGCTTTTCCAAATCCCACAATTCCGGGAACATTCAATGTTCCGCTGCGCATCGCTCTTTCATGTCCGCCGCCATCCATCTGAGCTGTAACCTTTACCCTTGGATTTTTTCTGCGAACATATAAAGCACCAACACCTTTTGGACCGTACATCTTGTGTGCTGTGAATGCTGCAAGGTCAATTCCATCTTTATTTACATCTACAGGAACTTTACCAACAGCCTGTGTTGCATCAGTAAAGAAAAGAACACCATGCTTTTTTGCGATCGCACTTATTTCTTTAACAGGCTGAATCGTTCCGATCTCATTATTTGCATACATGATCGCAATTAAAATAGTGGTCGGACGAATAGCAGCTTCCAATTCCTTAAGATCGATCAGACCCTCAGGATTAACCTGCAAATAAGTTACTTCTCCACCAGATTTTTCAATGTGCTTACAAGTGTCTAAAACAGCTTTATGTTCTGTAGTTGCAGTGATGATATGATTTCCTTTTGAGGAATACATTTCAAAAACTCCTTTTATCGCCAGGTTATCTGCTTCTGTTGCTCCTGATGTAAAAATTATTTCTTTTGGATCTGCACCGATAAGTTTTGCAACCTGCTCTCTTGCATAATCCACAGCTTCTTCAGCTTCCCAGCCAAATGGATGGTTTCTGCTTGCTGCGTTTCCAAAATGTTCTGTAAAATATGGTATCATCACCTCCAGTACCCTTGGGTCCATAGGTGTAGTAGCATTATTGTCTAAATAAACCGGCAATTTCAACATAGATCGATCCTTTTTTAATTCGAATACAAATTTACTAAAAAAGGAGCGTAGTAAGAAGAGGTAGGACAAGGAAACACGGAAGTCGGGAGGTTCTCGGAAGGGTTTATGGACTTATTTGATTTTTATTCCGCATCTCGCAACTTTTCCGTGAAAATCCTGCCTTCCCTGACTCCGTATCTAACCCTTATCTTTAAATAAAAAAATGTACAAGATCGACCATATAGGGATTGCAGTTGCTAATCTTTCAGCATCTATTCCCCTTTTCGAAAAATTATTGAATACTCCATGCTATAAGACAGAAGTCGTTGAAAGTGAATACGTTAACACAGGATTCTTTCAGACAGGAGAATCAAAGGTTGAATTGGTGGAAGGATACGCTCCTGTTAGTCCGATCAAAAAATTTATTGAGAAAAAAGGTGAAGGTCTTCATCATATAGCCTTCGAAGTGGAGGATATCGAAGCTGAAATGCAAAGGCTTCAAAACCTTGGATTCACCTTATTAAATGATAAACCGAAAAAAGGAGCTGATAATAAACTGGTGTGTTTTCTTCATCCAAAAACCACGAATGGAGTTCTTATTGAACTTTGCATGACGATCAGGTGAGAAAAGGATTTTCTTTCCGCTCGCTGCCAATGGTGGTTTCCGGACCATGACCGCTATAAACAATTACATTATCAGGCAAAACCAAAATTCTTTCCTTTATACTTTTGATCAATGTTGCATGATCACCCCCGGGAAGATCTGTTCTTCCGATACTTCTGTTAAATAATACATCTCCGCCAATAAGAAATGCCTGGTCCTTACAATAAAAACAAACATGTCCCGGAGAATGCCCCGGAGCAAAGATCACAACCAGTTCATCTCTTCCAAGAGTTATAGTATCCCCGTCATTTATAAAAACAAATTCTCCCTTATAATTATCAAAAGGCATTTCAAACATTAATCCTGAAGCAGGCGCCATTTCAAGCATTGCTTCTTCCTTAGGATGAATATGGAGTTTAAGGCCATATTGCTCAGCCACGAATTTATTTCCGAAAACATGATCAAGATGGCAATGAGTATTGAGAAGCAATTCCACATTTAATCCTTCCTCTTCCAGAAAGCGAAGCAGTTCTTCTTTTTCTTCATCGTTATAACATCCCGGATCGATCACCAGTGCTTCCTTTTCTTCATTGTAAAGGACATAGGTATTTTCCTGTATCGGACTAAACGTAAATATCCTGATGGAGAACATAGCTTTGTTTAAAGGTTAAACTTAATTCAAAATTAAAATTTCATCCCGCAAAGCGGGACAAAATAAGGTTTTAATAGACCGAAACAATTAATTTTAGGTATTATATACATAGTGGATTAATATTCAAATGAAAGAGATGTTGAAAAAAACGGTTTTAGCAGGAATATTCTTATGCGGGATGGTTTTCGGAATAAAGGCCCAGGTGAGCAGTGTCGAATTTGGAAAGAACAGGCTTCAATTCAAAAAATTCAAATGGCAATATTATCAGACAACCAATTTCAACGCATATTTCTATCAATCCGGACAGGAATTAGCCAAATATGTTGCCCAGGTTGCTGAAAAAGAACTTCCATCATTAGAACAATTCGTTGAATACAGTTTGCAGAGAAGAGCCAATATTGTTATCTACAATAATTTCAATGATCTGCAACAGAGTAATATTGGTTTGGGTATCGACTGGCAAAATACAGGTGGAGTTACAAAGCTGGTCAATAATAAGATGATCGTTTTTTTTAATGGCGATCATAATGATCTTCGCCGCCAGATCAGGGAAGGAATTGCAAGAATACTTACAGAGAATGTTTTATTTGGAGATGACCTTGGTGAATTTGCGGGTAATCAAACTTTACTTGATCTTCCTCAGTGGCTTACTGATGGTTACATTGCTTACGCCGGTGAAAACTGGAGCACAGCATTAGATGATGATCTAAAAAGCGAAATTCTTAGTGATAAGTATAAAAAATTCTATCAGCTTGCTTATGATAAACCTCTTATCGCCGGACATGCATTCTGGTATTACATAGAAGAAAAATATAAGAAGGAAAACGTTACCTATCTCCTTTATCTCGCACGTGTTTATAAAAATTTAAACCGCGCATTCCTGCAGGTGGCAAAGAAGAAGTTCAAGGATGTGCTTGCAGATTTCATGGTTTATGAACAGGAGAAATATGATAAGGACATCAGCAGAAGAAAAAATTATCCTAAGGGAAGTGAGATCACAAGTTTAACGCTTGGCAAACGTCTCGACTATTATCACTTCAATGTGAATCCGAATAAACGCAATGGAAATTATTCTGTTGTCCAGTACAAAAAAGGACAGTACAGGGTTTTATTAAATGAAGAAGATAAGAACAAGACATTATTGAAATTCGGTGTCAGAAGTAATGCTGATGAGATCAATCCGAATTATCCGATGATGGCTTGGGATCCAAAGGGGACAAGACTTTCGGTATTATACAGTGAAGAAGGAAGAATAAAATTCTTTGTATTTGATGTGATCACAAGGATCAAACCATATAAAAGAGATCTTACAGACAAATTCGACCAGGTGCAGGAAATGACATATATGCTTGATAGCAGGACAATGTTATTCTCAGCGGTTAAAAATGGTCATTCTGATATTTTTACTTACGATATCGAAAATGATAAAGTAAAACAGGTGACAAATGATGTGTTTGACGATCTCGATGCTTCGTTCGTTGCATTTCCGGGTAAGACAGGAATAATTTTTTCAAGCAATCGTCCGTCAGCAAATGCAAAAAGCGGAGATACTGTTCTTCCGAATAATCATTACAATATATTCCTGATCACAGATTTTAATACCAACAAACCAGAGCTTAATCAGATCACCCAATTATCGAGAGTTAAATTTGGTAATGCCCGTCATCCAATGCAATACAATGCAAGTCATTTTACTTTTGTTGATGATGAGAATGGTGTAGGAAACAGGTTTGCAGGTTTCTTCACAACAGAAAAAGCAGGACTGGATACATTGGTAAGGATAGGAGATGATATACTTCGCAATCCGTCAAGAAAAGAAGTTGATTCCCTTTTAAGAGCTTATAAAAAATCTGATGTTGATTCCATTGCAGTAGTTTCTGTTTCGAATGATTCGGCTTATATATTTCCACTTACGAATTATGCAAGCACATTACGCGAGACAAGAGTTGCAGGTGATAATAACCAGGTAAGCGAGGTAACGAGAGAAAGCGATGAGAAGATATTATACAAGCTTAAGATAGATGAGAATACTTTAAGACGTCGTAATATCAATCCTGCTCCAACTACTTACATGAAAAAATTAATGCAGGCTGATAAGATCGCTCATGGAACGGATCTCAATTCTATTAATCCGCCTGATAGTACCAGGAAGGATGATCCTTTTCAGAATGAATTTGAAAATGATAAGACCAACAATAAAAATACAATTACCAAGGTCCTTACTCCTGAAAATAATGGTGTGCTTGCAACAGCAAAATTATTTCCTTACAAACCACCAAAGTTTGCAGCAGATTACCTTGTAAGCGGATTCAATAATTCGGTATTGGCAAACAAATACCAGGCATACCAGGGTGGCGAGGGACCGATAACATTATCATCAAGCACTCCTCTGAATGGTATCATTAGGATTGGAACATCTGATATAATGGAAGACATTAAGTTTTCCGGCGGATACAGATTGTCAACTAATTTAAAAGATAATGACTGGTTATTTCAATTCCAGAATTTAAGAAAGAGAATAGATTGGGGATTCACTTTTTACAGGAATGTTCAACAGTCTGCCGGCAGTCTGCAGGGATTAGGAAAAATATATTCCAATCTTTACCAGGGAAGTTTATCATATCCATTTGATGTTGCAAGAAGCTTCAGAGTTAATATTGGATATAGATCAGACAAGCAGGTGATACGATCTTTCAACACTCCTACACTTGTATTTCCAGATGAAACAAAAGGTTATGGTTTATTGCACTTAGAATATGTATATGATAATACTCTTAATCCTGCACAGAATATCTGGAACGGAATAAGGTATAAAGCTTATGTGGACTGGAATGCACAGGTTACCAAGCTTGCGACAAACGAAGGCAGGTATACATTCAATGTTGGATTTGATGCACGAGGTTATTATCCGATCTATAGAAACTTTATTTGGGCTGGAAGAGCTGCTGCAGATTTTAGCTGGGGCAATCAGAAGTTCATTTATTACCTGGGTGGTGTTGACAACTGGCTGATGTTTGGAGATAATGAAAAAGTAGATCCAAATTCTGGTGATATTACTTACAGATATTTTAATCCGAACAATACTCCCGCTGCAGATCAATCTTATGCATTTCAATCACTCGCTGTAAACATGCGCGGATTTATCCAGAATGTTGCAAACGGGAATAATGCCATTGTAATAAACAGTGAATTCAGGTTACCTGTCTTCACAACATTATTTAGCAAACCTATCAATAATGCATTCTTGAGAAATTTCCAGCTAACTCAGTTCATTGATCTGGGAAGTGCATGGAATGGAGCTTACAATAAATTAAAACGTCCGACCAGTGTTTATGGAATACCACCGGTTCAGGTAAGTATCAAGCAAGGAGGTCTAGGTCCTTTCCTTGGTGGATACGGATTTGGTGCCCGTTCCACATTGCTGGGTTACTTCCTGAAAGTAGATGCGGGCTGGCAGATGAATGGCTTGTTTAAAGGAAAGCCGATCTGGTATTTGAGTATGGGGTTAGATTTTTAAATGGAATTGTTGGGTTTCGCATTTTTAATAAATCCTGCGAAACTCAACAACCCGATCAGGCATATCCACGCGATTCCTACTGAAAGAAATAAGGTTGATTCTCTTTTTTCAACTTCCCTCAAAGATCTTCCGGATGCCACAAAACCGTTTGCAATTTTATAAATTACCATTGCGAGTCGAACACCCTTTCGTGGTTCGCATGTGATCACCACATTATCCGTTATATTTTTAAAAACACCTTTTGAGATATGTAACATTTCTCCATCGAGAAATGCTGAGGAACGAATCGGATCACCATTTTGATCATATAACACCGCAAAGGGAGATAAACTTGCAGCCACATCCACAGTATCAGAGAAATATTTATTTAAATAATTTTTATCGGTGATATGCTGAGCAATATCTTCAGCAATTTGATTTTGGGGATCATTTGCAGCAGTGCGGTATGATTGCTGAACGGTCACATATATCAATCCGCAAAGAATCGTAATGATCAAAAATGTAATTACAAATTGAATTGTCTTTTTCATGATAAAATATTTAGGAGGGAATTAATTTTTTTAAAGAATTGGTTTCTGCATATAAAAGCTCAAACCATTTCCATTTCTCGATCTTGCTGCTAGTCCTGCCTCTCTTAAAAGCAGATCTGAATTCTTTCCAATGTTCGGGCATTGTAATAAATCCATAGATGACCGTTGCAATTACAGGGAAGGAAATATGTTGGTTACCAAGCATAAAACATTGCAGGCAGACTTCCCCGGAATCGTTTGTGTCGTAACCAAGGATAATATGCTTGATATCATGCTTGGCATAATAAGAAAGCAATTGTAATTTTCTTACTCTGATAAAATCAATAAGATCTTTTCCCAGTGACCCCTGAGGAAACTGCGCTAGCTGATCGGAGGTATAGGGGAATATCACAGGCTTTCGTATAAGCTTCAGTAAAGGCAATGCCATTTGATGCGTAAGGAAAACCAGGACCCCCGACCTTATTTTAATGATCTGCTTATACATTGTTCTATATTTAAAAGTACTTTGTATTTCAAAGTATATTAACAAAAAAATTATTTCATTCCTTTTATCATTTTTTCCAATGCATTTAAATGCTGGCGAAATTGTTTTTCTCCGGTTTTAGTGACCTGGTATAAAGTATTTGTTTTCCTCCCTATAAAACCTTTATGCACCTTAATATAGCCTGATTCCTCAAGGGTCTTAAGATGAGAAGCAAGATTACCATCGGTAACATCGATAAGACCTTTAAGATCATTAAAGCTAATGGTATCGTTCACCAGTAATGTGCTCATGATCCCCAGTCGAACCCTGCTATCAAAAACCTTATTTAAATTAACAATAGGGTTTATCATTTTGAATCCTGTTTTATTCGTTCATATTTCCACCACATGATACAACCATAAATGATATGAAGCACGCCAAAACCCGTTAACCAGATATATATACTGTAATTGGTAAGCCATAAAGCGAGCGATCCCAATACCAGTTCCGCATAGCCAAGGATCCGCACTTCACCCAATGTATGTTTTGCAGCACTTATTAAAGCAATCCCATAAAAGATCAGGCTCGCGGGTATAAGAATATCATAATATCCTAACTGACCGCAACGAAGAATAACTAAGCCACCGGTTAAAATTGGCAAAGCCAGACTCCAGATAACTCTGTAAGTTGTCGGTCCCCATAATGGCAACCCTGAACTACGGCTGCGTAACCAAGTAAAGAAAATTGCAGTCAGTAAAGCTGCAAGGAAAGTTATCCCTCCTACTAAAAGAAGGTTATTATATAATTCAGGATGATCAGCACCTGGTTTGGTACTATTATCTATGATCCTTGCGCCAAGCCATCCTCCTGCTAAAGCACATAAGCCGGCAGATATGCCGCTTAAGCCACTCAGACTTAAAAATTTGCTGCTTCGCTCCATCATCATTTTGATGTGTTTCAGCTCCTGTAAAGATTCGGTTTCCTGGTTCATAAAAGCACTTTGAAACACAAAGTAAAGGTAAAATTACAAGAGTTCCAAATGGGATCATTGTGTTTGCACTACATCGTAATACACCACATAGCTTCCATCAACAACAACGATCTGAATATTATTTATACGGGAATTGAGGGCGAAATCTACCGAACAGGCCTGTCCGGATCTATTAGTGCATTTTAATTTCATTGCATATACGCCCATTGTAGCATAATCAGGGCCCTTAACATCTTTTTTCTCAAGGATCTTATAAGTTTTGACAGTCTTGATATCCTTGGTATCCCATGTGAACGATATCCTTTGCGAATCAAGATCCATAGCACAAAAAATATTTCCCTGTGATGCATTAAAAACTGTATCGCGTTTTCCATCCACTCCCTGGATGATACAATTTGCTACAGTGTACTTAGTTACTTGTCCATACGATAAAGAACAACAAAACAACAGGGCTATCAATAACTTCATCATCTTCATTTTGAAATAATATTATTAAGATAATCTATCCAACTGAGTTAAAATATTTTTGCAGGAAAATCTTATTTCCTCATGAGTTATGATCAATGGTGGCACTATCCTCAAACAATTGGAAGCAAATAAGAACCAATCGGTAAAGATCCCATTCTCGATTACTGCATCTATTATCTTTTTATTGAGATCATAATTTTCAAATTCAACGGCTATCATCAACCCATGAGATCTGATATTTTTTATTTTCGGATGTTTTAATAATTCCCTGAATAGTTTTTCCTTTTCAAAAACAACATCGATCAGCTTTTCTTCAATCAATACTTTCATCGCCGCCAGTCCTGCGGCGCAACAAACAGGATGACCGCCAAAAGTGTTGATATTACCGAGAACAGGATCAAAGCTCAGATCATCCATTAATTTTTTATCGGCAATAAAAGCCCCCATCGGCATACCTCCACCTAACGCCTTTCCTAAAAGCAATATATCCGGAACGATTTCGAATTGTTCAAATGCCCACAGACTTCCATTCCTTCCAAATCCGCATTGGATCTCATCTAATACCAGTAATGTTCCGGTATCAGTACATTTTTTTCTTAATGCCTGTATCCATTTTTTATCAGGAACTATTACTCCTGCCTCCGCCTGGATAGTTTCCGTGATAACACATGCCGTTTCATTTGTTATCGATTGCAAAGCATCCATTGAATTATATTCAAGATGCATGACATCAGGAAGCAAAGGTCTGAACGCATTGCGCCAATACTCATCTCCCATTACACTTAATGCTCCTTGTGTACTTCCGTGATAGGAATTTTTAAATCCAATGATCTTTGATCTTCCTGTAGACCGCTTCGATAATTTCATCGCGCCTTCTGTAGCTTCAGTTCCCGATGCAGTATAAAAAACACTATTCAATGTGGATGGAAGATTATCAGTCAGCATTTTTGCATACTGAACCTGCGGCGATTGCACCAGTTCACCATAAACCATTACGTGCATGAATTTTTCCAGCTGTTCATTGATCGCCTTTATAACCTCAGGATGCCTGTGACCAACATTACAAACACTTATCCCACCAATAAGATCCAAATATTCTTTTCCATTTGCATCCCACATCTTTGATCCTTCTGCCTTTACGATCTCAAATCCTAACGGAGATGAAGATGTTTGTCCCATATTCTTTAAAAATATCTGCCTGTTGTTCATCCTGTTCTTTAGCTTTGGTCCGATCAAATTTGTTTTATGCCATTAATTCTTCCCGTAAAAGATGTGTTGCCGAAGTTCGGTAAAAACTGCTTTTTCGCTCAAAATGCTACAATTACAGGTGACGTTGTTACCGGAGATGATTGCAGCTTCTGGTTCAATTCCGTTATCAGGGGCGATGTTAACTCCATACGCCTTGGTAATAAGGTAAATGTGCAGGATGGGGCTATCATCCATTGTACCTATCAAAAAGCAGCTACCAGTATAGGAAATAATGTTAGTATCGGGCACAATTCAATCGTACATGGATGCGTTATAGATGATAACGTTTTAGTGGGTATGGGTGCAATTGTGATGGATAATGCCCGGATCGGGAGCAATTCTATCATAGCTGCAGGAGCAATAGTTCTTGAAAATACGATCGTTGAACCAGGTTCCATTTATGCCGGTGTGCCGGCAAAGCGTATAAAAGATACGCCTGAATCAATGATCAAAGGAGAAATTGACCGGATCGCAAACAACTACCTGATGTACTCCAAATGGTATCAACAGGATGTACATTAACAAAGCTTTTTGCAACACAACGATTGATTTTTTTATCTTTAAAACATGAAGAAAGTTTTACTCGCAGCTGCTTGTGTTGCATTTTTTGCCGGATGTTCTCTATTCAGAAAAAGTGAGAAATATGGTTGTCCGACAAACGGAAAAAATGTTGGAGCTGAAAAAATACTTTCAGGTGATCAGAAATCTCTGAAAGCTGTGAAGAAAGCAAAGAAGTTTAATAGTTAATAAGAGAAGGTTGAGATTGTTGAGATTGCTTCGTCGTACCTCCTCGCAATGACGAGAATTCCTATTCCTGATAAAACTTAAAAACCAATCTATGTGTTACCATTTAAAAACTACCTATGGAGGTACTGAAGCCGTGATCGACGATAATTGCGGTATCTCTAAATTTTATCTGATTGCCGATACTCTGGCAGATGAGCTCAATGTAAAATTCCTGAACCAGGTTGATGATGCTGAAACCCTCGACTGGGATTTCAAATACAAGAACCTGTTGCTCACACTTCACTACAATATTTTTAATGGGGTATCTATACTTCCTCTTAGCAATAAAGGAGTGAAAAAAGAAAACAGGGCTGTTCAGGAAATAGCTACTTTCCTGGAAAGAAGAGCTTATTAAGATATGCTCACCATTCTTTTTCCCTGATAGTATCTAATATTTTCAGATAACTGGCATAGCGGTCTGGACTGATCTCTCCGGTTCCGACTGCCCGTTTAACTGCGCAACCCGGTTCATTTATATGCATGCAATTGTTGAACTGGCAATCATTTATCAAAGCCCTCATTTCAGGAAAATAATGAGATAGCTCCTGCTTTGGTATGTCCACTAACGCAAATTCTCTCAACCCAGGCGTATCTATTATTTGTCCGCCTATAGGAATATCAAACATCTCAGCAAAGGTTGTAGTATGCAATCCCTTTCCGCTCCAGTCACTCACTTCACTCGTTCTCAATTTAAGTTCAGGAAAAATGGAATTGATAAAAGTAGATTTTCCAACTCCTGAATGACCACTCAGCAATGTCACTTTATCCTTCAATGCGGCTTTTACCTCTTCTACTCCGGTATTCTCAACAATGCTCATTAATATTACCCTGTATCCGATCCTTTCATAAACAGATCTGATCTCCGCGAAAAGCTCATGCTCTTTCTTTCTGAACAGATCAGCTTTATTGAAAACAATTATTGAAGGAACATGATAAGCTTCTGATGTAACAAGGAACCTGTCGATGAAACCTGTTGATGTTTTAGGTTCCCTTAATGTGGCAAATAATAATGACTGATCAAGATTGGATGCTACAATATGATGCTGGTTCCTGTTATGCGGCGATTCACGTGTGATGTAATTTTTTCTTTCCGCGATCTTTGTGATCATCAATGATCCTTCATCTTCATTCTCCATTTCTATCACCACATTATCCCCTACTGCAATAGGATTGGTAGACGTAATATCTCCAATTTTGAATTTACCCTTGATCCTCGCATTATACATTACACCATCCTCACCTTTTGTCACATACCAGCTGCCAGTCGATTTATAAACGCGTGCGATCACGGAAATTTTTTGAATATGGTGAACCTCAATACTGCTTCAAGAAATAAAAATACAAAGGCAGCTAATGCAAATGGGAGAAATCTTTCTGTAGACCGGTGATATGTTGTGACTCTTATCTTTGATTTTTCCAGCTTATCAATTTCATCATAAATATTTTTCAGGCTGGCATTATCCTTTGCCCGGAAATATTTCCCACCGGTTTCGTTAGCAATATTTGTCAAAAGCGTTTCATCTATTTCAACCTTTGCATTCTGCATTACAATTCCCATAGGTGTATTAACAGGAGTTGGTGCATAGCCATCAGTCCCTACGCCAATTGTATAAACTTTGATCTTGTACAGCTTCGCTAATTCTTTTGCATACGCCGGATCTATTTGTCCGCCATTATTTACTCCATCAGTTAATAATATTATGACCTTACTCTTTGAAGTGCTGCTTCTTAACCTATCTACCCCAGTTGCCAATCCGGAACCGATCGCAGTTCCATCTTCAAGCAATCCATTCCTAATTTGCTCTATTTGTAATTTCAATACACTGTGATCTGTTGTAAGCGGACATTGAGTAAAACTCTCTCCCGAAAATATTACAATACCGATACGGTCGGATTGTCTCTGATCAACAAAATCGGACGCTACCTTTTTTGCGGCTTCCATCCTGTTCGGAGTAAAATCCTGGGCCGTCATGCTTCCACTAACGTCAATGCATAATACAATATCAACACCTTCGCCTTCATTTTGCTGCTGATCATTTCTTGTTTGCGGTCGTGCTAATGCGATTATGATCAGACTGATCCCCATGAGCCTTAGAATAAAGGGTATCTGTCGTAAAGAATTTTTCCATGTTCGCAGATCATCCAAACCTTCTGTGGAAGATACTCTCACAACACCTGTCCTGCTACCCTTGATCACTTCCCATGCGATCATTAAAGGGATCAAGGCAAACAGGAAAAAGAATTCCGGCTTACCAAAGACTATATTATTGAAATAATCATAGATCATTTAGTCATTTGCATTTGAGTGTTCATGTTTGTATCAATGTGCTTTAATATCCTAACTGCTCCGTCAAGATTCTCATTGCTTGTTAAGGCTGTGGGATTATATTTTGCATATTTAACTGCGTCGGCTATTCCAATTAATCCGGCTACCTCTGCAATCGTTTCCTTTTGATATCCATTCTCCTGCAACTTCATTAATATTTCTGATGATGTTAATGGGAACAGATCCAGCTGGAGCTTCCGCGATAAATATTTACGAAGAATATTATTCAGTGTAGTATAAAAAAGTTTTAATTGAGATTTAGAAACCAGATCCTGTTGTTTTAAATGTTCTATTCCCTGCAAAGCTTCATCCAGCGGAGATAAACGCGAATCAAAAACCCTAGGTTCCTTTTTCTTTCTTCTTAGTAAATAAATAATGATCGCTAATAAAACAATGACTCCGATCACTATCGCGATAATATTCCAAACATCCCAGGGCTTGCTGACCACAATGATCGGTTTAATATCGTGAAAGGTTTTTGTACTGTCGAGCGGACTATAAGAAACATTGATCGGAATGGAATCCGTAACAATATGAAAGCTGCTGTCATTATTATAAGGTTCAACATTTACATTGAAAGAAGGAAGAATATTTAATCCGGAATCAAAGCTTGTAAGGGTATAATTTCTTGAGATCTTTAATCTTCCGTTATTGTCCAAAGTATCAACCTTCGCTTGCTGAACAAGTTCGAAATGCGCAAAGCTATCGGGCAATTCCGGAAGCGTAATGGTGAAACTATTGGCGGGAACATCAGCTTCTATCCTCAATTGCAAATGTTCACCGATCAATATCGCTCTCTTATCAATGAATGTGGAAACAGATGGCGATTGTCCATCTGCATTCAATGCTCCAACCGAAAGGATAAGTAAAAATATTAATTGGATCTTCTTCAAATAAATATATCCTAGCTTCTGTTAATGAAAAATTGTTTGAGGATCTTCACATAATCCTCATCTGTTCTTATGTGCAGCAGTGCGCCGCCAGCCTTCCTGAAGTTTGTTTTACATTCAGAGGTTTTTTGCATAAAATTCTGATTGTAATTATATCGCACCAGACCATTATTTGTATCCAGCCATTTTGTATTGCCCGTCTCCAGGTCCTGCACCTTCAACATTCCCACCTGTGGCAACTCCATATCCATCAGATCGTACACTTTTAAACCAATTACATCATGCCTTGATCCTATTACTCTCAGATCATCATCATAACCTTCATCAAGGAAATCGCTCATGATGAATGCAATACTTTTTTGCTTGGATGAATTATTAAAAAAACGGATAGCCTCCCCAAGATCAGTACCGGTGCGTTTAGGCCTTGCCGTTAGTAATTCCCTTACAATATATAATGCATGCTGCCGTCCTTTTTTCGGAGGGATATATTTTTCAATTCTGTCACTGAAAAATATCACTCCTACTTTATCATTATTATTTATTGCAGAGAAGGTCAGTACAGCAGCCACTTCAGTGATCATATCTTTTTTTCTTTGCTGTACTGTACCAAATAAAGCGCTTGAGCTGATATCAATTAAAAGTATAACAGTGAGTTCTCTTTCTTCTTCAAAGACTTTAGTGAATGGATGGGAATACCTTGCACTTACATTCCAATCGATAAACCTTACATCATCGCCGTGATAATATTCTCTTACTTCCCTGAAGCTCATACCGCGACCCTTAAAAGCAGAATGATACTCTCCAGTGAACATATGAGTAGTCAGCTTGCGACTTATTATCTCAAGCTCCTTTACTTTCTTTAATATTTCAGCAGTCGTTAGCATTATGGAACGTTCACTGCTTTTAGAATTTCAGTGATGATCATTTCAACATTTACATTTTCTGCTTCAGCCTCATAAGTGAGACCGATACGGTGACGAAGCACATCCCTGCAAATATTTCTTACATCTTCAGGAATAACATAACCTCTCTTATTCAGGAATGCATATGCTTTGGAAGCAAGAGCCAGGTTGATGCTGGCACGTGGTGAACCTCCAAATCCAATAAGTGGTTTCAATTTTGGAAGATTATACTTATCAGGATAACGTGTAGCAAAAACAATATCAATAATATATTGTTCCACTTTTTCATCCATATAAACCTGTCGCACCAATTCTCTTGCTAATAATATTTCCTGTGTAGATACTACCTGTTTGATATCAGCCATTTTTAAACCCATAACATTTTGCCGAATGATCAATTGCTCTTCAGATTTTGTTGGGTAATCGATCACCACTTTCAGCATGAAACGATCGACCTGCGCTTCGGGTAATGGATATGTTCCTTCCTGCTCAATTGGGTTTTGTGTTGCCAATACGAGGAAAGGCTCTTCCAACTGGTAAGAATTATTTCCTATTGTCACTTGTCTTTCCTGCATGGCTTCCAACAATGCGCTTTGAACCTTTGCTGGAGCACGGTTTATCTCATCAGCAAGAATAAAATTGGCGAAGATGGGTCCCTTGCGAACCATGAATTCATTCTTTTGCTGGTTATAGATCATCGTACCGGTAACATCGGCCGGTAAAAGATCAGGAGTGAACTGGATCCTACTGAACTTTGCAGCAATGCTGGAGGCAAGTGATTTTATTGATAATGTTTTTGCCAGGCCAGGAACACCTTCTAATAGCACATGACCATTGCTTAGCAAACCGATCAATAACCGGCCTACCATATGATTTTGTCCGACAATTACCTTCCCCAATTCATCATGGATCTTATCAATAAAGCTTGCTGAATGAGTTATCCTTTCATTTAATAAGCGAATGTCCTCGGCTGTTTGAAGCATTTCTCTAAATTTTGAGTGTTGAATGTTGAGTGTTGAATTTGAACACCCCAATGATTAAAATTAATATTCATCTTCAATCATAAAATTACTATGATTTATATATCATTCAATATATGAACCTTACCGTTCACCACTTAACAAAAACCTGCCCAAGGTGTCACTTAATTATAAATTTTAAATTTTAAATTATAAATTAACTTTTACCTTAACTTTTTTAAGCCGAAGGCTTACTATTCAACACTCAACATTCAACACTCAAAATTTAATAAAATGGTCGACCAACAACTCGTAACTGCCAGTACACATTTAGAAGGATACAGGATCACCAAACATCTGGGAATCGTCCGCGGAATTACCGTAAGATCAAGAAGCTTATTCGGAAATATTGCAGGAGGTTTTCAAACATTATTTGGAGGAAAGATCTCCATCTATGTAGAGCTATGCGAAAAGACAAGAGCAGAAGCATATGATCATATGATCCAGCACGCGAATGAACGCGGTGCAAATGCCATCATCAATGTTAGATATGATGCAAATGAAGTAATGAATGGGGTTACGGAAGTGCTTTGTTATGGCACTGCGGTCCAGGTTGTAAACAGTTGATCAATCATTTAAAAAGGATCGCTCCATTTTGCATCGCTATACACATTAGTTCCTGTAAGGGTTTTGATGAATGCAACCAGGTCTGTTATTTCCTGTCCGGTTAGATTTAGCTGTTGTCCGTGACCGTTAGGTGTCAGTCTCGGATCAAGATTAGTATTAGCAGGATTGATATTAATATTTGCATAATGTGCAATTGCTGCCTGCAATGTGGTGAAGTTTGCAGTATGCATTAACGGTGCATTCAGATTTCCATTAGGATTAACTACATCTCTTAAAGATGGAGATCTTGTAACAGTAACATCTATTCCTGTTCCGGAAAGATTACCTGTGATGCCATTATTTTTTGAATTTGGATCAATATCAAATTCAGGAGCTTTGTGACACTGATTGCATCCTGCACCACCAGCAGTTCTTACTCCGGTTGCATTAAATACCGGTGGTGCCAGATATAATTGCTTTCCTGAATTTTCGCTTGCAGTATAATTAGTGAATGGCGCGCCATCATTTGGTGCTGTAGCACGACCAACATCAAACCTGCTATCGAAAGATTGAATGCTGCGGACAAATTGAGCAAGACATTCCTGAATACGAGCTTCAGTAACATTGATATCGCCGTAAACAAATTTGAACAGCTCATTATAATATCCGATGGCCTGAAGTTTGGTTAATAACGCCGCGAGATTTGGATGCCCGCTTGTACCGCTGAATCCCATTTCTGAAGAATTCTGTATTGGTTGTGTAGTTTGGAATTCCAATGTTGGTGCACGTTCATCCCAGAAATATTTTACTTCCGCTTCGAATCTTGAATTCACTAAACGCATTGTATGTCGCGCTGTTGTGCCACCGAGAACACCATTGCTTGCTATGAGTTGATCACCAAATCCAAAAGCCTGCTTATGACAGCTGCCGCACGAAATAGAATTATCGATACTGAGGTTTTTATCATAGAACAGCACACGACCCAATGTGGCTTTTGCATCGGTTATTACATTAGCCCCGGTATTATCTTTTGTAATATAAACAGGCTTACCCTGACTGGCATAATTAGCAAGATTATTGGGATCTATTTTGGAACCGAAAGTGGCTTTGGTCTGAATATAGGGATCAACAGTTGTGCCTCCCGAGCTGCCGGACTTTGAGCAGCTTATCGCAATTATGATCAATACAAATAAAGCAGCGATTGGAATTTCTCTTCTCATACAGAATTTAGTTGTTCGTATGACAAGATAAATGTTTGAACGTTTAATTCAGTTAAAAATAATTTTGAAAAACTTAAAAAGGATTACTCCATTTAGGGTCAGTATATAAACTTGTACCGGATAAGGTTCTCATAAATGCAATAATATCATTAACCTCCTGAGGTGAAAGATTCAAATGCTGGCCACGACCATTATTTGCCAGTCTCGGATCCAAATTATTATTTCCCGCAACGACATTCACATTATTATAATGTCCGATCATATTTTGCAACTGGCGGAAAACACCGCTATGCATTAAAGGCGCGTTTACTCCACCGGGATTAACTATATCACGCAATGAAGGAGATCTTGTTACAGTAAGATCTGTTGTACCCGCAATGCTGCCTATTACTCCATTATTTCTTGAATTGGGATCAATATCAAATTCAGGAGCTCTGTGACATTGATTACAACCTGCACCACCTGCGATCCTCACACCTTGTGCATTGAATGTTGGTCGGCCAATAAATAATCCTTTACCATTATTTTCACTAGCAGTAAAATTCGGGAACGGATTTCCATCATTTGGAGAGGCACTTCTTCCAACATCATATTTGGAATCAAAAGATTGAATGCTTCTTATAAATTGTGCAAGACATTCCTGCATCCTGGCTTCAGTAACATTTATATCCCCATAAACAAACTGGAACAATTCATTATAATATCCTATTCCCTGAAGCTTGGTTAGCAATGTTGAAATTCCCGGGCGACCATTGGTTCCGCTGAATCCCATTTCAGAAAAATTCTGAATCGGCTGTGTTGTTTGAAATTCAAGAGAAGGCGCTCTTTCATCCCAGAAGAATTTATTTTCTGCTCCAAATCGTGCATTCACCAAACGCATGGTATGGCGGGATGTAAATCCACCTAACACACCAGGACTTGCAACTGAAGTGTCACCGAAAGCGAATTGCTGACGGTGACAACTTCCGCAGGATACAGAATTATTGACACTAAGATTTTTATCATAGAAAAGAACTCTTCCGAGAGTTGCCTTTGCATTAGTTATTCTGTTGGCACCGGTATTATCTTTTGTGATGTATGGTGGACGTGTTTGATTAGCATAGTTAGCGAGGTTCGTCAGATCGATCCTGTTTCCAAAAGTTGTTCTGACCTGGGTAAATTGGGTAACTACTGATGCAGATGTTGTAACAACATCGCCGGTGGTTCCGGACTTTGAGCAGCTAACAATTGCAATAATGGTTACGAATGATGCTGCGATCAGGGCTTGGGCTTTTCTCATACAAAATGGTTGACGATAATATTCTGGTTTCTTCCATATGGACGGATGAAGAATATTGATCCTTCGGTATGATCGTTAAGAAAATGTTATGTCCTTCGGCTAAAGCCTCAAGAAGACAATTGTATAGAAAAGTTTTTTAGGAAAGATATTTTGCGACAATAGGAACACGTCTTCCTACTCCAAAAGCTTTTGGAGAAATACGTATGATAGGACAAAACTGATTGCGTTTATACTCATTCACATTAACCATCTTTAAAACCCTGTCAACAAGGGCGCTATCAAATCCCTGCTCTTTGATTTGATCTGGTCCCTGTGTACGCTCAATATATTGATACAATATTTTATCAAGAACAGCATAATCAGGTAAACTATCAATATCCTTTTGATCAGGACGAAGCTCTGCTGATGGAGCTTTATCGATTATATTGATTGGAATAATTTCTTTATCACGATTAATGTATCGCGCTAATTCATAGACCTGCATTTTATAACAATCGCCTAATACTCCTAATCCTCCGGCCATATCACCATACAATGTTCCATAACCTGTTGCCAGTTCACTCTTGTTGGATGTATTCAATAAAATATATCCGAACTTATTTGCGATCGCCATTAGCAAATTCCCACGAACACGGGATTGAATATTTTCCTCTGCAATACTAAATGGAAGATCCTTAAAAACAGGCTTCAACTCCTTTAAAAAATCTTCATAGATATTTTTAATAGGAATGATGTCATAAGGATTGCCAAGCACTTTACTTAATTGTTCTGCATCACTAACAGAATGCCCGGTTGAATATTGAGAAGGCATCAATACCGCTCTCACATTTTCACATCCCAAAGCAGTACAGGCAAGTGCAATAGTTACTGCACTGTCAATTCCACCACTGCTACCAATGATCGCTTTGGTGAAGCCCATCTTTTTGAAATAATCTCTTATTCCCAAAATGATGGCGTCGTGAACAAATCCAATATTCAGCTTTTCGGAAAATTGTAATGGCTCCAGCATGTTCATCGGAACTCTTTCAACAGGTTCAATGACCGGTGCATCAATTGTTCCATCATCTTTCAATTCAACCGATTCTTCATATTCAACAAAACGCGGGAATTGTTTGCAAAGATTTCCGGATTTGTCAAATACAAGTGATGCTCCATCAAATACCACTTCAGTCTGACTGCCGATACAATTGCAATAAAACAATGGAAGCTTGTATTTAATAACATTGGCTTTGATCGTTGCCTTCCGGTCTTCATCATGAGTATAATCAAATGGCGATGCAGATAGATTGATCATCACATCAGGGTTCTGCTGCATCAAAACATCCATCGGACAAATTCTATACAATGGATTATCACCAAGGTTCCAGATATCCTCGCAAATGGTAACGGCCAATCTTTTGCCTTTGAATTCGACAATATGCCAATCGTATGCCGGTTCGAAATACCTGTATTCATCAAATACATCATAAGTAGGCAGACAAGTCTTATGAATTACATTTTTTACCTGCTTATCATAAAGAAAGAATGCTGCATTGAAAAGATCCTTTCCTTCTTTAACCTGGTTCCTGTCTGGGGAGCCAACTAATACACCAATTGTATCGGCATGTTCTTTTATCTGATCAATTGCCTCATAACACTTATCAATAAAATCACGGAAATCTACAAAGTCACGGGCCGGGTACCCGCAGATACACATTTCACTAAACACAACAAGGTCGGCGCCGTCCGCCTTTGCAGCCTTAATGGCACTGATGATCTTTGCGGTGTTAGCCTCAAAGTTCCCGATGTGATAATTTTGTTGTGATAAATAGATCTTCATAACGTATCACAAAATTAACCTTTTAGGTTTTTTCATTTTTCTATTTTTGCCCGCATGAAAAAGTTCCTGGCCATAATATTGATCGTTTCCCTGTTTTCATGCCATAATAATAAGATACCTGATGTTTCGGGCATTAAGATCGATCTTACTTTACAACGCTTCGAAAAGGATTTCTTTTCCATAGATACCAATAATATCCTCAATGAAATGGAAAGGCTTCGTCCGAAGTATCCTATTTTTGTAAATGATTTCACCAACCAGATTCTTGGATTCAGTGCCCAAATTCCTCCAGATAGCGTATCAAAGTTCATGCGACTTTTTATCCGTGATTATCGGTTTGTAAAAGATAGTGCTGATATCATATTTAAAGATCTTGATCCGCAGATGAAGCAAATAAAGCAGGGCTTGCAATACGTGAAATATTATTTCCCTGCTTATAAATTTCCAACAAAAGTGATCACATTCATCGGTCCTTTTGATGGTTACAGTGATATCATCACTGCAGATGCCTTTGCGGTAGGATTACAATTGCATATGGGAAGCAACTTCTCTTTTTACACTTCAGATATTTCCAGGGATCTTTTTCCTGAATACATTTCAAAAAGATTCGGACCGGAATATATAGCGGTGAATTGTATCAGGAATATTGTTGATGATCTTTATCCTGATAAAAGTGCAGGAAGAGCACTGATCGAACAAATGGTTGAAAAAGGAAAGCGTTTATATCTCATGGATAAACTCCTGCCATACACAGAAGATCATTTAAAGATCGGGTACACCAAAGATCAATTACAGGATTGTTTTGATAATGAACCAGTGATCTGGGATTTCTTCCTTAATAATGATATGCTGAATAATTCGGAACAGAATGTAATTAAGGCTTACATCACCGACGGACCAAAAACACAGGAGCTTGGTGAAGATTCTCCGGGAAATATCGGATCATTTGCCGGTTGGCAAATAGTCAAGAAATATATGAATGAACATTCGGGAACTAAGCTAGATGAGCTTATGAAAAAAGATGCAAGAGAGATCTATACAGAATCTCATTATAAACCACATTAGATTTTTTAAAAGGGATTGTCATCCTGAGCGCAGCCGAAGGATTAGTTTAACTTAAAAGGAACTATCATTTCAAACGCAGGAATATTTACATAGAAATTCTTTTTGTTGTTCAGATTTTCCATGAAATATGTGCCATGCATTTTACCCAATTCAGTATTGAGATTACAGCCGCTGATATATTGATATTTATCTCCCGGATCAATGCTTGGCTGAACGCCGATCACCCCTTCCCCTTCCACTTCGCGGTGGCTGCTATTGCTGTCGAAGATGAACCAATGTCTCCTTAATAATCTAACCGGAAAAATATTGTTGTTTTCGATAGTGATGCGGTATGCGAACATGTATTCATGATTCACAGGATTGCTGTGATCAGGCTGATAAAACGTTTCTACCGTTATCTTAACTCCTTCGGATATTTTGGATACCATATGCGTGATTTGATTTTATTAAACGCATAACCAATTAATATTGTTTCAGGCTATGAATAAAATACCTTCTTCAGCTATTTTACACCATACATTGAAGATATTACTTTGCCTTTATATAACCGTTTTTTTGCAGCCACTGTAAAACTTTCTGCCTGTTATCACCCTGCACCAGTATTTCACCGTCCTTTACTGAACCTCCTGTGCCACAAAAGGTTTTCAGCTTCTTTCCCAGGTCCTCCATATCGCTAAGCGTGCCAGTAAATCCAGAAATTAAAGTAACTGCCTTTCCTGCTCTTTGTTTCTTATCCAGACTTACCCTTAATTGCTGCTTATCGGGAGATATGGTTATTTGTTCCTCCTGATCTTCTTCAATTTTAAATTCAGGATTGGTGGAATAAACAATTCCTGAAGTATTTATTTTCTTAGCCATCGATTTGTGCTTTTAAACTCAGGTCAAGACTCCGGGCCTGGTGAATTGTGGCACCTGTGGAGATATAATCTACTCCTGTTGCGGCATATTCTTTAAGATTATCAAGATTGATGCCTCCGCTCGCTTCCGTTTCCACTTTTCCATTAATGATCTTTAATGCTTCTGTGATCTGTGCCGGAGTAAAATTATCCAGCAATATCCTGTCGGCCTTGCCGGTTGATAAAACCTTTTTTACATCTTCAATATTTCTTGTTTCCACTTCTATTTTAAGATGCAGATCTTTTGCTTTTACATAATCATAAGCTCTTTTTATTGCCTTTTCAATTCCGCCTGCATAATCTATATGATTATCCTTAAGCATGATCATATCATACAAACCAAATCTATGGTTCACTCCGCCACCAATTCTTATAGCTTCCTTTTCCAGTAAACGAAAATTAGGTGTCGTTTTACGAGTATCCAGTAATTTGGTTTTGGTTCCTTTTAAAATGTCGGTATACTTCTTTGTTAGTGTTGCGATCCCGCTCATTCGCTGCATGCAATTCAAAACCAGTCGCTCACAAATCAATATTGTATGCACTTTTGCAGAAACTTCAAATGCCACTTCTCCATATTTCATAGCATCACCATCTTTTTTGAATACAGTAAAAACAGAAGCAGGTTCAACCTGATGAAATATTTTTTCTGCAACTTCAACTCCGGCCAGAATACCGTCTTCTTTAATTTTTAAAATGGCTTTACCCATTGAATCTTTATCAATTGATGCAAGTGTTGAATGATCTCCTTCACCAACATCTTCTTTCAATGCGTTGGTGATGAGTTCTTTTAACTGGATGTTGAATGTTGAGTGTTGAATGTTGAATGGATGTTGAGTTTCGAAGTTAACTATTTTTCAAACCTCAACTCCTGAAGAAGTTGTTTGTCCCCCTTTTGCTTAAGAAAGAAAGTCGTTCTGTAAATACCATTCCTGGTTTCGAGAGTTCCTATGCAATATTGGGATCCGGAGTTATCGCCTTTATGTATTACTTCAAATTTGCGTACGATATTATTGGAGAAAAAATCACGAAGTACCAATTCGGCCTGACTCTTACTATACGAATTGGATTTATCAGGAAACGCAAGCTCTACCGTATTGTCAAAAAATCTTGACACTTGCGATGCGTTCCCATTTTTTATCCCTTCCACTACATCATCTACTGAAATAAAAGAGCAAAGGAAGAAGATCGAAAGGACACTATTTAAGAATACCCTTTTCATACTTAAGATTTGCTAAAAGTGTGCCAATCAAGCAGGTTTCAGAAGTTTCAAGGGTTTCAAAGGTTTGAAACTTTGTATTTTCGCCCTATGCAAAAAGTAATACTGATCATAATGGATGGATGGGGACTCGGAAAAGTGCCTTCAAGTGATGCCATCCAGCATGCAAATGTTCCATTCGTTTCTTCTCTTTATAAAAAATATCCAAACACACAATTGGTAACATGTGGTGAAGCTGTTGGTTTACCCGACGGACAAATGGGAAACAGTGAAGTCGGCCATTTGAACCTCGGTGCCGGAAAAGTAGTGTACCAGGAATTACAAAGAATAAATGTGGCCATAAGAAGCGGTGAATTTCAGAAAAACAAAGTCCTGCTTGATGCAATTCAATATGCAAAATCCAATAAAAAAGCATTGCATTTAATGGGCCTTGTAAGTGATGGAGGAGTGCATTCTCATATATCACATTTGAAAGCTTTGACAACACTTTGTAAAGAAAATGGTCTCGATGAAGTATACATACAAGCGTTTACGGATGGCCGTGATACTGATCCAAAAAGCGGAATACATTTTTTAAAAGATCTGCAGGATCATTTAAACGTATCAACAGGAAAGATAGCATCCATAACAGGAAGGTATTATGCAATGGACCGAGATAAAAGATGGGAACGGGTAAAAGTAGCATATGATGCTTTGGTCCATAGAACAGGGGAATTATCTGATGATCTTTTATCTTCTGTAAATAATTCCTATCAAAATAATGTTACTGATGAATTCATAAAACCGGTCATCAATTCATCTACACCTAATGGGGCTATTAAAGATGGTGATGCCGTGATCTGTTTCAATTTCAGGACTGACCGCTGCCGCGAGATCACTCAGGCATTAACACAATCTCCTTTCCAGGAATACGCCATGCATCCATTGGATCTGCATTATACCACAATGACAATGTATGATCATACTTATAAGAATATAAAAGTCGTTTTTGAAAAAGATGATCTGAAAAATACATTGGGAGAAGTGCTTGCTCAAAATAATAAAACACAAATAAGGATTGCAGAAACAGAAAAATATCCGCACGTTACATTCTTCTTTAGCGGAGGAAGAGAACAACCATTTGAAGGTGAGAAAAGAATTATGATCCCTTCCCCAAAGGTTGCTACATACGATCTTCAGCCTGAAATGAGCGCCTATGGCGTAACTGAGGCACTCCTGCCTGAAATTGAAAAAGGATCTGCAGATTTTATTTGTCTCAATTATGCCAATACAGATATGGTTGGTCATACCGGTGTTTGGAATGCTGTAATAACTGCAGCAGAGACAGTTGATAAATGCGTTGAAAAGATTGTTACTGCCGCATTAAAGAGTGATTATATTATTTTGTTAACTGCTGATCATGGAAATGCGGATTATATGATCAATGGAGATGGCACCCCAAATACTGCGCATACATTAAATCTTGTTCCTTTATTTCTGATCAGCAATTCCTGGAAAGGAAATTTAAAGGCAGGGAAACTGGGAGATATTGCTCCAACCATCTTAACACTTATGGATCTTCCCATTCCACCGGAAATG
>JADMIO011409326.1_pt1 | contig 28930 bp, 16 predicted proteins | sample 8958161 | NCBI WGS metagenome assembly JADMIO01 (sample SAMN16585339, study PRJNA669376) | soil metagenome | isolation source: Crop rotation soil | place: USA: Cullars Rotation, Alabama | collected 2011 | reverse complement strand
GCCGCGACTTCAAGTCACGTGAATTCCAAGCTTCGGATCCCACTGTGCTGGAAAGTGCGATATAAGGTTTGCCAGGCATTTGTTCGCCTAATTGTAGATACGGCATGAAGCGTTTGCCACGATTGGCAAGGGTAGCGGTTGCTACAGCCAGTTGTAAGGGGGTCGTTTGCATGAAGCCTTGGCCTATCCCTGAGTTAATCGTGTCTCCGGGATACCACGACGTACCTTTGGTTTTGCGCTTCCATTCGGGTGAGGCAACAATGCCAGGGAGCTCATCATCCAAATCAATACCGGATAATTCGCCAAACCCAAATTGAGTAAGAATGGTATTCATGCGTCGAATGCCGAGTTTTGAAGCTAAGTGATAGAAATAGGTATCACACGATCCCATAATCGCTTTGCTCAAATTAACTACCCCATGACCATGATGGCGCCAATCATGAAAAATATGGGACGAATGAGGTAGTTCAAACCAACCCGGATCAAATAACGTCTCATCTGGGGTGATCACCTCAGAGCGTAATCCCTCCAGGGCAAAATAAGGTTTAATCGTCGATGCAAAGGGGTAAAGGCCACGTAATGCACGATTGAAAAGGGGGCGATCTTCCGATTGCTGTAAGGCGCGGTAGTTTTTTTGAGTAATGCCATGGACAAAAATATTGGGATCGTAGCCAGGTTTGCTGACCATGGCGAGCACTTGGCCGGTTGCAGGTTGAATGGCGACGATGGCGCCACGGTGGTGTTCTAAGGTTTTCTCGGTGACTAACTGCAATTTGCTATCTAGCGTGAGATAAATGTTTTTTCCAGGCGTGCTGCGAATTTCTTTTAAAGTTCGGATGGGTTTACCACTGGCATCTTTTTCGACTTGTTCATATCCCACGTAGCCGTGTAATTCTTCTTCATAAAATTTTTCTATCCCAAGCTTGCCGATATAATAGCTGGCGCTGTAGTTGACTGCATCGATTTCATTTAATTCTTGGATATTAATGCGTCCTACGTATCCCATCACATGACTAAAACTTTCACCATAAGGATAGTGCCGCATTAACCGTGCTTTCACGATGACACCGGGAAGGCGATGTTGATTTTCAGCGATATGTGCCACTTCTTGCTCAGTGAGGCGTAGTTTTAAAGGGATGTCATCAAAGCGGCGATGTTGTTTAAGTTGTTTTTGGAATTGATGGATGTCGCTATCGTCGAGTGTAACCATTTTTGCTAGCGTCTTTAATGTCGCTTTGATGTCGGTGACTTTATTAGGGATAATATCTAAGCTGAAAACAGGTATGTTTTCGGCAAGCAATACACCGTTTCGGTCATAAATTAACCCGCGCGTGGGCTCAATCGGTACTAAATCCAGTCTGTTTTGAGTGGAGAGGGTTGTATAAAGTGCGTGCTTGTAGATTTGCAGATTGGCAAGTCGTATAACTAAGACGATGATCAAAATACTGATCAAAATAAGCGCGGCCATGGAGCGCTGGGTGACGAGTTGTATTTCTTGATAATGATTTTTGATGGGAATTCGTTTTTGCATCTTAGGGCCGAGATGGTTATCAGGTTCCCTATCTTACCGTTAGTTGAATAAAATCTAAAAGCGATATCCCACATCGAGCATCAAGGGAACAGTGAGCCCTGAGTTTTGATTGGCGAGGTGGGCATTAGAATAATGTAGGGCGTGAATGCCGAGTGATAGCTTTTCTGATTTACCGAAGAGTGCGCCAATGCCCATACGATCTTGGAAAGCGAAGTGAATACCCAAGTTGCGGTCTTCTAGGCGGGTGCGATTGAGATAAGAAAGGCCAATGCTGAGCTCTAAAAAAGGTAAAACCGGGCCGCGTCTACGGAAGGTGTAGCGTACGACTGGTGCCATGGAATAAATATTTAGCGATGAATTGTAAGAGGTATTGGTTGAAAAATGAGAAAATCCACCATCAAAGTAGAGGTTGAACCGACGCCATTTGAAGCGTTGGGGGTCGTAATTTAGCATGAGTTGGTAGCCATGGAGATGAGAGGGTTCTTTGGTGATCATGGGCAAGGAGAAGGTCGCGCCATACTTGGGCTCTGCCACACTCAGCGTGGGGAGCAAGAGAAGCGTTAGCAGTAGGAACCTTAGGCGTCTCGTGATTGGCACTGGTATCTTCCGTAATACCCATAAGTCTTGAAGTGTAGCATGGTCTAAAGGGGATGAGTAGTGGGGAAAAATGGGTACTTAGTCGTGTTTTTTAAATCCCAATGCCGCTAATCTTGCTTCTAGACTGGGGTGCGTTGAGAAGAAATCGCTGATCGATGCGATGGGATGAATACCTGCTTGCATGGGGTCGAAAATATACGATTCACGGCGGATATTCTCATGCGGCGTTTGCTGATAGTCGATATTATATTGATCATGGTGTTGTTGGTGATCACCTTGAATCTTTAAGAGAGCAGAGGCAAGCGGTTGATTGGTGCGCATGAGTTCGACCGCGCCTGCATCTGCCATGAGTTCGCGTGTGCGACTGAGGTATAAGAGTAAAAGCACGGTGATGATAGGTAAGAGGAAGCGCAATATAAAGATAATAGCGACAAGTGAACCCCGTGACCGATTGTCGCTACGACGGTTGTCGGAAAAAAGGGTACTTCTGAACAAAATATCTAAGACGATGATGGTGATGTTCGCAAGTAGCGATGCAGTTAATGTCAGCTTAATATCTAGATGGCGAATATGACTCAATTCATGTGCCATGACAGCTTGTAGCTCATCACGATTTAATTTTTCAATAAGTCCTCGTGTAATTGCCACCATGGCTGATTTTTCACTGTACCCACTCGCAAATGCATTCATGTAGTCAGCATCAATGATGAAAACTTTTGGCATATAGTGAAGACCCGCCGCAATTTTCATTTCTTCAATGACATTATAAAGTTGCTGTTCTGTCCTGTTTTTTGCTGTTTCTGCAGTAATTTCATGATAGTTGGTGCCAAGGAGCATTAATTTATCATAGAGCGTATAGCTGATGAATAACGAGATAGCGGCAATTCCAAAAAGGATAAGCGTCGCAATGGGAAATAATTTTAAGGTGACCAAGGCGGTTAATAGTTGCTTGACGGTTGCTTGTGGATAGGTGGATGAGTAAAGGAACATATCCACTAGCATGCCAATTGAGCAATAAATCAGAAAGAATAGAAGAATGATCACCGTGGTACGGAAATGATTTTGACGCAGCGTCTTCCGCCAATCGGCGGTAGATGCGGTGTATTGATTAAGAGGCGTCGACATACGTCACTTTATAATTGCACAGTATAAGATTCTTGTTCAGCCACTTTTTGAGTGCTGAGCTGCCAGTAAGGGAAATCAAAATCTAATTTACTTTTGAATGTTGTGACAATGGCTGAGGCTGGGAACGATTTTTTGTTCGCATTATAAATCTCAATGCTATCGTTATATGATTGCTTGGCGTAAGCGAGCTTATTTTCAGTGCTGACAATCTCTTCTTGCAGCTGTATGCAGTTTTGATTGGCTTTGAGATCAGGGTATTGCTCAAAGACGACATTGAGATTGGAGGCGATAGTAGAAATTTGATTTTCTGCCGCTACCCGTGTTTTTTCATCGCCGCTGGCTTTGGCTTGTTGGGCTTGATTACGCAATGCCACGACATCTTTTAAGGTGGTCTTTTCGTAGTCAATGTATTTTTTAACAACATTAATGAGTGATTCAAATACTTTGAAGCGGCGATCGAGCTGGATATCAATTTGCTTTTGATTGTTACGCACGGACTCAATTTGTGCAATCAGGCGGTTGTAAGTCAAAATGACGTAACCGACAATGGCTACGATAATAAGCAAAATAATAAGAGACATGATGCGCGTACTCCGTTAATGACAAGATAGCTGAGTTTGATTATAGCATTCTTGTGGGGTAAGCCAAGGGGTTATGTGATGTTAAACTCGCGGAATCGCATACGTTGCAAATAGATGATCCACCCACCGTTTACTAATCTGATCTAATAAGCGATTTTGCATTTGGCGCGCATCAATATGATCAATATCAATCAGTTCTAAGGGTTGATCTTGCCAGGAGCAAGCAAACACGGCTTTGGTACGCAGGCCGGTTTCAGGGTCGATTTGCCATTGTAAGCATTGCGCACACACGCCTTTAAGCATGCATTGCATGTTGCCATATACTGAGCCAAATACTTTTGGATCTTTGGGAAGGTGATCTTTGAAAATAGTTTTGCGGGCGAATTGGAATCGACGCAGTAGTGTGGTGTCACCAACGACGAAAATACGATCCACATCCATAAACGTATTCTTTTTTGCTTGTTTAATGAACGTGTCTACGGCATCTTCGTTGGTATTTTGTTGCCAAATAATATGATCAACAGCGTTTTCTAATTGCTCACGACAATATAATTCAGTCTCATCTTTTAATTGGCAAATATAAATGACACGGTTGCCTGCGGAGCGGAGTGCGGGGCCATAACTGCGGACGAAGGCAAAGCTACTGGCGATACCAATAATGAGAACGGTTTCATGCGCAGAGGGGATTTTTGCGCGTACACCGGTTGGGCCCATGAGTGAAACAGGTTCCCCAGGTTGAAGGGCTGCGCATAAGGTGGCGGTGGCACTGTTTTCATTGACAATAAAAGTGAGTGTGCCACGTTTGTTATCGCATTCGGCCGTGACGAGTGCGAGAGGTTCCATTTGCAATAAGGTATGGTCGATGCGTGGTGCCAGCGTTTCAAAATTTTGTAAACGATAAAATTCCCCTGCTTTAAAATGTTTCGCAGCCAGTGGCGCTTTAATCGTTAATTCGATGACAGTCGGTGTTTTACGCGAAACGCTTAAGACGGTAGCGTTAAATAACTCACGCATTGCCGCTGCAAATTGGCGATATTCGTTTTCATCGCCGAGGTTTCCTAATTTATCTTGCAACACCGTTAAAATTTTTGGATAAGTACGCATGCCGGATGCGATCGCTTTCACTACGCTGCCATGAAAAACAGGATGCGTATCACCAATTAAACTAACGCGTTGATCGTCTTTTTGATACGAGGTAAAGGGGCCAAATTGCGGATCTTTGCAGTGCAACACACCATGGGCAATCGTTAAATCACCATCGGTATCTTCGTAATGTTGATATTGCATATTTAAACGATGAAAGGTGCCTTGATGTTCAAATTCATAAGCGGTATTAGGGGCAGTACCTGTCGCGACTAAGATCGAGCGCGCAGGCAAACGTACTTCTTCGGCAGTGGTGACCCATTCATTCGCCTGATTGCGAATACGGCGATGGCAAATTAAACTTTCGGCATGATCATATTCGTTAAGATCAACCGCGGCAGGCTCCAGGCCTTCGGCATAATAAATGCCTTCATCTAGTGCTTTTTTAAGCTCTTCGTGATTATTGATATAGGCGGGTGATTCTTGCATTGATCGACGATACGCAATGGTCACGCCGCCCCATTCGCGCGCGAGCTTGATAAAGTTGGGTTGCTCGTTCAGCGTTTTTGCGCGTTCTCGCTCTTTGTGTACAGCCAAGCCATGACGTAAATACTCAGCTAAAATTTCGCGTGAAGCAGGGTCTAATTCTTGATGAATGGTTTCTTCGCCATATGCCTGTTTTAAAATTTCGTATCGATAACGTATTTTTTCGACCTGTGATATGTAATACGCCTGAATTTCAGTGGCAGTATCTACACCTGTTAAACCACCCCCAATGATGACCGCCGGGAGGCGTACTTGTAAATTAGTGAGGCTGCTTGCTTTGACAGCGTTGCCAAGTTGCAAAGCCATTAAAAAATCATTGGCTTGACGCATGCCAGGGGCAAGGCTGTGAGGAATCGGCAGCGCTTTGGGTAAGCCTGCGCCAACGGCGACGACAAAGTGATCAAAACCCATTTTCCAAGCATCTTCCACGGTGAGGGTGCCACCAAAACGAACACCGCCAAAGACTTGAAAATGGGGACGGCGCATGAGGCTTAAATAAATGAGTTTTAAAAAGTTTTTATCCCAGCGAACCGTGATGCCATATTCAGCGACACCGCCAAAGCCTGCCATCAAGCGTTCATCAAGCGATTCTTTCAAATCAGCGTAGCGATAAATGGGTTGATCAATGAGTGAGGGGGGGAGCGGTTCAATTTTAAGGCCATCAAATCCCACTACCGCAAAACCCTCTAGCAATAAATGATGCGCTAATGTAAATCCAGCAGGGCCCATGCCCGCAATCATGACTTTGAGGCCATTGTAGGGTTTCATGACCCATTGTGTTTGGCGCAAGGGGTTCCAGCGTGTTAGTAAATCGTATATTTCAACGCCCCAGGGTAAATCGAGTACGTCGGTTAAGACACGAGTTTCGATTTGCGGGATGTTAACCGGATCTTGTTTTTGGTAGATGCAGGCTTTCATGCAATCATTGCAAATGCGATGACCGGTGGCAGGACACATGGGATTATCTACCATGACCATAGCAAGCGCGGCGAGGGTATAGCCGTCTTTTTTCAGAAAGTGCATTTCAGAAATTTTTTCTTCGAGCGGGCAGCCGGTGAGGGTGACATCCAACGGGTTTTTTTTGAAGCCTTGTGCCGGGTCGCCTTTTTTAACCGGGAACCCTTTAGAACAAAAATCGCCATCATGATCATGGCAGTAGATGCAATAGTTAATCTCATCTTGAACTTCACGTGCGCTCATGCGCGGATCGGTGAGTTGAAAGCCATCACGTAATCGTAAGGAGCTATCGGTGACAGTGAGGCGACCGCATTTGTCATGATCGAGTGCGACAGTGGGTACCAGGTTTGTATAATCAATGCGTTCGGGCAGATGAAAGCTCACCCAACCGTGGACGGTATGTTGCCCTTCGGGGGTCGCTAGAGCTTGCGCACACCATTGGACGAGTTTTTCGATTTTGTCTTTGTTGGCATCTGGGTTTTCAAGATACTGCGCCCCTAAAAGGGCAACGCTTAATTCTTTATCCTCTGCTTTGATAGCAGCGGCATGACGCTCATCCTCAAGCCAGGTGTTGAGTTCCATAAAAGAAGGAAAGGTGGCCACTTTTGCTAATTCTTTTTTGGCCCGGCGTAAAACAAAGTATTTTTTGAAAACAGAAATAGGATTATTAGACGTGGTTTTAGCTTGAGCGATGGCGAGCGCTTCTTCAATCTGAAAAAGGGAAGCAAGAAATTGCTCGAGAAAGGTAGCGCAACTAATTAATAATTCACTTGTTTCTTGTGTTGTTAGGGTATGGTGCTCATTGCGATAGGCGAGTAGTTGTGTGAGCCATTCAGGGTGCGCGTCTTTGAGTTGGGTGAGAAAGGCTTGATCAAGACGATATAATCCATCCGAGTGAAATAACTCGGTAAAGGTGACATGCTGTAGGCGCAGTGTGGGGCTCATTGCCAGATCATACCAGTAGGGTGGATTACGCCGCCAGGCTATCGTCCAACTTATTGCAATTTCTTTTTCAATAACGCATTCAACTGTCCTGGGCTGAGCGTGCCACCGGAGGCTTTCATGGCCTGGCCGACAAAGAAGCCAAAGAGTTTTTCTTTGCCTGCGCGATAATCGGCCACTTGTTGGGGATTTTGGGCAATAATGTCATCAATTAACGTTTCAATAGCGCCACTGTCGGTGACTTGCTTTAAGCCGCGTTTTTCGATGATCTCATCGACCTCACCCTCACGATTCCATAAGGCTTCAAAAATCGTTTTGGCGATTTTGCCAGAGATGGTTTCATCGGCAATGCGAGAGATTAATTTGCCTAATTGGGCGGCGGTGATGGGGCTGTCACTGATTTCTAACCCTGCTTTGTTTAATGAACCAAATAACTCACCCATGACCCAATTGGCGGCAAGCTTTGGTTGGTTGCCAGATTCCTTGACCACTTCTTCATAAAAATAGGCCATTTCTTTACTGCTGACGATGACATTCGCATCATAGTCATTTAAACCATACTCATTAATAAAGCGTTGGCGTTTTTGTTGAGGGAGTTCAGGTAACTGGCTTCTCACTTCTTCAATTAGCGCGTCGGTAATGACTAAGGGTAATAAGTCAGGATCGGGAAAATAGCGATAATCATTGGCTTCTTCTTTGCTACGCATGGGGCGCGTTTCATTTTTATTGGAATCGTAGAGCCGCGTTTCTTGGGTAATTTTTCCCCCATTTTCGAGCACACCAATTTGACGTTCTACTTCAAATAGAATGGCGCGTTCAACAAAACGGAAAGAATTAATGTTTTTTAATTCGGTGCGTGTGCCGTATTTTTCTTGGCCTTTGGGGCGTACAGAGACATTGGCATCGCAGCGGAAGGAGCCTTCTTGCATATTGCCATCGCAAATGTCTAAGTAGCGTACTAAGGCATGCACGGTTTTAAGATAAGCGACGGCTTCTTTTGCTGAGCGCATATCGGGTTCTGACACAATTTCTAATAATGGCGTGCCCGCACGATTTAAATCAATGCCACTCAGGCCATGAAAATCTTCATGCAATGATTTGCCTGCATCTTCTTCTAAATGTGCGCGGGTGATGGCAATGCGTTTAGTGACACCATCGTCTAGTGGTATATCAAGATAACCCGGGCCGACGATAGGTAATTCGTATTGACTGATTTGGTATCCTTTGGGTAGATCAGGATAAAAATAATTTTTGCGCGCAAAGACCGATTTGCGGGTGATGGAGGCGTTTGCACCAAGGCCAAATTTAATCGCCATCTCTACAGCTTCTTTATTTAAGACGGGTAAGACACCAGGTAGCCCTAAATCGATGGCACAGGCTTGTGTATTTGGTTCAGCACCAAATTGCGTGGAGGCGCCCGAAAAAATTTTACTTTTTGTGGCTAATTGTGCGTGAATTTCAAGACCAATAACGACTTCCCATTCCATAAATTAAAACCCCTCTGGCGTTTGTGTGTGCCAATCTGTGACTTTTTGATACCAATGAGCGATGTTGAGAAGCTTTGCTTCGCCAAATAAATTTCCAATTAATTGCATACCAATAGGTAGCTGGTTTGCAAAACCTGCCGGCATGGAAATGGCGGGAAGGCCTGCTAAATTCACGGCGATGGTGTAAATATCGGCGAGGTACATGCTAATGGGGTTACTGGATTTTTCACCGACTTTAAATGCCGTGGTAGGGGAGGTAGGGCAAAGAATGACATCGACTTGTTTAAAGGCAGTCGTGAAGTCATCGCGAATTAAACGACGAATTTTTTGGGCTTGTAAATAATAAGCATCGTAATAGCCTGTAGATAAGGCGTAAGTGCCTACCATGATGCGACGTTTGACTTCTGTGCCAAATCCTTCGCTGCGTGAGCGGTTATACAAATCTTGTAAATCGTGGGCGTCTTTGCAGCGGTAGCCATAACGCACACCATCGAAACGCGCTAAATTCGATGAACATTCGGCAGGGGCAATCACGTAATAGGCAGGAACAGATAGGCTAGTGTGTGGCAGGCTGATTTCCTGTATGACAGCACCTAATTTCTCATATTCTTTTACGGCGAGCTCAATCGTTTTTGCAACGTCAGGGTGTAAGCCTTCGTTGAAATATTCTTTAGGTAAGCCGATGCGTATCCCTTTAATAGGGTCATTTAAGGTGGCGGTGTAGTCTGGTACGGGTTCATTCACGCTCGTTGAGTCGCGCTCATCAAAGCCTGCCATGGCGCGTAACAATAGTGCGTTGTCTTCAACGGTTTTTGCCATTGGGCCGCCTTGGTCTAAACTCGAAGCGTAGGCAATCATGCCATAGCGGGAGACACGCCCATAGGTGGGTTTAATACCCGTGATGCCGCAGAGAGCTGCGGGTTGGCGAATGGAGCCGCCAGTGTCGGTGCCGGTGGCTGCAGGCGCAAGTTGCGCGGCGATGGCCGCCGCCGAACCGCCAGAGGATCCGCCGGGAACGCAATCTGTATTCCAGGGATTTTTGGTGGGGCCGTAGTAGCTGGTTTCATTGGATGAGCCCATGGCAAATTCGTCCATGTTGGTTTTACCTAGCATCACCATACCGGCCTGGTGGAATTTGCTGACGACAGTGGCATCGTAGGGGGCAATAAAATTGTCGAGCATTTTAGAGCCGCAACTGGTTTTGATGCCATCGGTGCAAAAGATATCTTTTTGTGCAATGGGTATGCCTGTTAAGGCGCCTGCGTTACCTTGAGCGCGTTGTTTATCTGCCTCAGCTGCGGCATTCAATGCATAGTCTTCGGTGACAGTAATAAAGCAGTTTAATGTTTTATCAAAGCGTTTAATGCGCTCGAGAAAATGCTGAGTTAGCTCAACACTGGAGATTTGTTTGGTGCTTAATGCTTGGGATAACGCCGTAATCGTTTTGCTATGCATCGCGTTTATGCCTCTTCGATAACTTTGGGGACAAGATAAAGCCCGGCTTCGACTTGGGGTGCGAGCCGTTGGAATTTATCGCGTAAATTCGACTCCGTGATGACATCGGGACGCAGCCGCTGTGAAATATCCAGTGGATGGGCCAGTGGTTCAATGTGGGTGGTCTCAATTTGATTCATTTGTTCAATGAGCTGTAGGATGCTTGATAATTGCGGCGCATAGAGGGTTATTTCGTTTTCGGATAGATTTAAGCGCGCAAGCTGGGCAATTTTTTTAATATCTTCTGGCATCAAAGACATAAGGCACTCCTGAGTAAATAGCGGGGCATTATAATGTAATCAAAAGAATAAAGCATCCTTACCCCGGTGACTTTCCAATAGCGTCTTAGGCTAAAATTGATTAGAATGCGGGGTTAGTACAAAAAACAATTTTAAATAAGGAAGTCTAATCGCTATGTTCAAGAAGTTACGTGGTTTGTTCTCGAATGATTTGTCTATCGACTTGGGTACCGCGAATACCCTTATTTATGTCCGTGGCAAGGGGATTATCCTGAATGAGCCTTCGGTGGTCGCTATTCGCCAAGGTGTGGAATCGCCAGGACAAAAGCATGTGGTCGCAGTCGGTAGCGAAGCGAAATTGATGCTTGGGCGTACACCGGGCAATATTAGCGCCATTCGGCCAATGAAAGATGGCGTGATAGCCGATTTTTACGTAACAGAGAAGATGTTACAGCACTTTATTCATAAAGTGCATGAGAATCGATTTCTGCGTCCTAGCCCCCGTGTGTTGGTATCGGTGCCATGCGGCTCTACCCAGGTGGAACGCCGAGCCATTCGAGAATCCGCTATTAGTGCGGGCGCGCGCGAAGTATTTTTATTAGAAGAACCGATGGCTGCTGCCATGGGTGCCGGTATGCCAGTAGAAGAGGCACGTGGCTCGATGGTAGTCGATATCGGTGGCGGTACGACGGAAGTGGCGATTATTTCCTTGAACGGTATTGTTTACTCGGCTTCCGTACGTATTGGTGGCGATCGTTTTGATGAATCGATTGTCAGTTATGTACGCCGTAACTATGGGATTTTGATTGGTGAGGCAACCGCTGAACGCATCAAGCATGAAATCGGGCTTGCTTATCCTGCGAATCAAATGCTGCAGATGGAAGTCAGAGGTCGAAATCTAGCCGAAGGTATTCCACGTAGCTTTACCATTAGCAGTAATGAGATCCTTGAGGCCCTACAAGAACCCTTGTCTGGTATCTTAGGCGCTGTACGAGCAGCACTGGAACAGGCACCACCTGAGCTTGCCTCAGATATCGCTGAAAGAGGCATGGTGTTAACCGGTGGTGGAGCGTTGTTGCGCAACATCGATCGCTTATTTATGGAAGAAACCGGCTTACCCGTGATTATTGCCGATGAGCCGCTGACTTGCGTTGCTCGTGGTGGTGGTAAGGCATTAGAAATGATAGAAACATCAGGTGTTGATTTTCTATTAAAGGAATAACTCATTTAACGATTTGGTAATGGGGGGCGCGTTATCCGCTCAATATTTACCCGCGAAACTCAGTCAGGCCTGCGCGCTACGTTGTTGGTGCTACTTGCTATCGCCTTAATGGTAATGGATAGGCGGCTTGAAAGTTTTGCGTCTATTCGATCAGCGCTCACGTTGCCGATTGCGCCTATTCAATATATTGTCAGTTTGCCTACGCAATTAATTGATAACCTTAAAACGGTGATGAGCACCCATGACGATCTCATCAATCAAAATCTCAAGCTCAAAAGTGATCAATTATTGCTGCGCTCGCAACTGCAGCGCTTGATGGCGATTGAATCGGAAAATAATTATCTCAAAACATTAATCAAATCATCGCATCAATTAAAAAGTAAAACTTTAATTGCTGAATTACTGGCAGTGGATTCGGAGCCTTATGTGAATCAGGTGACACTGAATAAAGGGCAACGTGACGGTGTCTATGTCGGTCAGCCTGTGTTGGATGCCAATGGGGTGATGGGCCAGGTAACACAAACGGGGTTGGTGACGAGTCGGGTTATTTTGATTAATGATCGTCATAGTGGTGTGGCGGTACAAAATGCGCGAAATGGCATGCGAACGGTGGCCGTTGGCGATAGTTATACCGGTAGAATTCGTCTGATGTATGTATCAAAGACAGCGGATGTGCGAGTAGGGGATATTTTTACGACATCGGGGCTAGGTGATCAGTATCCTGAGGGCTATCCGGTGGGTAAGGTATTAAACGTCTCGAATGATCCGACGAAGCCATTTGTTGAAGTGGATTTGCAACCGAGCGCCCATTTAAACAGTAGTCGTCAGGTTTTATTAGTCTGGTATCAAAAACATGCATAACTGGTTTGCTATTTGTACGACATTATTGATTGCGCTAGTGTTGGCGCTATTGCCCATGCCTGATTGGGCAATGTGGGCACGTCCTGCATGGGTATTATTGGTATTGATTTATTGGGCGATGGTGGTGCCAACGCGAGTGAGTGTGGGTGTGGCGTGGGTCATGGGTTGTCTGTTGGATTTACTCTACGGCACCTTGTTGGGCGAACATGCGCTTGCTTTAACGGTAGTAATTTACTTTGTGGCTCGGTTACATATCCGTTTACGTATGTATCCTATGTTGCAACAGGGGTTAAGCGTTTGTATGTTTGTTTTATTGTATCAATTTATTCTGTATTGCGTGCAAGGGTTTATTGGCGATTTGCCAAGCAGCCATTTGTATTGGCTCTCTTCTTTTACCAGTATGTTGCTTTGGCCATGGCTGTTTGTGTTAATGCGTGATTGTCGGCAATGGTTTAGGGTGACATGATGATGAAAAAAATAGGTTATGTGTTTGCTGCTTGCATTATTTTTGTAGCGCTGATGGTAATGGCTAGTCGTTTATTGATACCTCTTTTAGAGAAACATCATGCTGATATTGAAGCAAGAGCAAGTGAGTTATTAAAACTACCTATTACCATTAAAAAAGTGCGCATCTCGTGGTATCAATACCAGCCAGAAATTAGTTTAGGCGAAGTGACGATCCTCAATAAAGAAACAAAAGAACCCGTTTTGCAAATCCAGAAAGTACGTGTTTTTTTCTCTATTCCCCAAAGCTTATGGCAACGAAAACTAATACCAAGCGGCATCCTGATTTCGGGCACCGAGATGAATGTCTATGAAAAACCGACGGGTGAAATAGCGGTGCAAGGGTTTCCGTCATTAGAAGGTTTTAGTGGGCAGCCTTATAAAAGCGAATCGAAATTTGTGGATGTGATGGGTTGGCTGTCACAAATGCCTCGTCTTATTCTCAGTGATGTTGATCTTCGTTACGTGAGTAAAAATGGTATCAAACGATTTTTGACGTTTTATCAATTGCGCTTTGAAAATACGGGTACGAAGCATATTATTCTTGGCAAAGTGCTTTTACATCAAACCGTGCCTACCGAAGTGACGATGACCGTACAATGGCATGGTGATAGTGTCGATATGGATAAGATCGATGTGAATGCTTACCTTTTTGTTTCGGGTCTTTCAATTGCTCAATGGTGGAAAGACATTAGCTGGAACGGTTGGCAGATCAATGCTGGCCGCGCTAATGCTAAAATATGGACCATTTGGACCCATGGCGCGTTTCGAAAAATTCAATGTTCGTTTGAATCATACGGACTAGATTTGTATTCTGCGATGGATAAATCCACGCATCGGATTAATCGGTTTAGTGGTGAGGTAGGTTGGAAGCGCGAAGGTCAAGAGCAGGTGTTAGCAGGCGACAATATTTTTATCGATTTTCCTACGCATCTATGGCCATCTACGAGTTTTTATGTGGCGCTTTCGCCTGATGCAACAGGTAAGCTTTTGCCAACCGCTGTGAATCTTGGCTACGTTGATTTAGCAGACGCGCAAACTTTTTTATTTTCATCCCCTGCACTCGTGCCTGATTCATGGCGGCATCTCCTTTCTGAGCTAAAAATAACAGGTGATATTCAGAGTCTCTCTGTCATGATTTCATCAACGCCTGTGAGTTGGGATCATCTTTCATTGAATGGGCGAGTTAGTCGATTAAGTGTTGCACCATGGCACTCTTTTCCGGGGGTGAAGAATCTTTCAGGCAATATGACGTGGAATGGTATACAAGGTGATTTGGAGTTACATAGTAATCAAACGGTTTTTCAGCAAGATGCTATTTTTTTGCATCCCATTACGATTGATCAGTTATCCGGTAATGTGTTGTGGCAGTTAGATCAGGATAAAAACTGGTTAGTGCGTTTGAAAGCATTGCAAGCGTTTAACCGTGATGTCGCTATCAATGCGAATGGTTTATTTACCCTTCCTCCGGCGGGTTCGCCCCACGTCGATCTAAATGCGCATTTTACGATGCAGCAAGCGAAGCAGGTGACGCGCTATCTTCCTATGCGTATTTTTGATCCCGCATTAATCGAGTGGCTGCAAGGGGCATTTTTGTCAGGCGCCGTTGAGTCTGGCAGCGCTACTTTGCGTGGTGTGCTGACTGATTTCCCATTCGATAAAGGCAATGGACAGTTTGAAATTTCCGCGGTGACAAAAAACGTAAATTTTCATTATGCGCCTGATTGGCCGGCATTGAAAAACGTGAATGGCAAACTGGTTTTTTCTGGTCGTCAAATGTCGGTGGATGTGGCTCATGCTGAGATAGAAGGGATCACAGCGAGTGACGTGCATGGTGTCATTCCCTATTTAGGTGAAGATAAGCCGCAAATTCTCAAGGTACAAAGTGGTGGCATTCAGGCGGATTTTTCTCAAGGTTTGGGTTTTGTGCATGCCAGCCCTTTAGAAAAAACCATTGGCAAAATGTTCACGGGTACGACGGTGACAGGTCCTATGGTGCTTAAGCTTGGTCTAACGGTGCCATTAAGTAATCCCGATAATACAACGGTGGAAGGGGATATTACGTTTAAAGAGGCAATGTTGAATTTAATTCCTTGGCGTTTAGTAATTGATAAACTTCACGGGCAATTGCATTTTACTGAAAAGTCGACGGAGGCGAGTGGTATACAAGGGACGATATTTAATAAACCTTTGCAACTCAATTTGCTGACACAGCAGAAAAAGCCGGATACGTCGGTGGTGCGTGCGGTGGTTTCTACTCATTTAGGTGCGGATGATTTAGAAAAATGGCTGAATGTGCCATTTTCGCAAGTCATCAATGGGGAGTCGGATGTGTCTGCTACCCTTGATTTTGCATTGAATGCGCCTATTGAGATTCAATTGCAATCGGATTTAGTCGGCATGGCAGTGAATCTTCCAGATCAGTATGCCAAAGAAAGGCAAGCTAAGCGGCTTTTTACGGCAACTATTATTGCGGAAGATAAGCAACCGCTTCGTTTGCAGATGCGTTACGGTGATCAGCTGGGTGCGGCGCTTGTCTTAAACCAGCAGGTAGACAAATTGGATTTAACAGCGGCCAATTTGCGTCTAGGTGGTGGAATAGCCACATTGCCTTCCTCTGCTGGATTATATATCACAGGTGAACTTAATCAATTAGATTGGAATAAAATCAAAGGGTACATGGATCAATCGGCATCCACTGCCCCTGCAGGTTTGGTATTGCATCAGGTGGATATGCAGATTAAGCAGTTATTATTGCCAGGACAATTGTTAACAGAGGCTCGCATACAAGTAGCGCCGACTGAAAATAATTGGGATGTAACGATTGCAAGCGCTGAAGTGAATGGACGGATTCAAGTACCCAAAAAATGGATACCCGAAAGTGTTGTAACGGCCCAATTTCAGAAATTAGCTTTGCGTCCTGTTTCTAATATGCAATCAATTACTAAATTTGATATTAATTCGTTGCCAGCTATTTCTTTTACGGCAAACAATGTGTCATATAATAATATGCCACTGGGGCAAATCAGCTTTAAAACGATACCGACTTCAAATGGACTGACTATTCGATCCTTAACCGTGCTTTCTCCTCGACTTGAGTTATCAGCGCAAGGTGCATGGACCACATCCACGACGACATTACAGGGTGCGGCCACCTCGACGAATGTGAGTCAATTGTTGAATGGCCTAGGGTTTGATGTGCATAATTTTGTTTCTGGTAAAGGGCATTTCGATTTTAATCTTTCATGGCACGCAGCGCCTTATTCCTTGACGTTGGCGAGTATGAGCGGTCGTGCTTCATTGAATTTGGGCCAAGGGCGAATCGTTGAGCTTAGCCAGACGAGTGGTGCGAAAATGGATCTGGGTCGTATGTTAAACATATTCAGCTTGCAAACCATTCCTCGCCGTTTGAGTTTGGATTTTAGCGATGTTTTGCAAAAAGGTTACAGCTTTGATTCTTTACGCGGTGATTTTAAATTTGAAAAAGGCAATGCATACACTAGCAACACTCGTTTTGATGGTCCTGTTGCCCGTGTGGATATTTACGGTCGCATTGGTCTTTCGCAGACAGATTATGATTTAACCTTAAGTGTGACGCCGTATGTTACCTCGAGTATCCCTGTCGCTGCCACGCTGATTACCGGCCAACCTGTTATTGGCATTGCGGCTTGGGCCGTGGATAAGGTGATTAGCTCGAGTGTCTCAAAAGCCACCACGTATTTCTACGCGGTGAGCGGCCCCTGGAGCAACCCTACGTGGAATTCTGTTAAAGTACCAAAAAAGAATCAATAGTAACTATTTGTTTAAACAATAATAAATTCTCTGCTGCCATCGCTTAATCCTACCTTCATACTGTTTATTTTTTGTAGTCTATAATAAAAAACATAAGAGTAATAAAATGAGGCGTGGCTATGCCCCTACCCCCTATTCAGCTCCCGCGAGGGCAAGCGTGGTTTATAAGGCGTGCGCAACAACGAGGCTATCCTTTTGATCCGAAAGGAGCTTGCTTTGGTATTGCTCATATGGGAATGCAAGCCATTCTTGCAGAAGAGGTGGACACCTTTGACCAGCGCCTGAGAGATATTTATGATACGCCTCTTGCTCATTCTTCTTCCGCGATACAAAGGCTTCAGCAAATAGTTAAGAAAAAAAAAGGAAGAATCACCTCAATAGAAAAAGAAAAACAAATTAACATTGGCGCGTTTTATGAAGGCACCCAACTCTATTGCGCGCCTTGGTTATATCCCTACTTATTTGAAGAGCCAGTCAAGAGAGGTAATCAAGATGCCGCGTTATCATCACCACTTACACTTTCTGTAAAATTAAAAGAGCTAGGCGGTATAAGTAAAATAAATCATTTTACTGGAATATATACCGTCGATGAGCTATCTGCTTATTTTTCTGGTTTTGCTGAAGCAATCACAAACTCAGCTGTCCCGATTACCCAACCTATTAGTATTGTCTTACACAGTAACAATCATGCAGTCACGGTTGGCTATCATCCAGCGCGTAAAGAATGGTTGTTTATTGATGCGAATCAACTTCCCACGCAATACATGACAGATAATAATGCATTAGCCAAAAAAGTTCTTCATGCTTTTGTTTATTCCAATCATCAGGTAGCGGCGATCTCAACGGAAATATATGCGGCCAATCATCCCGATAAAAATCAAACGATGAAATGTCTTACTGCCTGGCAGGAGCAAAAATTTTGGAAAAAAATACACGATGCATCATCGCAAGAAAAATGTAAATTAGGTAATTCAAAGAATGAATCTTGGCTTCATAGGGCCATACTGCAAAAGGAGGTTGATATTAACCTAATAAAAACACTTTTAAAGGCCCATGCTGATCCTAATCTTGCCTTTAATAATATAGCGCCACTTTCCATTGCTGTTACCAGAAACCAAACTCAACTAGCGCAGGTATTTCTAGAGAATAACGGCAATCCAAACCTATCTCAGAAGGGAATCTCTTTGCTTGTCATGGCTGTTGTGAATAACAATATTCAAATGGTAGAAGCTTTACTAGCGGCAAAGGCTGATCCTAATGCGGCACTATCCAGTGGCACTACGCCACTTATGATCGCCATAGTGAAAGGATATGATAATATAGCGAAAAAATTACTTATCACTAAACTGAAAACCTATATAGATCGGGTTGTTAAAGAGTCAGATGTTGTTAATAGGTCAGCCAATTACCATCTTGCGTGTGAGTTACAAAAACAATTGAGTCATCCTGGCATCCGCATCAAAGAAATATTTGGTGATAAAAACATTGATAAAATAAGAAATGAGGTCCAAATGACTCGCAATATGTACCCCGATGAATTAAATAGTATTCTTAAAGAAGTGAATGACTGTTTCAAAAATGCTTCTATTGAAACATTTAAAAAACGTGGATTGGCCTTTAAGAAAGGTTTCGATTTGCTAGTTGAAAATAGTGATCTGACCCCAGATAGTAAAGAAAGATTAACGATAGCTGTGGACCATGTATCCAAGAGCTATAAAGCAACGCTAGATTTTAACGAAGCATCTTCTCATGATTCTATGAAAGAAACATTAGATGATTATCTATGTAAGCTTGCTATTTTATTTTCAAAGCATGCCAAAATAGACATAAAAAAGGCCACCAAACAAATCATGCTGGCTGAATGTATGGCAGCCTGGGATCAGGGACGGGAGCCTATCAGAACGGATTCGAGAGAGGGTAAGGATGCCATTCAACAGGAAGAAATACCTCGGCGGTTATTGACCAAGCATCAAAAAGAAGAGTTTTTAGGCTTGATGCAAGGTAAAAAACCAAAATGGTTTGCGGCTATGGAAGATTGGCAGCAGCGTTATTTGCTTCAGCATTTGAAGAAGGCACCTATTGCCACCTTAGAAAATATAGATGATAGACTGTTAACCATTCCTAGCTCACTCCGATTTATTCCCGGGCTTGCCAATTATTCAGAACATATTTTAAAAGTGACGAATACGGAAACAGGTAAAATCCTCCATGAATCATCTCGCATGCGCTCATCGGTGGTATGCGCAATTGATTTAAGTGATAATAAATTAACCGCAGAGCGTCAGCGAATCACCGATGATAATATCGAACAGGTTTTGTTAAATGCCATAAACGATATCAAAGAGAAACTACCGAAAAACCTGAATGCAAAAGTGAAAGAGGAAATACTCCAACGTAATGCTATCTTGGAAATACCGATCACTATACAGACATTATTGTCTCCCAGTGTATTGCAATCGTTCAGTGTGCTACTTGGTTCAGGTGGTGTGAGTGATGCGGCTATGGTTGAAAATAAGAACATAGCCATTGATAAATTTATTAAGCTGTTTGAAAACCCGAAAAGTAAAGCTAGCGAAGAGATGTTTAAGCACTTGGGGTTGAGTAAAGAAGGTTTGATCGATGTGGCTTTTGAGGGTGAACCAGTGAAAATCAAACCGATCATTATTGCCACGAATCATCCGGTTAATAAATTACGCACGATGAAAGGGCCATTCGATATTGAAGAGTCGAAAAGGAATCAATTATTTTCAGATAAATTATTAACACTTGCCACTAAACCCTATATTGCGAAAGACAGTGGTCTTTTGGTTGCAGCTGTGTCGAATTATAAAGCGTTATTATCTAATCAGAAAGTGACGCATGCTCACCGTCATCTGTTTATGTCTTCTTTAGAGGAAATCATCACAGAGCAATGCAGTGGCGTTGCCTATGGTTCTTGTAAAAGTGGGAAAGATAGAAAGGGTATGGAGGTCTTGCATACCGATGCTGTGCTTACTTATTTCGCAAAGTATAAAGAATTACCCAGTTATTTTGATGGGGAAGTTAAGCGCAAACAATTCATTGATATTTTTGTACACTTGTTCAATAGTGGCCACCAACAAGATATGGCATCGCAAAATGCACCGGGAGCAAGAGGAATCAAAGAGCTGAAAAATATTTTATCTAAAGACATTTATGCTGCTATTGAAAAATCGCTACCTAAAGATGGATTAAAGGAAGCGAATCAAATAGCGAGCCTCAATAAACCTAAAACAAAGCTCATTACAGTGAAAGCGCTCGTTGAGAAAAATATCGAATTTTTAAATGAGCAGGGATTGTTGCCGCCAGAGCCTATCAATAAGGCGCCGTTTTTCCAGAAACCGCCTATTCAGGTGGCCTCTATTGATAACTATCATGTGTCATACAAGGAGGTTTCTCCTGCCGACTATGATCAAACATTGAAAAACCTATTAGAGACAAAAAATAAAACAAAGCATCATGATCAAAGCGTAAGTGTGCTCACAAAAGAAGTACCTTTAGATGAGAGAAATCCTGGGATGATTGCGATAGGTGAAATGGGTAATGGCGCGATTATCGTAGAGCGAACAGATCACAATCAATGTGCCCGTAGTGAGTTAATCAAAATGCCAGAAAATCTAACACTTAAAAACATATGGGAGCAGGCTTGTAACCGTTTGATCACTGAGAATACCGTTGGTAGTAAGCTTACCGTGGATCAGTTTAATCACCTATTTGAATCGGTGAGCCACACAGCGAGTGCCTTCGGTCGCAACATTTCAAAAAATGATATGACGGCTGTGTTGCATTTTGGTGGTGTTGAACATTCCCATCAAATAGCTAACAAATTGTTTAAGTATTATAACGATCGTTATCAAGAGGTGATGTATAAAAAAAGAAAAATGGGTGGTGATACATTCCCCAGTGATGAGCTGATTGGAATCGCTATTAAACAAGTGGAGGGACGAATCGCTCTGGACCCTAATCATCCCATTGTACTAAAAGGGTCTGGCCATAGCCTTGCTTATGTGGAAGCGGTGATGCTTTATTGTCGAGCAAAGGGATATGCCATATTGAATCAGTCGGATTATTCAATCCCGGACAAGCTTTTATCCAGCGCTCGGGTAGAGCGATTTTTGAAATTAATAGAAGGTCAACCTAATGCCTTTGGCTATGCGCATCGGCAGGCACCTCACGTGCTTAATCCATCGAAACATTAAAGCCACTGTCTGAATAACTGTATGTTTATACAGTATTAAATGCTATCTCCTTTTCGCTTAATATTGCCTTCATACTATTTATTCGATTATGACTTATAATGGTAAATACAAATACTATTTAAAAGATAAAAGCGATTTGGAGGTGGTTGTATGCTGATTGATGTGCCATTTTCTCCGAAATTTATATTGAAATGTGCTCAGTACGTTTTTCCTGCTGCCAATTATCATGAAGAGCAGGCTCATACTAAAGAATCTATTTATAAGCTAATGGAGGGGAAGAATCATCTGGATAGAGAAGGGATTGATAAAGATATACCACGAACTGCTTGGCGATTAGGAAAGGGTTCTGAGACAGTAATTGGACTGAAAGATCTCATTAAAGCGAATGCAGCAGATAGCAGTTTAAACAAATTATCTGACAGTGAAATTCAAACCTTATATGCTTTTGCTTTATCAACGGCTGGTTTAGTAAGCGAAAAAAACCATCATCAAGGTGGGTTTTATCATGCAGATTATACGATGCATAATATTTTTTGGCTTTCAGGCTTTGGAGGGGTGAATGTTATTGATCCTGGGCTAGATAGTATGGAACTTAGGCCTGATGGGCCTAATGAAGTTTCTCGGGACAAAGAAGATATAACATTGTTGCGCGTAACGCATGGTCAAAAAATTAAAGAAGTGGATGATTACCCAAAATCAGAACTCCCTTTGGTTGTATATAGGTATAATTATTTAATTAATAAAAAAGAAGGAAAATTTTACGCAAAAATTGATGATAACGACTATGAATTTAAAGTTGATGAGATCATTTGGAAGACGGATATTCTTCCAAGAGTGAAGGCGAGGTTTAAGGATCCCGCTAAGTGGACTAATATGGATTTGTTTAACTTGATTCCTTGCCTTTTTGATGAGGATATAACAAAAGGATTTATCGAAAAACTTACACAGCAGAGTCCTGAAATCAATAAAATGGCGGATGATTTGATTGCATTATGCTTTGAGAATCGTAAAGACGATCTTGATCGAATTTCAAATGCTATTAAAAAAGAAAAAGAAAAATCGCCCATTGAGATATTCAAAAAACGTGGCGAAGCATTTAAGCGTGGGGTTGATTTATTGGTTGAACATAGTGATCTGACTCCGGGTGTTAAAGAGAAATTAACGATAGCTGTAGACCATGTATCGAAAAGCTATAATGCGAATCTAGATTTTAACGAAGCGCCTTCTCATGATTCAATGAAAGAAACATTAGATGATTATCTGTGTAAGCTTGCTATCTTATTTTCAAAGCATGGCGAAATAGATATCAAGAGAGCCACCAAACAAATCATGCTGGCTGAATGTATGGCAGCCTGGGATCAGGGGCGAGGGCCTATCATAACAGACTCGATGGAGGGTAAGGATGCCATTCAACAGGAGGAAATTCCAAGACGTTTATTGACCAAGCATCAAAAAGAAGAATTTTTAGGCTTGATGCAAGGTAAAAAACCAAAATGGTTTTCGGCAATGGAAGACTGGCAGCAGCGTTATATACTTCAGCATTTAAAGAAACCACCTACCGCTACCTTGGAAAATATCGATGATAGATTGTTAACCATTCCTAGCTCGCTCAGATTTATTCCCGGGCTTGCCAATTATTCAGAACATATTTTAAAAGTGACGAATACGGAAACAGGTAAAATCCTCCATGAATCATCTCGCATGCGCTCATCGGTGGTATGCGCAATTGATTTAAGTGATAATAAATTAACCGCAGAGCGTCAGCGAATCACCGATGATAATATCGAACAGGTTTTGTTAAATGCCATAAACGATATCAAAGAGAAACTACCGAAAAACCTGAATGCAAAAGTGAAAGAGGAAATACTCCAACGTAATGCTATCTTGGAAATACCGATCACTATACAGACATTATTGTCTCCCAGTGTATTGCAATCGTTCAGTGTGCTACTTGGTTCAGGTGGTGTGAGTGATGCGGCTATGGTTGAAAATAAGAACATAGCCATTGATAAATTTATTAAGCTGTTTGAAAACCCGAAAAGTAAAGCTAGCGAAGAGATGTTTAAGCACTTGGGGTTGAGTAAAGAAGGTTTGATCGATGTGGCTTTTGAGGGTGAACCAGTGAAAATCAAACCGATCATTATTGCCACGAATCATCCGGTTAATAAATTACGCACGATGAAAGGGCCATTCGATATTGAAGAGTCGAAAAGGAATCAATTATTTTCAGATAAATTATTAACACTTGCCACTAAACCCTATATTGCGAAAGACAGTGGTCTTTTGGTTGCAGCTGTGTCGAATTATAAAGCGTTATTATCTAATCAGAAAGTGACGCATGCTCACCGTCATCTGTTTATGTCTTCTTTAGAGGAAATCATCACAGAGCAATGCAGTGGCGTTGCCTATGGTTCTTGTAAAAGTGGGAAAGATAGAAAGGGTATGGAGGTCTTGCATACCGATGCTGTGCTTACTTATTTCGCAAAGTATAAAGAATTACCCAGTTATTTTGATGGGGAAGTTAAGCGCAAACAATTCATTGATATTTTTGTACACTTGTTCAATAGTGGCCACCAACAAGATATGGCATCGCAAAATGCACCGGGAGCAAGAGGAATCAAAGAGCTGAAAAATATTTTATCTAAAGACATTTATGCTGCTATTGAAAAATCGCTACCTAAAGATGGATTAAAGGAAGCGAATCAAATAGCGAGCCTCAATAAACCTAAAACAAAGCTCATTACAGTGAAAGCGCTCGTTGAGAAAAATATCGAATTTTTAAATGAGCAGGGATTGTTGCCGCCAGAGCCTATCAATAAGGCGCCGTTTTTCCAGAAACCGCCTATTCAGGTGGCCTCTATTGATAACTATCATGTGTCATACAAGGAGGTTTCTCCTGCCGACTATGATCAAACATTGAAAAACCTATTAGAGACAAAAAATAAAACAAAGCATCATGATCAAAGCGTAAGTGTGCTCACAAAAGAAGTACCTTTAGATGAGAGAAATCCTGGGATGATTGCGATAGGTGAAATGGGTAATGGCGCGATTATCGTAGAGCGAACAGATCACAATCAATGTGCCCGTAGTGAGTTAATCAAAATGCCAGAAAATCTAACACTTAAAAACATATGGGAGCAGGCTTGTAACCGTTTGATCACTGAGAATACCGTTGGTAGTAAGCTTACCGTGGATCAGTTTAATCACCTATTTGAATCGGTGAGCCACACAGCGAGTGCCTTCGGTCGCAACATTTCAAAAAATGATATGACGGCTGTGTTGCATTTTGGTGGTGTTGAACATTCCCATCAAATAGCTAACAAATTGTTTAAGTATTATAACGATCGTTATCAAGAGGTGATGTATAAAAAAAGAAAAATGGGTGGTGATACATTCCCCAGTGATGAGCTGATTGGAATCGCTATTAAACAAGTGGAGGGACGAATCGCTCTGGACCCTAATCATCCCATTGTACTAAAAGGGTCTGGCCATAGCCTTGCTTATGTGGAAGCGGTGATGCTTTATTGTCGAGCAAAGGGATATGCCATATTGAATCAGTCGGATTATTCAATCCCGGACAAGCTTTTATCCAGCGCTCGGGTAGAGCGATTTTTGAAATTAATAGAAGGCCAACCTAATGCCTTTGGCTATGAGCGTCGGCAGGTGGCTTCAATGCCTAACCCATTGAAGCATTAAAAGCATTCCTCTATCTTTCGGCTTCACTTGCGGTATAATAAATGCACTAATGATCAACAAGGATGGCTATCATTATATGAAGACAACCCCCCCGGTTAGAAAAATCTTTCGTCCTAAACTCACACACCTTATTATGCTTGGAATAGTCGTCGCAACAATGACCGTGGTGACTAACTCAGCGGCCAAGCCCATCGTAACGCCAGTAGTGACTTCCAAGCCCAATATCATTGTGATCATGGGGGATGATGTTGGCTGGTTCAATATCGGTGTTTACAACCAAGGTATTATGGCAGGCAAAACCCCGAATCTTGATAAATTGGCGTCAGAAGGGATGCGTTTTACCGATTATTATGCCGAACCTAGTTGCACCGCTGGTCGTGCTAATTTTATTACCGGTGAACTGCCCATTCGAACCGGCTTAACCACGGTGGGCCAAGCAGGGGCGGATGTGGGTATGCCAGCACAAGCGCCGACTATTGCGACGGCACTTAAATCCATGGGTTATGTCACTGGCCAATTTGGCAAAAATCATTTAGGGGATCTTAATAAATATTTACCTTGTTTGCATGGCTTCGACGAATTCTATGGCTATCTCTACCATTTAGATGCGATGGAAGATCCTTTCTGGCATTCTTATCCGCCCGCATTGAAAGATAAAATAGGGCCTCGCAATATGTTGCATTGCTGGGCGAAGGTAACGAGTGACCCGACACAAGAAGCACGTTGGGGTGTGATTGGTAAACAAAAAATTCAAGATGAAGGCGCTCTACCACCTGAGCGAATGAAAACGGTGGATGATGAAATTCTTGCTAACACCTTTAAATTTATGGATAAAGCCAAATCAGAAGGCAAGCCTTTCTTTGTGTGGTTAAATCCGTCGCGCATGCATATTTTCACCCATTTATCTGATAAATACACAAAAATGATGACGCCAGAAAATGGCTGGTACGTCGAAGAAGCCGGTATGGCTCAGCTGGATGACATCGTTGGATCAGTGATGCAAAAAATCAAAGAAATGGGCATGGATGAAAATACCATCGTTGTGTTTACAACAGACAATGGTGCTGAAATCATGAGTTGGCCCGACGGTGGTATGACACCTTTTGCAGGTCAAAAAGGCATGGCTTTAGAAGGTGGTATGCGAACACCTGCCATTGTCCGTTGGCCAGGTAAAGTGCCTGCTGGAAAAGTTGAAAATGGGATCATGTCAGGGCTTGATTGGTTCCCCACCTTAACCGCCTTAGCAGGTAATGCGAATATTAAAGAGGAGCTATTAAAAGGTAAACAGCTTGGTGAGGCTACATTTAAAGTACATCTCGATGGCTATGATCAAACACCTTTACTCACAGGTAAAGGTCCTTCTAATCGCCATGAAGTATTTTACTTTACCGAAGGCGTATTAGGCGCGGTTAGAATTGATGATTATAAATATCAATTCACGAATCAGCCAAATGGTTGGTTAGGTGGCACCGTTAAATTAGATTGGCCAATGATTACTAACTTAAGATTAGATCCTTTTGAGCGTGTGAGTACGCAAGGCATGGGCTATGGTATGAGCTTTTATGCTCACGAGTTCTGGCGCTTTGTGTTCGTGCAAGATCAGGTAGAAGTGCTTGGTAAATCCTTTGTGGCGTATCCACCTATGCAAGCAGGCGCGAGTTTCAATTTAGAAGCGGTGAAAGCGCAAGTGACGAAAGCAATCAATTCACAAAAAGGTAATTAAACACGATAGTCACATAAAAAGAGGAGCTAATCGCTCCTCTTTTTTTTAATATAGAGAAGATGAGAATATGAAAGTAAATAGAGGGTATGTCCTCCCATTCGTTATGGTGAGCGTATTGGTGGTAGCTGGTTTTCTAGCTATTTCTCGTATGCCTGTGAGTGATATAAAAGCGGGCCCAAAAAATATGGTGTGGATTCCAGGTGGTGAATTCATGATGGGTAGTGATGGCCATTTGGCGAGACCTAATGAGCGGCCAGCGCATCGTGTACGCGTGAAGGGGTTTTGGATGGATCAAACCGATGTCACCAATGCCCAGTTTGCAGCCTTTGTTAAAGCGACAGGTTATGTGACGACGGCGGAACGAGCACCCGATTGGGATACCTTAAAGGTGCAGCTATTACCCGGTACGCCAAAGCCAAGTATCGATGAATTAGTGCCTGGTGCAATGGTATTTGTTGGTACACCACATCCGGTCCCTTTAGATGATTCTTCTCGTTGGTGGCGCTTTGTGCCTTATGCAAACTGGCGTATGCCGCGAGGGCCTGGGAGCTCGATTGCCGGAAAAGAAAATCATCCCGTTGTCCAGGTATCTTATGAAGATGCACTCGCCTATGCGAAATGGATGGGGAAACGGTTGCCGACCGAAGCAGAATGGGAGTTTGCTGCACGTGGTGGCCTGGAACAAGCCGATTATTCTTGGGGAGACGAATGGAAACCGAAAAGCAAGCGTATGGCAAACACATTTGTTGGCGATACGTTTCCAGTGATTGAGCCTGCTTATCAAGCAAAAATAGGAACAGTGGCAGGTGGGAGTTACCCAGCTAATGGGTACGGCCTATACGATATGGCAGGTAATGCTTGGCAATGGGTTGCCGATTGGTATCGTGCCGATGCGTTTGCACGCGAAGCGGTAGGGATGGTGCCGATTAATCCGTTAGGCCCTAAAGATAGCTTCGATCCTTCGCATGCTTCGACACCCGCTGATGCGCCGAAACGTGTGATTCGTGGGGGATCCTTTTTATGTGACCCTACTTTTTGTATGAGTTATCGCCCAAGCGCACGTCGTGGGGTGGATCCGTATAATCCGATGGAGCATATTAGTTTTCGATTGGTGAGGGAATACTTATAATTTAGTGGCAGATTTTGGTTGTAGTGCGAATTTGGAGTTTGAGAGTTCATTGAGGAATGGGTCCAGGTAATCGCGGCGTAATAAAAATTATTTTTTGAATGCGGTGAAATTATTTCTTTCTGGTGCCGATTCGTCATTATGTATGTTTTGACTTAATAACGTTCCGTAAAGACTATTCTGAATTGTGCCGTTTAGAATAGCGAGGTTGTAATGGCGTTTGGCTTTTTCTTGATCTTCAAACAGGCATAAATAAAGTTCACTAACATGTAAATGCTCGTCACTCGAAAGCGTGAGTCTGTCTTCTGGAATTTCATCGAGTAATTTTTTGCTGCGAAGCGACTCGCCTTTGATTTGATACTGCTCTGCTAAGAGCAGACGTGTACTGTGTAAGGCAAGGGGTGGTTGAAAATGAAATGTATTTAATACGTCTTGTAAAAGAGTAATCGACTCCGAAAGAGTGATCTGATTATACACTCTCGCTTTATAGATTACTTCATTCAATAGACTGATAGAGTAATTCTTATTTTTATTAGTTTCAATACATTGAAAAATGAGATTTTTAAAACTCCCATTTACAAAGGGTTTTACAAAGAATTTTCCAAAGGCTGAATTGCATAATAGATGAGATCGACGCATTTTCTTAAGTAGGGTATGCGGCTCATCATTTTTTTCTGCTAAATTTAAATAATCAAGAGCCATCTGTGGTTTTCTTATGTGTTTATAGTATTTATATAATTGGTATTGCGCATCTGAAATCTTTATTTCGTTCGCGTAATGGTTGAGTAATGACTCATCGAGTAGTAAAGAATCTCGCTGTAATTGATAAAAAAATTCATTATCTGATCTATTTAGTGAATTTAGGATATTAAGAATATCTTTGGTCATGAGAGTGGGATCTGCCAGTAAGTCTATTAATAAAACGCGGATTACTTGCACGGTAGCCCCGCGTTGGTGGAGATAAACAATTTTAATAAAATTCGAGTCCTCATAATTTTGTAATTTCAGGAGATCAAGGATGTCTTTGGCCTTAAGAGTAGAATCTGCTAGTAATTCTTTTAAGAAAACGAGGGTCGCTTGAGTGGTAGCTGCATCTTGGTAGACGGCAACAAAATGAATAAAAGTCTGTCCACAATTATTTTGTAATTTCAGGAGATCAAGGATGTCTTTGGCCTTAAGAGTAGAATCTGCTAGTAATTCTTTTAAG
>JADMIO011283429.1_pt1 | contig 28930 bp, 32 predicted proteins | sample 8958161 | NCBI WGS metagenome assembly JADMIO01 (sample SAMN16585339, study PRJNA669376) | soil metagenome | isolation source: Crop rotation soil | place: USA: Cullars Rotation, Alabama | collected 2011 | reverse complement strand
GCCGCGACTTCAAGTCACGTGAATTCCAAGCTTCGGATCCCACTGTGCTGGAAAGTCTCGGTTGGACTGGCCAGCAACAAGTTCCTGGCCAAAACGGCAAGCGAGGCGGACAAGCCGCGCGGGTTCTTCGCCCTCTCGATCGAAGAGGCGCCGGACTACCTCGCTCCGCGCAGCGTGCGTGTGATCGGCGGGGTTGGCGCACAGTTCGAGAAGAAACTGAATGGCGATGGGATCCGAACGGTCGGCGACATTCAGAAGATCGAGCTCAAGGCGCTTGTGAAGCGATATGGGGAAACGGGACTTTGGCTGCACAACTGCGCCTTCGGGCGACACGAGCGAAAGGTCGACCCTGGCGGGGGAGCGCAAGAGCGTCTCCTCAGAGACGACGTTCAACGAGGACATATCCGATCCGCGTACGCTTGAGGACATTCTCTGGCGGCTAAGCCAGCGCACTGCTGATCGCGCGAAACACTCAGGCGTCGAGGGACGCGTCGTGACGCTCAAACTGAAAACGCACGACTTCAAGACGATCACGCGTCGCGTATCTCTCGGCGAACCAACGCAACTGGCGCAGGCAATCTTCCGGTCCTCCAAGCCAATGCTGGCGCGTGAGGCGCTCGGACAAAGGTATCGTCTTCTGGGTGTTGGGATCTCGGAACTGGTCGATGCAAAGTCGGATGCGCTTGATCTGGCGGACCCCAAGGCGCTCAAGCGAGCCAAAGCTGAGCGCGCATCGGACAAAGCCCGCGAGAAGTTCGGGGACGATGCAGTCATGACCGGTCGCGGCGTGCGTATCCAAAGGGCGCGCGAAAAGGATTGAGCTCGCGCGCCGGCCGCCGACATTGAGCGAGGATCAGCCCGGATCACGCACCGCTTTGTTCTGGGCGGCGGCGAGGTCCTTCGTTGTGTATTTTCCGTCTTTCACTTCTGCCTGGATCTCGGTCGGCAGATCCGACGCTTGCGCCGGCGGCTTCGGTTTGCCGACCAGCTTCGTTGGGTCGATCGCGGCAAGAACCGCGGCGGGAGCTACCCCTTCCACCTGAATCGTGTTGCCGGTCGTACCGCCTGATTCAGTCGTTGCGGCCGGCTGGTTGCTCGTCACCCGTTGCGCCTGCGCGCCCACGAGCTTCGAGGTGTCGACTGCGCCCAACGCCTGTGATGGCGCAAGCCCGAGAACAGTGACAGCGCCTTCATTCCTCGGCGCTGCCGAGGCCATTTCCGGCTGAGTTGTGCTGCATGCAGATGCGGCTATCGCGAATGCGGCCGCGCCAATGATTCTGATCATGGCGACCTCCTGTGCCAGATAGCGAAAGCGCAGAATGGCCGCTGGTTCCCGTTTCACGAGCGTGCCAGATGACGGCGAGGGGAGGCGCGATGGAACTCAAAGAGACATTCACGGCGCAGGTGTGGACCCAGGAGAGCACCGGCGCCTGGCACTTCGTCACCCTGCCCGCAGATCTATCGAGGCGCATCCGCACCCTGACGACGGGACTTCGCAAGCCGTTCGGGTCTTTTCACGTCGTGGCGAAAACGGGGAACACGCGGTGGGAAACGTCGCTGTTTGCTGACCAGAAGCGGGAGGCCTTCGTTCTTCCGGTAAAGGCAGACGTACGGAGAAAGGAGAAGATAAAGACCGGAGACACAATCGAGGTCTCGGTCTCTTTCGGATTTTAGTTGTCATCGCTTGTCCCAGGCTCCGGCGCGGCCTACGACGACCGAGATTTTTAATGCAGGGAGTTTCCGATGTCCGTCTCTGAACGCCTAAAGGCTGCCGGCGTAAACCTGCCGGAGGCGCGCCCGCCGGTCGCGAACTACGTGCCATTCGTGATCACCGGCAATCTGCTCTTCATCTCGGGCCAGGTAAGTGCGGCGCCGGATGGCCTTATCAAGGGCCGGCTCGGCGAAGACATGACGCTGGAACAGGGCCAGCACGCCGCACGCGTCTGCGCCATCAATCTGATCGCGCAGATGAAGGCGGCGCTGGGAGATCTCGAGCGCGTAAAACGCGTCGTGAAACTCGGAGGGTTTGTGAACGCAGCAAAAGATTTCGTGGACATCCCGAAGGTGGTGAACGGCTGCTCTGATCTGATGGTCGAGGCGTTCGGTGATCGCGGGCGGCACGCCCGCTCGGCCGTCGCCTGCCCCGTCTTGCCCATGGGGTCCGCGGTGGAAGTGGACGCAGTCGTAGAGTTCGAATGAGCCAGACATTCTTCGATGTGTCGGCGTTCGCCTACGCGCATCGCGGACTCTGGGGCGAGGATGCGCCGGAAAATTCCCTCAGCGCTTTCCAGTCGGCGGCGTGTGAAGGTTTGGGCTGCGAACTCGACGTTCGCGTGACGGCGGATGGCAAGCTTGTCGTCTTCCACGACCCAACGTTGGACAGGATGTGCGGCCAGCCCGGGCGGATCGACCAACTTCCCTTTAGCCGCGTGCGGGATTTCCGTTTGCCGGACGGCTCGCGCATCCCCACCCTCGATGAAGCGTTTGAGGCGATGGCTGGCATGCCAACGCTCGTAGAATTGAAGACCGACGGGACGAAGCGCGGCGGCAACGGCAATCATGCCGGCATCCCGCCCCTGATCGAACTCCTGAACGCCTCGCCGGCGCCCGCAGCCGTCATGAGCTTTGACGAATCTGCCGTGGACTGGCTGGGTCATGCCGTACATGGCCGGCCAATCGGCCAACTGATCGAACCCGATGAGCCGGGGGACGAAGGCTGGGCGGTGAGGAAGGCCATCCGCGCCGATCAGGGGCTCGCCAGCTATTTTGCGCCCCACATTTCAACGCTCGATTTTATCTCGGACCAGTTCGGGCACGTTCCCCAGGTGACATGGACAATCCGCGACCTGGCGCAACTGGCCGCCGCGCGCGCGGGCCGAGCAGCTCCGATATTTGAAGGCTTCAGTGCGGCCCTCGCAAAGTCATTTGCAAACACGATATAGTCTGGCGGGGCCCGACTTCTCAGGGTGTGCTTTGGCCGACGATTCCACAGAACGGATCGAAGTTTCGCTGTCGATCGCCGAACAGCTGGCCGATGTCGACCGGGCGGCTTGGAACGCGATCGCCAATCCGCCTGGCGAGCGCTACGACCCTTTTCTCGACTGGGACTTTCTGGAGGCAGCCGAAAGATCCGGATGCGCTCAGCCCGACACGGGCTGGAGCCCGCGACACATGCTTGCCCAAGACAGCGCGGGCAAACTCGTCGGCGCAGCGCCGCTTTACCTGAAAAGCCATTCACGTGGAGAATTTGTATTTGATCACTCCTGGGCCGATGCGCTGCATCGCGCCGGCGGGCGGTACTATCCGAAGCTTCTCTGCGCCGTGCCATTTACACCGGTGAGCGGCAGGCGATTGCTGGCGGCCGGCCCTCACCGCGCTGCGATTGAGCGGACCCTAGCCCGCGCGATCATTGAGGCGGCGGGACAATCCCGCGTCTCATCGGCGCACTTCAACTTCCTCGAAGGCCAAACCTGGCAGATGCTCGGAAGCGAGGGACTGTTGCTGCGCGAAGACCAGCAATTCCACTGGATCAACCGCGGCTATTCATCGTTCGATGATTTCCTAGGCGCCCTGGCGTCGCGCAAACGAAAGATGCTTCGCCGGGAACGTCGCGAGGCGCAGGAAGGCTTGGAAATCATTCGCCTCACCGGCAAGGAACTCACACCCAAACACTGGGATGCGTTCTTCCGTTTCTACATGGACACCGGCGGTCGCAAATGGGGCTCGCCTTATCTCAACCGCGAGTTCTTTTCGCTCCTTCATGAGCGGATGGCGGACAAGTGCCTCCTGGTGCTGGCGCTGGAAGGCAAGAGGCCGATTGCAGGCGCTCTCAACCTGATTGGATCGGATACGCTCTACGGACGGTATTGGGGGCGCTTGGCGGACCGACCGTTCCTGCATTTTGAGATCTGCTATTACCAGGCGATCGACTTTGCGATTGAGCGAGGTCTGGCCAAGGTCGAAGCCGGCGCGCAGGGTGAACACAAGCTCACACGGGGTTATGAGCCAGTTCTGACGCGATCAGCGCACTGGATCGCCCACAGCGGATTGCGCCACGCAGTCTCGAATTATCTCGACAGCGAACGCGTTGCGGTCGAGGAAGGAGTTGACGAGCTGGCGGGATATTCGCCTTTCCGGAAGGGCGGCCTGCACCAACGCGACGACGACGAGGAGAGCTTCTGATGAGCCTTGTTGGTGAATACGACGGCGGCAATATCTTCGCCAAGATTCTGCGCGGCGAAGCCCCGTGTGTGAAGATCTTCGAAAATGACGAAGTCATCGCCTTCATGGACATCTTCCCACAAAGTCAGGGGCACTGTCTCGTCGTTCCGAAGAATGTGCACTCGCGGAACCTCACCGATTTTCCACCCGAACGGATTGGAGCGATGTTCCAGGCGGTCCAGCAGCTGACCAAAGCGGTCGTCAAGGCGCTGAACCCTGACGGCGTGATCGTAACGCAGTTCAACGGAGCGCCGGCGGGACAGACAATCTTTCACCTGCACGTCCATGTAATCCCGCGCTATTCCAATCTGCCCCTTCAGCCCCATCATGGCGGCAAGCCGGCAGACACCGAGGTTCTGCGCGAACAGGCGGCGCGGATCGCCGCCGCCCTCTGATTTCACGGGACCGCATCGGCGGCGCAACGATCCTCCGGCGTGTCGCGGGCGCAGAAAAATAAGGATTCCCCGCCAACCTCTCATAGGACAGCCCGGCCACGAAGCTTCGCGCCGTACGGGAACCTGCTGCGCCTGCGAGCGTTCGGCATGCGGGGGATGGTTTCCGCATGCGAGTAGTTCATGGGTTTTGAAGCTTCGAGCGCTATTGCATCGCCCGCACCCGTTACGGCGTTGCGGCTGGAACGCTCCAACGCCGGACTGCGACGCGCGGCGATCATCGGAAACTTTCCGCCTCGCCGGTGCGGCATCGCCACCTTCACACGCGACATTTTTGAAGGCCTGCGGGGGGCGTTGCGCGGCGTCGACTGGAAGGTCGTCGCGATGGAAGACGCCAAGGACACGCATGTCTATGGCGAGATCGTCACGCACGTCGTGCCCCAGGACGATCTCGACGCTTACGCAAGAACGGCCGACGACCTCAACCGCGCCGGCGTTGAAATCGTCTTCCTGCAGCACGAGTTTGGAATATTCGGCGGGGAAAGCGGCGAGTATCTGCTCCACCTGCTCCGGCGTCTTCGCATGCCGGTCGTTTCAACTCTGCACACGGTTCTCGAAAACCCAACACCGCAGCAGAAGAGAGTACTGGACGAGATCATCGCTCTTTCGGCGAACGTAATCGTCATGACCGAAACGGGCGCGGATATCATCGAACGGGTGCACAGGGCGGGGCCCCGCAAAGTGCATGTCATACCGCACGGGGCGCCTGAGCGGGCTTTCTCTTCAACCGAGCCGTTCAAGATCCCGCTGGGGCTCGCAGGACAGAAGCTGATCATGACGTTCGGCCTTTTGTCCCCGAACAAGGGGATCGAAACGATCATCCGCGCGCTCCCCGCTATTCTCGAGCGGCATCCGGGAGCGGTTTATCTCATTGCCGGGGCGACCCACCCGCATCTCCTCGCTCGCCATGGCGAGAGTTATCGCGAAAACCTCGTTTCGCTTGCACAGTCCCTGGGTGTTGCCGACAGCCTGATGTTCCTAAACCGCTATCTGGGCGATGATGAGCTTGTCGACCTGCTCCAAGCTGCCGACCTCTATGTTACGCCCTATCTGACGGAGGCCCAGGTCACCTCCGGGACGCTTGCCTACGCGATCGCACTGGGCAAGCCGGTGATCTCCACGCCGTACTGGCACGCTGTAGAAGCCCTCGCGGATGGCGTGGGCGTCATTTGTCCTTTCAACGACACAGGGGCGTTCGCACGGGAAATCGCAACCCTCTTGTCCGATGACAAGAGGCGCGAAGCGATGGCGCGACGGGCCTACCGTGCTGGCGAACCTTCGCGTTGGCGCCGCGTCGCTTCGGAAACCGTTGCGCTGGCGCGCGTCGCGATGGCCGCCCACGAGAAACGCATCGAAGAGGCATTCCGGACGATGGCGCGCCCCAAATTCGACGCCGTGACGCGTATGTCCGACGATTGCGGGATTTTTCAACACTCCCGCTTTGGGGCGCCGGATCGCCGGCACGGCTACTGCACAGATGACACTGCCCGCGCGCTGGCGCTCACAGCGCGACTGGCGCGGGAAGGCGTCCCCGGTGCAGCGATCGCCCGGCAAGCAGTCACATGTGCGGCCTTTGTGAATCACGCCTGGAATCCACAGGCTGGCCGGTTTCGCAACTTCATGAGCTATAACCGTCAATGGCTTGACGATGGGGGCTCAGACGATTGTTGCGCACGCGCGTTGGAAGCGTTGTGTCTTTTTGCGCGCGACTGGCATGAGAGCGATCTTCGGGATTGGGCGAGCGACCTCGCGCGCGAAGCAATTCAACATATCGGAGAATGGTCTTCTCTGCGCGCGCAGGCTTTGACCATCAAAGCTTTGCTTGCAGCCGAAGACCGGATCATCGGGCCAGCAGAGGCTGGTGAGCGGATAGGCGCCCCGGCCGAAGCGCTGATGCAAGCGCTGACGACTGGCAGGAATGAAGGCCACCTCTGGTTCGAGCCATGCTTCACTTACGACAACGCGCGATTGCCTGAAGCGCTGATCCTTGCCGGAGAACGACTGGACGACGCCGACATGCTGGGCGCCGGTCTCGACGCGCTTGAGCGATTGATGAAGCTGCAGACCTCTGCGGAAGGCTGGTTTATGCCCGTGGCGACAAGCAAGTTCGCCGAGTGCGACGCAAACCACGTCCATTTCGACCAGCAACCGCTTGAGGCGCTGGCCACAATTGAAGCGTGTTTTGTGGCCTGGCGGGTGACAGGAGACACCCGATATTGCGCCGAGGCGCGTATGGCGTTTGACTGGTTCGGCGGACGCAATGCGCATGGCTTGCCCCTTGCCCGTCCTGAAGATGGAATGTGCGCCGACGGACTGACAGTCGCAGGGCTCAACCGGAATTGCGGCGCGGAGTCCATCCTCAGCTATCAGCTCGCGGCGGTTTCAATCCGTGAATTTCTTCTGCGACTCCCTCCGTCAACCTCCAGCACGCAGACGGCGACATGGCGTACGGCGACGCGCTGATCGAAATGAAGCATTTCGACACGGAGCTTTGCGCCGATCCTTCGCGCGTGGTGCTTCGACCTTTCAGCATTTCCGCCGAACCGCGAGGAACGGCGCACGGCATCATGACCCGGGCCGAACGAATTGTAAAAAGCGTGCTGATGCTGCCTGAAGAGACCGCGCGCGATTACCTTGCGCAGGTCGATCGGGATTTCTTCGGCAGGCACTGGCAAACGCACGCCCTGTTCCTCGATCGGTTCCGGCAGATGAAAGACATGATTGGCGGAATGGAGGGCGTAAGCCCCGATCACGCCAAGCTCATCGGTGCATATTTCAGTCATGAGTATTCATATGCCGCGGCCGCGGTGATGAACCCCTCGATTGTTCCTCATGTCGATCAGTCAGGCGTGCGGGACGGCGCTGTCAAGTTTGTGCTGTCGCTTCGCACGGTCGGGGAAGGACACATTTCCTCCATCGCTTTTCGTGAGGGGGTCGCGATGTCCAATGGCGATTTCACCCTGTGGCCGCAAACACCTTTCGCCATCTCGGCGATGCCGGAGGCTTTCGAGGGCGAAGGCGGTCCCATCACGGTGCACCGCCATGCATCCTCGCCCCTGTCCGGCACGGTAATTTTCCCGATCACCCGCGCACAGCGCAACGGCCTCGAGGACCTTCGTCTCGTGCAATTCACCGAGGATGATGGCTCGAAGCACTATTACGGGACATACACCGCCTATTCCGGCCGCGAAGTTGGCTGCGAGATGCTGACGACCGAGCAATTTCAGTCCTTCCACCTGGCGCCGCTTCGCGGGGCGGCCGCCCAACACAAAGGGTTGGCGCTATTTCCCCGGCGGCTGGACGGACGCTACTGCGCAATAGGACGGCTCGATCACGAAGCGCTCTATTTTCTGCAAACGGACGATCGCTTCAACTGGAACTACGGCAAGCGCGTCATGGCCCCAAAATTCCTGTGGGAGCTGGTACAGCTTGGCAATTGCGGCTCGCCGATCGAACTCGATGAGGGCTGGCTGCTCCTGACCCACGGGGTTGGCGCGATGCGCCAGTATTCGATGGGGGCAGTCCTCCTCGACAAGCGCGACCCCTCGCGCGTTCTGGCCCGGTCCGAAGAGCCGTTCCTCACACCGGTAACCGAGACGCGCGAAGGGTATGTGCCCAACGTTGTCTATACATGCGGGGCGCTGAAGGTGGGCGACTTCCTGCTCATCCCCTTCGGCGTAGCGGATTCCAGCGTGAAGTTCGTTTCCCTCCGCGCGTCAGATCTGTTGCGCACCTTGAAGTAGTCGCGAGCGGGGCTAGGCGACCTTCGCGGAAGCGCGGATCTGCTCGAGCGATATCTTGCCGCGCACAAGCTGACTGTAGTCATCAGCGAGCGCGCCAGTGATGTTGCCGGGCTTGTAGTGGTGCCCCGCCATCTCCGCCACAGGGGTCACCTCTGCCGCCGAACCCGTGATGAAACATTCCGAGAAGGTGGAAAGCTCTTCCGGCGTAATGTGGCGCTCGATCACTTCGAAGCCTCGCGCCTTCGCCAGCTCAATCACGGTCTGACGGGTAAGGCCGTTGAGGAAGCAGTCCGGGGTCGGCGTGTGAATGGCGCCATCGCGGATCAGGAACACGTTTGCGCCGGTGAGCTCGGCCACATACCCGCGATAATCGAGCATGAGTGCGTCTGAGAACCCTTCCGCTTCAGCCTTGTGCTTCGACATGGTGCAGATCATGTAGAGGCCGGCGGCCTTCGCAGCCGACGGGATTGTTTCTGGAGAAGGCCGTTTCCAGTCCGACATCGTCACGCGGATGCCTTTGTTTTTGTCGGCGAAGTAGTTACCCCAGTGCCAAACAGCCACACATGTCCGGATCGAAGCCTGTTGGGCGCTGACGCCCATCATCTCCGACCCCCGCCATGAGAACGCACGGATATAGCAGTCCGCCAGTCCGTTCTTTTCCATGACCTCGAGCTTGATCTTGTCGAGCTCGGCGACCGGCACGGGGCATTTATACCCGACGAGCTCCGCCGACTTGTGCAGGCGTTTTGAGTGATCATTGCTACGGAATACTGCGCCGTCGTAAGCGCGCTCCCCTTCGAACACGCATGAGCCATAGTGCAGGCTGTGGGTCAGTACGTGGATCTTGGCGTCCCGCCACGGAACCATCTTGCCGTCCAGCCAGATCCAGCCGTCACGGTCGTCATACGGGACAAAGTTTGCGGAAGGGGCAGCCATTATTATCGTCCTTGGGAGCTGCGGTATGGGGGGATCAGCTTGAGTTTCGCGGCTCGCTCTCCCATTGTCCGGTCGTGGCCATACCTGTCAACCGATCCCAGCCAGCCCCCCAAGCCCCGGCGAGCGCCGATGGGCGCCTGTACCTGCGCGACCAGGACCTCAATGAAGGGGCGGCGCTGATCCGAGCGGCCGCCCGAAAACTGAGCCAGCTGGCCGAGGCGGTGGGCGCGGCCTCCAATATCTCCGGCCCGGAAATGGACATACTGCAGGAAGTCTTCGACCTTGGGGCTATGGATGTGGGCGATCTGCGCGCGAGATTGGCGGCGCCAAAGCAATCCCTTGCCCGCAACCTCAACCAGCTCGAGGCGCGCAAGCTGATCACCCGCGACACCGACCCCCGGGACCGGCGCAGAAGGCTCGTGACCCTTACACCGGAAGGATTGGCGTTCACGCGTGAGGCCACCGAGCGCCGGCGAACGGCGCTCCGCCAGGCCTTCCTGTCGGCCGGACCGGACGCAGTCACGGGCGCCCGGCGCATGTTATCCGACCTGCTCCGCGTCCGGGGCGAGCCGTGAACCAGAAGGCCCACATTCTTGCCGTTGATGACGACGACCGGCTGCGCGACCTGCTGAAGCGCTATCTCGCCCGCGAAGGTCATGACGTGACAGCGGCGAAGGACGCCGCCTCGGCGCGCAAGTTCATGTCGACGATGGCGTTCGACCTCATCATCCTTGACGTCATGATGCCCGGCGAGGACGGGCTCTCGCTTCTCAAAGGCATGCGCGAACAGAAATCTCAAACCCCCGTCATTCTGCTTACTGCGCGCGGGCTGCCCGCAGAGCGCATCGAGGGGCTGAAACTCGGCGCTGACGATTATCTGCCGAAGCCGTTTGAGCCGGAAGAACTCGCGCTGCGCATCGGTTCGATCCTGAAACGCGCCGCCCCCGAAGCGCCGGTAGAAGAGATCAAGCTCTCCGGAATGGTCTTCCACGTTGGCAAGGGTGAATTGCGCAAGGACGGCCGGCTCGTACGGCTCACCGAGAGCGAAACACAGCTCCTGTCGATCCTCGCTGGCCGCGCCGGCGCGGCCATCTCGCGCCATGAACTGGCTGCGCTAACGGCCGCGGGCGTTGAACGGTCGGTGGACGTGCAGGTGACGCGGCTGCGCCGCAAGATCGAGCGCGATCCCCGCGAACCCGTGCATCTTCAGACCGTGCGCGGCGTCGGCTATCGCCTGACCGGGGACTGAAATGCGCCTCCGCGACTACACGCCGAGAGGTTACAACGCCCGGCACATTCTCATCCTCATTGTCCCGATGCTGATCTTCGTCGTCGCGATGACGCTGTTCTTTTTCTACACGCACGTCGAGCAGGTGAACGCCAAGCTATCGCGATCGGTGGTCGAGGAGCTGGACTATGTGATCCAGCAACGACACGACAATCCCGACAACTGGCCCAACGTGGTCAGCGGCTACAGCAGGGCCGGTATGATGGACCTGACCTTCACCCCGGGGGTGAAGACGCTGGTGAAACCTCCAGGAAGCGATTGCTGCGATCAACTGGGCGACGAATTGAGGATCCGTTTCCCGGACCTTCAGTGGTCATACCGCTACCTGCCGGGCGATTTGATGACGATCCGCATCCTGTCTCCCGACGGGTTGCTCGAAGCCAAAATGGACCGCAAGCGCGTCATCATCATCACCGCGCACATCTTCATCGTCTGGACCGTAGCGTTCAGCGTGCTGCTGCTGGTCACTTCGTATCTCTTCCTTCGCAACCAGGTCCGATCGATCCTCCAGTTGTCCTGGGCGGCCGATGCATTCGGTCGAGGCGAGGATGTGCCAAACTTCAAGCCGTCAGGCGCCATCGAGGTACGCAAAGCTGCTCGATCGCTGCTGCGCATGCGGAACAGGATACGGCGCTATGCGGATCAGCGGACTGCAATGCTGGCCGGGGTGAGCCACGATTTGCGCACGCCGCTATCGCGCCTGAAGCTCGAACTGGCGCTGGCGCCGAAGGACTACGACACGAAGGCGGCAAAGACCGACATCGAGGAAATGGAGCGGATGCTCGACGGCTATCTGGCGTTCGCACGCGGCGAGGAGGGCGAACAGCCCGTCCAATCCGATATCGCAGCCATTGCACGTGAAGCGGTGGCCGCTGCGAGCGCCCGGACCAGGCTCGACCTCGTCGCACCTTCGCCCGTGCCGATGCGGGTGCGCGCGCTGTCGCTGAAGCGCGCAATCTCCAACCTTGCAAACAACGCAGCCGATCATGGCAAGCAGGTGCGCGTCACCATCGCCGCCGTATCCGGCGAGGCGGTGATCACGGTCGAAGACGATGGACCTGGCATTCCGCCTGAAAACTATGAAGATGCTTTCCGGCCGTTCAGTCGCCTTGATGCGGCTCGCAACCAGAACGTATCAGGCGTTGGACTGGGGCTGACGATCGCACGCGATACGGCGCGGGCCCATGGCGGGGATGTAACCCTTGGAAAATCCGAGCTCGGGGGCCTTCGCGCCGTGATCCGCCTTCCTCTCAATGCCGAGCGCCCCAAGGGTCTGGGCGAAGAGGACGACTAGTTGTTACTTTTTGTCGGCTTCCCGGGCGAGTTCGGCGCCACGCCTGACGGCGGCGTCGACCGCCTTTCGCATGAGGTCGGGTAGCCCGCCTCCGGCCATCAGCACGTCGAGCGCTGCAGCCGTTGTGCCGCCTGGAGAGGTGACGGCCTTGCGCAGTTCGGAGGGCGATTCCGCGAATTCGCCAAGCAGCGCGCCTGCCCCGACGATCGTCTCGCGCGCAAGCGCGTTTGCGGTGGCTTCTTCAAGCCCTGCGGCGCGGCCGGCGGCGGCGAGCGCCTCGACCAGCAGGAAAACATAAGCAGGGCCAGAGCCAGACACGGCGGTGACCGCATCCATCTGCGTCTCTTTGAGCGGACCGATCACAAGACCAAGCGGCTCAAGCAGCTTGGCCGTCGCGACGCTTTCGGGATCGCCGCAAGCGTCCGACAGCGCGAACGCTGTCGCGCCCATGCCGATGGCGCCGGGCGTATTCGGCATCGCGCGCGCAACCCTCGGGCAGCCGAGCGCCGAAGAAATCCGCGAAAGGGTGACGCCCGCCATGATTGAGACAACGAGCGTGTTTGGTGAAACCCACGCTCTGAGCCCGTCGATTGACGCTGTAAAGCTTTGTGGCTTGACCGCCAGCACGAGAATGTCCGCCGGCTCCGGCGACGGATTTAAAGAAATGAGCTTCGCGTTGGCCGCTTCAATGACGTCCTCGCCTGGCGCAGGTTCGAGAACCGAAAGCTTGCCAACGCCGGCTGCGCCAAGATCCTGGAGCCACCCGCGCGCCATGGCCGAGCCCATCCGCCCGCCCCCCACGAGAACGGCATGCTTGAGCCGCGAAGCTTTCGCCGCGGCCATGCGCTTACGCTTCGCCCTGAGTTTCGAAGATGACAGCCGCGACGGCGTCTTCCGCAGATTTGCCGGCCCAGACAACGAAGTTGAAAGCGGGCAGGAACTGGTCCGCTGCATCCAGCGCAGCTGCGAGGACGGCCGCGATCTCGCCGCCATCCGGCTGGATTCGATCGAGCATCGGGATGGTGTGGCGGAAGACGGCGACGCCTTCCTCGTTCCAGTAGTCGAAGTGACCAAGCCAGAGCCGCTCGTTGATCCTCCGGAGCAGATCGGAGATCGCCGACTGTTTCGCGTTCGGCGCGCGCAGGTCGAGCGTGAGCGAAAAGTTCAATGAAGCGGGCTCGTCGCGCCAGGCGAACATGCCGCCGAACTCGCCCCACTTCGTCTGCGCGGCGCAGTGAATGATGCCGTCTTCCGAACGCTCACAAGCCCAGTCGGCGGCAAGCAGCGTGTGCTCGACAACGTCAAGCGCGCGATCCGTCGTATCTGCGGTGATGGAGTTCAGTTGTGGCATCTGGTCCTCCCAGAATCACGGGACAGGCCCGTTACATGAACGACGCTACAGAGGGTTGGCTGGCCCCACAACAGCGGCGTGGTTAAGGGTTTGGTGACTCGAATCGCGTCTACGGCTGACCGCCAAGCTTGGCCTCAAGCTCGGCGACGCGCCGCTCAAGAGCCTCCGCCTTTTCGATTGCGGCGCGCGCAAGGGCCTTAAGCGCCTCGACTTCTTCCCGCTTTGCGAGGTCCATGTCCGCGACGACGCGCTGAGCCGCTGAGCGGAAGAGGGCCTTCGCCTCATCATTGGCCGCCTGCGCCATGCCGGCGGCGCCCTGCATGACACGGGAAATATCGTCGATGATCGGGTTGCGGGTCTGCACAGGCGCCTCCACGGTAGACCCCGCTGCCGGAGCCGGTATCTATATGGCCCGGCTGGCCGCATATTTCAAAGTGGCCACGGAATGGGTTACAGCGTCGCCATGTACATTCCTCTCGAAATTCCCTTTCCGCGCATAGATCCGGCGGCGTTCACCATTCCACTGCCCGACATGCAGCTTGGCCCCCTTCACCTGGGGCCATTTCCGGTCCGCTGGTATGCCCTGGGTTATATTTTCGGGCTCTTGCTTGGCTGGTGGTACGCCGTTCGTCTCACCGCGCGACCGCATCTTTGGGGCGATGCGCCACACTCTCCGCTCAAGAAGGCGGACATCGACGACTTCGCCTTCTACGCGATGATAGGCATCCTGCTGGGCGGACGCATCGGCTACATTCTGTTCTACACCATCCCCTTCGAGCCACAGAAACTTTCGGGCGATCCGATGTTCGTCCTCCGCATGTGGGAAGGGGGCATGTCGTTCCACGGCGGCCTCATCGGTGCGACGATTGCCGTCTTCGCCACGGCCTGGTTGAGAAAGATCAACGTGTTGAGCCTCGGCGATGTCGCATGCGCCGCAGCGCCAATCGGGATCTTCCTTGTGCGCATCGCAAACTTCGTCAACGGCGAGCTCTATGGACGGCCGACGGATGCGCCCTGGGCGATGCGGTTCCCGGTCTATGACTGGGCGACGCGAAGCTGGGGCCCATCCGAGGGCCACCCGCTTGTTCATCCAAGCCAGCTGTATGAAGCAGCCCTGGAAGGCATTCTGCTGTTTGCGGTTTGCTGGTTCTGCGTGTGGCAGCTGAAGCTGCTGCGCAAGCCCGGCATGACCGCCGGCATCTTCCTGATCGGGTATGCGTTGTGCCGCACCTTCGTCGAAAACTTCCGCGAACCTGACAGCTTCACGCAAGGCGTCATGCCGGAATGGTTCACCATGGGAATGTTGCTGTCGTTGTTCATGCTTGCCGCCGGCGGCTTCCTGATCTGGTGGGCCAACCGCAACCGCGGCAGCGATGAAGCGAAGGCCGCGTGAGCGCGCTCCGTCAGCGCATCATCGAGACCATCCGCGTCAACGGGCCCATGCCCGTATCGCTTTACATGCTGATGTGCCTGCACGACCCCACGGACGGCTACTACGCCGTGCGACCGGGCTTCAATCACGACTTCACAACGGCGCCGGAAACATCGCAGGTGTTCGGCGAACTGCTGGGACTGTGGGCCGCGCACGAGTGGCTGGCGCTAGGCAAACCGTCGAAGGTGCACCTCGTCGAACTGGGCCCGGGACGGGCGACGATGATGGCTGACATGCTGCGCGCGGCATCCTCCGTCCCCGGCTTCATCGATGCAGCGCAGATTGGATTGATCGAGGCAAGCCCTGCCTTGCGTCAGGTGCAGGCCGACCGGCTGAACGCCTACACGGTGCAGCATTACGACGACCTCGACGGCGTGCCGCCTGGCCCTTCGATCATCATCGGCAACGAATTCCTTGACTGCCTCGCCATTCGTCAGTTCGTGCGGGACGGTAACGGGTGGCGCGAGCGCCAGGTCGGCCTTGGCATGGGCAATGCCCTGAAATTTGGTGTTGGACCGCCGGCAGACTTGCCCGCAAACGTCATTCCGGTTGGCGATCACGTTGAGTACGCGCCAGCGCTCGACACCCTGATCTCCTCGATCGCGCGACGCTTTCGCCAAGGCGCCGGACGGGTGCTCCTTATCGACTATGGACCTGCCGATTGCTCGCCAGGGGACACGCTGCGCGCCTATCGCGCCGGCCAGCAGGTCGACCCCCTGGAGGATCCGGGCGTGTGTGATCTCACGGCCGACGTGGATTTCCCGCGCCTGCGCCAGATTTGCCTCAGCGAGGGCCTTGCCGTGCATGGCCCTATCAGTCAGGGCAACTTCCTGCTGCGCCTTGGAGCGCGCGAACGGGGGCAGTTCCTGTCCAAGGCCAATCCGCAACGTGACGCGGAAATTCGCGAAGCGCTGCAGAAACTCATCTCTTCAAGCGAGATGGGCGAACGGTTCCGGGCAATCGCCTTGACGCCTCACATGGCGGCGACCCCGCCAGGCTTCTGACGGAGTTCGAATGACCCCGGAACGCCCGCCATCAGAGGAAGCGCCCGCTCTCAAGCGGTATTCGATGCACGTGCGTCACGGCTTTTTCGGGCGCAGAGGCGGGGTGTCGACCGGCGTCTACAGGAGCCTCAACTGCGGACCCGGCTCGGGCGATGAACCTGAGAAGGTCCTTGAGAACCGCCGCCGCGTTTGTCTTGCACTGGGGGCCGATCCGGAAAAACTGGCTGCACCCCGGCAGGTCCACTCCGCGAAGGCGATCGTCGCCGAGCGCGCCTATGCCCCCAATGAACGGCCAGAATGCGATGCGCTTGTCACCAAGCGACCCGGCCTGATGCTCGGCGTGCTGGCGGCGGATTGCGCGCCGATCGTGTTGTGCGACCCGCACAACGGCGTCATCGCCGCCATTCACGCAGGTTGGCGCGGCGCCGTTGGCGGCGTGATTGAGAGTGCCGTTGATGCAATGGGGCAACTCGGCGCAGATCCAGGAAAAATGGTCGCCGGGATCGGGCCGTGCTTGTCGCAGACTTCCTTCGAGGTCGGTCCCGATCTATTCGACGCCGTGTTGAAAGCTACCCCGTGGGCCGAGAACCTCTTCGATCCGGGCGCAAACGATCGCCAGTTTTTCGATCTTAAGCGCTACTGCTCCGGACGCCTGGCCCGTCTCGGCGTCGCGCAGACGGACGCTCTGGTGGACGATACGCTGACGCAGCCCGAACTTTATTTCTCCCACCGCGCCTCGGTTAAAGCCGGGGATCGCGACTGCGGACGGAACATGACTGGAATCATGCTCGTAGCGTGACCGGCGCGAACGCGTCGCTGTCACAGGAACCTGCGGCATTTACGCCACGTCCCATCTTGGTGCGTTCATCCCCACTGAATCCGCACATCTCGCGATTGCCCGGGGAACGATTCTGCGACAGAAGCGTGACGCCGACGGGAGCCCCCTGATCCAGAAGTTTCGGGGGCGGCATTTTGGGAGAGCGGGCGGATGAAACTCATCTCGTGCAATTCCAACCGCCCGCTTGCCGACCGGATAGCGGCTTATCTCGACATTCGCCTGACCAACGCCGAGGTGAAGACCTTCAAGGACCGCGAGGTCTTCGTGAAGGTGAACGAGAACGTTCGCGGGCAGGACGTCTATGTGATCCAGTCGACCTCCGCCCCGGCGAACGACCATCTCATGGAATTGCTGATCACGATCGATGCGCTTGTCCGTGCAAGCGCACGACGCATCACCGCAGTGATCCCGTACTACGGTTATTCCCGGCAAGACCGCAAAACGGATGGCCGCACGCCGATTTCGGCCAAGCTTGTCGCCAACCTGATTACCACCGCCGGCGCCGACCGCGTCGTGACGGTCGACCTCCATGCCGCCCAGATCCAGGGCTTCTTCGATGTTCCGACGGACAACCTGTTCGCCCAGCCGGACATGGCCGAAGACATTCTCAAAAAATACGGCGCGAAGGACCTGATGGTCATCTCTCCGGATGTCGGCGGGGTGGTACGCGCCCGGGCTCTCGCAAAACGACTGGAGGCCGATCTCGCAATCGTCGACAAACGCCGCGAAAAGGCAGGCGAGTCCGAGGTCATGAACATCATCGGCGATGTCGAGGGCCGCAAGTGCATCCTGATCGATGACATGACGGACTCGGGCGGCACGCTGATCAACGCCGCGGACGCCCTGCTCAAGAAGGGCGCTAAGGAAGTAGCCGCCTATGTCACCCATGGCGTTCTGTCCAACGGGGCCGCGGGGAATATCGACAAATCACAGCTCAAGGAGCTTGTGATCACCGATACGATCCCGCCTTCGGAGTCGGTCTCGAAGTCGAAAAAGATCCGGACGCTTACGCTCGCCCCGCTTATCGGCGAGGCGATCCGTCGTATCGCGAACGATGAATCCATTTCAAAGATGTTCGACTAGGCCGTCAGCCCGCAGCGCGTAACCCGTCGGGCAGCAGCCGATCCCTTCCGGCGAGATAAACCCCCTCGCGTCCGGCTACCGCCGCGAATGCACCCTCGGGAAATAGAGGCGTGAACGCGGCGTCGAGAAGGTTGAGCCCGCCAGTCAGCGCTCCGAACGAGGGCATCACCAGCCTGTCTCCGTCGGTGACAAAGCAACGCGCCCGGACACTGCGGCCTGCGCGCCCTGCTACTCTCGCGCAGGGATGCAAATGCCCCGCAATTTCACCGCGCGCCAGGCCGGCGCGGGGTTCGTGGCGAAAGACGAGCCCTCCCAGCCGGAGTTCTTCTGCAAGCCGGCCGCCGAGATCAGCGGGAGGCTTTGGATCGTGATTTCCTTCTATCCAGACCCAGTCAGCGGCCGCGGTAAGTCTGCGGATGAGCGCGGCGTCTTGTGCAGCCATGCGCATGCGGGCGCCCCGGTCATGAAAGCTGTCGCCCAGCGAGATCACGGTGGTTGGGCGGAATCGCTCGACCAGGCGCCCGACCCGGCGAAGCGTTGCGGCGGTGTCGTAGGGCGGCAGCATCTGGCCGCGTGCAGCATACGAAGAAGCCTTTTCAAGGTGAAGGTCGGAAACGACCAGCACGCCAGCCGCCTCCCACCACAGGCCGCCACAGGGCTGGAGGGCAACGCGCTCGCCGGCGACCTCAAATACGAGGTCCTGACGGGTTCGGGCGGACGACACGGGTTGGGACATGGTCCGGGACCCTGACCAGCGCCGTCTGAACCGTCAACTTCGCACATTCAGTTGAACCTGTGGGGCCTTTCGCCGCCCCGAAATGTGCTACAGTCGCTCAACTTGGGAGGACAGACATGACGCGTGAATTGCTCTTTTCTGGCCTGTTTTTGGGGATGTCGGCCGCCGCGATTGCCCTGTCGGCCTGTTCTGTAACGCCGACGGTGACCAAGCAGCGAATGACGCTTGGCGAAGCAAACATTGACGGCATGGAATGCCGGCGCGATGTCCCGATCGACACGAACATCCCGCGCACGATCTGCGCCTCGGCCTCCTCCTGGGCGGCGTTTGATGAAAAGCGGCGACGCGAAACCGACGCTATTCTTGCCGAGGGGCGACAGAACGCGAATGTTGGAGCGTTCAACCGTCCGAACTGACCTTTTCCGGGGCTGAAATCTCAAAATCACCGACACCAATCGGGCTGGGGAGTGTTTGCTTGCGTAGCATCGTTGTCGTCTTGGCCGCCCTCGCCACGCTGGGCGGCTGCTCCAGTCTGATGACCCCCGGCGGCGCCGCCGCCAAACGCTGGGCGGCGCTCGAAGAAACGCGCGCGGCCAAGGCGGCTGGCGTCGCGGATCAGCAGGTTTGCAAGACGATGAAGGTGATGGGCTCCAACTTCCCGCAGAAGGTATGCTCGACCCAGGCCGAATGGGATGCTTTCGACAAGCAGGCCCATGAGAGCGTTGATTCCTACGATCAGCAGCGCAAGGCCGGGAACACCCAGGGCGCCTTCGAGAACTAGCGCTCTAGCCCATCGCATCCCGCACAAGGTCATCCTCCGCCTCGCGCAGGATCGCTTCAGCGGCGTCGCCGGAGAATACGGGTTCCTTGCCGATCTCCAGCATCACGGGAACGGCAAAAGGCGATATCTGGTCGAGCTTTGAATGCACGATCTTTCCCTTGATCCTCTTTAAGGCGTCGCCCAGGCGACGGATGTCGAGAAGACCATCTCCGGCATCCCGCCGCGCCGCCTGCAAGAGAATATGATCCGGCTCGTGCGAGCGCAGAACGTCGTAGATGAGGTCGGTCGAGAAGGTGATCTGCCGCCCGGTCTTCTCGTGCTTGGGCATGCGCCGTTCGATCAATCCCGCTATCAGCGCGTTGTTGCGGAAGGTGCGTTTCATCAACGCGCTTTCCTCAAGCCACGCATCGAGATCGTCTCCCAGCATGTCTTCGTGGAAGAGTTGGTCGAGGTCTTCCCCGCGCATGTCTTCCAGCGCCCACACTGACAGCGCGTATTCAGAGGCGACGAAACCGAGCGGTTTGAGGCCGGAGCGTTCCATGCGCCGGGTTAGCAGCATCCCCAGTGTCTGGTGCGCCAGTCGTCCTTCGAACGGATAGCAGACGAGGTAGTGGCGGTCCCCGCGTGGGAATGTTTCGACAAGCAGCTGATCGACGTCGGGAATGATGGATTTCCGCTCCTGAACCTCTATCCATTCGCGCACCTGATCGGGCAGCAGATCCCACCGATCCCGGTCGTGAAGAATTCTGCGAACGCGATCCGCCAGAAACGTTGTCAGCGGGAACTTTCCACCATTGTAGCTCGGGATCGCGGGATCGGGATCGTAGGTTCGCGTCACCAGTGCGTCTGTGTCGGAAATCCCTTCGAATTTCAGCACTTCGCCGGCGAACAGGAATGTGTCGCCAGGCGTAAGCATCTCGAAGAAATACTCCTCCATCTCCCCGAGCTTGCGTCCTGGCCGCATAAGCCTCTTGTTCTCCGCGCCGCCCCTGAAAAAGCTAACCAACCGCACAGAGATCATCGGATCCTCGACGATCGTGCCGATGTTCATCCGATGCTGCCTGCGCACATCGTCATTGCGCGCACGCCAGACGCCATCGGGAAATCTGACAATCCGGCGGAAACGATCGTAAGTCTTGAGCGCATATCCACCTGTCGCCACAAGGTCGACGACCCGCTCCCATGTCTCCCAGTCGAGATCCGCATAGGGGGCGGCGATCCTGACTTCGTCGAAAAGTCGTGCCGCATCGAACCCATCCCCGCAGGCGCGCCCCATGACGTGCTGTGCGAGCACGTCCAGCCCTCCGCGGCGCGGCCCGGGTCCGTCCAGTTCGCCGGCAGCAACGGCTTCAACGGCGGCGCGGCATTCCAGAACCTCGAAGCGGTTTGAGGGCGCGAGCAGGGCCCGGCTTGGCTCGTCCATCCGATGGTTCGAGCGACCGATCCGCTGGATGAGGCGCGAAGACCCTTTTGGCGCGCCCATCTGCACGACAAGATCCACATCGCCCCAATCGATGCCAAGATCGAGCGTTGATGTGCAGACGACCGCCTTCAGCTTGCCCGCCGCCATCGCGGCTTCAACCTTTTTGCGCTGGTCGACATCCAGGGAGCCGTGGTGCAGGGCGATCGGCAGGGCGTCCTCGTTGACGCGCCACAATTCCTGGAACGTCATCTCCGCCTGACTGCGGGTGTTCACGAAGACCAGCGACATTCTCGCCGCCTTGATAGCCTGATAGACCTCCTTGATATTGTGACGCCCGGTGTGCCCCGACCAGGGGATGCGCGCTTCGCTTTCAAGCACCGAAATGTTTGCGCTCGCGCCGCCCTGGTGACGGATTATCGGTGTTCCAGGCCCCAACCAACGGGCCAAAGCATCCGGATCGCGCACCGTCGCGGACAATCCGATATGCCGCGCAGCAGGGGCCCACTCACGTAAAGTCGCAAGCCCAAGCCCGAGCAGGTCGCCTCGTTTGGACTGAGCGATGGCGTGCACTTCATCCACGATCACTGCACGCAGATCGGCGAAGAACCGCCGGGCATGTTCCGAGGCCACCAGCAGCGCCAGCTGCTCGGGAGTGGTCAACAGGATATCGGGCGGCTTCGCCCGCTGCCTTTGCCGACGTGAGGGACTCGTGTCGCCCGTCCGCGTCTCAAGCGTAAGACCCAGCTGCATTTCTGCAACGGGCGCCTCAAGGTTGCGGGCAACGTCGGTCGCGAGCGCCTTCAGGGGCGAAATATAGAGCGTATGCAGCGCCGGATGGACACGTGTGGGCGCCGCGGCCAGTTCGAGCAGGCTGGGGAGGAACCCCGCCAATGTCTTGCCGCCCCCGGTCGGCGCAATCACGAGCCCGCCCTGACCGCGCTTTGCCGCCTCTATCAGCCCGGCCTGATGGGGCCGCAAAGCCCAGCCGCGGGAGGCGAACCACGCCGCAAATCGCGGCGGCAGCAGGCTTGGCGGGTTTTGATCGTCGGCCATGACGCCAAGATAGGACCTGGCGCGCCGCCTGTCCCGCCCGGCGCCAAAACGGGTTAATTCACCCTGCCCGCGCCTTAACCAATTATTGGCCATAACGGGGGAAACTCCCCCCTCATGACCGTTTCCATTCGTGCATCCCTGATGCTCAGCGCGCTAGCAATGGCGGGGCTGACTGCGGCCTTTGTCGACCCGCCAGAGGCGGAAGAGAACGCCAAATTCTCCAATCCCTCACCCGGCCACTGGTCCTATGGCGGCGAGGGAGGGCCTGCGCACTGGGGGGAGCTTTCCCCGGACAACAAACCCTGCGCGGCCGGCCTGCAGCAGTCGCCCATAGATCTAAAGAGCGCGACGCCCGCGGGCATCGCTGCGCCGCAATCGCACTGGGCGCCTGTGCGCGGCGGCATGATCGTCAACAACGGCCACACCATTGAGGTCGACGTCGCGGACGGCGGCGGCATTACGCTTGATGGCAAAGACTATGTCCTGAAGCAGTTTCACTTCCATCATCCGTCCGAACACACGATCGACGGGAAGCAGTTCCCGCTCGAAGCGCACTTTGTCCACGCCGCGAAGGATGGCGAGCTCGCGGTGGTCGGCGTCATGTTCATCGAGGGATCCGCCAATCCCAACCTTGACGCCATCTGGGCGACCGCACCGGTAAAGGAGGGAAAGGCTGCAGTCGCGTTCGACATTGACGCTTCGAAGCTCGTTCCAGCCGCAAGCTCCGCCTTCCGATACGAAGGATCGCTAACAACGCCGCCGTGTTCGGAGACCGTGCGCTGGACCGTGATGGCGGCTCCGCAGACAATTTCGCCGAGCCAGGTCGCCGCCTTCTCGACGCTGTTCCCCTGGAACGCGCGCCCCGTTCAACCGCTGAACCGCCGCTACATTCTCAAGACGGCCGGCTGAGCTTCCAGCGCGAGGCGCGCCATAGCCACGGCGCAGTTGCGAACACGACGACGCCAAAGACGGTCAAGCCGATCAACACATAGTTGAAGACAAACTGGAACGTCGGAAACTGCGTCCAGTTGACGATCAGTGTCGTGAACATCGTGAGTGCGCTCGCCGCTACGCCGGCTCGTGGCCTTGCCAGCAGCAACCAGCACACGACAAAATCAACAGCGCAGACGCCATACCAAAAGAACGGCGCCCAGCTCGGCGCAGGTCCATAATACCACAGGTCGCCGTGCACCCAGACCCACCAGAAGTGGCTCAGCGCGCCAAACACGAAACCTCCTGCGAGCACGACGCGTGTCCGGTCGGCCGCATTCATTCCGGCCCTCCAGTCGCGCGCAATCTGAAGAATGACGTTCATCCAAGAAGCTTCCGCAACCGCGCATAGTCGGCTTTGGAATTGTGCCGCTTATCCATCGGCACTTCCTTGAGAATTATCACGTCTATCGGCCCTAACTCCGCGGCGCGCTTCTGCAGCGGCGGAAGTGACAATCCATCACCCGACACCGCCAGTTTCGCCCGGCCGGTTCCTGCAAGCAGCGCCGCCTGCCGAACGCCGGGCCAGCTCAGCGCCGCGGTCTCAACGGCAAAGGGAAACAAATTTCCTGACGCCGCTTCGCGCCGACCCAGGAGCCACAACCGCCCACGTTCATCCTGCCGCGCAGCGTCCCCCGTGCGATGCCAGAGCTTTCCGCCGCTCACCGACTTCGTCGACTTGTCATCCGCCGGGTCGAGATAGCCCTGATTCACGTGCGCGCCCGCGACAAAAACCTCCTGGTCGCGAATATCGACGTCGATCTCGGGAATGGGCGGTCCCGCCAGAAGCCCGGCGCCGCTCGCCATCGCCTCCCAGTCCGCCGCACTGATTTCCCTCAACTCCAGATGGGCGATCGGCTCAGCCTCGGTGGATCCGTAGACGGCATGAATTGCAGCCTTCGGCGCGACGCCGGCGACCGAATGGAGGAGGTTGGGAAACACCGGCCCGCCTCCCGTGAAAACCGCCTCGAGCCGAGGCAGGGGTTCGGCTCCCTCGGCAATTCGCGCGATGACCGCGGGCGGCGCAACGATGCGGTTCACACGATGATCGAGAATTTGCCGCCGCATCGCGGCGCCGCTCAGTTTCGCAGGCCGCGTAAGCTTGCCGGCAGGGATCACGCTTGTCGCGCCCGCCGCAAGATTCGACAGGATGAAGACAGGCAGCGAGATCAGATCGACGTCGCCAGGCTTGGTCCGACGCAGCCGCTCCAACAAGGTGTGTTGCAGCACAAGAAAATCTATAGAGCGCACGATGCCCTTTGGTCGCCCCGTTGAGCCCGAGGTGAAGGTGATGAGCGCGGGGGCTTCACCAGGGAGATGAGCTAGAATTTCGCGGCCTGGCTCCTTGCCCGTTGGATCCGGGAGCGGCTTCAGGCGCCGCAGGTCAGGGAACAGCATGCGAAGCACATGGCCAACGCCTGTCGTTACAACCGCCTTCGGCCGAGCGGCTGCAACAGCAACCCTCAGGCCCCTGATCCCGGCGGCAGGCTCGGGGAACATAGCGACAGCCCCGAGCCGGAACACGGCCAGCAGGATCTCGTAGAGCTCCACTGACACACCCCGGGCTATCAACACGATGTCGCCAGCCTTGATGCCGGAGCATTCATAAGCATGGGCTCTGGCCGCCGAGGCTCTGGCCAGTTGGCGATACGTCACGACGCGCCCATTGGGCGTGATAATCGCCGCCGCGTCTGGTCGTGCAGTCACGTGGCTCAGAAACAACTCGACGAGGTTCAAAGCTTTCCGCCCCATAGCCCGTAGCGTCGGAAGACTGTCCCGCCATGACTGCCGCTATGCATCGCCGAAAGGTTGGCCTCGTGCATCAACGCATGGATTACTTCCACGAAGCCGCGTTTTTTAGCCCGCTCGTGAAACGCGTTCGCCAGAAGCGACCCCCCGCCTTTGATGCGCGAAGCGTAGGTCTTCAGGATCACGGCCTTAGGTTTTGGACCCTCGGCAAGATCAGGCAGCGCGAAGAGGAAGGCCTTGAGGTCCCCGGTCGCATCCTCAGCGAGGAGCACAAGTTCCGGATCGACTGCCTTCAGCACAGGCCGATAGCTGGCCAGGAAGGCCTCCAGCCCGATCGGCTGATAGAAATGGTTTGACGCAAAAGCGTCGAGCGAAAGCGCGTGGATGCGTGTCAGCTCCTCTTCGGCGCGCGCCGGATCGAAATTGCGCAAGGTCACGCCGGCCGGCGGCGGGGACTTGCTGTCGAGGACATCGGCTGCGCGAACCGCGGACACATAGCGCGCGACGACTCCTAGGCCGGATTGCTCGAACGCGTCGACAAAGTGCTCGGGATTCGACGGCTCCATCAGGAAAGGTGGTCGCCCATTGCTTTCTACAACCAACCGATGCCTGGCCCAAGTCGACCCGTCCATAGGGCCCAGAACTGCAGCGAAAGCTTCCGATCGCAACTGCGCCATTGCCTCGCGGATCAGATCTGCGCCCGCCGCCGCGGACTCGCAGGTGAATTGGCCGAGTGCTGCTGTTCTTGCTCCGTCCAGCGAGGGAGCGTCCCGATAGATTGAGAGGCTCGCCCCAGGGGCGCTAAGGGCTTCGGGCGCGCTCATGGATCAGGCCATAGAGGATAGGTTGCAAATCCGATTGCCATGCTGAGGCCTCCAAGCATCATCCAGGGGCGGCCAAAGTCACGCTCCCTGAGCAGCCATCCCGCGATCGCCACAGCCGCGATTCCGACGAGCCCCACCAGCGTGAAGACGAGGCCGGTTTCGCTCTGGTGCGCCGCCCAATAGGTGCGGATAGACATCGCCGCCCAGGCAATGGCGATCACGACAAACAGGCGCCAGAGCTTTTGCGCGAACCGCCCGGAAATCCCCGCGGCCAGAGCAGCGAAAGACAGATTGAACCCGAAGATCGTATCCTTGTGCGCGACATTGCTAACGACAAAATAGAATAGCGCGACCGCCAGCACGACCAGTAACAAGTTCAGCGCATCGAATTGGGGCCGTTGTCCCCGCCGGACGGCATCCGCGATGAAGTAAGTCCCAACCGCCACAGCCGGCGTGATGACGCTTGGCGGCTCCGCAAAAATCGCGATGCAGAAAAACAGCGTCGAGCCGACGGCCAGAAAATGGCGCTCCTCGCCAGCCCGGTGTCGCGTGACGAAGAGCAGGAGCAACAGCGCGATGAAGAAAAGCCCCGCTATCACGCTAAGTCCGACGACCCCCAGGTAGAGAAGGTTCGAGAGGAGGAAGTAAAGCCCCAGCGGAATGAAGAGATTGTCGAGGCCACGCCAGCTCGCTGCTTCCAGCAACGCGCCGAACGCCGCAGTGATGAATGCGAGCAACACAGCCTCGCCACGTCCGATATCCGTCATCAGCAAGATCACAATCAGCGCCAGCAGCCATGCCGTGACCGCAAAGACGATTACGCCTTCAACGCTTTTTGAGCCCTCTTCGATGCTGAAGGTCTTTTTCCCATAACGGGAGCCGACAACCGCACTCGCCGCGTCGCATAGCGTGAGGATCAGGATCGGCAACATGTAGAGCACTGGCCCCACCGGCGGCTTGTGATGCAGCGCCAGGGACACGAAATGCCCGTCCTTCAACCAGAATAAAAGCGCCACCGACACTGCAAAAAGAAGTTCGCCGTATGACGTGCGTTCGACGGCGTGCAGGCCTGCGCCCAGGCTCTTGCGCATCGCCCCCCGAGCCAGAAGGAAGATGACCACGGCCAGACCGCATGTCGCCGCCACTTCCCAAACGGCGGTGAAGATATAAGGAAATGTCAGGCAGTAGAGCCCGAGGCTGATGTGCACCAGCTTCCGTCCGATCTCGGGATCTAGCTTCGCGATCCGCGCGATCTTCGAGACGCCCCACAGGACAACCGCCAGCAGGACGACAGATCCTGCAATCTTGGCTCCGCTGATCAGGAGCGGCTCGTTCACGCAACTTCCTCGATCACGAAGTCGGAATAGAAGAAAGCCTTGTCGAGCGGCTTCAGCTTCGCCTCAAGCTCGCTGTTCGTCTTGACGCGCGCAGCCGAAGAAGCTGGCGCGCGCCTTGGGGCCATCATGTTCCAGTAGGCAATCCGTGCGCCGGGTTTCGAGGAGGCGAGGATCGTTTCATAGGCCCGTTCGTGTGCTTCGGGCGACATGTACTCGAAGATATCCGAAAGGTTGAAGGCGTCCGCCTTCACCCCTTCCTCCGCGAGCGTCTCAACCGTGCAGAACCGAACCTCGAGCCGTTCCAAGCGATCGCGGATTGTCTCGAACCGCTCTAGCTCCAGCGCGCGTGGGAGAGCCTCGGCGTGATCGCCCTTGAGAATCCAGTGCAGATATGGATTTGAGGACGGGTCCTGGTCTACCAGCGCCTTGCGGGTCAGTCGCGCAACCTGTTCTGAGGGGCCGCCCTCGACGTGATCGAAAAAGGCGGGATCGCGTCCCAACCGTCCCATCACGAACCGCGAGAAAAAGACGCGGATCATCATCCGCCAACCCCAGATGTTCCAGTGCTTGTCGAAGAATGCCTTGCGCTCTTCCGGGTCCCGCGGCCGCAGCAGATCGTCGATTGTCGCGCTGTTGTGGATGAACGGCAGAACCCATTCGCGGAACGTACGGAAATAGTTCTCGAACTTGCCAACCCCGCCCACGCCGAACCTGCGGACCTGTTCAGCGCGCACAGCCCAGAACTTCTGGTCCTCATCCGACAGCGTATGCGCCGCCTGATCGAGGAGATGCTTGCGCCGCCCTGAGGGCCGCGAGCCCATCAACTCAAGAAACTCTTCGTGATTGTGGAGCCGGTACATGGCCATCCGCAGGCGCACGCAGGCGAGCTGCGCCGGATTGAGGTCGACCGCGATTACGCGTTCAGGCCCTTCGCCCAGCAACGCCAGTGCGTTGTCGCCCGCCGACGCGATAGACACCACCGTTTCGCCCGCCTTGGGACGAAGGGCTGCGACGAGAATGTCTGCATCCTCCCATACCTGAGCATAACGGATGATGTCGAACGCGGCGCGTTTTGCGATGTCGGTTTCGGCCATTATTGCCCCACGTCCGCTTGCGCGATTCTTTCAACCGTACCGGCGGCGCCGTCCAGTCGCACCGTATCGCCCGTTTTCAACCATTGGGTCACGCCCTTTAGCGACACCACGCAGGGAACGCCCATCTCACGGGCGACGATGGCCGAATGCGACAACAGCGAGCCACGCTCGGCGATAACGCCCGCGGCGTTGGCGAATACTGCGATCCAGCCCGGGTCCGTGTGACGCGCCACCAAGATCTCGCCGGGCAATAACGCTTCAACGCGTGGATCCTCAATCACCCGCACCCTTGCGGTGACGACGCCTTTGCAGCAGGCAAGCCCCTTGCGCGCTTCGCTCCCTTCGACCGTTTGGTCGGCCGGAGCAGCCGATCGGGCGAGACCGCTGATTTGAGGTCCCTTCATGCTGAACCGTTCGGGCGGATCGGGCCGGGCGAGTTGCGCATGGAGCTCCGCCTCTCGCAGCCGCCCCAGGGCTTTTAGATCGTTTGTAACGCCCGCGCCTTCGACCGCGCCCAGCAGTTCTTCAACGGTCAGATTAAAGACGTCGCGCGAATGATCCAGAACACCGGCCTCAGTCAGTCGTGCGCCCAACGCTAAAAAGATGCGCCGCACCCGGCCGAACAGTCGTGTCCGCTCGAAGCGCAGGTTCTCCCGGTCCCGCACACGGGCCCTGGCCCAGCTCAACAGCCAGCGCGCGAGTAGCCGCTTCCCGAACTCCGGCGCCAGGTCGCGAAGGTCGCGCGCGTCCGCTGTTGTATCGTGGGCCATTTTCGGCCCAGCGGCCGCGCCAATCGCCATCAGCACCTGCGCTGGATCTTCGTGGAGGGAACGGCTCTCCAGCTTAAGTTCCTGCGTACAACGATCGCCGAACTTTGCGATGTAGGTCTCAAACGCTGCGCGCAACTCCGGGAGTGCGTCAACCGCCGTGCGATCGCCGACCGCCAGCCGCTCAATCAGTTCAGGCCGTCCCCGGGCAAGGGCGCCCATCTCCCGGATCATCCGCGCGGGCTCGGCGGAGATGATGTCTCCCTGGCCGATCAACATGCCCGACAGGAAGGTCAACCCATCATCGCCCGCCCACCTGGTCATGGCCTTCTGGGCGGCGCCAAATGCAATCATGCAGAGAAAGTCGTTGACCAGCGGGGCGTCCCATCTGGCGAGGAGTTGCTGCTCCAGGCGGCGATATTCCGCAGCCAGTTGGGTTGCGGACATTGCATCGATTTCAGCATCCGGCCGCGCCAGGGCGGCTTTCCAGCACATTGGGATCCTAAGCTTAGAATTCCACGTGGACAAGTTGTC
>JADMIO010647462.1_pt1 | contig 28935 bp, 28 predicted proteins | sample 8958161 | NCBI WGS metagenome assembly JADMIO01 (sample SAMN16585339, study PRJNA669376) | soil metagenome | isolation source: Crop rotation soil | place: USA: Cullars Rotation, Alabama | collected 2011 | reverse complement strand
CCCGCCGGCACAGACCGCCGCGACGTCCGCGACGATCACCGTCGGCGGCCCGGGCATCGTTTCGTACAAGTACAAGCTGAACAACGGGGCTTACAGCGCCGAGACGCCCATCGCCACGCCGATCAGCCTCACGAACCTCGCGAATGGAAGTTACACGGTGTCCGTGCTCGGCAAGACCGACGCCGGCACGTGGCAGGACGATCCGATAGCGTTCCCCCTCAACACTGGCCCGGCCGTATCGCGCACGTGGACGGTCAACACCGCGCCGCCGACCCTGCGCATCAACGAACTCATTGCGGACAACGCGACGGCGGTGAATGATTCAGGACAGTTCCCCGATATCATCGAGCTGTATAACGACGGCTCGGGCAACGCTGATCTGTCTGGAATGAGCATTACCGACGATCAGACGAATCCCACGAAGTTCATCTTCCCCAACGGCACGCTGGTCGGCCCGGGCCAGTACAAGGTCCTCTATCTCGACGGCCGCACCATCGCTGGTGAAACGCACATCGGTGCGTTCAGCCTCAAGGCCGGCGGCGAAGGCGTTTACCTATACAGCGCCGTCGGGGTGCTCATCGACGGCGTGACGTTCGGGCTTCAGGTGAAGGACCTGTCGATCGGCCGGCTCGCCAGCGGACAATGGGGCCTGACGCGTCCGACGTTCGGTTCAGCCAATCAGGCGCAGCAGACCGGCGACGCGACGAAGCTCCGCATCAACGAGTGGCTCACCCAGCCCACCGGGCAGTTCCTCAACGACTTCGTCGAGATTTACAACCCCGATACGCTCCCGATCGCGATCGGCGGATTCTATTTCACAGACGATCCCGCGACCGAACCCACCAAGAGCCAGGTTCCGGCGCTAAGCTTCCTCCCTGCATCCAGCTATACCGCGTTCACCGCAGACGGGATTACCACCAATGGCGCTGATCACCTGAACTTCGGCCTTGCGGCGGAGCAAGGGCTCATCGGTTTGCTCGACCAGAATCAGACCCTGATCGACCGAGTCATTTATGAGCCGCAGCGCGCCGGCTTCTCCGAAGGTCGCACGCCGGACGGCGGCACGACGTACCAGTTCTTCTCCTCCCCGACGCCGGGCATCACGAATGGCGGCGCGCCGGTCAGCAGTCTGCCGCTGCGCATTACCGAGATCATGTATCACCCGGCCAACCCGACGGCCGGCAACGGCTTCACCGACGATGATTACGAATACATCGAGGTGCAGAACGTCGGCGCCCAGTCGATCAACCTCGCGAACGTCGAACTGATCGACGGCATCAGCTTCACCTTCCCGAATATTCAGTTGGCCGCCGGCGCATACGGACTTGTCGTCGCGAATCAGGCGGCGTTTACCGCGCGGTATGGGAGCGGACTCCCCGTCATTGGCCAGTTCGGCGGCGACCTGGCTGACGAAGGTGAACGCATCCGTCTGGAAGATTCCGCCAACGCGACGATCCTCGACTTTGCGTACGACGATGTGTGGTATCCCTCGACCGACGGCACCGGCTTCTCGCTGATCAAGATTGATCCCAACGGTGCAACCAGCGGCTGGGGTGTCGGCACGAACTGGCGCGCAAGCAATCGTTTGTTCGGCTCGCCGGGCGCAGCGGAACCCGCCGCCGATTCGACCGCGCCAACGGTGGACATCAACGACGTCACGCCCGATCCGCGCACGACGCAGGTCGATTCGATCACGATCACGTTCAACGAACCGGTCGTGAACTTCGATCTTGCCGACCTGAGCCTGAGGCTTGGCGCCGGCAGCAACCTGATTGGTTCGACGCAAACGCTGACGACCGCCGACAACCGTGTTTGGACGCTCGGCAACCTCGGCGACCTCACCATCGCCACTGGGTCCTACACACTGACGCTCACGGCGACCGGTTCAGGCATCACGGATCTGTCGAACAATGCACTCGTCTCCGGTGCGACCGACACGTGGCAGAAAAACTCGGCCAGCGGCGCTGTGGTGACCAACCGACGGCTCTTTTACAACAACAGCAAGTTCGACACCCTCGGCGGCGACGACGCCGCGATCGCAACGGACAAGGTGGCGCTGCAGCCCGGCGGAGGCAAGGCGACGTTCGCGAACTACTCCAGCTATGTAAACGGCATCAACGGGATCATGATCGACATGACCGGCCTGCCCGCCGGCAACAATCTGTCGCTCACCGACTTTGAGTTCCGCACCGGCACGACCACGAACAACGTTGATCCTGCAACGCAGTGGACCGTGCTGGGCGCAGCGCCGAGCTTGAGCGTTCGACGTAACGTTTCGGCCGGCACGGATCGGATCGTCCTGACGTGGACCGATGCGCAAGCGGTGAAGAAAGGTTGGCTCCGCGTGATGCTCAAGTCGGGTATCAACACGGGCCTCGCCGCCGCCGACGTCTTCTACTTCGGCAATGCACTGGGAGACACCGGCGTCGGCAACGACGCCAATACCGCGCCCGTCGATACGATGGATTACTACTCCGTGCGCGACCACTTCCGCACGTCGGCCAACCCCGCGCCGATCGACTTTGCGTGGGACATCAACCGCGACGCCGTCGTCGATGCTCAGGATCTTCAACTGGTCCGCGCCAACGCGACGAGCGCCGCGGCGTTAACGGCGCTTCAGATGATCTCGCCGCCGGCGGCGGTCACAGCTCCGAAATCCACGACGACAGACACGAAGACGACCTCGTCTTCGGCGACATCGGTCCTTCGAACGCCAATTTCCATTTTCGGAACTCCCGTGACGAGGACATCGTTGTCATCGTCATTGCCGACGACCACCACGTCAGCGGTGACCGCCAGCACGACGAACGCGCGTCGCTGGACGGTATCCCTCGTACCGGTGACGAGCGGTAATTAACGTATGGCGGGATTTATCCCGCGCCCCTGCGTGAATCATTAGGATGCTGGCTTGGTCGCTGCTGGGGCGGCAGCGGGGTGATCGAGTTCATCCACGATCTTGCGGATGTCCGGCTCAAACTTCGCCTTCATCAGCAGATCCGCCGCCTGATAGAGGCTGAATGCCTCGGCGGGGTCGATGTTGAAGTAGGTCGAGATGTTGTTGATGCTCTCGCGGAAGCTGCGAAAGGGGAGATCACTCACTTCATCCAGCCGCGACAGTGCAAGGTGAATCACCTGCACGGGTTTGCCGCTCTTACCCTTGATCGTCAGCGTTCCGGTCTTCTCGAGCTTGTCGATTGAATCGCGCAATCCCTGTGCCGGAATCTCATCGGCCGAATAGCGCACGATGATTTCCGCCAGCGTGGCGCTGCTTGCGCGGTTGAGCAGGGCGGTGCTGGTCAATCCCGTCCCGGCGATCATGCTTTCGACCAAGCCGATGTCCCCTTTATCCGAGAGCTTGGCGTCAAACTGGGTGCGGGCGTCGACGACGATCAGCACTGCGCCGCCGGGATAGGGATCGGGCTCGTTTGCGTCCTTCGCGGACTTGATGTGCGCAGTGTAGGTCTCAACAAGGCTTTGGACGCCTAAGTTATCGACGATGCCTCCGTCAATGAGATGGCGGTATTGCGGCCAGACGGTGGAGTAGTCGCGCAACGTCACTTGGTGCATCACGACGGGCACTGCGGAACTTGCCGCGACGGCGTGACCGAGGGGAAACGATGACAGGTCTGAATTCAGCTCGTCGAACATCTCGTTGCAGAAGATGAACTTTCGGCCGGTCTGAAGATCGGTCGCGTTTATGAGCAGCCGCGGTCGATCTGCACGGAGGTCGGCGAAGGTCATTCCCCCCGCCCGCGAGCCGCTCGCTTCACTTCGCCTGAACAGGACGTTCTCGAACTGAGCGGCAAGAAGGTCGCTCCGGTCGTAGTCGGTGAACATCAGCGTCAGCGTGTTCCACGGCAGCATCGTCTGGATCCACAGGTCGGTCGCGAACGCATGCGAGAGCTTTCGCTGAACGTTGGCGGGGTTCCATAGATCGTCGCTTTGTGCGCAGTAATACGCCGCGGTCATCGAACCGCCGCTGACGCTGGAGATGTAGTCAGTGCGCTGGAGGAGCCCCAGCCGCTCGAGCTGGAGGAAACACGCCGCCGAAAAATTCGCCGATCGCGATCCGCCGCCGCTGACGGCGATGCCCACAAAGACCCCATCGTCGCGGACATCACGAGGGGGATGCGGGGCACCCGCGTCCGATTTGACGGCAACCGCCGCAGGCCCCTGCGCGGTGGGTTCGATGACGTGTGCCGCGAGCGCGGCGTTCGTATGGTTCCTTGGCCGCCGCTCCGGGGCCAACGCCAGATTGCCGAGCTGTCGATTTACGTTCGTGCAGCCGCAGTGTGCGATGGTCAAGATGATGATGATCCGAATCGATGCGCTGCCGAGCTTGAGTGCCATGACTTAGAGAATCCACGATTGTGCGAATCGCTGCAAATGCGGGCCGGATTTAGCTAATATCAAAGGGCGAATGAAAGACTACCGCTTCGGCAAGCTCCTGATCCTCGTCAACGCGATGGTCCCGCTGGCGATGATGTCGTATGACGTGTGGCAGGGGCGCGTCGCGGATTGGGTCGCGTTCGTGATTCAGACGAGTGGAATGCTCTCGCTCATCTTCCTGATGCTCTCCCTCGCGGTCACTCCTGCACGCCGGATCACGAGCCTGAACTGGCTCGGGCACTATCGAAAGATGCTCGGCTTGATCGCGTTCTTCTACATCTGTCTGCATTTCGCTTCGTATTTCCTTCTCAAGCAACGGCTCAACGTCTATGCCGCGATCGCAGACACGTTCGAGCACAAGTTCATCTTTTTCGGAATGTCCTGCTTCATCCTGCTGATCCCGCTTGCGGTCACATCGACCAGCGGCATGGTGAAGCGGCTTGGGGCGAAGCGCTGGCGGCTGCTGCACCGCCTGGTGTACGTCGCGGGCGTGCTCGCGGTGCTGCATTACCTGGGCTTTGCGAAGGTCGCGGAGAACCTTCCGCGGGCCTTCGCGGCGGTCCTGGTAATGTTGCTTGGCATCCGGGTCGTCTATTACCTGGCTGATCGATCGGCCCGGGCGAAGTCCGATAATCGCGGTCGCATCGCGGCGTGAGCGGTCGCTCATGTTGATTGACCATTGCGGCTTTGCGTGGCCGAGCCGAGTATGACACGCTCGTACATGTGAAACCGGGGCGACACAAACGCCACAAGGCAGGACGCTCGGAAGACGCTCAAATCGAGACGGGCCTCGGGCCACGTCGAACCAGCATGGATGTAGGGCAAAGCAATCCCGTTGCAGACGAAAAGCTTCGGCCGGAGCGGGCCGGCGGTGTCTCATCGGAGAAGCGCAAACCGTCTTCGGCCGCCGCCGCGGTTTCAACCGCATGCATCGATCCCTCTGCGGACATGGACGCATTCGACGAACCGGATGCGCAGGCCGTCCAAACTGGATGGCGCCGGCATCTGGTTAACGTGCCCGTCTTCGCGTCCTTATTCCTTGGCCACGCCCTCAACCGCATTGGCCTGCGACGATCGGTAGATGGCTGGCGGCGGGCAACGGAAGTGGGGACTCGCTCCGAAGCGTCGAAGTTCGCGCTTGCGATGCTGGGGCTTGATCTGTGGTCGGATGATCCGCTTCCGAGTGACGTTCAAGACGTCGACCTCGACCGCGCCGAAGAGCATTTTATCTTGCGTTTCGCAAAATTCCTTCGAAGTGAGCCGCTGGCGCGAATGGAAATGATCCACGAGCGATCGCGCAGTTACGCGCAGAATCGCCGGCATGTGGATGTGAGCGTCGCTGCGTTCGGACCTACCGGCGAGCTGCTCTCGATCCGGCCGTACTGGGATTCATCGCTTGCAACACCCAAGCCGCGCGAAGAGCTCGTTCGCGAGCGCATCCTTCCGCAACTGCTGCGCAGCTTCAACGACCTTCGCGACACGTGGGACGTTTGCCCGCTCCTCGAATCCGATTACATCCCGGCGGAACTGGACGGAAGCCCCGCAGCGCCCGGCGCTGCCCGCGCCTACATCAAGCGCACGCTGTCGGCGACGTTCATCTCCTTCGAGCGATTTGTGCCCGGCGCACCGGCGCAATTGCGGTTTGTGTCGCCCGACTTTCAACTGCGACGCAGTCCCGGCCTGGGGCCGCTGAATGTCGTCTGCCGGTTGTCCCACGATGGGCGAACCGCGGATGTCTGGGTTCAGGTGCATCACGCGGCGATGGATGGTGCGCCCGTGCAGGAGATGATGACGCGCTTAAAACGCACGTGGGGTGTCGTTGAGGACCGCACGGTCTTTCCGGTGGACTCGATCAAGGGTGACACTTCGACGACGTCAGCGGCGACGACCTCTCCCGTCTCGCCCCGACCCTGTTCCACACCAAAGGCATCCACGCGCGTCTCGGCGGTTCAGGACTTCATCGACTTTGCGCCGGTGCTCGCGTTGCGCAAGTCGCTCGTCGAGCGCGACACGATTCGAATGGCGGGAGGTGCTCCCGTCGCGGCGTTGCTCATCTGGGCGATGGCCCATCAGCCCGCGATGGCGGGAAAGAAATTCGCCGTCACCGTCGATGTGCCGGTGATCGATGAACGGCCCCGTCGTGTCGGCCTCGTCTGCATCCGCCCCGGCGAGTATTTCGAAACGTTAAGCAAAGCCGCCGCCTTCGCGGCGTTCGTTCACGAATTCAATCGACTGCTGAATGCCACCCGCGCCGGCCGCGGCCCGGTCTGCCGCGCACTGGATGCGATGGCCCTCGCGTCGCCGTCAATGCAGACGCTCGCGTTGCGCAACAATCCCGATCGTACCGCCCAGATCTTCGGCACCATCGGCCTGAGCATCCTCCGCGATGTCCCCGTCTTCATCGCCCCGTCCGGCGACCTGGGCTTCACCGACGGCTTCATCGCCATCGGCGACATGAACGTGCCGACGACGTCGGGAGGGAGCGTTGGTGCTGTGAGCATTAAGGGAGCGTCCGCCACGCAGATCAACGCTTATTCCGCCGCGATTCGCGAAGCGATAGGGCGCGCAACGGATTACGTTTGAGACGCCGTTTTGCGGGAACCAGGTTTGCAGGAACGCTAAAATTGCTGAACGCGACGAGGGCCTGCGGAGCCGCTCATCTGCACGTCATTCGTACCGTTCTTGACGGTGATCGTGACGGGAACGCGCAACACGATCGTCGCGTTGTTGGCGTCCGTTCCTGTTTCCGCAGGGCCGAACGAGACAGCGGTCACGTTGCTCGCGAGCGTGTAAGTCGGGCTCGACGTCCCGTTCGCGTAGTAGACTTTGAGCGTGAGCTTCTTGCCGGTCGCGTCGTAGCTGAATGACCGATACACCTCGTTTGGGAGTCGATTCTGGTCCGGGCGGATCACGTCGAGCCGCGTCGTGGTGACGGCGACCGAATCACATCGGCGAATTTCGGTCAGCATCTGCCCAAGCGACACGCGCGCCGCCTGCGACGAGCGGAAGAAGTCGTCGTTCATCTTCACTGCCGATGCGGAGGCGCTATACGCGGTACCGACGGCGAGCAGCAGCATTGTCGTGATCGTCACACTGACCATCACTTCGATGAGGCTCAGGCCACGTGCGCGATGTCGCGGCGATGTCCGATGTGTGAACCTGCTCATGGCGCCACCTCGTAATACGATCCGGGAAGGGGCTTGAACGTGAGCCCGAACGTCACACCGGACGGATAGTCTGATGTTCCCGTGCTCGCAATGATGACATCGGCGCTGCCTGTGATCGAGGTCGGAAGATCGTTCAACTGGATGACGCTTCCCTTCACAGTTCCCTCCGCACTACCTCCCATCGCAAACTGGCTGCTGATGATGCTGCCGCCGACCGTACCGAAGTTGCCCCACATTTTCGTGAGGAAGCCGGGGGCCAGAAGGAACGCGCCCGTCAGGTTCCGTTCATCGCCATATGACGCCGGGAGCGTTGAGATGCTCGAGGCCGAGACACTTCCGGTGAACTCGATGATGTTGGTTGCCGTGTTCGTCGTCACGTTGTTGGGCACTACGATTACGCCCTGAATGTCGGTATTGCCGGCGAACTCGACATGGTTGGGCGCCTGGATGAGCAAGACGCCCTTGATCTTCGTGTTGCCCGTAAACTTCGGGTTGGTGTTCGGCGCGATGTAGAGGTTATCGAGTATGGCCTGGTTGGTGTACTTGGTCGTCGCCCACTTGGCGTATGTGTCGGTGTTCACCTCGGGAAAGGTCGGTTCGGGTACGCCCTTGTGAATGTGCTCGGCGGCGATCAGCGCGGTGTTGGTCGTGCCGCCGATCTTCGCGCCGCTGTAGGAGATGTTGCCGTTCGGATTGGTAATGCTGATATCGCCGCTGACTTCCTTGCCGCCGATGACGACCGGCGTGGCGTCGGTGCTGTTGGTGGAGAGAACGCTTCCCTTGGTCGGGTCGGTAGCGCCCGTGATCGTAGAGCTGCCGCTGGTAACGACTCGCCCGCGCGACGCGACGCCGTAGTTGAAGATGGCGCTCGCACGCGATGCCTTCTGATATTTGAGCTGTATCTTTCGCGAGAGACCCGCGCCGCCGCTGTCCATCCCGGCGACCTGCATGACGAGCATGTCACCGACTTGCGTGATCGTCGCGCGAAAACGCTGGTTGCCCGTTGAGTCGAGGTTGATCCATTCGTTGCTGCCGCCCGGGATCGAAATCGTGCCGCCGCTGACGGAGAGCGTGCGCGGGGCGATATTCGACGTTGCGGCCATGCGATCGCTGAGCTTCTGGGCAACGGTTGAGAGGAGATTCGCGTCCGTGGTGGAACTCGGAATTGCGAGCTCACCCATCTGATAGCGCATGAAGTATAGACCCGACTCCGCGGCGGCCAGGGCCCTTGCAGCGCTGCGTTCGTTGCGTGAGATCTGTACCGACGTCGTAGTCGTAGCGTAAAAACCCAAAGCGAGCGCGGAGAAGAGGACCAGGTACAGCATCGCCAGCATCGACGCGACGCCGCGCTGATTTGTTCTACGGTGATGACGAATGTTCGTATCCATATGCAGTCCCGTGGATCGAGCGTCAGTTCTGTGCCGGATTCGGTGCAACAACGAGCCAGCTCAGTTGATACACCTCGTCATTGTTGTGTTTGATCACGCAGGTCACGCGGGCGGTTGCTTCGGCCATCGTGTCAGGACGGACGGAGGTCAGGTTGTCTTGTGCAACCGACTGAACCGTGACGACCTGCGACCAGTTTGAATACGCACTGATCGGCTGACGGCGCACATCGAGCGGAGGGCTGAACGTGCAGTCGTCGAGGTCGAGGACATCGTCATACGCGGCGACAGTCGATTCCTTCGTTGCCCAGGTGGTCGGCGCCTGCGGATCCGCAAACGGAAGCCCCAGTGAAATCTCGCGAACGTTGTTAGCGAGGTTGATCGCGGTGGTGAGTTCCGTACCTTCGCTGTTGGACATCGTCCCTGCTGCCATCAACTGGATCATCGCGACCACGCCGACACCGACGATGACGGTGCACAAAGCACTCTCGATGAGCGTGAACCCGCCACGGCGTATCGGGCGCGGGGCAACTGCGTTTGTTCGTGAGAAACGGTTCATCCAATAACTGATATCGAATACACCGGGAAGCTGGTCAACTTCGGCAAGGATGGAGATGCCGCGCGTTATCGCACCGTAAGTAACTATTGCTGCGCCCGGCGCGGGGCGGCGGCGCCGTTGACACGAACGGTGTTCGAGCCGACGGTCACTTCCAGTGCGATCGGCACACGCGTAATCGCCGCTTGGCCGACGGAGTTAACGCCTGTAACGGCTGGGCCGAACGTGCAGGCTGAGACGTTTTGCGCCATCTCGTACGTGGCGCTCGTGCCGCCGACGTAGTTGATCGTCATCGAGAGTTTCTTCGCAGTCGCGTTGTAACTGAATCGGCGGGTCGTCTCGTTGGCGAGGCGCTGCTGCGACGGGCGAATGACGTCGATCTGCGTCGTGCTCACGAGTACCGAGTCCGCGCGACGAACTTCGCTGAGCAGTTGTCCAAGTGAAACGCGCGCGGCCTGCGTTGCCCGAAACATCTCGTCGTTCGCATTCACCGCCGCACCGGAGGCCGAAAACGCCGCCGCCACGGCGACCATGAGACTTGCCGTGATCGCGAGACTGATCAGTACTTCCGCAAGGCTGAGCCCTCGCGATCTCACGCGTTGTCGTTGTTGTCGTCGATTCACTGTGCCGCCTCCAGATAGGAGGTCGGATCCGGCTTGAAGTTCGTCGGCGGCGGGGGGCTCGGAAACGTAACGCCGGTCGTCGGCGGCTTGTCGGCGCCGGTGCCGGTGAAGTTCACGGTCTTTCCCGAGACGTCCACGAGGCTTGTGCCAAGACTGATGATGCTGCCGCTCTTGAACGTCAAGTCGGCACTGCCGTTCAACGACACCTTGCTGGCAAGCATGCTCCCCTCGAGCGTGGCATCGACACTTCCTGACATCGAGACGGATGCTGTGGGCGCCAGAATGGAAAGCCCGACGGCCGCCGCCTTGATTGCCGTGAATTCGGCAGTGTTGGGGATCGTGGTTGGCGTCACGTTCCCTTTGAAGTCGAGGACGTTGACCGACTCGTTCCCTTTGTTTTCAAAAACGATGATGCCGTTCACCGTTGCGTGGCCACGAAACGTCACATTATTGGGTGATTCGATGTAGAGGATCCCGTCGATCACATCGCCGCCATTGAAACGTGGGTCGGTGTTCGGCGGAACGCGAATGTTCTTATAGTGCCCGCCGCTCGTGTACGGATAGACGTTCACGGCGAGTGCTTTAAAGGGCGCAGTGTCCACAGTCGGAAACGTCGGCGGGGCAACGACGTGAACGTGATTGGCGAGGATGTCGGAGCTGAACGTCGCGCCGCCGACCGATCCGCCACCAAGGCTGACCTGCGCCGTGTTGCTCATCACCGACAGATCGCCGGAGATCGTTCCATTCCCCGTGGCGATCGACACGCCGCTTCCAAGGGTCGAGAGCATGCTTCCGGCGGTTGACGGGGTTCCCAGGACCTTGGTTGAGACGCTGTTCTTCACCTGAATCTTCGACTTCGCCGCGATGCCGAAGTTGAGCGCCGTCGCGGGCGGCCCGCTCGTCGAAGCGACGTCCTTGCGGGCATACTTCAGCGACGCAATGCGCGTCAGCGAGTTGGTGCCGTTCGTCTGGCCCGTGACGTTCAGGATCAGGTTTGGCTCCGCCCATCGGATCGACGCGCTGAACGTCGAGCCGTTGCCCAGGTCGATTGACGGGATCACGATCGCATCGGTGCCCTGTTTCGTGACGGTGTTCGAGCCAAGGTTCGTCGTGCTTTCGAGCTGCACTTTCAGGTCGGTGAGCAGATCATCGATGACCGCGGTTCCCGTCGTCGAGGCGGGCGTGGAGACCTGCGCGAGCTGATAGCGCATGAAGCTCAGGCCCGAATCCGCCGCGAGCATGGCGTTGGCGCCGTCGCGCTCGTTCCGAGTCACCTGGACCGACATCGTCGTCGCTGCGTAGAAACCGATCGCGAGAGTCGCGAAGAGGACGAGGTATAGCATCGCGAGCGCCGACGCGATGCCACGTGCGCGCAAATGACCTCGGCGGACATCGTTGTCCAGCCGAGCGCAATGCGTGTTAAGCATTGATGGGGATCCCGCCCGCGTTTTACCCATGCCTTTCACATCGGTAACAACGCCCGGGGCATCAAGCGAATGTCCAGGATTTGTGACGTTTATTGTGTATTCGCGACCAGCCAGCTCGCCTGATAAACGCTCTGGCCGTGGTGTGAAACCGTGACGGTCACGCGGACGGTGGGTTCGGTGACGTCCGAAGGTCGCGTGGACGAGACGCTGTTGTGGCTGACCGTTTCCACGTTCACCGACTGCTGCCAATCGGTCATCGACGTGATCGACGCCCGCGTGATATCGATTGGCGGTGAGAACGTCGCGCCGTCGAAGTCCAGGACGTCATCGTATTGCGCGACGGTCGTCTCTTTCGTGGACCATTGGTTTGGCAACTCCGGATCGCGCGTCGCGAGGCCGCTGATGATCTCGTGAATGTTGTTCCCGAGATTGACGGCGGTCGTCAGTTCGGTCCCTTCGTAATTCGAAACGCTTCCCGCCGCCAAGAGCTGAACCAGCGCGAGGATGCCGACGCCGACGATCGCGGTGACGATCGCGGTCTCGATCAGCGTAAACGCCGACGGCTTGCCCTGGCGTCCGCGAAGAGGTTTACGGTTCGATATCGTGATCATCATCATTTGACGAGCTGGCTGAGCTTGAAGATCGGCAGGATGATGCTCATTGCGATGAAGCCGACCATGCCGCCCATGATCACGATCATCAGCGGCTCGATCATCGCGGTGACGCCCTTGATGACGTTCTTGAGCTCGCGGGAATAAAACTCGCTGACTTCGTCGAGCACCTCGCCGAGCTTACCGGATTCTTCGCCCGCGCCGATCATCTGCACGACGGCGCGCGGGAGCAGGGGGCTTTTGTTCAGCGGGGTCGAGACTTTCTTACCTTGTTTGACGGCGGAATAGACGGCACGCCACATCCGTCGATATAGCACGTTGCCGCTGATGTCGGCGGTGATCGCGAGCGTGTCGAGCATCGGCACGCCGGCGTTGATGAGCTGGCCCATCGTGTGCAGCGAGCGGCTGATGTAGAGGGCGCGGAACAGTTTCTTAAAGAGGGGAACGGTGAGCTTCACCTTGTCCCACCACATGCGTCCCCAGTCGGTGCGGAGCATGAGGATGAATCCCCACACCGCCGCGCCCACCGCGATGATCAGCACGTACCAGTAGTTGACCATGAAGTTCGAGAGCGCTAGCAGCAGCTTGGTCGGCGCGGGCAACGCGGCTTCCTTGCCCTTGAAGATCACCATGAAGCGGGGCAGTACGAACGTGAGCAGGAAGACGGTCGTGCCGATCGCGAGGGTGCCAATGATGCCGGGATAGATCATCGCGCCGCGCACCATGCTAATCGTTTCGATCTGCTGCGTGAGCGTGTCGGCGATGCGGTCGAGCATCTTTGAAAAGCCGCCCGACAGTTCCGATGCCTTCACCATGTTGACGTAGAGGGGGCTGAACGATTTCGGATAGCGCATGAGCGCATCCGAGAACTGCTTGCCCGCCTCCACGTCTTTCTTCATCTGCACGAGCATGGCCTTGAACTTGGGGTTCGTCGCCTGCTCGGAAATTCCTTCGATGGCCGAACGAATGCTGATGCCGGCGCGGATCATGACCGCAAGCTGGCTGGTGAAGTTCTGGATGTCGCGCGAGCTGGGGCCAAGGGAGATGTTGAGGCTGAACGCCTTTTTCGACGTTCCGTTCTCCGCCGCCCCCAGCGCGAGGATGTATTCGCCGCGTGCGCGAAGCTGCTGCGATGCGGCCTGGAGGTTTGGCGCATTGAGGACGCCGACCGTCACTTTGCCGGCGGAGTTTTTCGATTCGTAGCGGTACGTAGGCATCGTGGCATAGTTGCGAGTTGCGAGTTGCGAGTTGCGAGTGAAGAACGAACGGTCAGGTTCTGGCCTTTACTCGCAACTCGCAACTCGCAACTCGCAACTTCCTCCTTACGCGGCCAAAGACCTCTCCAGCTTCTCCGGATGAGCCGCCTGGGCGACGGCGTCTTCCTTGCTGATGTATCCGTTCACGAACAACTGCTTGATCGAGTCGTCCAGCGACTGCATGCCCAGGGCGCGGCTGGTCGCGATGATGTTCGGGATTTCGAAAATGCGGTTTTCGCGGATGCAGTTTCGCACGGCGGGGGTGCAAAGCATCACCTCGACGCCGGGGATCATGCCCGGCTGATCGGAGCGCTTGAAGAGCGTCTGGCTGATCACCGCCTGAAGCGTGTTCGCGAGCATCGAGCGGATCTGGTTTTGCTCGTCGGACGGGTAGATGTCGATGATTCGCTCGATCGTCTGTGGCGCGTTGATCGTGTGCAGCGTGCTGAAGACCAGGTGACCCGTTTCCGCCGCGGTGATGGCGCTGGCGGTCGTCTCGAGGTCGCGCATTTCGCCGACCAGGATCGTGTCGGGGTCCTGACGAAGCGCGTGACGTAGGCCGCTGGCAAAACTCGGGACGTCGCTACCGAGTTCGCGCTGCTCGATCGCGCACTTGTTGCTGACGAACGCGTATTCGATCGGGTCTTCCAGTGTGATGATGTGCCCCTGCTCGCGCCGATTGACCGCATCGATCATCGCCGCCAGCGTCGTGCTCTTGCCCGAGCCGGTGGGGCCCGTCACGAGGATCAGTCCGCGGGGCAGGTATGTCAGCCGGTTGCAGATTTCCGGAAGGAACAACTGCTCGATCGGTCGGACCTTGTCGTTGATCGTTCGAAACGCCAGCGCAACCGTGTTCCGCTGGTAGTGGGCGTTCACGCGGAATCGTGACAGTCCGGGGATTTCGTAGGAAAAGTCGCTGTCGCGCTTCTCTTCGAATTCCGCCCAACGCTTGTCGTTGAGCAGGTCCCGCGCGATGCGCATCGCCCCTTCCGGCGTCACGATCGGAAAGTCGCTGGGCGTGATCACTGTGTGAATTCGAAAGAGCGGCGGCGCGCCGACGTTAATGTGCACGTCCGACGCCTTCGCCTGCACGGCGTTTCGGAGGATGTCGTTGAGAAGACTCATAAGTTATTGTCCGTTGTCAGTCGTTCGTCGTCCGTTGTGTGCGGCTGCCGAAGCAACTGACAACCGACCACCGACCACTGACTAAACAGCGTTCTCCGTTACACGAAGGATCTCGTCCACGGTCGTCAGACCCTTCATCACCTTTTCAAATCCATCGGCGCGAAGCGTGACCAGGCCGCGTTCGCGGCACAGTTTTCTCAGTTGAGTAACGTCCGGATTTCGCGTGACGTAATCGCGAAGCCCATCGTCCATCACCATCATCTCGTAGATGCCGAGCCGGCCGCTGTAACCCGTCTTGCGGCAGCGATCGCACCCTTTGCCTTTGAATGTGCCGGTCGGGGGGAAGCCCTGGAGGATCAGGAACTCCTGCATCTCTTCGGACGGTACAAATGTTTCCTTGCAATGCTGGCAGACCTTGCGGACGAGTCGCTGAGCCAGGATCGCGTTCACCGCCGCGCTGATCAGATACGGCTCGACGCCGATGTTGATCAAGCGCGTGACGGATGACGGCGCGTCATTCGTGTGAAGCGTGCTGAGGACGAGGTGCCCGGTGAGCGAAGCCTGCACCGCGATGTGAGCTGTTTCGGCATCGCGGATTTCGCCGAGCATTACGACGTCCGGGTCCTGTCGCAGCAGCGCCTTCAGCGCCGCGGCGAACGTCATCCCGATCTTGTGGTTCACTTGGACTTGGTTTGCGGAGCCGAGGTGATATTCAACCGGATCTTCGACCGTGCTGATGTTCAGCTTGTTGCCGTCCATGCAGCGGAGGCTGGAATAGAGTGTGGTCGTCTTACCGGAGCCAGTCGGACCGGTGACGAGCAGGATGCCGTGCGGTTGATCGATCTGGTTTTTCCAGATCGTCAGTGCGTTCTCGCTGAAACCCAGGTCTTCGAGCGCCACGTTGATCGAGCGATTGTCGAGAATTCGCATCACGACCTTCTCGCCACTCGCGCAAGGCAGTGTCGAGAGACGCAGGTCGATCTTGCGGCCGTGGACCATCGCGCGGATGCGCCCGTCCTGCGGAAGCCGCCGCTCGGCGATGTCGAGGTTCGCCATGATCTTCAGGCGCGACACGATCGCGGCGTGCATCGAGTGCGGTGGGTTCATCGAGTCGAAGAGGATGCCGTCGATGCGGTAACGCACCTTGAGCGCCTTTTCCTTTGGCTCGATGTGAATGTCGCTGGCGCCCTGTTTGATCGCATCGAATATCACGTAGTTGACGAAGCGAATGACCGGCGACTCACTGCCCATCTTCTCCAGGTCCGTGACGTCATCCTTCGCGGATTCCTTCATGACCTGAACGTCGTCGTCGGCCATGTCCTTGATGATCTCGTCGACCTTTACGTCCGATGCGCCGGTCGTCATCAGTTCAACCAGGCGGTTGATGTCGGCCAGCGGGGTGACGACGGCGCGAAGATCGCGCTTCGTCTTGCGGCGGACTTCGTCGAGGAGGAAAACGTTCGCCGGGTCGGACATGCCGACGATCAGCGTCTTACCGGCAAAACGAAGGGGGATGACGCCGTGCTTTCGAATGAACTCGACCGGCAGCAGCTCAAAGGCCTGGGCATCGATCGAAGATTTTTCGGGTTGCTCAAACTCCAGCCCATGCGTTTCCGCCATCGCCGCGAGGATCTGCGGCTCGGTGGCGGCGTTCATCGTCAACAGGATTTGCGCGATCGTCTTGCCCGGCGTCTGCGCCGCGACGCCACGCGCCTGAACGACGTGCGCCTCCGTGATGTGTCCACGTTCGAGGAGCAGGCCTTCGACGCTCTTTCGCGCCGCAGTGGCAGCAGACGGCTGCCAAAGCGTATCGAGGTCAACGCCGGCTTCGTCGGCGTCCACCGCGTGAAGCTTCTCCTGGTCAACGCTAAGCGTTGATGTTGAAGCGGTCGAAGATGAGCTGCGTCGTCCGAACATGGGATAGGAAAGTTGCGCGTTGCGAGTTACGAGTTGCGAGTAGATGCCAGTTACTGGGTCCCTTAATGACTCACAACTCGCAACTCGCAACTCGGCTCTTACTTCTGCATCTTCAATTCAAACCGGCTCTTCTCGCATCGCACGATTACGGATCCGGGCTGGATGCGTTCGACGGTGAATCGATCGACCTGCTGACCTTCCTGATACATCTTTCCGTTGATCATCGCCGCTTTGCGCGTGCCGCTCATGATCGACTGGACGTGGAGTGTGCCGACCGACTTGAGCATCTCGTCGCGACGTTTCTTCGCGGCGTCCTCTTCGGCGTGCTCGCTCACTTTGGTCGTCACCTGACGGAAGGGATTCGTCTTGAGATCATCGAGCGGAACCTGCGTCTTGGCCGGCTGGCTCTGCATCTGCTGCACCGCTTTCTCGGTGTCCTGCAACATCGATTTCATGCGCGCGACGTTTTCCGTATCGCTGGAGAGGAATTCATTGATCGTCGTGCTTGCCTGAGCGGTGCCGGGGGTGGCAGCGCTGGCGGCCTTGGGGCCGTTCTTGAGGTACATGAAGTACGTCACCGCTGCGCAGCAGAGCAGCACGCCGCCGACGGCCATCGTGCCGGGACTGAGCTTGCGCTTCCGGGCGTCGGACGAAACGACAAAGCCGGGGTCGGAACCCTCGTTGAGCGCGGCGCCAAGGTCCTGCGCCGCGGACGAGTCCTGGTCCTGTTCCTGAAACTGCTCATTGTTCGCGCTCATGGCAATTCACCTTTGTGCTGGACCAGTCAATCGCTGGTCAGTTCCGACTACCTATGCTCCGAAGTTCCTTCGCGCCTTACCGCGCGCTCGCGGTCGCAGGAGCCGACGATGACGACGTCCCGCCGCCATCCGGCTCGAAGAAGATGCTGAGCGTCAGGCTCGCTTCCATCGCGCCGTCGCGCTCGTTCATCTTTTTCAGGTCCATCTTTGTGACGCGCGTCAGGCGCGGCAGTTGTTCAAGCTGGAGGACGAACGCGTAATACCCTTCGAACGCCCCTGACAGGCTCATCTCGATCGGCTGCTCGCTGTAGCTCGAAGAGCGATGGCTCTTCATTGTCTTGATCGTCTTGGTCGTGAGGTTGTTCTTCTCCGCCATCTGCCAGACTTCCTTGAGGATCTTGTCGACTTCCTTTTCCTGCGGCAGCTTGGATTCGAAGAACGCGATCGCCTGGCCGAGCTCATCGATCTTCATGCTCATGTCCGAAACACCGGTCGTCGCCTTGTCCAGGTCGGCGAGCGCGCGCTGCTTCTTGACGATGTCCGACTCGATCGCGGCCCGGCGGGCGTTGACCTTGTTGAAGACGAGAAAGTACGAGCAGGCCAGGAGGCCCAGCATCGCACCCACGAACAGGATTTCTCGAACGCCAAATTTCATGGTTCGCTCCAGCCGTTTAGGCCTTGCACGATTGTCTATTTCCCAAGCTCGACAGCGGCAGTCACGGTCTTCGTCGGCGGTGCGGGCAACGCCACCTCGGCCGACGGGTTCAACATCATTTCAATCTGGAACCGGCGAAGCGTTTGTCCCTGGTATTCGTAGGTGTCGCTGATCACGAGGTTGACGTCCTGCAGCAACTTCGATGCGTTCAACCGCGTGATGAACTGCGCGACCTGCACGTCCGTGCCCGCGATGCCGCTCACCTTCAGGTACACGTCGTATGCCTTGGGCGCCGTAGATGCGGCGGCGGCGGCCTTTCCTTCAAGTTGCGCTTTTTTCTGCTCGAACTGCGTCTTCGCGTCGGCGGCCGGCGCCGGCGCGACGCGCTCTTTGGAGTCGAGCGTGAAATCGAGCAGTGATACGCCCGCCGGCAGGGAATTGGTGAACTCGGCCAGGACATTGCTGCGCGGGACCTTCTCAAGCAGCGTCGCCGCCAGTTCGGCCCGGCGGACGACCTGCTGCTGCTTGGAGCGCATCTCGTTCACTTGCTCGATTCGGCGGGCCGCATCGGTGTAGTCAACGTCCACGGCCGACTGACGCTTCTGCATCAGCTTCATCGACTTTTCCGTGTGCCAGAACGTCGAGCCGATCACGCCCAGGACCACCACCGCAAGGCCGCCGCACAGCGCGTTGGCGCGCCGGCGTTGCTTGCCCTCGAGGTAGTCGTCGGGCAGGAAGCTCAGTTCATTTGGAGCGTTGGACAACATGTTGCGTCTTCTCCCATTCGAACACGGACAACAAACGACTGTTTCCGATTAGCGAGCAGCCTCCGCGACGGCGGGGGCACTGCTTGTCACGGCAGACCCGCTTGCTCCATCCGTCCGTGGACCCATGCTCAGTCCGATCGCCACCGCCCACGACGGCTGAGGCAATCGGCGGTCAATGCCACTTTCAACGCCGATGTCGCTCACGCGCGCCATCCGCACCATCGGATCGCCAATCTGCGCCGCCAGCGACAAATCGCGGGCGATACGCTGGCAAAGTCCACGCTGACGCGCCTCACCGCCGACGAAAATCAGGCGGTCGATCGGCCGATTCGGAAAGACCGATTCGTGGTAGCGCCGGCAGAGGTCCAGATCGGCGATCAGTCGCGCGACCGGCTCTTCACATGCCTGCTCGGCAAGTGCGAGATTGGAATCTTGTTGTTGAGTGGCGCTCGCCGGTTCGGTTGCGACGCCGGCCACTTGGCCCGGCGCAGGCTCAGCACGGCGATCGTTCAGACCCGGAATGACGAATGAGTTCTCGACCGATCGGCTTTCCATGCCGTTAACCGGCGCGAGACCCGGAGCCGGTCGCGGGGCGGCGGCGCGGATTTCACGCTTCTCACGCGATTCATCCGCCGCGGGCTGTGATTGTGCAAGCTTGGTCCGGAGCAGCCGGGCGTCATCAAGGCTGATCTTCATGCCTGATGCAACCGCGCGGGCGAAGTGCTCACCGCCGATCGGGATCGTCCGGGCGAACATGATGCTGGTCGCGCGGGTCACGACGACGCGCGTTCCGGAGGCGCCGATGTCCACAAAACAGTTGGTGACTTCCGTGTCCGTCTTGCGGCGGTAGACGTGCGAGAAGCAGTCGATCACCGCTTTGGGTTCAACGTTCATCCCGATGATGTCGAGCTTTGCACGGGCCGCGTGATTGAGCAGTTGGTTGACCATCTCACGGCCGGCGGCCATGAGGATCACTTCGATTTTCGGTTCCTGGTCCTGATAAACATCGCCGGCCACGATGTGACGCATCAGCGCCTGGGTCGGATCCATCGGCAGCTTGCCGCGGGCTTCCCACTCCATTGCCTTTTTCAGCTCCGCGTCATCCATCTTCGCCATGCGAAGGTGCTGGATGTGCATCGAAGCGGCGGGGAGGGCCAGCACCGCGCGGCGGCCGCGGAAGTTTCCCTGGGCGAGCAGGTCGCGAAGCGAGTCGGCGAAGAAGTTCAACCGCCCGGCGGGGTCTTGCCGGAGGTGGCTCGGGACATCGGCACTGGCCGCTGCGACGAGCCGCCATTCGCCGTTGACCTGTTCGCATTGCGCGAGGCGCAGGCAATCGGTGCCGAAATCGACGCCGATCGGATTGGCGGGGGGAGCGAACCAGCCTTGTACAAACTTAAGCATTCTCCTCCTCATCCATCGCGCCCGCGCGGCACGACAACCGTGCCATTGTTTCACAGGCGCCTGTTGATCTGCGCGCTCTCCGCCTTTCAGCGAAGGCGCGCGATCGTTGGCCAGTTGGAACTACGATTCACCCGGGGGTGCGGTCAAATGGGCAAGCCCGGGAAGTTGCGTCGCGCGTCAGTGCTGTGGCAAAACGGCGCGCGATCTCCTTGCTTATCGACGGTGCAGATCGCGCCGTTTAGGGTGAGGATTCCGACCGCATCGGTCGGCAATGGGAAGGGTTATCGGCCTCAGAGGAACTCGGCCGAGACTGCATCAGCGACGTTGATGCCGCTTTCCGTCAATCGAATGGCATCCGCGTCAACGGAGATCAGGCCGAGTTGCTCCAGTCTCAAGACAGGTTCGCGAAAGTCAACTCGGACGTCGCAGCCGCTGCGACCGGCATAATCGGCAAAGTTGATCCCCCCGGACAACCGGAGCATCAGCATCGCAGTTTCGCCGTTGCGCTGCGCCTGTGTTAGCCGTTCAACGTCCGTCGCCGGAAGCTCGTCCGATTGAACCGCTTGCTCCCACTCTCCCAGGTGCGGCCGATTCCGCCATCGAGTGCCGTCGATGTGGGATGCCGCCGATGGACCAACCCCAAGGTAGTTTCCGCCGCTCCAGTACATCAGGTTGTGCCGGCACGGCTCGCCGGGCTGCGCGTAGTTGCTGATCTCATACGCCTCGTAGCCAAGGGCGGATAATCGCTCTCGCGTGTGATGGAGCATTGCAAGTTCGAGCGATTCCTCCGCCGCCGTGAGTTGCCCCAGACGTTTCTTCACACCCATTGGGGTGTTCGGCTCGTAGGTCAGTCCGTAGCAGGAAAGGTGGGGCGTATCGAGCGCGATCGCGGCGTCCAGCGATCGCTTCCACGAATCGAGCGATTGCCCGGGAATCGCGTAGATCAGATCGAGATTCAGTCGACAAAACCCGGCGTCTTTTGCGGCCTGGATGCTCGTCGAAACGTCCGCCGGAGCGTGATGTCGCTCCAGCGCCAGCAGTTCCGCGGGATCGAAACTCTGCGCCCCGAAACTCAGGCGATTGACGCCAAGCGACCGAAGCATCGTGAGATAGCCGCTGCTGACGGTTGCGGGATTGCATTCGATCGTCCACTCGGTCACGCACGATAGATCGAGCGATTCCCGGAGGCCCTCGATCAGGCGTCTCATGAACGGCTCGGGAAGCAGACTTGGAGTCCCGCCGCCGAAGAAGATGGACCGAGGTCGAAATGATCGTGTGGGACGGGATTCGGTCCACGCCGCCAGCTCGCGAAGCACCAACTCGACAAAACGCTCCATTCGCTCAGGGGTTTGCCGGGTGATGCTGTAAAAGTCGCAGTAGTGGCACTTGTGGAAGCAGAAGGGGACGTGCACGTACAGACCGTCAATCTCGGCGTCAGGAACGTTTGCTCGATTCAGACCATGCGCATGTTCGAGATGAAGGTCGGTCAGGGTTGGTAACGTTACAGAATTCATCTTGATGCGAGGGGTCGGAACCGCTCAGGTTTTCAAGCAATGGTATCGCGCCGGATGACATTAATCTTGCCGAACGAACGCGTTGGCGATAGCTTAATTGCAGCCGCAGGCGCTTGTCGTTGGCCACGTCATGTCGAACCGGTCAAGCGTGCGGAACGGCGGTCGACAAGGTGTTCTCATTCGAGCACGCTCGCTCGGGTCAGGCAGAATCCATTATGCAGGTTGTGCTGGTTATGTTCCGGTCGGATGGGGAGCGGCGTAGCTTTTCGGTCACGCGTGACATCACCGTGATCGGCCGGCGCGAGGACTGCGATCTTCGCATTCCGCTCGGCGACGTTTCGCGCAAGCACGCCCGACTCGTTCGCGACGGCGACACGATCAAGCTCGAAGACCTGGGCAGCTCCAACGGCACGTTCCTCAACGGCCAACGCGTGCAGGAAAGCCTCCTCGCCGCCGGCGACACGATCCAGGTGGGGCCGGTGATCTTCGTGATTCAGATCGACGGGGTCCCCGTGGATGAAGAACTGCATCCGGTGCTGATGGAACCGGGCGCTGCGACCGGCGGCGTTGAGCATCCGGAAGGAAGCGCCGGCAACGCGATGCCTCCTCCGATGCCGCCGCCGCTTCCAAGCATGATGAGCCCCGAAGAGATGGGCGACGCCGTCCCCGGCACCGGCGTCGGCACCGGCGCGTCCTTCCACATGCCCGGCGGCCACCAGGACGTCGCCGCGGGAGAGGACATGGTCGAGCTCACGGAGCTGGAAGATCTCGAACCGATTCCTGAAGGGGAACTGACGGACGTTGAGTCAGGGCAAGGCAAGCACTGAGAACTTCCTAGAGTTCCACTCCAGCTACGATACGAACGTGCCGTAGAGTGATGCCCAGGACTGTGCGATCAATGCCCGATCCGAATCAGACAGGCGCCCGTACTTGGTTCCAACCTCGATCTTCAGGGCGAAGAAGACCTTTGCCAGTCGTACCCAGGACGGCTTAATCAGTCCCGCGTGGGACCAGTCGGTTAACGCATGATCACCGGCAAGGTTTCGGGGCACTGACGTCACTGGAACAACCACGACATCCGCATCACCAATGTCCAGAACGACCACCGCAGGCCGCCGTTTCGTATCTTGGCGTCCGGACTGAGGGAACTTCACAGAAATGACATCGCCAAACCTATAGTTCATCGTACACCGAATCCTCATCGGCATACGCCGTCAGGGCATTGTGCCTGGCAAGTTCGCGCCAGTCTCGCATTTCGTCAGCGTCGTCGGGAATGGAAATCTCGATGGTCTCGCCCGGCTCGGCCACGATCGGCTGGCTCAATTCCAGATGCGTTTTGTCGATGATCTTTGCCGAAATTACTCGCATGGAAAAACCTTCTTCCAGGACCATATTGCGTTTCAACCACCACAGCCATTGTATCACATAGGTGACTGGCCCGTCGTCGTCTGGATCACGAATGGGTCGGTAGCAAGCGAAGGAGAACCCCGCATGTACCAGATGAAGATTGACACCTCCGCCCTCGAATGGTCGCCGACGGGGTGGCCCGGCGTTTCGATGAAGATGGTCCAGCAGGTCGAGTCGACGGGCGGAATGACGGGGATGATGCGGATGGCCGCCGGGAGTTCGATCCCGGCACACAGCCACACACACGCCGACCAGACCGTATTCGTGATCGACGGCGACCTCGTCGAAGACGGCGTGAGTTACGGCCCCGGCAGCTATTTCTTCGTCAAGGCCGGATCGCCGCACGGCCCACACGGCTCCGCCGGCGGCTGCGTCCTGCTCTCCTGGTATTCAGGGCCGCCGGATTTTGTTCCCGTCGGATAAGATAAGGACGGGGTCCGCGAAATGGTCCTCGGGATTCCAACCACACGTCGTACGCCGTCAGCCATTAAATGCCGATCCGTTGTGCAGATGGACGACCCTCACTTCATCCCGGCCACCGCGATCGACGCGCCGGCGGTGCTGTCGGTGTGGTCGAGCGTGCTGCCGGCGGGATGCAAGCTGCTGGGCGCATCGTTGTTCGGCGATTTGTTCCTGGGCCGTGGATCGGGCGAGATCGACATGTTGGATCTCGTCGCCGGCGAGTTGAAGCAGATTGCTGTCTGCATCGAGGAGTTCGAGTGGGACCTCACGCAGACGGAGCGGCGCGAGGAATTGTTGATGCAGTCCCTCGCCAACGCCGCGTTGTCTGCGGGCCTGAAGCCGGCAGCGGGGCAGTGCCTGGCTTTTCGCACGCCGCCGCTGCTTGGAGGTCAACTGACCCCCGACAACCTCGCTCAATGGGATTTCGTGGCGTACCACAGAGGCTTGGTGAAGCTATTGCTTCAGATCAAGAATCGACCGCTCGGTACGGAAATTGTCGCGCGCCAAGAGGATGGGCCATCTGCATAAGCCGATAGTGCACCGGAGCGGCACGGCTGAACGGAAATGGGATAAAGGGCCACCTTTTACTAAGGCTCAGAAGATGGTGGCCGTCTGACCGTCCCCTGTTCAGGTCCCCTTTTCAATCGTCACCACGCCTGCTTCCGCAGCCGTCGCCGCGCGAGAGTCAGGAACGCTAACCCGGCGACACTCGCCGCGCTTCCCGGTTCCGGAACGGGGTAGAGCGCCAGCGCCACCGGGTCCACGCCTGACGCGAGCGTCTCCAGGCCGGTTCCGTCGAGGTTTGCGCGCTGGAGGGTGCCCAGGTTCGGATTGGTCCAGTACATCTTTCCGGCCGGCACGTCCAGCGCCAAGTCGATCGAGAAGTCCTGAAAATCGAGCCCGTCGAAGAGGGTCTGCGGATCCGAGCCGTCGAGGTTCATGCGGCCGATGCGCCCTGCCCCGTTGTTGTTCCAGCCGCCGGCCCAGTAGATCTTGCCGTGGATCGTGTCCGCCGCGACGGCCGCGGCGGGGCCGTATTGCTGCTCTGTCACGGGATCGTAGTCCAGCCCGAAAATCTCATCGCCGTTAGCGTTGGGGACGCCGCCTTTGAGCGCCAGGAGCACGTCGGGCGGAAGGGTGGACGGGTCGGCGGGCTGCACGCCTTGGCCGTGGAGGTCGGATTGCATCGCGTCCTCTTCGAAGAAGCTCAGCCAGTAGAGCTTGTCGTCGAAGACGGTCAGCTTTGCGTAGCGGGGCGGCGGGATCTCGCCGAGCACTTCCGAAGTCCCGCCGGCCGTCGACATGCGGTGAATCGCACCGGTCTGACCGCCCACCCAGTAGAGGTCATTGGTTTGCGCCGCGCTTTGCGAAACGGGCAGTGCGATCAGCAGCAATGAAGCGAGAAGCGCGGTCCGGGCACCGGGCTGCGCCAAGTCAAGATGCGTCATGGGACGCTACTCTCCCTTTCTGTATTCCAGAATATCGCCGGGCTGGCAGTCGAGCGCTTTGCAGACGGCGTCCATCGTTGAGAGTCGGATTGCTTTTACTTTTCCGTTTTTCAGTACGGAAATATTGGCCATCGTAATGCCGACGCGCTCGGCGAGTTCGGTGACGCTCATCTTCCGCTTGGCCAGCATGACGTCGATGTTGATGATGATCGCCATGCTACACCGTCAGGTCGTTCTCGGATTTCAGGTCCACGGCGTTTTGCAAAATCCGTTCAGACATCGCCGCCGCGCTCGCGACGATAATTGAAGGAAAGGAAATGAGGATGCGCATAAACACCCCCGCCGGCCGATCGTCTCGATCGGCGTGGATCATGAAAATGACGCTCACCGCGACAAAACCGACTATGATTAGCGCGCAATATTTTATCGTTCGCAGCGCTTTGACCGCCTCTTGTGAGAAGACTCTGTCTTGTCCGGCGTATCCCAACACTTTGAATGCTTGATAGAGCGCCACAAAAAACGGAATGGACGCGATGTACGCATACGCCACAAAAAGATCGAAATACACCTCAAAGAATCTGGCGTGCGCGTTCACGCCCTCGACGTGAGGTTCCCAAAGCAGAAAGGCAAGCGCTCCGACGCCGATGAGCACAACGACGGTCTGCAGAAACGCCGCGGAACTTCGTTTCAGGGGTGGCGTTTTTACGGTTGCCATGGGTTTTAGGGTAATAAGGGATTATCGTTTGTCAATATAAATTTATCGTTTTAGGCGTCGTCGGATAGCATCCCCAGCGACGCGATCAACTGGATTCCCGCACCGCGCTTGTGATTCAAAATTGGCTCGACGACCCACCTGCGGTTGAATGGTAATTCGTTAGCTGGCGAGAAGACCCATGCCGTTCAGGAGCGATGAATTCACATTCGAAGCGCCCCCAGGGTGGAGACATGCTCCAGAAGCGGAACGCTTGACGTTCATCAGTGACCGCGGTGGAGTGCTTAGCGTCTCGTCTTCGCGTGTAACGCCGGCCCAGTCGCGCGAAGTCCTCGACAGGATGCTTTCGAATGCATTCGAGGCGGTGCAGCGCGCGGCATCCGGTCCCGGCCTGCTTCTGGTATCGGACCTCCACGAATCGCCGCACCGCAGTCTCCGCTGTTGGACGGTGGAAGCACGCACGCGCGATGCGTCGGTGTACTTCTCACAGTGCGTCCTCGCGACCAAACAAGGCGTCTTGCTGGCCACGTTTGAAACACCATCGCCGGTGGAAGCGCACCGTGAGTTGTTCCGTGGATTTGTCGACAGCGTCGGCGCCGCGGCCACCGGCTAACAGTCGTTACACCGGACGGGCGGGAGGGCGTCGCGGTGCTCGTGAGCCGAGGCGGTTGGAACCCGCTCGGCCGCTGGACCTCGGTCCGTTATTCAGCAGGCACGCGAGACAATGGAGCGATGCGATGGCGATCTTCGGTCCTGGTGAAACGCCGACGGACGAACCTTTCAAGCAGCACCTCACGCCGCTGGAAGTGGCCACCGCGGTTCAGGGCGGTCTCTCCATGTTATGGCTGGCTGCGCGGAGGGAGGGGCGTTCATCGTGGGGCCTCGCCGACGATGCAAGACGCGCCTTCGAAACGGTGGAGCGGTGGTGGATGGAACTCCCCGACAGATCGGGCTTCGCAATCGTCTCCGCGTCGCCGCAGGCGTTTGGGCCGCCTCAGTCGGCGGAGGAGCAGATGAAGGCCGGGACATTGACGATTGAAGACATGGCCGTTTGGGTTCCGCGACACTCGTTCGCTGAGGCACTGTTCTGGGCTTGGCTGCTCCAACCTGAGCAGCAACGCACTCCCACCGCGACGGTCACGCTGGTGCGGCAAATCCTCGAACGCCAGATCCGCACGGCCACTGAAGACATCGCAACCTTCGCGGCATTCAACGGGGGCGGTGGTCCGGCTGTCGCATGAACGTCGTCACCGGTGATCTTCTCCGCCTTGCACTCGACGGCCGCTTTGACGTCATCGTCCACGGCTGCAACTGCCAGTGCACAATGGGAAAAGGCATCGCGCTCTCGATCAAGCAGCAGTTTCCCGAGGCATACGCGGCAGACCTTCGCACGCCGAAAGGCGATCGCGAGAAGCTCGGGACGATTTCCATTGCGGAGATCGATCGCCCGACGGGTCGGTTCACCGTGGTCAACGCGTACACACAGTTCCACTGGCGCGGGGAAGGCGTGCTGGCGAATTACGACGCGATCCGCTCCGCGTTCCGACAAATCAAGCAACAGTTCGGCGGGCGAAGAATCGGCTACCCGAAAATCGGCGCTGGCTTGGCGAAAGGCGATTGGCCGACAATCGCTGCGATCATCGATGAAGAACTAACCGGCGAGGATCATACGTTGGCGGAGTTCGCACCCGCTCCTGACAGTCGCCCTCCGAGCGCTCAACAATCACACATCACATCTTGAGTTCACAGGCTTGACTTGGACTGGTGTTCGGTATATGTTTGGTGAGGCGTCGTGTCGCGCGAGAGGTGATCTTGCGCGCCGACAGAGATGGAGCAGTCTCTTCGAGATTAGCGTTCACGCGTCGAGACGAACCAGTCCGCCGTCGGGCTGTGGCGCGGAGGTAAATGGCCATGCGTATTGGAACAAACGAAGCCAACTTCGCGAAGACGCAACAATGCAGTTCTTGGAATGAACGAAGCCAAGCTCGATGGTGCCCGATTGGACAAATGGAGCGAACTGAGCCATTTGTGCGCGGCAAGGCCGTTGTGACGGTCGTGGGGAAAACGAAGCCAAACATTCCGCGGCGCGCTGGAGCAAACGAACCCAGCCCACATCGCGTGGAGCGCGCCGCGGCTATTAGGAAGAACGAAGCCACGGGTCAATCTGTCGCGGAACCCCTAGCTGGCTGAACGAAGCCACCGAGAGGCGGCCGGAGGGGTGAATTCGTGCTCCGAGCTATTTGGCGAAACGAAGCCAACTCTCCAGGCGATTTAATATAAGTTACTGTATTTAATATAGTTGTATTACAGTAATCGAAGGAGACTGACGTTCGCGGCATGAACTGCCATCACCGGCGTTTCGAATCTCACATGCCCGGAGAGAACAAGTTCAGCGACGGGATGATCTCCTTCGCGATCGTCGGCGTGCTCCAGTAGAGCTTGGCGCTGGCGCGGCCGGTCTGTTCGAAGTATTCGAGTCGGATGTCGTACTTCTGGCCGGCGTTCAGCGCGATCGGCGCGGATGAGACATCGGTTTGGTCGCCGGCTTTGGTCCACCGGTCGATCACCAGGTTGCCGTTGATCCAGAGTCGAACGCCATCGTCGGCGTGGACGTGGAACTGATAGGACTCGGTTGTCTTCGCCTGGACTTGGCCGGTCCAGCGGATGGAGAATGTGTCCGGCGCGATCATCGTGGCCGGCGAGCCGACGTCCCAGTAGAAGTTGATCGTGCGGTCGATGCGCGTCAGCTTTTTTACCGACAGGTTCTTGTCGTCGAAGTACTCGCCGCGAAGTCCCTGGCCGACCATGCCGTTGGCCGGCTTGAAGATGGTTGCGCCCGCTGAACCCGGCGATTGATTCGCGGCGGCGTCGATCGCGAACACCTTGTAGCGCAGCGGACCGGTCGGCGCGCTTGAATCGAGCAGCGTCGTGGCGGTGATCGGTGAGTCGTTCACCTTCACCGGGTTTCGGCTGCCGTTTGAGTATCGATAGACGTCGTAACCCGCGACGTCGGACACGTCGCCGGGCGGCGTCCAACTCAGTTGAACGCCGTTTTGATTTGGAATGGCCGTGAGCTTGGTCGGCGGCGGGGGTGGAGTGGAATCGACGACCACGGTCGCGGGAAAGAGGTTGCCCATTGGCACGATCTGCTTCGCGATCGTCGGCGTTTCCCAGTACAGCTTTGCGCCGGCCCGGCCGCTGTTTTCGAAGTATTCGATGCGGATGTCGTAGCGTTGGTTGGCCTGAAGTGCGATCGATCCACTGGCGTCGATCATGCCGCCGCCGGAGGCGAAGCGATCGATGATGAGCTGCCCGCCGACCCAGACGCGAACGCCGTCGTCGGTGCGGGCGATGA